>JAAUYH010048672.1_pt1 | contig 14074 bp, 16 predicted proteins | sample 7278061 | NCBI WGS metagenome assembly JAAUYH01 (sample SAMN14350203, study PRJNA611818) | marine sediment metagenome | isolation source: surface marine sediment (0.6m) | place: French Polynesia: Moorea | collected 2018-08
AAAATCTCCTCAAAATTAGTCGCTTCGCGGGTTGCTTATTGGTTTTGATTCATCTCACCGTTAAGCCTAGCGGCTTTAACGGGAGTCCTCTCAAAACATTTTCTGATAGACTTAACCAAAGATAGGGGTTCGGAAGAACAAATTTTACGTGATCGCCCAAAACCCAAAATTCAACCTTCAGGCAAAGGCAATTTCAGACAAAACGGTAGTCTGAATCTTTATCAGAAACCACCTTAAGTTTGAGCGCCGATTTTGGAGAGTAGCTTTACTAACTGCCAATTTTTTTAGCGAATCTCAATTTAGCTGAACGGGAACGAGGGTTGGCTCTTTGCTCATCTTCTTGGGGATAGATAGGCTTTTTGGTGATGACTTCTAGTAACTCATGGTTACGAAATCCATGTTTAACGATGCGATCTTCTAAACTATGAAAGCTGATAATACCAATAATCCCGCCCGGCTTGAGCCACAAAGGAGCTTTAACAAGTAAAGTCTCCAAAGATTCTAATTCCTGATTGACAGCAATCCTTAAGGCTTGGAATACTCTGGTAGCAGGATTGATTTTACCGTAGCGATATTTAGGGGGAACCGAACGAGCAATTACCTCTGCTAAATCTGTGGTTGTCTGAAAAGGACGTTTTTGCACAATATTTTTAGCAATGCGACGGGAAAATCTTTCTTCCCCATATTTATAGAAGATCTCTGCAAGGGTAACTTCCTGTTCATAATTTATAATATCGGCTGCGGTAAGGGATTGATTGGAATCCATCCTCATATCTAAAGGTGCTGCCTGACGAAAACTAAATCCCCTTTCTGCCGTATCTAGCTGGGGAGAACTCACTCCCAAATCAGCAATAATGCCCTCAAATAAAGACTCTTCTGGTTCATAATCGGCAAAATTCCCTTGCCAAAATTGAAGACGATGGGGCATATATGCTGCTAATCTAGCACTGGTTGCCGCGATCGCAACTGGATCGCGATCTATCGCCGTTACTCTTACCTTTGGGCTATAGTTTAGAATCAACTCACTATGTCCGCCACCACCTGCTGTCAGATCTAAATAATGTCCTTGAGGAACAATATTTAATCCAGCAACAATTTCTCTACTAAGTACGGAAAGATGATGGAAACTGGGATTTGATTCTTCGGACATTTAAATCAAAATAAAAACTTTAATATAGAGTTGCTTAAGGAAATTTTAAGATTGTTGTGACCCAGAATACCACTTTGAATCCAGAATATCGCTAGAATTATAATTAAGAGAATATTAGTTTTTTCTAACATTCTTGCTTACATACCGAATTCAATTTTCCTCATATATGGAATTCAGCCAGCCTTCTGGTAAAGAAGCGGATTCTCCTCACCATAGGTGGGCAGATATCCTAGGAACTGTAGTTGCTGTTTCAACAATAACGCTTCCCCTGCTCATGATTTCTTATTACTCTCCTTCCAAAAGTAATGCCGAAACCTCACCTCAATATAGGCAAACCATGATCCAGCAAAAATAAGGAAATCGATAAGTTTAATCGCAGCTCAAAAAGATTGGTTGCTTAATCATTTAAGCGACTAATCTGGTTCTGCAGAATTGCTGTTAACAGTTTTCAATTGTTGACGAACATCGTCGATCGCTAAATTAAGTTGAGCAATTTTATCTTCTAAGCTATGACGAGCAACTTCAATGCTTTCTTCTGTGGTAAATTTTACTGCTTGTTCCCCTTCGGCTAGGGGTTTATTTGGTTCTTTGCTGTTTTGTTTATCACGATAATTAAATAGTGAAGCTCCGAGTAAACCACCGAATACTCCGCCAATAATACTTCCTAAAACAAAACCACTACCAAAACCATCCTTTTGACTCATCTCTCAATGCCTCTTTGTTTTTTGCAATTTTTTCTTATGATTTACAATGGCTTACAGATTAAATTGAAACTTTAAATCAGCTCATAGCTAATCGCCAAGCAATTTTAAGTTCCAAAAGCGCGATCGCCTGCATCTCCTAAACCAGGTACAATATATCCTTTACTATTGAGCCCTTCATCAATGATAGCGGAATAAATCTCAAGATCGGTATAAGCTTCACTGAGTTTTCTCAAAGCGGGAGGAGCTGCAACTACAGAAACAATGCGGATTTCAGCGGGATCTACACCTCGGCTAGTAATTTCTTGCATTGCCATCATAATCGAACCTCCTGTAGCTAGCATGGGTTCGAGAATCAGGATTTTAGTTTGAGGGGGAAAGCGCTCGGGTAAATTATTAAGATAGCAACTAGCTTCTAGAGTAGATTCGTCACGGGATAAACCCAGATGATAAATAGAAGCTAGAGGTAAGATACTCTGTGCTCCGTCTAGTAAAGCTAAACCAGCTCTTAAGATAGGAACAACTCCCATCGGAATTTCGGGGTTAACAAAAGTAGCGTCACAAGTTGTCAAAGGGGTTTGGACAGTAGTTTCGGTAGTAGGTAGCCAAGTACGAATTGCTTCATAGGTTAACCAGCGCCCTAACTCTGATATCGCGCTTTTAAATAAAACTGAAGGGGTATTGACATCACGGGCAACAGCCAACCAATGTTTAATTAGAGGATGCTCCGGAACATAAATTCGTAGTTGTAAACTCATGCGATAGATCTTAATTCCTAATAACCTGACCCATAATAACGCGAATTTTTGCTTCTACTAACTTCATAAATTGGAATTACAAGATCGCTATACTGTTTGTTGTTAAATTCACATGGAACTTATTGCTAGTACGATCGCATTATGAAGATTATCGATGCTCAGGGAAGATTATTTGGCAAAGTCAGTATTTTGGATCTAGGTGCTGCGGGGGTTATTTTAATTGCGATCGCTGGAATCTTTTTTTCGCCAGGAACTCCTGTAACTCAGGGAATCGCTCAAAGCAGGTTGCAACCGATAGAAGTTCAGGTGATGGTAAGGGGTTTGACTGTGGGAGATTTCGATAGTTTATTAGAGGAATTTCAAAATCACAAACAAGTAGATATCGTGATTCGCAATCAACCCGCAGGAACAGTAGAAATCTTGTCCACAGAACCCTTGCCGAGAACTACTCCTGTACCGCAGCCTGATGGAAGCGTCAAAGCTTTGCCCGATCCTCGTCCAGAAGTTACTTTGATCAAGGATCTGATTATGACTGTGAGTGGCAAAGCGCAAGTGACGGATGATAGTGTGGTTTTAGACGGTGCCAGAAAAATAAAAATCGGTCTTCCCATTCGCCTAGAAGGAAGAACCTATGATTTTAATGGCACTATTATTAGTGTAAAAGCTGGAGAATAAGTAATTAATTAACGAGCGCTCGAAGGGGGCTTTAATTTAATACAAGTACGATCAACTAGAGATACTAACTAATTAATCAATAAAAGCTCCTTTCTCTTCCTGCAATCAGACTCTCTAAGAATCCCCATTCGCCCCGTCAAGTGGGATAATAATACCAATTTGAATAAAGAATAAGAGAAGAAGACAGATAAATGTAGGGGGTTTGGCACTGCCAAACCCCTACCTAAATTCTATATGTAGCAAACATTTTTTAATTTGGTATCAAGACAAGCGCGTGCTTTTAGGGAAGAAATATGTGTAATTAATTTTTTGTGTATATACTTACAAATGGAAATAGAAAAGAGAACTAATTAATTAGTTTAGATTTTTTTGTTCCGAAAAAGGCCAATCGGTTTCTACAATTACTTGGCACAGTTGCTCAATCATTAATAAACAACAATCAACTATGAAACTTCTCACTATTAATATTAGTCACTATTGTGAAAAAGTGCGTTGGGCTCTAGATTACCTCAATGTTGAATACATTGAAGAACATCATGCGCCACCATTTCATCGTTTTTATACCAAAAAATATGGAGGAAAGACTGTTCCAGTTTTAGTAACTAAGGAGCAATGTTTTTGTGATTCTACGGAGATTTTGCATTATCTGAATACTATTGCGTCACACGATAAAAAACTCTATCCCCATAATATTAAATTGCGCTCAGAAGTGGAAGAATTAGAGGAACTATTTGATAGTAAATTAGGAGTTGCCACTAGAGGTTTAGGTTATTATTTTGCTTTACAAAATTCCTGGAAAATACCTCTCACCTGGTCAAAAGGAGCTTTGTGGCCTGAAAAAATAGGATGCATTCTTGTTGCTCCTCTAACAATAAAAATGGTCAGGAAAAAGTATCGAGTTAACGAGACTCAAAAAGATCTTGCCATTCAAAATATTAGTAACATTTTCAATATTGTTGATAAGAGATTAGCCCCAGATACAAAATTTTTAGTAGGGAACAAAATATCAGCTGCTGACATTAGTTTTGCTGCTTTGGCGGCACCTCTATTGCGACCTAAAAATCACCCAATATATTCATCGCAACATGCTAACCTTAGCCAAGAAATGAGCGATATAGCTAAAGATTTAAGAGCAACCCGCTCAGGAAAATTCGCGCTAAACTTATATGAAAAATTTAGAGTATTTAGTAACTAGGCTTTGGCCACTATTCTTCCTATATTCGCTGAATAATATTTAACTCTTCTTCAGAGAACCAGAACCAACCATTAAGCGGGATTATTAGGGTAACCCATTAGCAATCAAGAACTATTCCTTGCTGTCTGATTTTTTTTCAGCATTGATTTCGGGAACAAAATCGGGACGCTGTGAATTTTCCCAACCAGCAGGACGTTTTGAATTGTACCAAGCAAATGAACCAATAACCACAGCGGCGATAAAGCCAATTACATATACTGCAACGAAATAGACGGGAAATTGGTTTCCTGTTGTCGAAACTGCCACGAGTAAAGACATGATGTAAATTTTCCTTAACTTAACTTAATATTAAGTATTTTACCAAAAATTCACACTTTATAAATATTTAGCATTTTACAATCGAAAGTTTTTTACTGACCAACGATTTAAACTACTAAAAACAAAGAGAATGACTATGCCCACTATTTTGAGTAGCCAGGGCGCTATTATTAAGTTAAGAAGCAGAAAACCTACAGCTGTAAAAGCCATAGCTGCCTTAAAGACATCATCTTCTATTTTGCTGCTAAGATAAAATGCAGCGATCGCAACCCCTAGGCTGCTTAAAGAAAGCGCTAGCATCAACTATTCCTCTTTATATTTGATATTGATTAAGATACGATCTGCTCTTGCGATTATTTAAAAACCCTACTTCTATGCCATCAGAAGAATTTCTCATATTTTTTACAAGATGAACGATCTTCAGTTTTTATACTTAGTTATTTTATAGCGAATCATACTTAAAAGAAAATGAAAAGTTATAATTTACTACGCGATTGATTCAAATGCAGTACCTTGATCAATAAAGATTGATGAAAGATTAGGATCTCCATTAATCCCTGCCGATTCAGCAGGTCCAGCATAGAGGAAAGTACCATTTTCTAAGTTCTGAAAACGATTAAATTCTACACCTTGATTTGCCCCAACCCCAAACAGATAAAATTCGGGAATATCGATTCCTTGGGCATTAAAACCTTCTGCTTGCCATTTATCTCTTTGAGCAGAATTTTCAGCGAAAATACCATTATATTCTGCTGTACTTACAAATAGAAAGGTACCAGGTACATCGATGCTTTTTAAACGAAAAAAAGGTGCCAGATTATCTCCAGTTTCGGTACTAGCAGTAAAGGCAGGATTACCATTTCCTTCTAGTTCAAAAGTTTGATTAAAATCGGGATTAGCTAAAATAGCATCTCTTTCTTCTGCACCGACAAATAAATAAGTTCCGGTACTAAATGTTCTATTTCTAAAACGGAATAATTGAATAGTATTGAGATCGGTTCTCCCGACAACTTGGACACTACCATCATCAAAATTACTCTCACCAAAAGTAAGTTCTTGATCGTTAACGCTAATCCTTGCTGTTTGCAGATCGATATGGGCAACAGAATTTAAACTAGCGGTGGAACTTATTTGGAAATCAATTTCGAGGATAGTTCCAGAACTTCCTGCTAGGGGAGGCTCTCCTGGATTAGTTAAAACAATTTCAACTTCTCCTGTATCTTCATTAACATTAGCTACTGGGTTGACAGTTGCTTGATTGTCTTCGCTATTGCTCAAAACCCAATTACTACTAATTCCCGCTCTTCTGATACCTTCATTAAAAATAGTAGTAGGATTGGGGTCGGGAATATCAAGAATTGTGGTGTCATAAACTAAAGAAATTTGCACAGAACCTACCGCTTCGGCATCACTAATCGTAATGGGAACCGTTATTGTATTGCCCCGTGAGCCAGTAAAGTTATCAATAGTTAATATCATTTCAGTTTTTAAGTAAGACAGATTTGGTGTATGCGAACAGTGAGAAAGTTTCGTTGGTGAGGCGGCGCGGTCTAGGGGGTTTCCTTCATGAGCGAATTTTGTAAGAAGTGTTGAACCTTAGGGGACGTTTTTTGCCCCTAAAGGATTTTATTTGTCTCAAGTATTTTCCCAATTGATATAAGACAATTTCATTAGAACTAGCATTAGTGAGAATTTCTCGTGAATTAAATTTTGAACTAGGTGCTAATTCTGTGAGGAGATTTCTCTTATCTAAAGCAGAAAATGACTGGGGCAACCTTGGTTCGGCTAAAATTTGTTCTCTATCCATGGTGAGACTTTAAACGATGACACCGTTTTTAGGATACCCATCATGTTTTTTAAAATTGCTACTTGAATTAAAAACTCCAGAATAGGCAAGCAGGTGGACAGAATTAATTAGACATAACAATCACTAAATGTCTTAAGCTGCAGTAATGTAAATTCAAGATAAAATTGTCCACCTGCTTAATAGACAAGAGATAACTATCTCATACCAACTTGCGTTCTCAACTGTATCTTCCCGCCACTGTCACAAGTATTAGGCATACCAGCTTGTTAGACTGCGGGGAAGCAAACGGTAAAGGTACTGCCTTCGCCAAGTTGAGAACGAACAGCGATTTTTCCTCCCATTCCTTCTACCAAAGTTTTGACAATGGATAATCCTAAACCTGTCCCTCCAGCGCGATTACGAGCTTCGTCAATACGATAGAAACGTTCAAAAATACGAGGTTGTTGTTGCAGGGGAATCCCTACTCCACGATCGCAGACTGCCATCACAGCATCCTCACTTTTAGAGCATAACTTGAGTGATACTGTGATCTTAGTATCTGGTTCGGAATATTTAACTGCATTGTCAATCAGATTCAGCAGCACTTGTTTGAGACGATTGAGATCGGCTTCGATCGCAATTAATTGGTTGGGAGATTCAATCTTAATATGGCGATCGCAGTACTGTTGTGCCATCTCTGCAACATCAACTATCAGATCATTGAGTATGATTTTTTCATTTTGGAAATGAATAGCACCACTATCGGCTCTGGCTAAATCTAGTAAATCCCGCAATAATTGGACTGTGCGATCTGCTTCGGAAGAGGCAGTAGTTAAAGCTTCTCGCTGGATATCAGTTAAATTTTGACCCCGTCGCAAAGTACTTTGGAGATAGCCAGAAATAATAGTTAAAGGAGTGCGTAATTCGTGAGACACATTACTGAGAAGTTGTCTTTGATGTTCCCAAGATTGACCGAGCCGTTCTAACATTTGCTCAAAAGTATCAGCTAATTCTCTGACCTCGCTGGGGGCTTTATCAAGGTGAATCTGAGCTTCATTTAGTTTATCTGCCGAAATATTAGAAGTAATCTGGCTAATGCGCTTTAAAGGCTTCATGGAGCGATTGATATAAAAAGCAATAGTAATCGTCATAGCTGCGATCGCAATTAGAGTGGCAATGCTCAAACTACGAATCAAATTCAAAAACATGATCTGATCGCTTGTGATATCTTGCGCAATATAAAATTGTCCGAGATCAACTCCTTTTACTTTCAAAGGAGAAGCACATAACAACCAATAAGAGCCTTTTAAATCTTGAACTTGAGGAATCGGGGGCACATTTTTTAAAGATAACAGGTTTTTTGCGATCGCTTCATCTTCTAACTTAGCTGAGAGAGCGGTAACGATATTGTTATTTTTTACCCAGAGTATTTTATTCTCATCAGAAAGATTATCGATTGCCTTTTGCGCTCCCATTTCCAAGGAAACCATGTCACTATAGATTTCCACATCATGGGGAAAGCGCTCGGCAATGTAGACGATATTTTCCTTATGAGTAGACACTAAGATCTGTTGCATTCGGATACTCGTCCAAGTTGCTAATCCTCCTAAGCCAATAGCCGAAACGGCTGCAATGCCAAAAGTGAGACGAACTTTAAGCGACGTGGGATCAAATTTAGGGAAGAGCAATTTCATTAAATATATTAGTTAGCTTAAAAGAAAAGATTTTATACCTACTATATTTTTGCTGACTATTATTAAAAATGTCTGATAAAGTCCTGGGAATTTTTTAAAGCCTGAATTATGAATTATGAACGATGAATTATTTTTTTGGCTCTTAAAAGCTTGTGGTCAATAAACAGAGAATTAAAGCTTCACTCCATTCCACAACTGCCCCATAAGTATCTCCAGTATGTCCTTTGAATTGATAATAAAAATAATATCCCGTCGCCAGAGCAATCGCGACACAGCCTACCAGCATCATTAAGCATTGAACCCAAAATTCGCGCTCTAAGTACAACATAAAACCACTACAAAATAATAGAGGAATAGAACCAACTAAAATATCTTGAGGCAGTTGCAGGTTTTTCTTATGGAATGCACCTTTACCTTGTGCTCTCAAATAGGGATAAAAAGCGATCGCCATTAATTGCCCCCATCTTCCCCAAGCTGCAGCTACCATCAGAACTAGCCAAGTATGAGCAGAAATTTCGCTTAAAGCGGCAGTTTTTAACAAGAGAATAACAATTCCTGCCATCGCACCAAAAGCTCCTGTGGCACTGTCTTTCATGATTTCTAATGCGCGACTGCGATCTCCTACCGCCAAACCATCTGCTGTATCCATGGCTCCATCTAGATGTAAGCCACCAGTAATCCCAATCCAAATCGCCACGATCAAAGTACTACGAGTCAATTCAGGAATTTGACAATATTGTAATAATAGATCCCCTAGTCCTAAAAAAATTCCTAAAATCAAACCTATTAAACTGGACCAACGAGCGATTCGTTCCCAATTTCCAGTCCAATTATGTGGCAAGGGTATCGTAGTATAAAAGATTACAGCACTTCCCAATGAACGAAGTCCGTGTTTATTCCCTTGCCAAAAAAAAATCATAGTTTACATTTGGAGTAATTACTAGGTAGTTTGACTCGCGCATCTCCTCTTTTGGGAAGGGGCTGTCTTTTAGTGTAATGGGTGCAAGGCATAGTTCGATACACCGCTCTCTTGGTCAGCACCGGAAAGGGGGTTCGAAGATTCTATTGGTTCAAAACCAGAAACTGAATTGTTAGAGCACTCGTAAAATTTCATAAATTCCCTGAGAATTATTGAGCTAATATTGTTTCATAGGCTACTTCTATTAATCAAATCGTATGTTTAACACGATTTATTATTTTTACCACTAAGTATCTCAAATTTTACTTGCTATGAATCAGCATCCTCGATCCCAACCGATCCCGGCACCTTGTATCGTTGATATTGGTATTATTGTCAACAAAGATGATATTGAGCGTTTATTGAACGATTTGTGCCATGTGCGTTATATTCATAGTATAGATAATCAAATTCAGAGTGAAGGTCAAGGCTGTGTCATAGAAGTTTTTAATGATCCGCAACAATCTACCCTAGTAGCCAATAGTAATTTATATATTAATATTCAAAGTTTTGATTTTCTGCAACTTAGTAAATCTGCCAATGAGGAAACCTGTTTCGATTTAATCCAAGATCATCGTCAACTAAGATTAATCCCGATTTCCCGGAGTTCTCCGATCTCTGATTTAGAAAAAACTATCGATACTGCTGCGATTGAAGCCATGATGACAGAAGTGTTATCTGCCCATTTAGACGTACAATTTGACGATGATGAATTTTAAGGACAGATTAATCTATAGTGGGATTTTCGTTTCAACTTCAAGCTAATTGTAATTATTCTCAAGCTCGGGCGGGAGTTTTTGCTACTCCCCATGGCATAGTAGAAACGCCTCGTTTTATGCCAGTGGGAACTCTAGCTACCGTTAAAGGAATTACTCCCCGACAGTTGCATGATGCCTCAGCGCAAATGATTTTAGCCAATACTTATCATCTCCATCTTCAGCCAGGAGAGGATATTGTGGCAGAGGCTGGGGGATTACATAATTTTATGGCCTGGGATAAGCCAATTTTGACTGATTCTGGTGGGTTTCAAGTCTTTAGCCTCAGCGAACTTCGCAAAATCAGTGAGGAAGGAGTGACATTTCGCTCTCCTCGCGATGGTAGTATGATCGAAATTACTCCCGAACGCTCGATCCAAATTCAAAATGCTTTGGGTGCTGATGTGATTATGGCATTTGATGAATGTCCTCCTAGCGATGCGAGTCAAGAAGAGGTTGCCGCCGCGACAGCTAGAACTAATCGCTGGTTAAAAAGATGTGTTGCGGCTCATCAAAATCCTAAAACTCAGGCCTTATTTGGGATTGTTCAGGGTGGTATTTATCTCGATTTACGATCGCAAGCTGTCGAAGAGCTAACTGCTTTAGATTTGCCTGGCTATGCCATTGGCGGGGTAAGCGTTGGGGAAACCCCAGAATTAATCAATGCCACAGTAAACCATACGGCACCTTTATTACCTGCGGATAAACCTCGTTATCTCATGGGAGTGGGAACTTATCGGGAAATGGTACAAGCGATCGCCTCAGGAATTGATCTATTTGATTGTGTAATCCCTACCCGTTTTGGGCGTCATGGTACTGCATTAGTACGAGGAGCCCGCATCAATCTTAAAAATGCTCAATATAAAAGAGATTATCAACCTCTCGATGAAACTTGTCCCTGTTATGCCTGTGGCAATTTTACCCGTGCCTATCTCAATCATCTAGTGCGATCGCAAGAAATGTTAGGCTATATTCTATTATCGCTGCACAATATTACTGAATTAATCCGCTTTACCAAGCAAATCCGTCAAGCCATCATTGATGATACCTTTGTCAGCAAATTTTCTCATTGGATAGATATTGCTTGAAAATTGCACCTAAAACCTAACCCCTAAAACCTAATGTGATGAAACGTTTCATGATAATATTGCTACTAACTTTAAAAAATTTTTAGGAAGGTTCTAGATTTATGGAAGCAGCAATGCTCTTGGCAAAATTGCCTGAAGCTTATCAAGCGTTCAGCCCTTTAATTGATGCATTACCATTAATCCCTCTGTTCTTTCTGTTACTTGCTTTTGTCTGGCAAGCAGCAGTGGGATTCAAGTAAAATTCTGGGATTAAATCCCCATCAACAGTCTCTGGAAAAGATTTACCAGTGAGCTGCGATCAGTTAATCGGTAATTTGATACTAATAACTGGTTGTTGTTCACTGGTAACTTAGTAATAATCAATAATTAATTATTTAATTATTCCTTAATTATTCCTCTTCCCATCCTCTGTCGCCGTTACTACTAACATTGCTACTGCTATTGATCGTAACTAAATCAATTTGCTGGCGATAATAGTCCACACTTTTAACTTCTACTTCTACACGATCGCCTAAACGATAGGTAGTATTGCTTTTTCTGCCTTTGAGACAACTTTCGCGGGAACGATATTCATACCAGTCGTCTTTGAGGGAACTCACATGAACTAATCCTTCTACTAGTAAATCTTCAATTTCCACAAAGAAACCATAGGATTGGACCCCCGCAATTAATCCTTCGAAGATTTTTCCGGTACGTTCCTTCATTTTTTCCGCTTTTTTGAGTCCAGCAAGATCTTTTTCCGCATCCTCAGCAATTTTTTCGCGATCGTTGAGACGGGGTAAAATAGCATGAAGTTCTGTATCAAGTTGTTCATGCATTTGTGGTGGTAAAACATTCCAGGAAATCTGGCCACGACAAGTGCTACTGCCTAAATCGACAATGGTTTTGGTTCGAGTATTTCGGCGATCGCGCCCGAATTCAAAAACAGTTTTTAGAATACGCTGCACGACCAGATCAATATATCTTTGACCTGGGGAAATGCAATGGGTGTAACCATTTTCGCAAGCCAAGCCAAAATGTTTACCAGGTTTAGTAATGTATTTTGTTGGTTTTAAGGTATTTTGCAGCAAGTAATTGAGAACTTGACTTTCAGGGGAAGTAGCGAATTTTTGAGTTAAAGATTGGTAATCATGGGGTTGAACTTCGCCTTCTGGATCGAGAGTAATTTCTAAGCCCAAATTGTTACTTAACTTAATCAAATCATCCAACTCATCAACATCGGGTTCAGGTTGAATGCAATAAATTCCTGGAACATCCCAAGCTTGGAACTGTTCGGCAACCACTTGCCCAGGTAATACCATTAGTTCAGTTAACAAAGATTTGATCGGCAAACTAGAAGTTGTCAGAATAACTCCTATACGACCTTCATCTTGATTCAATCCTTTCACCGTAGGCGTGATGATTTCAAAGCCTCCTCGCTGCAATCTTTGGGCTTTAATTAGGGGACTAAGGGTAAAGAATAAATCTTTTAAGATTGCAACGGCAGATTCTAGTTTAGGACTAGCCTGTTCGGGATCTCCGAGTAAGGTCTGCACTTCTTGATAAGTAAAATAGTGATCTACAGAAACTACTGTGGGTTCGATTTTCGATTCTATAATCTCTCCTTGAGGATTGATCGTCATAGAAACTGAAATTGTCAGACGGTTTTTTCCTGGTTTGAGGGAACAAATTTTACAAACCGCATCAGGAAATAGAGGAATAACTTTTTTCTGGAGATCGATCGCGGTTCCCCTTCTTTGGGTAGTACGATCTAGCACTGTATCTGCCTCAATATAATGGGCAACATCGGCAACATGAATCCCTAATTGCCAATTACCTGCGGCATTTTGTTCTAAGGTAAAAGCATTTTCAATCCAACTAGTATCTTCTGATAGTAATTCCGGACCAATCGCGATTGTTAATTTCTCTCGCAAATCTAATCGACGCTTAATTTCTGCGGCAGGAATCCTGGTCGGCAAACCTGCTGCGGCTTCAATTTCATTTGGTTTGAACTCGTGAGGTAAATCATGTTTACAAGAAACAATATCGACATCGGAAGCCTCTTCCGCATCACTGCCTAATACCTTGGTAACTGTTCCTAGAGGCGGATGCTGACCCAAAGGATAGCGCAATACAGATACATGAACTAAATGCTCAACTGCTTCGTCTAAATTTTGTCCATTTTGCTTGAGATCTAGTTCAAACAGCAGGCGATCATCCAAGGGAATCGCTCGATATTCACCATCATTATCCGTTACCGTTGCCAGTAAAGAAGGATTAGAACGTTCTAAAATTAGTTTCACTTCCCCTTCAGGAGAACGACGACGACTGCCTTCTTTAATCGTTCTTACCAAAACGCGATCGCCATTCCAGGCATTACTGAGATGACTTTCTCGGATGTAAATATCGTCAGCATTTTCTTCATCTTGAATAGCAAAGCAGAATCCTTTACTCGAACAACGCAATTTGGCTTCGACCACATTTTCTTCTTTTATGCGGCGATATTTTCCCCGATCCTTGGCCAGGATACCAGTTCTTTCGAGGGCATCCAAGACAATTTCTAATTTTTGAATACTAATTTCATCTTCACAGCCTAGTTTCTTTTCCAAGTTTTTTTTAGCAACTAACTTATTATCTATAAATTGAGCTAGTAGTGTAGCGATTGAAAAATCCATCAACAATAGTCCTTATTCTATGAAAGTAAATCGATCTCAGGGTGAGCTAAAAAAATAAATGGGTGATGCGTCATAAAACTGACGAAGTCAGAGGAAGCCCGTCGTCTCTTGGTGCGCGTCTCTTGGTCAGCATTCCCAAGCCAGTCCGTTGCGGGGGTTCCCTCCGTTGTAGGAACTGGCGTTTGCGTCTTAAGCCGACGCGGGGTCTGACCGCTTCCTTGGCGGATGGAACATCCGCAGGGGTGGAAGGGGGACTTCAAAATAAAATAGATAAATTTAGGCAGAAAAGCACTAAATCTAGAAAAGTCCCCCTCCCCGCGCACCGCTTTTAAGGCGTGGTCT
>JAAUYH010232011.1_pt1 | contig 14073 bp, 16 predicted proteins | sample 7278061 | NCBI WGS metagenome assembly JAAUYH01 (sample SAMN14350203, study PRJNA611818) | marine sediment metagenome | isolation source: surface marine sediment (0.6m) | place: French Polynesia: Moorea | collected 2018-08
CGCTTTTCCAATCTGACCTATCGCGGCGTCATCACCAATGGTCCGTACCGCTACACAAGGCACCCCGCCTATCTGTCGAAGAACCTCTATTGGTGGTGCTCGGTCATGCCGATCCTGGTGATGAGCGGCTCGCCTGCGGATGCCATCCGCAACACCTTCTTCCTGCTGTGCGTGAACGCGATTTATTACTGGCGTGCACGGACCGAGGAGGCGCACCTGCTTGCCGAGGATCCGAAGTACCGCGAATATTACAACTGGATGGAGCAGCACGGCGTGATCACCGCTCCGCTTGCGCGTCTGAAACGCCGGATCGTCCGGCGCGGGAGCGGCACCGGGCGAGGGCCGGTGGCGGAGCCGGCTGAGTAGAGCCTAAAGCAGCGGAGCACCGTCGTCCGACTGGAACTTTAGCGCTTCCACAACCTGCACATCGAGCTCGCCGATTGCTTTCTGGAAGGCGGCCATGTGCGGTGTCTGGAAGTGAAAAACGAGCGCCGCGTCGTCGACCCATTTCTCGACGATATTGAGCACGGAAGGATCGAGCACATCGACCGAATAGGCGTATTCGATACAGCCTTCTTCCTTGCGCGAGGCCTCGATCATTGCGGTGAATGCCTCACGACCGGCTTCGAGTGCGCCTTCGCCGAGTTTCGCCTTTGCCAGCACAATCAGCATGATGGTCCTCTCCCTTTAGAACGAATATTTATAGACGCGGCTGACGTCTCCGCCCCAATCGCCGTGATAGGCGTCTAACAGGCGCTGGGCTGGAACCTTGCCGCTAGCGACAATCTCTTCGAGCGTTTCGAGGTACCCGGTTTCATTGTCCCCGCTGGCGTTGAGCTTGCCGCGTGCGGACAATCCCGCATGTGCGATCTTGAGGACTTCCCTGCCAAGGTCCTGCATCGTTCCAGTGCCACCCGGCAGTTTCGTATCGAGCGCCAGCTTCGGGACTTCGTTGCGCAGCCGCTCTCGCTCTTCCATCGACCAGTCCTTCACGAGGTCCCACGCGGCGTCGAGTGCGCCTTGATCGTAGAGCAGGCCAACCCATAGCGCGGGGAGAGCACAAATTCGGCTCCATGCCCCGCCATCGGCACCGCGCATTTCCAGGAAGCTTTTGAGGCGCACCTCGGGGAACGCGGTCGAAAGGTGATCCCACCAATCGCTCGCAGTCGGGCGTTCGCCGGGGAGTACTTCAAGCTTACCGTCCAAGAAGTCGCGAAAGCTCAGTCCGGCGGCATCGATGTATTTCCCGTCGCGAAAGACGAAATACATCGGCACGTCGAGCATGTACTCGGCCCAGCGTTCGTAGCCGAAGCCGTTCTCGAACACGAAGGGCAGCATACCGGTGCGATGCGGATCGGTGTCCGACCAGATGTGCGAGCGATAGGAGAGATAGCCGTTGGGCTTGCCTTCGGTGAACGGCGAATTCGCAAACAAGGCGGTGGCCAACGGTTGCAGCGCGAGGCCGACGCGGAATTTCTGCACCATGTCGGCTTCGGAGGCATAGTCGAGATTGACCTGGATCGTGCAGGTGCGCAGCATCATGTCGAGCCCGAGATTGCCGACCCTCGGCATGTGCCGCATCATGATTTCGTAACGGCCCTTGGGCATCACCGGCAGTTCTTCACGGGTCTTGTCGGGCCACATGCCGAGGCCGAGATAACCAACGCCGCAGCGCTCGCCGATGGCCTTCACTTGCGCGAGGTGACGGCCGGTTTCGGCACAGGTTTCGTGCAGGTTTTCCAACGGCGCACCCGACAGTTCGAGCTGGCCGGCCGGTTCGAGGCTTATCGCCCCGTCTTCGCCTTTCAGCGCGATGACATTGCCGTTCTCCTCGACCGGTTCCCAACCGAACTCGGTCAATTCGCTCAAGAGGTCGCGGATACCGCAGGGTTCGTCGTAAGAGGGCGCGCGGCGATCTTCGTGCTTGTAGACGAGCTTTTCGTGCTCAGTGCCGATGCGCCACTCGGATTTCGGCTTCTCGCCCGACACCATCGGCGCGATCAGTTGCTCGATCCCTTCGATGATCGGCTCCTCCACCCCGGATGCTTCGCGCGTGCTCATTAGGGCAAGCCCCCTTCCTCTCGTCTCGGTTGCCCTACGAAACCGAATTCGGCGTGGGAAGCGCAAATTGCGTTTTGGGCAATGAAGTCATTCTTTTGTGGACCAGTCGCCGGCAGTCGCCATCCAGATAGAAAGCGCAGCAATTGTAGCGGTTTCGCCGCGCAGGATGCGAGGGCCGAGAGCGATGGCGCGGGCCTGCGGGTGAGCGCGGATGGCTTTGCGCTCGGCATCGTCGAAGCCGCCCTCCGGCCCGATCAGGAGAGCGGCTTTCGACCTTAGCGGGGACTCGCGCACGGCGAAGGCGTTGGCGGCGGACTCACCGCCCAGTTCATCGGCGAAGAACAAGGTCCGTTCCTCCGGCCAGTCGCGCAGCAATGCGTCCAGCTTCACAGGCTCGGCCAATATGGGCAGCGCGGTGCGGGCACATTGTTCAGCCGCCTCGGTCGTGATGGTGCGCGCACGATCGAGGTTGAGTTTGTCCGCGACACAACGCCGGGTGATCAATGGCTGGATGCGGGCGACGCCCAGTTCGGTCGCCTTTTCGAGCACGAGGTCGAACCGATCCTTCTTGAGGAGGGCCGGACAGAGCCACAGGTCAGGTACATCTTCGCGTTCTCGCAGCCGCTCAACCACTTCAAGTATCACGTTGCGCTTGCCAGCTTCAGCAATCCGCGCTGCCCATTCGCCGGTCTGATCGTCGCACAGTATCACCGCATCGCCGGGCGATACGCGCATCACGCGGCACAGGTAGTGGGCCGCGTTGCCGTCGATCTCCACTCGTGCGCCATTCTCGAGCCGTTGCTCGACGAACAGGCGCGGTGCGCTTCGGGGTGGCCAGGCTGGCGTGGCGGGCATGGCTTTGCACTAGGCGCGCTCGCGGCTAGGGAGCAAGCCATGAGCGCGCGAATGGCACAATTCGGGATTGCGGCGGTGTTTCTGGTCCTCGGCGGCTGGGCGCTGTTCGCGCCGGGCAACGTGATCGAACTGGGCTTCACCGAAGCCTATCGCGCGAACACCTATACCAATCGCTTCATCATGGCGTGTTTTGGAGCGCAAGCCGTCCTGTTCGGGATCGTCGCGCTGGTTGTGCGGTGGCGCGCAAAGGCGTTTCTCGTGTTTGCGATACTGCTGCTGCCGTTCTTCGTGTTCAACTGGTACTTCCATTTCGAAGTGCCTGTGCTGACCTCCTACGGGATGATCGATTTTGCGGGTAATTCCCTAATGCTGATACTGGCGTTGCTGGGGTGGCGGGCGGCGCGGGCCGAGGAGTTGGCCGCGTGACCGACCATATAGTCCCCGATAGCGAACATCGTGGGCTGGTCGCGCGCCTGCCGCAATTGCCACGCGACCTTGCGCAACTGGCGCGGTTCGACCGGCCGATCGGCTGGTGGCTGCTGTTCTGGCCATGCGTGTTCGGCGTGTGGCTTACCGGAGCGGGGTTTCAGTGGGCGCTACTTGGTTGGTTTCTCCTGGGCGCTATTGCGATGCGCGGGGCAGGGTGCGTGTACAACGATATCGTCGACGCCGATCTCGACGCCAAGGTCGCCCGAACCGCGGCGCGTCCGGTGGCCAGCGGGAGAGTGTCGAAGAAGGTCGCTTGGGGCTGGTTGCTGTTCCTTTGTCTAATCGGCCTGATGGTGCTGCTGCAATTGCGCTGGGAAGCGCAGCTGGTGGCCTTGTCGAGCCTCGCACTTGTCGCGGCCTATCCCTTCATGAAGCGGATCACATGGTGGCCCCAGGCGTGGCTCGGGATGGTCTTCAACTGGGGTCTGCTGGTCGGCTGGACCGAGCTGCGGCTCGACAATTGGGATGCGCTTGCGGCGATCTATGCCGGGTGCATCGCCTGGGTGATCGGCTACGACACGATCTACGCTTTGCAGGATCGCGAAGACGATGCGCTGGTTGGCGTGAAATCCTCGGCGCTGCGCATGGGCGGAAAGGTGCAGGCGGGCGTCGCCGGGTTCTACGCCGCGACTATCGGCTTTTGGGCGCTGGGTTTCTGGCTTTATCGAGAGGATTGGCTGGCACTGCTGGCGCTGCTGCCCGTTGCGCTGCACCTGTCGTGGCAAGTCGCCACGCTCGACCCCGATGATCCTGACAACCCGCTCTCCCGCTTCCGCTCCAACCGCTGGGCCGGGGCGCTGATGGCGCTTGCCTGCTTCACCGTGGGGAATGCCTGATGTGCAACCTTTATCGCATGACCAAGGCCAAGGACGAGGTCGCCAGGTGGTTCGACGCGATCGAAGCGCTGGGTGGGGCAAACTTCGGCGATGAAGTCTATCCCGGCTATCCGGGCCTCGTTGTCGCGGGCGGCGAGCTAAGGAAAATGACCTGGGGTTTTCCTTTGGTGATGAAAGGCAGGAACGGACAGCAGCTCAAACCCAAGCCGGTCAACAATGCCCGCACCGACAAGCTCGATAGCTTCTTCTGGCGCTATTCGTTCGAGGAACGCCGCTGTCTGATCCCGGTAAGCGCCTGGGCGGAGGCGCAGGGGCCGAAGGGAAGCAAGACCCGCACGTGGCTCTCGCTCCCGGATTCCACGCTGTTTGCTTGCGCAGGCGTCTGGCGGCAATCAGACGAATTCGGCGATTGCTATTCAATGGTCATGACCGACAGTGTTGGATCCGCGGCGGAGGACGTGCATTCGCGCATGCCGGTGCTGCTCAGGCCCGAAGATTATCATGGCTGGGTCTCCGGATCGCCCGAGGACGCTAAGACCTTGTGCAGGGCCTGGATCGGCAACATCAGTATCGACCGGACCGACCAAGCTTGGACGCGCGGAGCGGCGACCCAGAAGAGCTTGCTTTGAGGAGGCTTTCGGTCGTGCCCGAAGATCGGTTCGCGCAGGATCGGTTCGTTCATTCTGCCTCTCCCGAATAGCTCACGATTTCGAATTCGATTCCGTCCCAATCGAAGAAGTAGAACCGCTCGCCGGGATCGTAGTCGTCGTGCCCGAAGGGTTCGAGGCCGGCGGCGACGACCACCGCTTCGGCGGCTTTCAGATCGTCGACCAGCAGGCCGACATGGTTGAGCGGCTGGCCCTTGGAATAGTCGCCGGTGACATGATCGCCCGTGTAGAGCGCCAGATATCCTGCCCCGTTGCCGGGTTCGCCAACGTGAATGGTGTTCCCGCCGAGCTTGGACTCGCCGCGCCAGCGTTCTTCCCAGCCGCACAATTGTTTGAACAGCTCTGCGCTGCGCTCGGGCCGGGTGACGGACAGGTTGGCGTGTTCGAGGCGTCCGATTGACATGGCAATGCTCCTTCAGATCGTATCTTCTTGGCAATCCGCGCGGCCCCGTGGAGAGGGAATTGGAAAGTGGTCGGTGCGCAGCGCGAATCGCCTGTTTGCCAATTGTGCAACCTCAACCTAAGTTGAGGTCAAGGAATTTTTGAAGGACCCGAACCATGGCACGCGCAATCAGCAAGAACGATTTTGTCCCGATCGGCGAAATGGCACGCCGCACCGGCGTTTCGGTGTCGGCTATCCGATTTTACGAAGACAAGGGACTGATCGAACCGGTGCGCACCGGCGGCAACCAACGACGCTTCCTGCGTTCGGATATTCGCCGCGTCAGTTTTATCCTGATTGCGCAGCAGCTCGGCCTTTCGCTTAGTGAGATCCAGGCCGAGTTTGCCAAGCTCCCACATGGACGAACCCCGACCGCGCGCGACTGGCGCAGGATCAGCGCATCGATCCGCTCGCATCTCGATGCACGGATCGCGCAATTGGAGCGCACCCGCGACAGGCTCGATGGGTGCATCGGCTGCGGCTGCCTGAGCCTGAGGAAGTGCGCGATTTACAATCCCGACGATCGGCTGGCCGCCGAGGGTCCGGGTCCGAGGCAGATCCTGGAGGCTTAGCCTTCCGGTCCCAGCGCCGGATCGAGGTCCCTGGGCCGGGCAAAGTGCACCAGCCGCCCGACATATCGGCGAAGATCGCTCCACCGCTCGATGTCGCACTCGAGCACGGCAAAGGTCGCCGTCGGAAACTTCACGGTCGCTTCGCGAAACAGCTCGTTTTCGTGAGCGGGCGAAACCAGATCAAGCAGCACATCCTGCAAGCCGGGGTTGTGGCCGGCTACCAAGATTGCCTTGTGATCGCCCCCATGCGCTTCGACGGTTTCGAGGATTGTGTCCGAACTGGCCAGGTAGAGACGTTTGTCGAACACCGGATCGAGTTGCGGCAAGGCATTCTGGACGGTCAGCTTCACGCGTTCTGCCGGACTGGCGAGCAAGGCATCCCACTTGATCCCGTGTTCGGCGATATGCGTCCCGATCAGGGCCGCACCTTTCCTGCCCCGATCGTTCAGGCCACGGTCGAAATCGCGCTGGGCCGCGTCGTCCCAATCGGACTTGGCGTGCCGCAATAGCCCGAGGATCTTCATGATCCGGCCGTTCTCCTATTGAAACCCGTTGCGGCAAATCTGCCCGCTGCCATCCTCACAGCACGATAAAGTGTCGTCTGTAAAGCAAATGCGGCAGCCTCGTGACGCGATCTGGGGATGCGATCACAAGACTGCCGCCAGCCGGAGCGAGGAGAGCCCCGGCTGTTGGTGGAATGGGCCCGGTCAGAGAATGCCGGCCTCGATCCCGGCGAAGGGTCCGCCCAAGGCGGCTAGCGCCGCGAACAAGGCCATGACGGTGACGGACAGGCGCTCGGCGAATGAACCGGGGAGACTTGGCAGCGAAATCGGGCGGGCGTTCTTGCGGAACTCCTCCTTGTAGCGCGGGTGCTCGGTTCCCATCCAACGATCCCACCAAGTGAAGTAGAAACCGAAGTTGTGACGATCGGAATGGTGCAGGTCGTGATGGGTGGTGGTGGCGATCCAATCGAGCCACGGGTTGTCGACCCAGCCCGCCGGAAACAGTTCGTGTCCGGCATGGCCCATGACGTTGCGAATGATCATGTGCCAGAGGAACAGGAACAGCGCGAAACCGGCATAGGCGATTCCCACCAGGCTTGTCGCGATCAGGAACAGCGGGACGAAGGTGGCTTCGAGCGCGGCTTCCCAGGTGGAGAAGCTGTACGCGGTCCATGGAGTCGGAGTGCGCGATTTGTGGTGGTGGAGATGCGTCGCACGGAACAGACGCTTGGTGTGCATCGCCCGGTGGATCCAATAAAAATAGGCGTCGTGCACGATCACGATCAGCGCGAATTGCCAAACCACGGTGATCAGCGCAGCGCTTTCGAGTTCGATCTCGATGATCCCGACTTCCTTGCCGATCAGCGTTGCAAGCGTGGTGACAAAGAACACGAGGACTGTGCGGAGGGACGATAGGAATTCTCGGCGATAGTCGGACGGCCTGGCCGATTTGTCCTGGATCTTGCGTTCGTTCGCCCAGCGACGGAACACCAGAAGGAGGATCGTCAACGCTCCTGCCGCGACCAGGTATCGTCCAAGATCGAAATAGAGGACATTGAGGAAGTGTTCGCCAACCTTATCGGCGGCGTAGGCGAGTGCGGGGTGGGCAATCCAATTGGTCATCAGGCTCTCCATCGATTTGATGAAGCCACTGATGGCGAAGCGGGCGTTCAAAAGCTCCGCAGCGGCGAAAAATGCCGGTCAGTTTTGGAATTGCACGGCGTTTTTCAGTTTTGAACAGCGGGTTCCGCTGGAAATTCAGGGGTTTCCTCGCCGCCAATTGCCTCACGCCGATAATCGCTCGGCGTCGTTCCCGTCTCCGATTTGAAGGCCCGGTTGAATGTCGGCAACGAATTGTAGCCAAGGTCCATAGCGATCGTGAGCACCGGAAGGTCTACCGAATCCCGGTTCGCCAGTTTCGCGCGTGCCTCGGCAATGCGGTACCGGTTGAGAAAGGCGGAGAAGTTGCGGTGGCCCAGACGCCGGTTGATGAGCGCGCGCAGCCGGTGCTCCGGTGTGTCGAGATGTTCAGACAATAGTGCAATCGTGAGTCCGGGCGTTCGATAATATCCTTCGTTCATCGCGGCGACGAGCTTGTCGTGCAGCACGGTTTCAGCGGGACTCAGGTCGATCCGTTGCTGTTCGTCGGCTGTGGCATCTTCTTCGGAATCGACCAGCAATTCCGGATCGGTGCGCAGCAAGGCAAGTCCCGAGAACAGGATCAGCATGAAGATCAGCAGTGAATTGATCAGGTATGCGAACGAGGATTGGCCTTCCGTGTCGCTGATCAGTTCATAGATTTCAAAGCTGAGGATTCCCCCAGCCTGCGCTGCCACCAGCAAGGGCAACCAGAGGCGAATGACGCGGCGCTGCTCGATCAGGTCGTCGTCGCGATCGGTCAACGCCACACGGACAAGATCGACGATCAGTCCCAAGCCAGCGAGATGAAGGATGTAGAAGCCCAGCGTCCAGATCGGGGCTATGAAGTTGGCGATTGCCCAACCGGCGATGAAAACAAGGGCTACGATCAGGACGATCCGACGCTCGGGCTCTCTTTCGAACAAGTTGCGCGCAAACAGCCACAACCAGAACGGAACCGAGATCGAAATCGCATCCACCACCGGATCGAGCGGCCCGGTCGGAGCCATCAACGGCGTCGAATTCACCAGATAGCCGGTCACTCCGACGATCATTCCGCAAATCGGGATCAGGATCTTTTGACGGACTTCGCCCGCCACCAGCATCGCGAGCAGCAGCAAGCCCGCGCCTATCGCGATCAGCCTGACGGAATAGTCGATGCTTTCGATCATTGCTGCGTTTGTGCCTTGTCGGGGGCGTTCTGGCCAGCGGGTTCATCGGGGCCGATCATTCCTTTGCCGATGCGCTCCAGCGCTTCTTCGAGCGGGACACGACGGATCTCCGTGCCATCGGGAAAGGCGGACAGGAGCCGGCTTGGGAAGGCCGCAGACAGGACAACGAAGTGGCCATGATCGTCCTTGTTCCGGATCAGGCGGCCGAAAGCCTGGGCGAGCCTGGCGCGGATTATGCGATCATCGTATTGGCCGCCGCCACCCGACGCAGCGCGGCGTGCCTTGTGGAGGATGTCGGGGCGCGGCCACGGGACCGCTTCGAGGACCACGCAGCGAAGCGATCTCCCGGGCACATCGACTCCGTCGCGCAGCGCATCGGTTCCGAGCAGGCTGGCATGTGGATCGTCGCGGAAGATATCGACCAGCGTCCCGGTATCGATCGGATCGACATGCTGTGCGTAGAGCGGCAAGCCTTCGCGCGCGAGTCTGTCGGCAATCCGGCCATGCACCGCCCGCAATCGCCTGATTGCCGTGAACAGTCCGAGCACACCGCCTTTGGAGGCTTCGATCAGGCGCGCATAGGCTCCAGCGAGACCCGGCAGGTCGCCTTTCTTGATATCGGTGACGATCAGGACTTCGGCACGGCTGGCGTAATCGAACGGGCTTTCGGCCGAGGACAGCAGCGGCTGGGCTTCGATATGGGCGGCGCCCGACCGGGCGATAGCGCTTTCCCATGGATCGCCGACTTCGATCCGGTCGGTGAGCGTTGCGCTGGTGAGCATGACGCCGTGCGCCGGTTCGAGCACGACTTTGGCGAAAGGCTTCATCGGGTCCAGCCAACGGCGATGAATGCCGACATCGAATTCGCGCGCATCGGAGCGGTCGACAGCAAGCCAGTCGACGAACTCCGGGTCGGCCGGACCACCCAGCCTTTCGAGCAGCGATTCCCAGGCGCCGAGCAGGTCGACGCGCCAGCTTAACGAATGCCGCGCGCCTTCGATGCGCGCCCGCCCTTGTCCGTCGAGCCAATCGGGCGGGTCGGCCACGATCGCCTCGAGTCTCCCACCGAGCTTGATAAGCGGTGAGCGGATGGCGGCGAGCGCCTCTGCCGCGGCCCCGGCGGCTTCGATAGCTTCTCCAGGCAAGCCCGAGGCTTCCGTCTCGATCCCGTAGCCCGCTTCTTGTCCACCACTTTCATCACGGGCGTAGGTCGCGGCGCGAACGGCGAAGAGAAGCTGTTCTACCGGCCCGGATGGTTCGCCTTCGTTGATCCGCTGCAGCCATCCCTCGCCGGGTAGCGCCCGTCCCGCTTCGCACGCTGCCTCGATCGCTTCGCCGCCTTCATCATCGTAGCTTGCGACATCGGCGAGGCGGGCGGACAGGCCGCGCCTGCGGCCGCGGTTCTTGCGCTCCGGCCCCATGATCCAGCGACGCATTTCGATCGCTTCCTGACCCGAAAGCGTGGCGGCAAACGTGCTGTCTGCCGCTTCGAAGACGTGGTGACCCTCATCGAAGATGACCCGTGTCGGACGCTGCGCATGATCGCGGCCGCGCGCAGCGTTGACCATAACCAGCGCATGATTGGCGATCACGAGATCGGCTTGTGCGCTGTCTCTTCCGGCCCGCTCGATGAAGCACTTTCGATAGTGAGGGCACCCGGCATAGATGCATTCGCCGCGCTGATCGGTCAGCGCCGCAATCCCGCGTTTGCGAAACAGCGTGCCGAGCCAACCGGGGAGATCGCCGCCAATCATGTCGCCGTCGCGGGTAAACGCGGCCCAGCGGGCCACCAACTGCGCGAGAATGGCGGGGCGGCCGGCAAAACCGCCTTGCAGCGCGTCTTCGAGATTGAGCAGGCAAAGGTAGTTCTCCCGCCCTTTGCGCACCACGACGGGAGGCGTGCCGTCGGGCCGCTTCACGGGCCAGGCGCGGCGGCTTTCTGCGCGCAATTGCCGCTGGAGATTCTTGGTGAAGGTCGAGACCCAGACCGTCCCGCCAGAGGCATTGGCCCAGAGCGAAGAAGGGGCGAGGTACCCCAATGTCTTGCCGATGCCGGTTCCCGCCTGCGCCAGCGCGATATGCGGAAAGTCGCGTTCGCTGCGCGGCGCGAATATGCGCGCCGCGTCGCTTGCATAGCTACGCTGGCCATCGCGCTTTTCGGCGCCGTCGCCGGTCAGATGATCGAGCTGGGCGAGAACCTCCGCTTCAGGCAATTCGATCTGGCGCGGCGCGCCGCGTTCGGGTGCTTCTTCCCATTCGGGGAGGCTCGAAAACAGCCACTTTTCGGCGCGTTCCGGGCGCGCAATATGCGGTTTCATGACCTGAGCCCACGGCCACCGCAATCGCTCCATCGATTGCAATGCGCTCCACGCGCCCTGCCGTTCGAACCATTCGGGGTCTTCGCAGGCCGAGATCAACGCTCCCGCGGCGATTTGCAGAAAGGTGGGAACGTCCTCGTCGCCCTCCGGCTCCGGGATTTCGAGTGCCTGTGCCAGGCCGCGCGGGGTCGGCACGCAAAACCGGGCCGGATGGACGAAGGCGAACAGTTCGAGCAAGTCGAGGCCGGACAGATCGGGATATCCCAGCCGATTTGCGACCAGCGGCGCGTTGATGAGCAGCACCGGAGTGTCCGATGCCGCCATGATGGCATCCCCCTTCGACACGGCAACGGTTTCCCGGCCCGGCAGGTGCAGCCAGTTGCCCCCGTGGCTGGCATGGAGGGCGGGCAGGGGGATGGGCGCGGGAGAGCTCACCTCCGCAGAGATGCGGGAGCACGAACCAATTGTAAACGCAAGGATGAGACATTTGCGCCGGCTTCGAGCCTTGCACCTTCCATAGGGTGATCCGGCCCTCCCAATCCAATCTTAACCTCGCACGCCTATTGTCGAGCCAACCAGTAGCTTGGACCAGAGTAAGCATGAGTTTCGGACGCAAGGGTCTCAATCAGTCGCCAGCCGGTGGGGCCCAGCGTCCCGTCGATGGGTTCGGTGCGGCGTCTGTGCCCGTTTCGCAGGAACCAGATCCCTACGCTGCGCAGCGTGAGGCGTTTCTGGCTGAGGAGCGCGCGCCGGGAGGATGAATCTGCCGGAATACCCGACGATTTCGGATTCTCCGATGGCATGGCGCGTCCGGTGGCTTTTGCTTCGAACTACGAGCCGCAGCGCACCGATTTCAGGGCGCAGGTCTCCGACTGGACCGATCGCAAGTTCGGGCTGCCGCACCAGCGCAAAATGCTGATGGCATATTTCCTGCTTTTCATGCTGGCTCCCCTATCGATGCATCGTTTCTATTGCGGTGAATTCACCAAGGGCATGGCCCAGGTCGGATTGTTCGGCGGTGGCTTGGTTTTCATGGTCGTTCTCCCGCCCTTGGGATTGGCATTGCTCGCCTTCAGGGGGTTCTGGGTGTTCTTCGATTTCCTCATGATCCCCGGAATGATTCAGCGATTGAAGGACCGCAGCGGAAGCGGTCCGTCCGTAATGGTCTGAAGCGCTTTGGTCGCGTGAACGCTCCGTAAAGAATTCTGCGCCATTATTGACCTTCGCGAAACCAGAAGGGGATAGCGCCATGCGAGCACCGATCGTCCTTGCAGCCATTGCGTCGCTGTTTGCGGCTCCCGTCGCCTTTGCACAGGCCAGCCCGCAAACCGTGGTGCAGCGTCATGTCGATGCCTATCGCGCGGGCGATCTGGAGCGGTTTGTGGCCACTTTTGCCCCGGATGCGACGGTCATCGTCAACGGCGAGGAGATCAAGGGGCATTCCCGGATCCACGCCTTCTATCGTTCCAGCTTCGAAGCGGGACCGAATACGATCCGGATCACCGAAAGCTCGATGGAGCAGGACCGCATATTCCTGACGATCGCCTATGACTTCGGCGATGGCACGGAGCGGTGTTGTTCCTACCACGAATTTCTCGTCGTGGATGGCAAGATCGTCTGGCACGAAGCCGTGGTCTGAAATGTAAAAGGGGCGACGCAGCGCGAACTCAAGGCCCGGCTCCGACGCCCCCACTTGTTTGCATGCAAGGACGGATCTGCGTCTATCCTCGCTTGGCGACAACCTTACACATCCGCTAGAAACTCTTCTGGATGCCGACAGTCGCGGTGTAATCGGTCGGCATCTGCGGCCCGTTGAGGTTTTGCAGCAGCGGAATGCCGCCTTCGATCCCAAGCCTCCAGCCTTTGAGGGCGCCACCGGTCACCGCGAAATTCAATCCTGCGAAAGCGGTGACGGTCTCGCCGCCCTGAAAATCCGGATTGGCGGTCTGCACCGGCCCAGCGATCTGCGGGTCTATCCCGTCGATCCGGCCAAGTGTCTCGGCCTGCAAGCGACCTGAAACCGCGACGCCCGGCGTCAATGCCGCCTGTCCCCAGAGAGTCGCCATTGCCTTGTTTCCGAAGGAATAGCCCTGGTCGTTGTCGCCGAGGCGCACCGTCCCCTTGATCTGCGCTCCCCATCCGAACCGGTCGTTCTGATCGCGATAGGTGATGCCGGGTTCGAGATCCCAGGTGCCGCTGCCGATCTGCATCGGATAGGGCGTCCGCACCGTCGGCGTCCCTCCCATCGGAGTGAGGATTTGAGCCACTTCGGTGGTCGTTCCGGTCGGGATCGAAATGCCGGCGTTGATGTGGACCGTGTCGGTCAGTCCGATCAGCGCCGATACTTTGGTGTCGCCGAGGTCCGCCGTGCGAGTGCGGAACGTGCCGAGCCGATTGGTGCCCATGCCGCCCTGGAAAGTGATGTGGTCCATCTCCTTGGTGATGTAATTGCCCATCACCATCAGCGTCACCTGATCCGAAAGGCCATACATCAACCCTGCCATATGCATGTCCATCCGCATCGAGGTTGGGACGATGCGAAGGGTCGGCGGCTGGCCGGGTGCGCCGAAGAAGCGGTTGGTCACGGTGGTCGCGACTTGCTCGGGCGTCACGTCATTGTTGCCGATCTGGATGCCCGCCATGTCCATATGCATGAAGCGATAGCTGACCATCCACTCACCCTTGCCGTGGCGGTGGTCGCCCATCACGCCGATAGGCGCATGGTCGAGCGCGTTGACGCCTCCGGACGAGCCGTCGTGGCCCTCATCGGCGAGTGCTGGGCTGGCGCCGAATACGGCACCGGCGATGGCGAGCATGCTGCCCGCCTTGAAAAGCGATTTCATCGAATACTCCTGACGATCTGAATTGGGGGGAATTCAGGTCAGGTGTGGCGGTCCGGTCGCTTCGTAGGCGGGATAGGGAGGCCGGGTGGCCAACGCCCGTATCCGGGTGGGTTCGGGCAAGGCGCGCGGTGCTCCGATCAGTGCAATCAGCGTGGGATCGGATGGCAAAGTCGGTCC
>JAAUYH010121069.1_pt1 | contig 14068 bp, 8 predicted proteins | sample 7278061 | NCBI WGS metagenome assembly JAAUYH01 (sample SAMN14350203, study PRJNA611818) | marine sediment metagenome | isolation source: surface marine sediment (0.6m) | place: French Polynesia: Moorea | collected 2018-08
GAGCCCGACCAGCGTGTCTCCGTCGTCACAGACGACGACTTTTCGATGGTTCGCCTTGCAGTTGAGCATCGTAAGATAGCTTCTGAGCGTGACTCTTCCTTCCGGGTCGAACGGGTTGCCTAGCCTGCCGCGTCCTGCGTTGCCGAGGGGTTTGACGAAGCAGCGCCACAGGAATGAGTAACAGGGGTTGCTGTCTCGCAGAGCGGCGAGGTCAGTAATGACGACACGAATGCCGGCCGCCTCAAGTGACTCGAAGAACGTGTTCCGGATCGACCCGTACACGGTGTTGATCGGGTCCGTGATGACAACGATAGTGATGTCCGGATGCTTTTCTTTCTGCTCGAGCAGTGCGTCAGTCAGCTCGCGCGCCAACGATCTGTAGGGGGCTTCGATGTGCATCTCGAAATCGTTGTACAGGAACACGTCAAGCAGGACGAGTCGCCGAGCTCGACGAATCGTGTCGAATACGGTGTCGAAAATCACCTGCTCGCTGTGGCTGACACCCTCCGCGTCGACCCAGGTCGTGTCGGCAAGGAAACGCACGTAGTCGGCCGCGACAGGTTCACCTGCATAAGACAGGCCGGCGGGCATGCGTCGGTGCCAGGGCCGCTTCTTCTTGCGGTTGAGAGCTGGCGGGTTGGAGCCGGAAGCAGGGCGCTCGTGCATACACCTATCATCTACGCCTGCAGGCGCGGAACTGCAAGTGGGACGAATCAATCAAGGAGCGCAGCAATCATAGGCACTTCAATTCTCCGTTCGATAGCCTGGCAGCGAGTGTATTGGGCAAGTCGGGAGTTGCCGCCTGTTCACGATCGCGCAGCACGGGCCACAATTCCTGGGTGATTTGGAAACCCTGCCGCACTCGATTATCGCCAAAGTGTGCGTGCCGGGAACCCGTGTATGTCTATCCGGCGTTCGACACACTGTCCTCGGCATCGTCCAACAGGATGGGTGACCCGAGCTGCAACAGGACGTCTGCCAGCGGTACCGGGCGACCGACGCCAAAGCCCTGGGCGTAGTCGATGCCCGCCTTTTGCATGCGCTGGAAGATGAGCTCGTTCTCAACGTGTTCTGCGATCGTCGATGCCCGCATGACCTTGGCGATCTCCACCATCGACGCGATGATGGCCTCCGACAGCGGGTTCTGAAGGATGTCACGCACAAACACGCCGTCGATCTTCACGTAATGGACGGGCAGGTCCTTGAGATAGGCGAACGAACAGTACCCCGTGCCGAAATCGTCGAGCGCGACCATGCAACCGATCCTGCGCAGTCGCCGGATAAATCGCTGCGCGCGCTCGAGGTTGCGGACGACGGCCGTCTCCGTGATCTCGAAACACAGTGAATCCGGTGAGATGCAACTTTCCGAAACGCAGGTTTCGACGAAGTCGATGAAGTCATCATCGGCGAGTGACTGCGCGGAGACGTTGATGCAGAAACGCGACAGGTTCACTTCGACCATGTTGTCGGCTTTGCTCAGCTGGTCGAGCGTCTGCTTGATGACCCATCGGTCGATGGCCGACATCATCTGGTAGCGTTCGGCCGACTCGATGAAGTAGGCGGACGGCATTGTCTCGCCGGACGCATCGAGCATGCGGATGAGTACCTCGTAGCGTGCAGGCCCTGCGTCGTCCTTCAAGGACATGATCGGCTGCGCATGCAGGGCGAAGCGCCCTTCGATCAACGCATACTGCAGGTCGTTGACCTGATCGAGATCCGTGCGGCGCTGCGCCACACTGGCGTCGGCGTCCTGAAACACGACGTAGCGGTTGCCGCCGCGACTCTTGGCAGACCGAGCTGCCATCTCTGCTGTGTTCAGTGCCGCCGCGCCATTGGTCGCGACGCTGGGCAACAGGACGACGCCGATGCTCGCCGCGATCTCGATATTGACGGTTTCGTACCGCACGCGCTCGCGCGACATCGCGTCCAGCATGAGTTGCGCCCGGTCAACGACGGATGCTTCATCGGCGCCGCGAAGAAACAGCCCGAAACAGTCACCTGACAGGTGACAGACCGCATCATTCTTGTTGATAAAGTCGTCCAGAACATCCTGGATATGGTCAATCACCCGGTCGCCGGCCACGTGCCCGTACTTATCATTGATGACATGCAGCTTGTCGACGTCGACATACAACAGTGCATGCGACTGCTCGGGATCGTGTTTGAGCGTCTTGTCGATGTAGTCCAGCAGGTTGTGTCGCGTGAAGTGCGTCTTGCGGAGCTGATTCGCCGCCTTTGCCAGCGCGTGGATCTTGATGCAAATCGCCTTGGCCAGGCGCACGTCGTCGCGCGTGAAGCGCGCCTCACGTATGAGCGTGAAGATGCCGACCACGTCGTCTTTGGCGTTCAGGATCGGGCAACACAACACCTTCGGGTCCGAGCTGGCAATACCGGCGGCGACGCGAATCTTGATGTTGGCATCGGATAGCAGGACTCTGCGATGGGTCTTGGCGGCGGTCACGAGACCGCCGAGCGTCGTCATCACAGCGCGCGACGTCGATGTTTCCGCCATAAGACTCGCGGGCCATGTCGCCTGAACGCCCTGGTCGGGCATCAGCACCGCCGCCATCTCGGACTGGAAATGCCTGGCCGAGCGCCCGAGCATCTGTTCGATCTGCGTACCCAGCGGTTCCTTGTCATCGAGCTCATCGAACTTGACGAGAAGCTCGAGGCCGCGTTGTCCTTCCTTCGACATTCGTCGTATCGAGGACAGCTCCGAGTTGATCTCCAGCTGGCGTTCGATACACCCGAGGATCGGTGCCACTTCTTCGTGCGTGAACTCGAGGCTCATCGGGTGCGACGCGTCGACCTGGATGCTAACGGTGCCCATAGTGTGCTCACGCTCGCTGCCGCCTATGTAGAACACATAGACGAAGTGGTTGTTGCTTAAGCGCTCGCAAAAGCCGATGCCAGGGACAGGTTCTCTCAGGAAGGGGGATACGGCCCAGCAATCGCGGGCATCGCTATCGGGGCCGGCCCAGACGAGCTGGCCGGCGGAGTCGTGTATCGCGACCGATATGACGTTGCCCAGCGTTTCCACGATCTGTCGCGAAAACAGGTTCAACGATCCGATGTCGAGATAATTCTCGATTCGCTTCGTACGCATGCGTCTGCCGGTTTCCTTAAGGATTCAGGGTAGTTATCGGATGCCGGCGACGAACCTTGAGGGCTGAATCGGCGAGCCGGCATCGGGGGGCGCAGATCACGCCGGGACGGAAAATCCAAACCACTTGCGACAAAGAAGGAAAAGCAGGTGCTTTTTTTGCAACAGATGAGGCGATCGACCCTCAAATTCCGCTATAAGTAGGTAGTAACGACCTATAAACGTGTCAAGCACAAAGTAGGGTCGGTGGCTCGTGCAGGACCGGCTAGGCCGCCAGTACCCCGGAGAGGTGAAGTATGAGCACTCTGATTTCGCAGATCGACAAGGCCGAAACCCGTTTCAAGGACTCGACCGACCGGCGCGACCAAATCCTTGCCGAGCTCGCCAAGCTCGGTGCCGGCGAGACGCCCAACTGGGAGGTACTTGACCAGCGCGCCCGTTACAAGACACGGCTGGAGCGACTCGGTCGCAATGCCGAGGCCGACGCGATCGCCAACGCGGAGCGTGTCGAATTCAACCCGCTGGAACGCATTCTCGATGCCAACGAGCTGTCGAGTATCGCGTTCTTCGAGCGCGGCGTGCTCGCGTCTCGTGCCGTCGCACGCGTGCAGATTCGGGCCGCCAGCGGGCAGGTAACGGGTTTCGGCAGTGGCACGATGATTAGCCCACGCCTGTTTATGACCAATAACCACGTCATCTCGGATGCGGCGACGGCCGCTTCCAGTACGATCCAGTTCGAATATTTGTCGGGCGTTACCGGGCCGCGTGAGCCGCTGACGTTCCGGATGGAGCCGAACGCATTTTTTGAGACCGATGCCGCGCTGGACTTCACGATCGTCGCCATCGAAGAAAGCAATGACAACGGCATCGAACTCAGCTCGCGCGGCTGGAACCCGGTGATCGCACCCTCCGGGAAAGCAACGGTCGGCGAGCGCGTCAACATCATCCAGCACCCTGGCGGGGAGCGCATGCAGGTCACGGTGAGAGACAACACGATAATCGGCGTCGTCGACAGCTTCCTGCACTATCGAGCAGACACGCAGCCGGGCTCATCGGGCAGCCCGGTATTCAACGATCAGTGGGAGATGGCCGCTTTGCACCACGCGGGTAAGCCGAAGCGAGACGCAAACGGGCGCATACTGATGACGAACGGCCAGCCCTGGACCGGGTTGCGCGTCGACATCCCGCGCATCGCCTGGGAGGCCAACGAGGGCATCCGCATCAGCAAGATCGTGCAACATGTCAACGGATTGAATCTCTCCGATGCGCGTAAAGCGCTCTGGGACGGTGCGCAGTCGGTCCCGCCCGTCATCGATATCTGGTCGCTGTTCGGTATCGACGTTAACGAGCTCAATGGCGTCACTCCTGTCAAAGGCACGCCGTTCTTCCGCACGACGGATGAACACGGCAATCCGGCGTGGCTGTTTCGCGTCAGCTTCGGACCGGCGCCGCTGGCAGATATGGGCGCGAGCCCGAAAACGCCCAAAGTCACGGCGATGCCGGGGCCGAGCGACGCGCCGCCGACATCGACCGGGTTGGATACGATGCTTGCCGCACGCAAGATCGTCGAGGATTTTCACGTCGACGGCCCATACTACGATGCTGCCGCCGACGCGGACGCTCGCGACGAATACTGGCAGAACGTCGATTTCGATCGGCCGTCTGCGCAGCTGTTTCCTGCTCTGCAGTCTCATCTCGAAGCGACGCATACGGGCCGTCACTCCTACCGCCGGGCGCGCCATGAATTCCTGTATCCGGCCATCGACCTGCACCCCGATGGCCAGCTGCGGAATATCTATTCCGGCACCTTGTTCTCACCCGTCGAAGCCATTGCCGCCGAACTCAGTGCATTGATCCCGTTTGCCGAGGCGATTGGTGTCGAAGTGACCGAAGCTACGCTTGGCCAGATATTCGCGGACGACGATCTTTGGGAGGATCTCGAGAATTCCACGCAGTTGTCATTCAACTGCGAGCACGTCGTTTGCCAGTCGTGGTTTGACAAGCGCCAGCCGATGAAGGCAGACATCCATCATCTGTTCGCCTGTCAGCCCGGCTGCAACAGCTTCCGCAGCAATATTCCCTACTGGCAGTTCGATCCGCTCGACGAGGCTGTACGCGAGGACTGCGGTCGACGCGAGGGCAACAACAAGTTCGAACCGAACAATGGCAAGGGCGCCGTCGCGCGAGCGACGATGTACTTCCTGATGCGCTATCCCGGTGAGGTCGGTGACGAAGCGCGGGAACTGGCCAAGAGCCGGACCAAGATCCTCGTTGACTGGCACAAGGAGTTCCCGGTCGACGAGTACGAACGCCACCGCAACTGGCTAACCGAGAAAGCGCAGGGCAATCGCAACCCGTTCATCGACTTTCCCGACAAAGTCACACAGGCGCTGCTCGAACGAGGGTTCGGCTAGCGCTGAATCGGCGCCGCTCGGCAAATCGAGCGGGCTCCGGTTCGCAGGTCTCGGGCGAGTTGTCACCCGGGTCGAGTGCCACGGCATACGTCTGACGCGGCTGCCTGCCGCGGCGCAGCCGCTCTCCTGATCGTTGGTTGCAGTCGAAATGAGGCCGTCACTCTGAGCCCCAATTCTGTGCGCCAGGTCCGGGATTACGCTCGATTTGCTGCCTATTCTGAGCCCAGGTACGCGAGTTTCAGGTGATTTCCATGCGAAACACTTTACATATTCTGCTTCTAGCCCTGCTGATCGGTGCAGCGGTTGATGCCAGAGCCCAGGGCGTGGGGGACAAGGCCGGCCACAGTCTCGAGATCGAAATCCAGTCTCCGTCGTCCGGATTCGAGGTTGACGACGGAACGACGAACATCGAGGTCGAGGGTATTGCATCGGCGATTGGCGGCGTGCGCTATCTCGACATCATGTTCGTCATGGACACGTCGACCAGCCTGAAGAAGGTCGATCCGAAGGATTTCCGGGCGCAGGGCGCCATCGGTCTCGTAGAAAACCTCTCGCCGAGGAGCGATATCAAGATCGGTGTCGTCAGCTTTGATCGCAAGAGCGAACTCGCGCAGCCGATGACGTCGGATCGCGATGCCGTCATACGGGCGCTCAGAGCGTTGCCGCGTTCTGGAAGTACCAATCTCGCGGCCGGCATTGCCTCAGCGGCGAGGGAGCTCGATCGCAACGGGAGAGAAGGTTCTTCTCGCGTCATCATGCTGTTCACCGATGGCATGTCCAACCAGAGCAAGGCGTTTGAGGCAGCCGTGCAGGCGGCGAAACGCGGCATCACGGTACAGACCATGCTGCTTGGATCGAGCAACCGCGGCACCGAGACATTGAACACGATCGCCTGGGCGACGGGCGGCAGCTTCGTCCGCGTCGAGGACCCGAGAAAGTTGCCGGAAGCCTTTCTCAATCTCCGGACGACGGGTGTCGAAAGCGTGACGCTCAGCGTCAACGGTTCAGAGCCGGTCCAGGCGCAACTGGCCGGCGGCACGTTCTCGGCGGATCTCCCGATCGAGATCGGCGAGAACCGCATCGTCGCCTTCGCGACCAGCCTCGCTGGCGCCACCAAGGAAACCGAAATCACCGTCAACGTGCGCGATGCGAGCTGTGCGGCGCTCGAGGTGACGGCGCGCAACAACGGGCAACCGGCACTGTCGCTGAACGATCGTTCCGTTCAGATCGTGGTTGACGCGTCTCGAAGCATGTGGGGACAGATCGACGGCGTCTCAAAGATGGAGATCGCGAAGAACACGCTGGATTCCCTGTCTTACCGGCTGCCCGACGACCTGGATCTCGCGCTGCGCGCTTACGGCAACGCCAGCGCCAGTGAAAGCAATAACTGCTCGGACTCAAGTCTCCTCGTGCCGTTCCAGGATGGCAATCGCTCGTATATTCGTCAGGCGATTGCAGGCCTCAAGCCGACCGGACAGACGCCGATCGCCTACGCGCTGAACCAGGCGGCCCGGGACTTCGACGGACTTCAGAACGAGAAGACCGTCATTCTCGTCAGCGACGGCATCGAAAGCTGCGGCGGCGATCCCGTGCAAGCGGCTCGCTCGCTCAAGCAGCAGGGCATCGTCGTGCACCTGATCGGCTTCGGGCTTGGCAGTGCGGCCGACGAAGACACGGCCAGCTTGCGAGCCGTAGCGGATGCATCCGGCGGGCGCTACGTCACTGCGAGCAATGCCGAGGAACTCGAGGCGGCGCTGGCGGAAACGGTTGCCACGTCGTTCAGCGTGTTCCGAGGCAGCGCCGAGGTTGCGAGCGGTTCGCTGGGTTCCGCCGGCGTGATGCTATTGCCCGAAGGTGAGTATCGCGTGCAGCTCAACAGCTCACCGCCGATAGAGACCTTCGTGCAACTGGCGCCGCGCGATCAGCTGACGCTGACGATGGATAAGTTCGGCGACGAAGTGTCGCCGGTGGAACTCCGGGGTGAACTGCCGCACACGAAGTGCGACGATCCGGCATCGGGCGATCAGATGCTCGGTGCGCTCCCGGACTAGCAAGCCGCCGCGGTCGGTTTCTTACGACTCGGTAGCTTCCTCTTCGCGACCTTCGGTACTCCCCGGGGCGCTGACGACCGGGATGAGAATCAGCGTCTTGATGTCCTCTTTGTCTACCGTGGTCGGGTCGTTGATGTAGTTTTCCATCGTGTGATCGGCGAGTTTGACGTTGTTGGCTTCGGCCCAGTCCACGATCTCCTTGTACGTATCGCCGACCTTTTGATAGGGGCCTTGGTGAATCGTGCGTACGCACAATTGCGAACCGATCGTAACGGCCTCGATGTCGCCATCGCCTTCGAGCGGTGATTCAACCGTCATGCCGATGAGCATTCGCTGCTTCGACGTAAACATCTTCCACAGCATCTTCATCGGCCCGCAATGGCGCATCTCCTGCCAGTCGATGTCCATGTAGCGTACGTACGGCGCGCCGGTTCGATCTCCGCCTTCAGCAGCGATCTGCTTGTTTATGCGAGGGAAGGCGTCAGCCAGTAACTTCGGAATCTTCCACATTGGCGCATTCCGGGCGATTTCGAGTCCGTGCACAGGTGGTTGCTGCTGTATCTCAATCTCGAGGCTCATAGGTGACCTCCGTCTCCTCCCAGTCGAGCCTACAAGAGTAGCGTCCGCGTCAAAGACTGCAAATTCAGCGGAGAACAGGCTGCGCCACGATCGCAGCGCCTGGTGCCGGACCGTGTAGCGTTTCGCCTGATTTATTCGACGCGCGCAGCCAGCAACAACTCGAATGACGGTGCGCCGCTGGTGCCGATGCTTGCCAGGGTGCCGCTCAGCGTGATGCGGACGGCATCGATGTCCGGGTCGAAACCATCACCGTCCGGATCGCCTGGATAGCTGAAAGTTCCGGATCCGTCGTCGTATTCGATTGACCCTATCGTGACGCCTGGCGGGACGGGTGAGCCGGTCGTATCGAGAACGATCGGGCCACCGGGCAGGCAGGCGGCTGTAATGCACAGTGCCAGCTCGTCCGGTATGTCGTCGGTGATGATCAGGCTGTTGTTGTCAGGAGAGAGCGAACCGTTGTTTGTGATCGAGATCGTGTATCCGACAACCGCTAATGGAATCGCCTTCGGGTCGTTCGTCAGGTTGACCGGATCCGACAGCGTTTCCACCGACTTCGATGTAACGAGGTCGACCTCGAAATTCGCATGAAACGCTCGGGATGCCGCGACGACGCCAGCGGACTCGTTCGTGTGATTACGTTCCGCGTCATTGTCGATGTCTTCGTCGATCGTCAGCCCGATGCTTCCGGCGGACTGGCTGCAGCGTCGCACCCAGCCGCCGTTGTTGCCGTTGCGTGTGTTGGCGGACGCGACTGCGAGCGGTGTGTTGCTGAAGCCTGTCGCGTAGCCGTTGATGAAGCATCCGTTCGAGAAGCCCTGGATGTTCGCGGGCGTTCTGAGCGATTGCAGCTGGATGGTATTGCTGAACGCGTCGACGAACGTCGTGTTGGCGGCGTTGTCGATCGCGAGTATCGCAATGCGCTCGGGTGTCGTGACACTACCGGCGGACGACTCTGCGCGCTCGAGTGTCACCTGGAACGAGCTCGTTGTTATGTTGCGCAGGCCGACGTCCATGAACGGTATCGAAGACGTGTTCGGTGGATTGCCCGACTCGTTGTTGATCGTCTGGATGCTGCCGAGCATCGCTGGCGTTGTGCTGAACGCGGTTGGAAAGGTCAGCGAATCCCACGCCGTCGAGATGAAGCGGGCCGCGAAGCTCGTCGTGACGTGCTCGAAAGCGACGACGCGCGAGCCGTCCGGCAGCACGTGATCTCCCGGCTCGATGGCGAGGTAGGCGGTCGGCATCGCGACATGGGGTCCGTCGTTGGCGCTCGGTTCAACCTGCAAGACCTGGAAGCCGCTGGTCGTGACGTTTCGAATGCGCAGCGTGGACGGATCGGAACCATCAGTCGTCGGTAATGCGAACACGAGCGGGGTGCTCGAGAAAGGCTGCAGAAAGGTCACGCTCGTCCAGCTCGGCGTCGTGAACGTATCGTTGAGTGTGACCGCGCCCATCTCCAGCTCGAACGCGCGGACCGGCCCCGCCAGGAGCAGCGCGAGCAGCGGCCAGAGCCGGATTAGCCTGTTTCGTGTAGCGATCATTGCTTGCACAGTACGGGCAGCCGATATAGCTGATCACTATAACGCGGTGGCCTCATTCCAGCAGTGTCACCGGTCACAGAAAGCCGTGAAATCCCTACGTTTTTTGATGCCCGGCGGAACCTATTTCGGCGGGTCATCGACTACAATCAGGGCATGGAATCGTTCGACTACATCGTTGTCGGCGCAGGTTCCGCCGGTTGCGTATTGGCCAATCGACTGACTGAAGACGAGGGGGTGCGTGTCTGCCTGATCGAGGCGGGCCCGGTGGACAGCCATCCGCTGATTCACATACCCATGGGCTTCTCCCTGATGGGTGAAAACAAGACCCTCAACTGGTGCTTCGACACGGTTCCGCAACGGCATCTGAACGGCCGCCTGGGCTACCAGCCGCGCGGTCGGGTGCTCGGCGGCTCGAGCTCGGTGAACGCGATGATCTACATTCGTGGCACGGCCGCGGACTACGGTCGTTGGGAAGAGGCGGGCGCAACCGGGTGGTCGTACCGGGACGTTCTGCCCTACTTCAAACGGGCAGAAGACCAGGAGCGCGGCGAGAGTGAGTACCATGGCACCGGCGGACCGCTGTCCGTTAGTGACCTCAGGTACAAGAACCCGCTGAGCGACATGTTCATCGACGCATCGCTTGCGCTCGATCTGCCCTCAAACGATGACTTCAACGGTGAGACCCAGGAGGGTGTGGGCTATTACCAGGTGACCCAGCGAGATGGGCGCCGCTGCAGTGCGGCCGTTGCTTATCTCGAACCGGCCAGGAAGCGAAGCAACCTCACCGTCATCACCGGGGCGCAGGTCGACAAGCTCATTATCGAAGATAAGCGTGCGGCGGGGATTCAGTACACGAACGGCGACGGCATAATGCGGCTCAAGGCTAACCGCGAAGTGCTGCTGTCTGCCGGCGCGTTGCAGTCACCGCAACTCCTGATGCTGTCAGGCATTGGCCCGGCCGCTCATCTCCAGGACAACGGTATCGATGTCGTCCACGATTCGCCCGACGTCGGTCAGAACCTGCAGGATCATTTCGACTACACGATCATCCGGCGCGTCAAATCATCGCAGGCCATGGGCTATACGCTGTCGAGAGCCCTGCGCGCGATCCCCGATTACCTGAATTACCGCAAAGGCAAGGGTCCGTACACGTCGAACCTTGCCGAGGCCGGCGGATTCATTCGCACGTCGAGCGAAGAACCCGAACCGGACATCCAGCTGCACTACGTGCCCGGCATCGTCGATGACCATGGCCGCAAGCGACACTATGTCGCAGGCATCTCCTGCCACATCTGCGTGCTGCGTCCCGAAAGCCGCGGAAGCGTGACGCTGAAGGATGCCAGCCCGCGCTCCGTCCCGAACATCGACCCGAATTTCCTGGGCACCGACGACGATCTCAATCGCACGCTAAAAGGTGCAAGACTCGTGCACAGGATCCTCGATGCGTCGGCGTTCGACAGCATCTCTTCGCGACCGATGTACGCGGGCGCGGGTGCGAGTGACGAAGAGCTGATCCACGACATCCGCAGTCGAGGTGACTCGATCTACCACCCGGTCGGCACTTGCCGCATGGGATCGGATGCAGCCTCGGTCGTTGATCCGGCAGGCCATGTTCGCGGTGTCGAAGCGCTTCGCGTCGTCGACGCGTCCATCATGCCGACCCTGGTCTCAGGCAATACCAACGCGCCGACGATCATGATTGCGGAGAAGATCGCGGATTCGATCAAGTCTGCCGCGTAGGGCGCTCGCTGACCGTCGCCGCTGTTCAGGCGGCTCGGCGTCTCAATCAATGCAACCGCGGAATCGTTCGTTAAGCGTTGTGAAAGCCTCTTACGTTTCGAGAGATTTTGAGATTATGTCGAGTCCATATTGACATAGTGTACAAATGACACTACTGTAAGTGTCAATTCAACACGAAGTAGTCAAATGGCCTACACCTACGAATATCCGCATCCCGCCGTCACCACCGATATCGTCATCTTCACGATTCGCCACGATGAGCTCAAGGTTCTCCTGATCAACCGGGGACGGCCGCCATTTCAGGGCATGTGGGCCTTGCCGGGTGGTTTCGTCAACCTGGACGAAAGCCTGGAGCAGGGCGCCCGCCGGGAACTCGAGGAGGAGACGGGTGTTTCTGACGTATACCTCGAACAGCTCTACACCTTTGGCGAGCCTGACCGGGACCCCCGCGAGCGGGTCATCACCGTGGCCTATTACGCGCTCGTGCCGACCGACGAGATCGACATCAAGGCGGGCTCGGATGCCGAGGGCGTCAGCTGGATCGGCATGCAGGAACTCCCCGAACTTGCCTTCGATCACAGCGAGATTCTCGACATGGCCTTTGAGCGCCTGAGCGCCAAGCTCGATTATTCGACGATTGCGTTCCAGTTCATGCCGCCGGAGTTCACGCTGTCCGAGCTGCAGCACGTATACGAGGTCATCCACCGCAAGCCCATCGACAAGCGGAACTTCCGGAAACGAATTCTGGGCCTCGACCTGATCGAGGAAACCGGCGAGGACAAGCGAGACGGTGCGCATCGCCCCGCCAAGCTTTACCGAGTCAAAGATCCAGGACGGATCGACATCATCAAGTGAGGTGCATCATGTTTATCAACTACTACAAGGGTGAACCCAACAGCTACGTCTTGAGCCACAGGAACGGCAAACTCAAGAAACACGGCGCCGGCATCAACTTCTTCTACATGCCACGCACGACGTCCATCGCCGTCATACCCGTCTCAAGCCAGGACAGCCCATTCATCTTCAACGAGACGACGGCTGACTACCAGGAGGTCTCCATACAGGGCACGCTGACGTACCGGGTGACGGCGCCGACCGAGCTGGCGAAACGACTCGACTTCACGATCTCGCCGAAGACACATAACTACACGGGTGAGGATCCCGACCACCTGGTTGAACGCCTCGTCAACAGCGTCCAGGCGCAGATCCGTAACGAGATTAACGGTCTCGGCCTCGAAGACGCGCTGACACGTGTGAAGGACCTCGAAGAGAAAGTCAAAGCGGACGTCCGAAACTCGCCGGAGCTCGACGAGCTACATGTCGTCCTCGAGGGGCTGCATTTCTCGGCGATCCGGCCGACGCCGGAGATGCAGAAAGCGCTGGAGGCCGACTTTCGCGAAAGCCTGCATCGACGTGCCGACCAGGCGATCTATGCACGCCGCAAGTCCGCCGTCGACGAGGAGCGCAAGATTCGGGAATCGGAGATGAACACCGACGTCGAACTCGAGAACCGCCGAAAAGATCTTGTCGACATGCAGGCCCGCAACAGCCTGGCGCTGGCCGAAGCCGAGGCGAAAGCTGAGGAACTGAAGCTCGAGCCATACGGTGAATTGCCGCCACAGGCGCTTGTCGGACTCGCGCTGAAGGAATGGGCCGCCAACGCCGGAAGGATCGACAACCTGAGCATCACGCCGGATCTCTTGAGCAAGGTTGTGTCTTTTGTGTCGCAGTCCGATGGCGAACGCGCCGCCTGAGCTTAGTGTCATGCCACGCGCACACTATGAGAACGTGATCATCGTAACTCGGAACACCGAGCTCGATGATCTCGTGCGGCGTTTCAACACGAAGGCGCAGGCGAAGTTCTACCTGAAGCGGGCGGGACAAAGCTTCGATGCCATCGAAGAGGCACACGAGACGCACCAGGCCGTGCTGACAAGGCTGCGGCAAGCGATCCCCAATACGATCAAGTCGCAAACGATTGGCAGGGAACTGGTGCCGCGCTTCATGTTCGGCGACGACGACCTCGTGATCACAGTCGGCCAGGACGGGCTGGTTTCGAACACGGCCAAGTACCTCAGCGGTCAGCCGATACTTGCCGTTAACCCCGACCCGGATCGTTTCGACGGCGTACTGTTGCCGTTCACGACGGAGACGGTCGAACCGCAACTGCATATGACCTTGTATGGACCGCACGCGGACGAGCACACACAGTCAGTCACGCTCGCGAGAGCGTCCCTGCAGGACGGGCAGACACTGCTGGCCTTCAACGATTTCTTTATCGGCGCCAATTCTCATGTATCGGCACGCTACGTGATCGAGTCTGGCACACGAAGAGAAAACCAGTCGTCGTCCGGCATCATTGTGTCGACCGGTGCGGGTTCGACCGGCTGGCTGCAGTCAGTCTACGCGGGCGCCGCCGGCGTCGTCGAGGCCCTCGGCGGCACGGTCCTGCCACCGCCTGACAACGGACGATTGCCCTGGGATTCCGAGGACCTCGTCTACTCGGTCCGCGAGCCATTCCCCAGCAGGACGACGCAGACGAGCATCGTGCACGGCATCATAAACCGGAAAACGCCGCTCAGGATCACCAGCCAGATGCCGACTAACGGTGTCATCTTCAGCGATGGTGTCGAGGCCGAC
>JAAUYH010257316.1_pt1 | contig 14068 bp, 11 predicted proteins | sample 7278061 | NCBI WGS metagenome assembly JAAUYH01 (sample SAMN14350203, study PRJNA611818) | marine sediment metagenome | isolation source: surface marine sediment (0.6m) | place: French Polynesia: Moorea | collected 2018-08
CTTACTTCCGAGGTCGAGATGGCGCGGCGCAAGAAAGTCTATGAAGGCAAGGCCAAGATTCTTTACGAAGGCCCCGAGCCCGGCACGCTTGTCCAGTACTTCAAAGACGATGCAACAGCCTTCAACGCTCAAAAGAAGGACGTGATCGACGGCAAGGGCGTTCTGAACAATCGATTGTCCGAGTTCTTCATGAAGGGCTTGGCGCAGATTGGCGTGCCGACGCATTTCATCAAGCGCATCAACATGCGCGAGCAGTTGATCCGCTCGGTCGAGATCATTCCGCTGGAAGTCATCGTCCGCAACTATGCCGCTGGCACGATGTCGGAACGGCTTGGCATTGAAGAGGGCACGCTTTTGCCGCGTCCGATCGTCGAGTTTTGCCTGAAGGATGATTCGCTTGGCGACCCTTTGGTTTCGGAAGAGCACATCATCGCCTTTGGTTGGGCCTCGCAGCAGGATCTGGACGATATGGTGGCCCTTGCGCTGCGCGTGAATGACTTCATGTCCGGCTGTATGCTGGCGGTGGGCATCAAGCTGGTCGACTTCAAGATCGAGATCGGCCGGGTCTGGGACGGAGACTTCCAACGGCTTGTCGTGGCGGACGAAATCAGCCCTGACAGCTGTCGCTTGTGGGACATGGAAACCGGCCAGAAGCTGGACAAGGACGTGTTTCGCCGTGATCTGGGCAACCTGGCAGATGCCTATACGGAAGTCGCGCGACGTTTGGGTGTCCTGCCGTCGAATGTCACGCACGCGAACAAGCCCACGCTGATCAACTAGGTCCGGTTTTCGGTCGGGCTAAACGCCCTTTTAAGACCCTCGGCGTAATGCGGATGGATGGACGATGGTGTTCTTCCTTCTGATCCAGCCGTTTGGCAGGATTTGAATGCAACTCCTTTTGTTGCGCATCTGATGCAGGTTGTTCCAAGCATCATCTATGTCTTCAACCAGAACACTCAGTCGAACGAGTACACGAACCGATCGGTCGGCGATGCCATGGGGTACACGCAGCAAGAGGTTCTGGACATGGGCGCGGCGCTTATCCCCACCATTTGCCATCCTGATGACTTGCCCCGGGTGGGCGAGCATTTCGAGAGGATCAGGGGCCTCGACGACGACGATGTGATCTCGCTGGAGTACCGGGTGCTGCATAAGGACGGGCATTGGGTCTGGCTTCTGTCGCAGGACACCGTCTTTGATCGAAACGAAGACGGCACCGTGCGTCGTCACATCGGAACAGCGACGGAAATCACACGACAGAAGGACGCCGAGGAAAAGGCTCTTGCGGGGACGCGCTCGGCCGCTGCGGCGAACGAAGAGCTTCGGTCTTTTGCCTACTCGATCTCGCATGACATGAAATCGCCCGCGAACACGCTGAAGATGCTGTTGGACGAAATCGAGACGGTGCATGGGCTGGGTCTTTGCGCCGATGCGCATGAGCTTCTGAACCTGGCCCGGCAAACCGTTGGCAGGATGACCGCCCGGGTCGAGCAGGTTCTTGACTACACGCGGTTGATAGGACGGAAGTCGCCGCATGTGAGTGTTCCGCTCGATCGGGTTGTGGCGGGTGTTCAAAAGGACCTGCGTGCCGAGATCAAGGCGACCGGGGCACGACTTGATATAGCGCCGTTGCCTATCGTGATGGGCAATGAAACGGAGCTGCGGGTCCTGTTCCAGAACCTGCTGAGCAACGCATTGAAATATCGCGATAAAGATGTCGTTCCGGATATCAAAGTGCGATCCATCGTGGGCACAATATCCGATCTTGAGGGCGTTGCCGTCCAAGACAACGGCATTGGCATTCCCAAGGAGAGCCACGGTCGAATATTCGAAATGTTCAAGCGTCTGCATGTCGACGAGGACTATCCCGGAGTGGGGCTGGGGCTGGCAATCTGTCGTCGCATCGCGCTTGCCCACGGCGGTCGGATCGAGGTCACGTCAACGGTCGGGAAGGGCACGACGTTTACGGTTTGGCTGAGGCGGCCATGACCCCGAAAATCGACACCTTGATGATCATCGATGACAGCGAAATCGATCTTATGCTCGCCGCGCGCGTCGCCGAACGGTCCGGCCAAGTCGCGACGATCTTGCGCTTTCAGTATGCCGAGAAGGCGCTGGATCATATCAGGTCGGGCGTGAGCCCTCAGCCGTCTCTCATCCTTTTGGACATCAACATGCCGCGCATGGATGGGTTCGAGTTTCTTGAGGCGCTGGAAGGACATCTTGGCCCGACCTTTGCATCTGTGGTCGTGATGCTGACGACGTCGATGAACCCTGACGATGAAGAGCGCGCCGAAAGCCATCCCTATGTCCGCGATTTTCGAAACAAGCCCTTGTCGGAAGAGATGATATTGGAACTCTGCAACTTGTACGCGGTCGCTGCCTAGCCGGTCCGGGTTGCGGGTGGGCTGATTTTGATCCATAGCAGCGCCAAAGTCAGGTCGGGGAAATCCATGAAGGCGCGCGTTCACATCATGCTGAAAACCGGGGTGCTTGACCCTCAGGGCGAGGCGGTGCGTCATGCGCTTGGATCGCTGGGGTTCGAGGGTGTCAGCAGCGTGCGGCAGGGCAAGGTCATCGAACTTGAACTGTCCGAAACCGATCCCGCAAAGGCCGAGGCAGAGGTCGCGCGCATGTGCGAAGCGCTTCTGGCGAATACGGTGATCGAGCGTTACGACGTGGAACTTGTCTGATGCGGGCGGCGGTGCTCCGTGCGTTTCGAGAAAATCTTGTCATCGAAGATGTGCCTGACCCCGAATGCCCGGAGGATGGTGTCGTTGTTCGTGTGCTGGCCTGCGGTATCTGCCGATCCGACTGGCATGGCTGGGTGGGTGAGCACCCGCTGGTGAAGCTTGGCCACATTGGCGGGCATGAGTACTGCGGCGAGGTTGTTGCCGCCGGACCGCGCGCACGGTTCACCGTTGGCGACAGGGTCATCGCACCCTTCATGCTGTCCTGCGGTGAGTGCCATCAGTGCCGGAGCGGCGAAAGCAATACTTGCACGGACCAGATCGTCACCGGGTTTTCCCGCCAGGGGGCTTTTGCCGAGATGGTTGCCGTGCCCCGCGATCACAACCTGGTCGCTTTGCCCGAGGATATGTCGCCTGTGCTGGCCGCCGCCCTTGGGTGCCGGGTCACGACCGCCTGGCATGCGCTGACGGGTCGCGCGTCGCTTCGCCCTGGCGAGTGGCTGGCCATCCACGGCACGGGCGGGATCGGGTTGGCCGCGCTGCTTTTGGGCCGGGCGCTGGGGGCGCGTGTCATTGTCACGGATGTAGTGCCGGAAAAGCTGGAGCATGCCAAAAGCCTTGGTGCAGACCACGCATTCGATGCCCGTGATGACGACAGCAGCGAGGCCATTCGCAGTGTCACCAATGGTGGAGCAGATGTTTCGGTCGAGGCGCTTGGCCTGCCACAAACACAGGCGGCCAGCATCGCCTGTCTTGGGCCGCTCGGGCGCCATGTGCAGGTGGGCATGCCCGTGGGCCATCATGCGACGCAAGCGGTCGATCTGAACGCGGTCTATATGAAGAACCTCGCGCTTTACGGCACGCGCGGCATGCCATCGCATCGGTATCCGTCGCTGCTGGAGCTGATTGCCGGTGGGCATGTCGATCTTTCGCCCATCGTGGCGCGCGAAGTCCGGCTTTCGGACACTGGCCGCGAGTTGGCCGCGTTCGACGGCCCGATGACCCCGGGCGTCGCCGTCATCACGGATTTTGCTGCATGACTGAAAGGGTTGGCCCATGAAAGCTGCCGTACTTGTCTTCCCCGGATCGAACTGTGACCGCGATCTGGCCGTCGCGCTCCGTCAGGCCGGTTTCGACGTCAAGATGGTTTGGCACAAGGACACAGAGCTGCCATCGGGCGTCGATGTGGTCGGCGTTCCGGGCGGGTTTTCCTATGGTGACTACCTTCGGAGCGGGGCCATTGCCGCACGCTCGCCGATCATCGCGGCGCTGCGCCGTCACGCTCTGGAGGGCGGCTACGCCATCGGTATTTGCAACGGGTTTCAGGTATTGACCGAAACCGGCCTGTTGCCGGGTGTCTTGATGCGAAATGCCAATTTGAAATTCATCTGCCGCCCCGTTGAGCTGGAGGTCGCCACGACCAACAGCGACTTCACGAAAGGCTACGAGCCGGGGGCTCGGGTGACATTCCCGGTCGCCCATCACGACGGAAACTATGTCGTGCCGGGCGATGTTCTGGCGGCTCTTCGCGGTGAGGATCGCGTGGCTTTCCGCTATGTGGAGGATCTGAATGGCTCCGTTGACCGGATCGCGGGTGTTTTGTCCGAGAACCGCCGCGTCCTTGGGCTGATGCCGCATCCGGAACGCGCAGCAGACGAAGCGCTTGGCGGTGCAGACGGTCGTGCGTTGTTCGCTGGCCTCGCTTCGTTGGGTGTCAGCGCTTGAGCGATGCCGACACGGACATTAGACTTGCTAATATGTCCGGTTCCGAAACCACCGAAAGGCCAACGGTAACGCCCTGGCGATTGCGCGTGATGATGATCGTGCTGATCGCCACGGCGGTGTTTACGGTGTGGTTCACCAACCAATACCTGACCGAGCGGTTCACCGAAGCAACGCGCAGCCGGGCTGAAGTGCGCCTGGCGCTTTATTCTGGCAACATTCTGAGCGAGTTGCAGCGAAACCAGATCGTGCCGCAGCTTCTGGCGCGCGACCCGACGCTGATCGGCGCGCTGAATTCGGGAGATTTCTCGCAAAGCTCGGCCCGGCTGATCGAATATCGCGACGAGATCGGGGCCGAGGGTCTGTTGCTGCTCGATTCCGACGGGCGCGCCGTGGCGGCGACAGACCGGGCGCTGATCGGCTCGATCCATCGCGCCGAGCCCTATTTTGTTGAAGCTTTGCGGTCAAACGACACGGTTTTCACCACGAGTTTGTTGGAATCCGGCGGTCGGGTTTTTGCCTATTCGCGCAAGATCGAGAGCCAGAACGAGCAGATCGGCGCGATCATGGTCGAGGTCGATCTGAAGAAGTTCGAAAGCTCGTGGGCCGGTTTCACTGACGCTGTCATCGTCTCGGATACCGAGGGCACGATCATTCTGGCGACGGAAGCGCGGTGGCGCGGCCTTATGGAAGAAGAGGCGTTGGCGGCACGATCCGTGCCGAACGCCATCGAACGCGCGTTCCGTGCCACGGCGCGTTGGGGCGCCTTGCCAGCGGATGCCTATGTGCAAGGCGAAGCCGTGATGCGGCAGGAAGCGCGGATTGGTTTTCAGGGTTGGCGGATCACCAGCTTCACGACCTATGCCGGTGTGCGCGAGCGCGTGAACTCGGTTCTGGCGCTGGAAATCATGGGGTTCGCGATTCTTCTGGCGCTGGTGTTCTATTTTGCGAACCGCAAAGCGGCGTCGCGCTTGAGGTTCTTTCAACGCGAGTCGGCTGAACTTCGCCAGTTGAACCAGGCGCTGCAGCGGGAAATCGCCGAGCGCGAAAAGGCCGAAAGACACCTGGAAGTGGCGGAACAATCGCTTCAGCAATCGTCGAAACTTGCGGCCTTGGGCGAGATGTCGGCGGCCGTGAGCCACGAGTTGAACCAGCCTCTGGCCGCGATGAAAACCTATCTGGCCGGGGCCAAGCTGCTGTTGCAGCGTCGACGCTCGGACGAGGCGCTTTCGTCCTTTCAGCGGATTGACGACCTGATCGAGCGGATGGGGGCCATTACGCGTCAGCTGAAGTCCTATGCGCGGAAGGGCGGCGACGCCGTGGAAGCCATAGATGTAAGGGATTCCGTGTCGTCGGCCTTGTCGATGATGGAACCTCAACTGCGCCGCCGCGATGTGGAGATTGCGTCGTCCATGCCGCGGGACCCGGTCATCGTGCAGGCCGACCGTATCCGGCTGGAACAGGTGCTGGTCAACTTGCTGCGAAATGCGCTGGACGCAACCAAGGCCACACCGGAGCCAGAGGTCAAGATCTTGGTCACGGTGGCCGATGGTGTTATGATCACGGTCAGAGACAACGGCGCGGGGATCGAGGACCTCGATAATCTCTTCGAGCCGTTTTACACGACCAAGGCACCCGGCGACGGCGTCGGGCTGGGTCTTGCCATTTCCTCGGGGATCGTAAACGACCTTGGAGGGCGTCTGACCGCGCGAAATGGTCAGGACGGAGGGGCAGTGTTCGAAATCCACCTGCCGTTAGCGGCTGAAATCACCGAGGCGGCGGAATGAAAAGCGGAGAACGGCGTATGGGCCAGGCAATGAAGGTCGCCATTGTCGACGACGAACAGGATATGCGGCAGTCGATCAGCCAGTGGCTGGCATTGTCGGGGTTTGACACCGAGACCTATGGATCGGCCGAGGAGGCGCTGAAGTCGCTGACGCCCGAGTTTCAGGGTGTTGTTGTCAGCGACATCAAGATGCCGGGCATGGATGGCATGGCGTTTCTGAAGCGCCTGATGAGCGTCGACAGCGCGCTGCCCGTCATCATGATCACGGGTCACGGCGATGTGCCGATGGCGGTCGAAGCGATGCATATGGGCGCTTTCGATTTCCTCGAAAAGCCGTTCAACCCCGACAAGATGACCGAATTGGCCAAGAAGGCCGCGAATGCGCGTCGCCTCACCTTGGACAATCGTGCGCTTCGCCGCGAGCTTTCGGACGGTGGCACAGGGATCATCAAGAAACTGATCGGCGCGTCGCCCGTGATGGAGCGTCTGCGCGAGGACATTCTGGACCTGGGCCAGGCCGACGGTCACGTGCTGATCGAAGGCGAGACGGGCACCGGCAAAACGCTGGTGGCGCACGCCCTTCATGCGGTGGGCGCGAAGGCGGGCAAGAAGTTCGTTCTGTTTTCCTGTGCGGCGCACGACGAAGAGGCTCTGGCGGCGCGGTTGTTCGGACCTCTCGAAGAGGGCGGCCAGTTGCCGCTTCTGGAAGAGGCCCGCGGCGGTACGTTGGTGCTGGAAGACATCGAGGCGCTACCGGGTGCCCTGCAGGCGCGGCTTTTGTCCTGGATGAATGATCAGGGCACACCGGCCGAAACGCGGATCGTGGCGATTTGCAACCTGCAGGAACAGGGCAAGACCTGCGAAGACGCGCTTCGCCCCGACCTTTACTATCGTTTGGCGGCCATGAAGATCACGTTGCCGCCCTTGCGCCAGCGTGGTGAAGACATCCTGATGCTGTTCCAGCGCTTTGCCGATCAGTTCGCCGATGAATACGGCTGCGATGCCCCCGAGGTTTCGGCGCAGGAGGCCGCGCAGCTTCTGCAGGCGCCGTGGCCGGGCAATATCCGGCAGTTGGTGAACATCGCCGAGCGCGCCGTTCTTCAATCGCGCCGTGGTGCGGGCACGATTGCCTCGCTGCTGATGGCGGACAATGAAGCGGCCGCGGACTTCACGGTGACCACCGAAGGCAAACCGTTGAAAGAATATGTGGAAGCGTTCGAACGCATGCTGATCGACAACACGATGCGCCGCCACCGTGGCTCGATCGTGAATGTCATGGAAGAGCTTTGCCTGCCACGCCGGACGCTGAACGAGAAGATGGCGAAGTACGGTCTTCAACGGTCGGACTATCTTTGAGACTTTGAAGCATCCAAGCAACTGATCCCCGAGAGCTGTGAAGTTCTCGGGGTTTCGTTTCCCAACCACACATTTCGTCATTGTAATTGATGACAATGTCCCTTTATGTAGATGACAGGACCCGTCCTTCTCAGGATTGTTGGTCCGCAAAAAGTTTCGCCGTTCCAAATTGTTAACCGACAGGTGTCGGTCTTTGGTCCGGCAGTTTTGGCCACTTCGGCCACATTGGAATTGCCCGTGCGGGCGGGGAAGACCCAGCCCCCGGGCCTTGAACGGATGTCCTGGCAATCAGGGCGTCGGAGTACGAACCGCGATGATGCGCGCGTGGCACCGATCTTGCGTTGCCCCGTCACTGACGGGCCGCTTCCCATTGGGTCAACAGCCGTCCATCGCCTTCAAATCAAGCCGTTTCTTCGTCAAACCAGCCTTTTCGGGGGCGGGCGACGGAGTGCGCAGAAAGTCAATATGTCAAAGAAAATGCTTATCGATGCCACCCACGCCGAAGAGACGCGCGTCGTGGTGGTCGACGGAAACAAGGTCGAGGAGTTCGACTTTGAGTCGGAAAACAAGCGCCAGCTAAGCGGAAACATCTACCTCGCCAAGGTCACGCGGGTCGAACCCTCTTTGCAGGCGGCCTTTGTCGATTACGGCGGCAATCGGCACGGGTTTCTGGCCTTTTCGGAAATCCATCCCGATTACTACCAGATCCCGGTGGCGGATCGCGAAGCGCTGATCGCCGAAGAGATCGCGATCGCGCAGGAGGAGGCTGAGGAAGAGGAAAAGCCGAAGCGTCGGCGTCGCCGGTCGCGTGGGAAAGCGGCCAAGACCGAGGTCAAGGACGAAACCGTAACGGCCGAGGCTCCGGCTGACGAGGCGTTGGAGGGAGCGGAAGAGCCGGAAGGCGATGCCACTGTTGAGGCGGGCGACGAAGTGCCTGCCGAAGAATCGGGCGCAGAAGAGGTTGCCGCGAAAGACGCCGAGGCCGATGCGTCAGACGCCGAAGCGGGGCCTGAAGAGGAAGCGTCAGAGCCGGAGGCATTTGAAGAGGCGCCGGTCGAGCGCGATATCCCCGGCATGGGCGTGGTCGACCTGGATGACCCATCCGACGACGAAGAGCACCCCTATGTGGCCGCCGACACGGCTGCCGAGAAGGACGAAAACATCGAGGCCGTGGCCGACGATGACACTGCCGAAGAAATCCGACGCCCGCGCCGCCAGCGGCAGCGGCGCTATAAGATTCAGGAGGTCATCAAGGTCCGGCAGATCCTGCTGGTGCAGGTCGTCAAGGAGGAACGCGGCAACAAGGGTGCGGCGCTGACCACCTATCTGTCGCTGGCCGGACGCTATTGTGTGTTGATGCCCAACACTGCACGCGGCGGCGGCATCAGCCGCAAGATCACCAATGCGGCGGACCGCAAGAAGCTGAAAGACATCGCGGGTGAAATCGAGGTGCCGACGGGTGCCGGATTGATCATTCGAACGGCGGGCGCCAAGCGGACCAAGACCGAAATCAAGCGCGACTATGAGTACCTGCAGCGCATGTGGGAGCAGATCCGCGAATTGACGCTGAAATCCATCGCGCCCGCGCAAATCTATGAAGAAGGCAACCTGATCAAGCGCTCGATCCGCGACCTTTACAGCCGCGAGATCGATGAAGTCATGGTCGAAGGCGACGAAGGGTACCGGACGGCCAAGGACTTCATGAAGATGATCATGCCGTCCCACGCCAAGAACGTGAAACACTATGCGGATCCGATGCCGCTTTTTGCGCGCTACCAGGTGGAAAGCTACCTGGGCGGCATGTTCAACCCGGTCGTTCAGCTGAAATCCGGGGGCTACATCGTGATCGGCGTGACCGAGGCGCTTGTGGCGATCGATGTGAACTCGGGCAAGGCGACCAAGGAAGGCTCGATCGAGGACACCGCGCTTAAGACCAACCTTGAGGCCGCCGAGGAAGTGGCACGGCAGTTGCGTCTGCGCGACCTTGCCGGCCTGATCGTGATCGATTTCATCGACATGGAAGAGCGGAAGAACAACTCTGCCGTCGAAAAGCGCTTCAAGGACCGGTTGAAGACCGACCGGGCCCGTATTCAGGTGGGACGCATCTCGGGCTTCGGCCTTTTGGAGATGTCGCGCCAGAGGTTGCGCCCCGGTATGCTGGAGGCTTCGACCCAGCCATGCCCGGCTTGCCATGGCACGGGCCTGATCCGGTCGGACGACAGTGTGGGTCTGACGATCCTGCGTCAGTTGGAGGAAGAGGGCGTGCGGCGGCGGTCGCGCGAGGTGCTGGTGAAGGCGCCCGTGAGCATCGTGAACTTCCTGGTCAACATGAAGCGCGAGCATATTGCCCAGATTGAAACGCGATATGGCATGGCGATCCGACTTGAGGCCGATCCGCATCTGATCCCGCCCGAGTTCACCGTTGAAAAGTTCAAGACCGCGACACGCCATGTGCACGCCGTCGCGCCCGTTGTTTCGGTGGATGCGTCGCTGATGGCAGATCTGGATGAGGACGTGGTCGAAGACGAAGAGGTGACCGTCGAAGCGGAGGCCTCTGACGAAGAGCGGCCCAAGAAGAAGCGCCGTCGTCGTCGCCGCCGTCGCGGCAAGGGCGGCGATGCGCCATCTGACGAGGCAACCGCGCAAGAGGCCGGTGCTGAAGCGCCGGATAGCGGCGAGGCGGCTTCGGTGGAGCCTGCCGAGGCCGCGGGCGACGAAACGCCTGCAGAGGCCGAGGAGAAGCCCAAACGCAAGCGGACACGGCGCCGGAAGAAGGATGTCGAGGCCGAGGCTGCGCCAGCGGAAGACGCAAGCGATGCAAAGGCATCTGATGCGAGCGACCCTGCGGAAGCGGAAGCGCCTGCAGCGGAGGCCGATGGACCTGCGCCTGAAGAAAAGCCCAAGCGCAAGCGGACACGTAGGAAGAAAGAGCCGGAACCCGCAGCCGCCGAGGCTGAAGCGGTGGAAGAGACCCCGGCTGAGGCGCCTCAGCCGGAACCGGTGCCCGAGCCCGCGCCTGAGCCGGAACCAGTGGTTGCTGCCGAGGCCGTACCTGAGCCTGAACCGGCCAAACCGCGCCGCAAGGGCTGGTGGTCGATCGGGCGCTAGGGCTTCTGAATTGCGCGCCTGGCGGCGCGCAGGAGGTTTTGCGCCGCCTTCGACGTCGCGCTGGCGCTTGCGGCAAGGGACGGTTTCAGGGCTTGCGGATCAGGTAGGTCTGCACACCATCGGTATCTTCCGATGACACCAGGTCATAGCCTTGTTCCGTGCAGAAATGCGGCACGTCGATCACGGCTGCGGGGTCATCTGCCGTCATCGTCAGGGTGGCCCCGGAGGGCAGCGCGCGCAGGCGCTTTGCCGCCTTCAGAACGGGCAAAGGGCAGAGAAGCCCCCGTGTATCGAGCGTGTCGTCGTTGGTCATGGACGGGAAGGGGTAGCGGCCATGTTACAATTTGTCCACCGACTTGTGACAGGTCGCGGCATGACGCGGGCGGCAGGAATGTCTATGTAAACGAGCGGGGAATGTAAGGACACGCATGCTTGGCATAGATATTTTTGACGCGAGCCTGTTGCCGGCGATGTTTGTCGCGGCCTTGGCGGGCGTGCTTTCGTTTCTCAGCCCTTGTGTCTTGCCCATTGTGCCGCCCTATCTGGCCTACATGGGCGGTGTCACCGTAAATGACATGGAAGACGCGACCGCGCGGCGCCGCGCGGTTGGTTCGGCGCTTTTCTTTGTCTTGGGGCTTTCAACGGTCTTTCTGATCCTCGGCTTCACGGCCAGCGCATTCGGGCGGTTCTTTCTGACGAATCAGGACTGGTTCGTGATTGCCGCGGGCGCCGTGATCATGATCTTCGGCGCACACTTCCTTGGGGTCTATCGTATCGCCTTCATGGACCGCGAGATGCGGATGGATGCGGGGGACCGGGGCGGTTCGGCATTCGGAGCCTACGTTCTTGGCCTTGCCTTCGCTTTCGGTTGGACGCCCTGCATCGGCCCGATCCTGGGTGCTATCCTGTCGATTGCCGCCAATGAAGCGGATGTCGCGCGTGGGACAACGCTGTTGGCGGCTTATGCGGCGGGGCTGGGTATTCCGTTCCTGCTGGTCGCCGCTTTTTTCCCTTCCATGAAGGGGCTAATGGCCTGGATGAAGCGCCACATGGAGCGGATCGAGCGTATCATGGGGCTTTTGCTTTGGACGGTCGGCCTGCTGATGATGACCGGCAAGTTCACCGACTTCGCCTGGTGGTTGAACGAGAGGTTCCCGGTTCTCCAACAATTCGGCTGAACCTGTCGCATTTTCGTCAAATCGCGTAGATTTCGCGTTTCGAGGGCGCGCATTTTTGCTTCCCGGAGGTAATCGGCTTCGCTAAGGTCGCGGAATGACGCAAAGGGGCATGACACACGTGGCGCGACGCCGGGTGTTCTACATCCCCGGCTATGATCCCTATCCGCCCAGACGATACCGCGAGCTGTACCGGACCGAGAGCCGGAAGCAGGCGGAGATCTCGCACTATCAGATCGACCAGAAATCCGACCGGAATGACACCGGCTGGAAGGTGCGGGCCCAGATCGAGGGCAAGCAAGTACACTCCAAGATCGACGTGCTTGTCTGGAACGATCTGGTGCGTGGATCGATGACCACCGGGCTCATCGGCACCTATGCCGCGCTTTTCAGGACGGCATGGATCTATCTGTCGACGGGGACGCTGCGACGCCTGTCCTGGTTGGCGAAGGGCCCCGTTTTGGCAGCGCTTTACCCGATCGTTGCTTTGCTGCTTCAGTTGGGTGTCGCCCTGGTGGCGGCGTCGTCGCTGGCGAGCTTCGCGGCCTACCTGACCATTCAGGCGGGAACGCTGATCCGCAGCCTCTTTGGCATGTCGCCAGCGACCGAGAGTTTCGCCTGGGCGTTCGTGGGCGCGGCTGTTTTCTGGGCGATTTTTCTGCCGGTGAGCATCACGATTTTGCGCTGGTTCAAGGCGAAGGATGACAAGCTGTACGCCCATTACCTGATGCACGACTATGCCTATACGGCGAAGCGTCGGGGGGCCTATCCGGACGAAATCGAAGCGCGATTGGTCGAATTTCGGCACAGGATCGAAGCGGCGATGCGCGAGGATGTGGGCGAGGTTCTGATCGTCGGGCATTCCTCGGGCGCGCAATTGGCGGTGTCCCTGATGGCCGATCTGGTGCGGTCCAACCACTTTCGCGATACAGCTCCGGCACTCTCCCTGCTGACGCTGGGGCAGGTGATCCCGATGGTCAGCTTCCTGCCCGAAGCGCGGCGTCTGAGACGCGATTTGCGGCTGTTGTCGATGTCGGATCAGATCACGTGGCTGGATGTCTCGGCGCCGGGTGACGGTTGCTGCTTTGCGTTGTCAGATCCGGTGGCCGTCTCGGGCGTAGCGCCGAAAAGCGGGCAGAAGTGGCCGATCATCATATCGGCGGCGTTTACCAAGACGCTTAAGCCCGAGACGTTGAGCGCGCTGCGGCACCGGTATTTTCGACTGCATTTTCAGTACCTTTGCGCCTTCGATCGGCCCTCGGACTATGACTATTTCAAGATCACAGCCGGCCCGCTGACGCTGGGGGAGCGGTTCCATGGGCGCCAGTCCTCGAAGAGCCGGATCGACGTGCCTGCGTCGAGATTTACATCGACCACAACGACGTCGACCTTCACATGATCCCACCGAAGCCGGGGGCACGGACGGGCAAGGTCTCGCTTTGGCGGTATTGGCGGCTTTTTCGGCAGGACATCCTATCGGCCCAGCCGGAACATCTGTTTCGCGCCAAGATGGCCGAGTTTCGCACGCCCTTTTTTCGGTCGTATCTGGTCAATGAGTTGGAGCTTGTGCGCGGCGTTTTGATGGAGCGGCCGGAGGATTTTCCCAAGTCTGAGCGGGTCACGCGGGGGCTGAGGCCGCTTTTGGGCCGCTCGGTGTTTGTGACCAATGGTTCGGAGTGGGCGCATCAGCGTCGGATCATTGATCCGGCGTTTGGGGGTGGGCGTGTTAAAGACAGTTTTTCCAGTATGCTGGCGGCTGCCGAGGCGGCTGTGGAGCGGATCGAACCCGGGCCGTTGGATGTCGAAGCGATGGCGAGCCATGCGACGGCGGATGTGATCTTTCGCGCGCTGTTTTCGCGAACCATCGATGACGCATTGGCGCGCGAGACCTATGACGCGTTTCGCGCCTTTCAGCGCGTTCAGCCGGTGGCCACGATGGCCGCCTTGTTTCGCTGGTTGCCAGTCCGGCACCCGAAACGCGCGCGGTTGGCAGCGTCACGGCTCCGGGACCTTGTCGCCGAATTGGTGGTCGCGCGGCAGGGGGAAATTGCGGCGGGCAGAGCGCCGGACGATCTGGCGACCAAGATCATGACGACGCCGGATCCCGAGACCGGTGCGTGCTTTTCAGAGGCCGAGATGATCGACCAGGTGGCGATCTTTTTCCTGGCTGGCCACGAGACCAGCGCGGCCCTATTGGGGTGGGCGCTGTGGTGCCTGGCCGCTGCGCCTGA
>JAAUYH010109475.1_pt1 | contig 14067 bp, 5 predicted proteins | sample 7278061 | NCBI WGS metagenome assembly JAAUYH01 (sample SAMN14350203, study PRJNA611818) | marine sediment metagenome | isolation source: surface marine sediment (0.6m) | place: French Polynesia: Moorea | collected 2018-08
GAGGCATGGAAAGGAGGGACAGCTAACTCACTCCGAGCAAACTTTCAACCTTTTGTTTGTAGAAGTTCGTTTCTCGCTTGGCGTTAAAAACTAAAACTGCTTAAATATAACAGTAAGAATACCGTAAGGTGATGTGGGTGGGGTGATAAAGATAGAAAAATTATGTATGATAAAGATAGATACATCTGAAACACTTTGTATCGCAAGATAAAAGTATCCTGGATCCCAACTATTCGATATATCTATATCCAGATTATTTATTCGAAGAGTCTAGTACAGGGTGCCTTCGTTATAAGCCACTTTCACTAACTGACACACCTCGAAACGAGCCCTGGAACGGTTATGACAAAAATTCACGAAAATTTGAAAGGCACACCATTCAATAGAGCACAAACTGTCACGTGTGTTAGATGTATCTTTAGAGCCGATATCCGAAAAGCCATCGGCCCCTCTGATTTGGTCGATCAATCAATTGTAGCATATGCTGAAACCATAGCTATTTTGTTATTACGGCATGTTGCCGCTCAAAATTTAGCAGCACACAAATCAACCCTCAAAATTATTCATATTTCAAGGTGCTCTATAGCGTGTAGAATTTAGAAAAGTTGATGTCTTCGATTATTGGTAATCCTCGTTAGAAGACACTGGGAAAGTGGGTGCTATAAGGAGGACAACCTGCACGGTACAGTAAGCGGTATGTTACGGTCCGGAACTTCAATAGCGCGGAACTCTTTTTCTTTTGGTTCACTTGGTGATTTTTGAACTGCACCTTAAAATTTTTACGTCCACTTGAACTACTTCATTTCATTTACTCATAAGTTTTCACTGATTTTTCTTCACAGTCTACTCATCTCATTCTGCGTGGAAACCAATAAGAGGATAAAAAATATTTTATTCAACAACATAAAAATTTATTCACTGAGCGACTCAAGTTTGTGTTGTTGCTGACATGATAAATTTTCCTAATTTCAGTTGGATTTACGTGAATTTCTTGATTTTACAATAAAAAACATTCATGTATCCTCGCAACACGAGTAAGATGTACAGGTGTTTCTTAATTACAACCTTAAAAATTCCTTGGAAAGTTATAAGAAATAATGACGATTTATAACATTACATTCCCCGAATCACCGTATCCTCCAATTGTTGCTGTTAAATTCTAAGATATTTATGGTCCGAGGCGTAACATACCCCCTACCGGTACCGTACACAGTGAAATTAAAGTGGTGTATCATAATAGACAATTAAAACGTTCTCTTTTCAATCTGACTATAGGAAATCAGAATACAAGATTGTAACTCGAACGTAACTTGAGAAAATCAGAAATAGTTTTTTTGCAGACCGCCAACAGAAAATTGTATATTCGTGTTAGCAGCAGATCCAATGCAAATTACATAAGAAAAACCATGTCCACGAGAAACCGTTCAGCGAAGCTACCTGCAGCGCAATGGCTGATTCAACACGCCCTATAGGAGTAGAAATGGGTAATAGATCAGCGAACTAGTGCCGGACACAGACATCTTCTGGCCAAGCCAGGTGACCCAGAAGCTTTTTCCCACAACACATCTTAGGCATTTGGTAGTCGGCCGAAAAGAGTTACTTTTCGACAGTGGATATTTGAATTTTATTTTCTGCCGCCTAAATCCCACAGTAAGGACCTCAACCAAATCCATCTTCTGATACTGCTCGAGTACAGTATTCTTGTACCGGTGCAGTACACATTCCTCCACCTCTAACGCGCTTCACTGACAGTATAGTTCATCTCTGAAAGCCAGCGCTTCAATATTCAAGCATGTTCGTCGGAAAGGAACAATGTGGATCTCTTGATCCACGTGTTTGGCAATAAAAGATAGATCAAAGTTCCACTCATAGGCTCATCTCATGATAAGTAGCGATCTTGATGTTTTTCGAACGATTTCGTCGCATGAAAGCATCTTGTTCACATGCATCCATTACATGTGAATCAAATCAATGTCATTTCGAGAATGTACTCACAAGCTCCCGCATCAATTGTACGCAGAATCAACTATATGGCTTCCACATTCAAATTTATACATTGTGCTGAACACTTCGAGCAAATATTCAGACTCCACTATTCGCGAGTTTCAGTAGTGATAAGCTGGCTCCGATCTTTCTTTCTCAACATCATTGATGATAGTCAAGCAGTAAAAAAATGCATGAGTAATTCTGATTCGACCATATTCAATAGGAATACATGTCGAATCGCGATACAGAGGTAAGATTCTTGGTTTGCAACAAAACTAACCTGTTACAGAAAGGCAATCTTCGGAAAAAAAGAAGAGCCAAATATAACGTTCTCCATTCACTCTTGAACAGTGCTGTATAGTATCCATATAAATCATGGCCTCATTTTTTTCGTATCTACCTATATCACGTGTTGTTCGCCCCTGCGATGAATTAATCAAAATGTAAGTTGCGTAGAAATCATGCAAACCGTATTTCATTGAAGTTCTTCGGCATGGAGGATATCTGATTGATAATCATGTACTGAGAAAGAGTGTGATTTAAGCTTTACCTCAATCTGTACCATTCATCTGCCAAAATTAACTGGTTTACAATATGTCCAAACCTTCGTCATCTTTAGTACCGTCAATCTACACTGCTCGTGGTCAGCAGCAATGGAATTAAAGCTTCCCAAATTTCCATTATATAGACTTCTGAAATAATAACGCTAATCAAGAAAATACTCAATACAACCTTTTTCGGACTCTTTGTTGTGTGACAGAATTTCATTGCAGACTATTTGACTGCTACTACGAGAAAGTAGCCAACAGCAGATATGATAGCGCCATATTTTTTAGATCATTGTTGTGTCTTAGAAATGCGAAAAATCATATTAAAATTGAACAATGCGGCTTACATTCATTCCTGACGTAATCTGAAACAGTTGTCACAAGCGAAGCAAAGCTAAAATCTTGAAATCTGTCGAACATCTATAGCTACCTAAGTTCTACACTGTCACTGGAAATCGGTTTACAGTTTGTTGAAATGTTTGAAAAAGCACAGACAGTCGCATGTTGTGAACTTAAAAATTACAATCAGTAAAATTTTGCAGAAAATGCAAGCGGTTGTTTGATAGAGACCTTAAAAGGAACGTTGAGTTGGATTCAGTGTAATTTGCATCTACTGTTAAACGTTCTGTTTTTCGAGCGTCCCAAATGTGAATCAGGGTCGTATTCCGAATTATTTCTAAATTTGATTCAAGCATACAAAAAAACTGCTTGCATTCCCCAACTTCCATTACTAAGGTTGAGATATGGCAGCAATACTTCAGACTCCTTAATACTAAAAGGAGGCTGTTAAACTGTACGTCCTCGAACTGTAGTGATTGACTAATCAGAAGGGTTTTTTGAATAAAATTTGATATTGCATAACCATTGATGTTTGGAGTTTTGGAAGCTTACCGAGAAGTAAATACCGAAACAGTATTTTAAATTTTTAGATTTAGCGGTTGTGCAAAGTCTTTATTAACGGCATTGTTCGGGTTTACAATTTTTCTTTATTCTTACTACCTTTAGGGGACTGTTGATTCATCATTAGAGAAGGGTTGACTACTTTAATAATCCTAGCCAAGTTCGAAATAATAAATGGTTCTTCCGATTAACTGATATATTAGTTTTTTCATTTTTTGCGACTTCAAGATTTGCATCTTCACGGTCCTACTAGAATGGTCTAACTTCTTCTGAAATAACCAATAAACGTTTCGAAAAAATACCTTTATAATCTGTCCCTTTTATCAAATTTATGTGCCTATATTCTATTTCGAGAAAATATTTTAGTACTGTGGTTTTTGAACTTAATATCGAAAAAATTTTGTCTGATTTATTTTTGTGCGACAACATCATGGAGTTGCGCTCTAGGTATCTTATTAAGCTGTCAGATTAGAGTCTGACTGCAGTTTACTTCTCAGTAAATGTAACTATGAACAATCAGATTGATCATCGTTTTACTACCCTTTTCCTGTTGATTCACAGTCATATTAGGAGTGTCGATGGTGCTTTGTTTTAGTCGAAAATTATCGCTGCATATCAAATTTTCTTTCTCAGGGAAGCTGTAAAAAGGAACAGTTTGGCATATAATACGAGACGAAATTGCAATCGGCAACCCAACTAAAGTATGGCTTGAATTTTATCTCAATAGACAGTAGAATATCTTCCAGGAGGAAAGAAACGGAAGTTCTCCTGCGGTTCAAAGAGAAAAAGTAATAAATGCAGAGGTTGGTTCGATTCAATATAAGCTCGTTCATTCGAATGAAGTGTACCCGTTCGGATCAATTTAACTAAACAAATATTTCGGACCAACTTAAGTTGCATCACTCGGATTTGAATTGAAAGTATATGAAAATTTTGTTTTTGTGATTTTAAACCAATCGATATTAACTTGTAAAGGCAGACAGATTGTACTATCGGAATGATGCATAACGTTTGATTTATGGAGCGCAATATATATTGTTGCGCTCTCTTTTGCTTCACAAATCGAGTTGGTGATTTCTAAAGGCCTGCAAAAGATTAACAGCCTACTAGATTGTTCTTATTGCGTCGACTACTACGATCTGTGTCTTCTTTTTGATGAAACTAAGAGACACAAGGCCTTCCGAAAGTCTTCTGGATCTAAATTCCGTCCACTAACAGAAATATCAGCTATATTTTCGGTGTGCTGTGAGCCGTCGTACCTCTTTTGACTTCAGAACGTCCACAAATCATAATTTATCACGGAAGTCTATCGCCGAGATAGAAATTTTGCTTCTGCTGTGGGTGGCGTTTTCATGTAAAGTGATTAGGAGAACTATGCTCTTCTTGAATGCGTCAAAACTTATGAAAGGTTCCTCTTTGCCCTATCAAGGTTATTTGAAGCTGTAAGGATTCCGGCTAGATAATTCGAATGCAAAGTTGTAAGGCGGATGATAACCGTAAATTTCGAGATTTGATGAGACACAGCCTTATCTTTGTGGAAAAAGCAATGATCGTCATACATTTCTTACCTCAAATACAGAAGTCCATAAAAGAGGGGAAAGGTCTGAAATCTCGCAGCTATGTAATCAGTCTGCTTAATTTATTCAGGAGTTTCGTGTCCTTTTATTCTAACAGAATATGCGTCTTGAGCAGTTTCGTGCAGATACCTATGGGTAGCCTTCAACTTTTCAGTACACCGATTTCTTAATGTGTTTGGAAGGAGGTAGTTTCGAAGAGATGAACGAGAAGAAGTGTTGTTATATTCCTTTTTCAGAACTTCTGCCACAGTGAAAAAGTTTGTGTTTCTATTTTTGAGAATACAGAAGAATAGAAGAGTAATTAGGAACGTTTTCATCCCGGGATGTTTTCGTTGCGACGAATATCACCTCCGTGGAGGTTAATCATGTATTTTGTACCGCAATTTCCGGATAACTGAAAACTTTCCGAAGTAGACTCTCTATCGAAAATTGTCAGTTTTAGATCAAGGTGTTTTCAGATGTCCGATAGTATCAGAAGCTGTTTAATCAAGTTTATGATATATCTTCAGTTGCAAATCGTTGGTTGAACATAAAGAAGGCTCCTTTAAGGGCTGCTACAGAAATTTCGACCTGTGAAAAGGCGTTATAATGGTGCAATGTATGTGATAAACCAAATTACTGACAATTTACTGAACGTAAAGTCTGGGAACGAGAAATTCAAGTGTCAGCACCCTATTATACCATAAATCATGTGCAGATTAGGTACCAGGAGTTTCCCATAATCGAGAGTAGTAGACGTCAGTTTCTCATTTGAAGGTCTTTCGCTATCACAATAAATATGTCTCAGGGAGGATTAATTCGAAGCAGACTGGGAATTGACCTAAACGTTGGTCATCTTCCTATCGGTAATTCTGTGAAATCATTTTCAAAATTATCTACGCTAGAAATTTTTTCGAATGTTGCGAATAATATAGTTCTTTGGACTACAAAAAAAGATTCTATACGGAGAGCTATTCAATTCAATATGCGTTTCTCTTCATGCTTTGGTTGCGAATACAGTTTAAATTAGAATTAGTCGTAAACTTTTTTGTATGAAGTATCCGACATTTTATCGGCTAAAAGTAATCGCTTCGAAAAGTTCCATTATAATCTACCAAATGCTTCGTAAATGTTATTCTTTTTACCTCTACGTTACATTGTTCTTGCTTTCAGCAATTTGTTAAAGTGTAAGATTCTGATAAAAGCTAGCAGCCGAATTTCCATATAAATAGAACTTTTATAAAATATAAATGTCTTTTTGCTTTAACAAAATTTTCCAAGTCTCTACTCCATGCGACACGTTCTAAATTTTAAATCTTACTTTGATACTAATGTTTTGGCGCAAAAAACCCATTTTTCATCACTGAGTTCTCCTTATAATTATTCGTCTGCGTTTTTTTCAAATTATGTCAACTGTTTATCCTCAGAATTCATTTATGTAATGCTCGACGAATTATGACCATGTAAATCCTAAATTTGGGTCGAACTTTCAAGCTTAGGTGCGAAGCGCTGTCCGGCCGAAGGCCGGAAACTCATAATTCTCTATAACAGCAAATTGTTCGCATCCTCTGAATACTAGTCCAAAATTTACATTAAAATTATCCTCTTTAAGTAAATATTTCTCGTTTCTGTAGGAAATTGACTGTTTGTTGAAACGGATCAGCGCAGAGAATATAACGATGAGTACACCAGAAAATTGATTAAATAGTTTGAATGATTTTCAGCTCAGAGTATCTTGACACAACAGAGAGCTGAATCATCCATGTAAAATATTTTCCAATCCTTGCACCATCAGATGCCCTACAATGCAATCGCATGTCGTATCGCTGTTTGATAAAAATGAAAACGGATTCAAAACTAGATTTAACTAATGATTAGTGTCCAGAGTTTTGCGTTAAAAAATCACGCATTCTTGATGACAATTGACGAAAATTTTTGATTTCAACTTTACAGACTACGAAATAATATTTTCCGGAATCATTCTGGACGCAATGAGTACCCACAAATAAGTACCACACGATTTGTATCTTTTAATATTCCAGACTGCCACTTATGTGAGATTTGATGAAGTCGGCATATGTTTTCGGATTTAAAATACTTATCTACGTTGCAGATTTTTTCGTGCTTTTCATCCTTTCGACGAAGTAGAACAGATTGATAGAATATTCAAATAGGTCGAAGTCGTTTGGCAATCTACTCTTGATTCCTCATGCTCTTTTAAATTGTCAGAACAACAAGCACACAGTGAAAGCGCTCTACCTCAATTTTTAAAGAAATATTTCCCGCTACAAGTTGAGGATACTATGAAAAAGTAAAAGACATCAATTACATAATGAATGACTGAAAGTATGGAATATTTGCTCATTATAGAAGTACCAAAGACTAAATTACTCAAAATAGAAATGCAGTGCAATTACCTGTTCGTTTTTGGAGTAGTGTATGAATATTTGAATTTTGAAAGAATTGAACGTATATACTGGAGCAACTGAGGCAGAAATTAGAGCACATAAATCAACGAATTCTTCGAATGTCGTGGAGTTTAAGCAGAATGTTTGAACCTAGTAAATAAATAATCGTGCAGAGGCTAGTGAGTGTGGTCTGAACTTTTCCAATTGGAGCGCAACATCTTCTCCATTTAAAAAATCACTATCTATGCCGTCTTCGTTTTCGTAGTTCAGTCTGGCATCTTATTGCTCCCTGTTTTGCCGCAATGTCTTATTTTGCTAATAAAATTTCCCCTTTATATCGTCTTATTCACACGTGTCCCACCCTTACAGTAACTCAGAATTAGTTCCGTGCAGCCCGCACAACTTCCAAGTTCTTTGCTACGAATCCAACTCTGATAAATAAATTCCATATGTATTGTGATTTACTGCTAATGCTTACTTCTAAAAACGGTGAACTGTCTATCTCGAAGCAAAACTGAAACTGGTCTGTTGTATACCATCAACTACAACTTTCATGTGTTCTGAACCCGTCACTGTCGGTTAAATAAATAATTAGCATAGTGAAACAGTTAGTAAGGTGATCTGTTGAGTAGCTCGAAATGAATAAATATAAAGTTCAGTAATTCATACTAGAAGGAATTAAATATATTATCAATCTAGAACGAAATGCAAACTCTACTAAATGCCGAAGCAAATATACTCCGTACTTTGTAAGACTACGATGGTAGGCAAAGATTTTGTCGTCGAGCCGACCTCATTACCTTATAGAAGATAGATCCATTAATCATTTTCCATGTAGTACCCGTATTTGAATCATCGAACTATTTCATGTAACTCTCAAATAGTTCAATTATTTTCGATTATTTTTGGTTTGTTTCTAAGTTATGATAATTCCTTCCACTGATTTGTACTTACCAAGGGGACTATTGGTAGGTCTTTTAATTAGAACTTCACAGATGTTTATTATAAATTTTTTTGCGTCATGGATGATTATTCATGTAGGTACGGTTTTCATTGCTCATAGAACGGACGTGTGACGTACGTTCATATCTCGTCGGTATATGACCCCACTCCCCGCAACTTACGCACTCGGATTAAGGTGGTTGTCTGAAAGGGCGACGAAACGTTCACTGAGTTTTCCTCGCATGCTGTTCCAACAAGCGAAATTTATTCCGCGCAGAGCTCCCATGCACTTGAAGAGCATTTCATGCACAATTCAACTGCCGGTTTAATCGTTTTTGTATCTTTGCTTCTTTCTCGAAGTCATTCACTAGCTTTTCGATTCGTCGGCATTGTGGATGCCATGATTGTCCGTGCTAAGAACAATAACGTTTCATTACTTTTTCCCAGTTTAAATTAGGCTAAGTAGGAGCAAAGATTGCTCTGTTGCCGTGTAGCTTCCGGCAGGTGTGCGAAAGATTCCGTAAGTCGCAAGAAGTGCAGATGAGAATTTTTAGTTCTCGCTCGCACGGCTATTCATGTACCTGGCATCTGACGAATTTTCATGGCATTACGGCAATCTCTGCTGCTATCTAGCACCCAAAAACCAAAATTGAGACTGTCAACGAAGTGCGTCACATTTAGCGGAAAGGATAAAATTAAGCGCGTCATGTCTAGCTCAAATGAAACCACAGCGACAAACTAGGAATAAACAAAGGTTATTGTATTACTGTGCAGCTGAAAAACATTGAAAAAGATATCTTCTGAAAAATAATAGTACATTATGGGAGCAAGTAGACTCTTTGTGCATTGTGCCTTCCTCAAAATGTCGCAATCTCTTTCACATGCCAACAAATGCGCAATCTCGAGGTACACCGAGCATTAAAATCGTAGTTTTTTCTACGCTTGCACAGTACAATCGCATGACGATTGTTTTTCGGAATAAAAGAAGGATTTTTCTTGACTAAATTATTGAAAAAAATCAGCTGTGTCAAAAAAAGGTCTCGGACACTATCTTCTGCTTCATTTTTCAAAACGATGACCTCATTGATGGTCAACGCGGGTTGTCAGTTGAGGTAGTCTAACTGACAATCGGTATGATATTTATTCTTCGGAGTAGAACGGTACAACGAATGGTACGAAAGGAAAATAGGCCTAAAAATATCTATACAGTAAAAAACTTGGTTGCTATGCCTAAATAACAAAGACAGCACTTGTCGGCAAAAGATGTCTAAAATGGTACACAACAGGCTCCCATGCTTCGCAAGAGTCCAATAGGCTGTATAGGGAAATTAATAGCTTCATCTTCCTACGAACGTTATAATATTTCCGCCACTTACTGGGAACATTTTTGTGCATAATATACAGAGGCTTTCAAGAATCGCCATTCCGCAAAAATATCTAAATGGAAGAAAAACCTTGTAATTACCATCCTCCTCCCGTATATCTCGACTTTATACATGAAATCGGACAGAAATTGAACAGTACGGTGGAGAGGAACTCAATTTGTTGTGAGCTTTAATGGATTGACCTTGAATATGAGTCACGAAAATATAGTAACAAATAGAGGACTAGCAAGGACGAATATGCTTTCATCATAGCATCACTCCTATGCCTTTTAATGTGAATTTCTCTACTTCTGATTGACTTCATTATGGATCTCATCCAAAGATTTCGAAGGCTCTTCGATTTCGAGCTTTTGAAGAACATACGAACGTTCGACAATTTCCATGCCTCGTTATCTGATTACTCGCAACGCCACGTTCAAAGGGTTCCTAGATTCTATTACAGAATGAGCCGTTATCGGGGATCTATTGTCCAATCTTCTACATGGACTATTACTCATGATGTTCTGAATGGCAGGAGCAGTAGTTACCCATACAGTTCTGGTAACATCAAATTCAGCACTAAATGCTCGTATAGCACCAAACACTTGTCTGTAAACTGATCCCATAGTGCCGTTAGACCAGGGTGAATAAGGTTGGAAAACTGATTCTAAGCACACAAGGAGCTTGCTAATAGCTCCATCATCGTATTCGTGAAATAGATTCCGTAATCAGACAACCGCATTAGCACAAGTACGAATATGGTGAAGTATTCAGTAGACACTGAAAGATTTTGATACGATCGAATAAGATTATGGAACTTTTCCGAAATTTTTTTCTCTCATTGACTCGCTAAACTGCTCCATCGTACACGAAGTCCTGGAGAGTCAGCAATAATACGGGCTCGTACTAGCGCTATTTTGAGTTTCGACTGACTACCAAATGCTTGATCAATGTAGAAAGCTTCAATTTACTTCTGGCAAATCTTTGCTTCATATGCTAACCAGACAACGCATAACCAAAAAGTTCCAATACTTGTGAAAACTGTATGGTACATGTAAGCAGATTGTCTCCTGGGGGTTTATATCCCTTCCTGAGGAAAAGAAGAAATTTCTATTTTTCAGGTCAGTAACATTGTCAACATTTATTCCTCCTGCATCAAAGCAAATTTTAACTTACTATGATTAAGTGTGCAAATAATAGTGAAAATTGGTTTGGAAAGATTTCAGACAAATAAAATTACCGCTTTTTACTCATAGACTGAAATGTTCGCTTCCATTTATACTATATAATTGTTTTGAATCGTCTGACTTCCATTTTTCTGCCTATTGATTCTAGTTTTTGCTGAAAGATCGCATTTCGAACCTCAAGCGACTAAAAAATTATCTAAAGCCCCATGGTAACAATGCTTCGCGTTCTTAAAATGGCAAAAAAGTCAGAATAAAAAATAGAGGGAGATTAAAATTCATGGATCACTTATTTTAGTAAAGCAGTATACATTTGTCCAAAGAATACCAATGCCATCCTTACAATCTTTGCATGGCCCTTACTGTTTGGAAAAATTTTTTCGAACAGTCTGGAAAAAGATCTGGATGCTTACAGGTAGCTTGGAAACGCATCTCTCTTTTATCGAAAATATTCAAGTTCGGAATGATTAAAGTATCAAAGATCAAATAATTTCGCTCTTTAATAGAAAGCAAATTGCTTTGAATAAATTTCTTATCTGTATACTACTTCAGATGCACATTCATATTCATTCATGCCCAGTGTATTGCTCTCATTTGATCATTTCTGTCACAATAATTGAAGTTTACCTAGTCATTTACCGTTGATATTTCAACAGTAGTCTTCAAAAATACGAACTGCATCATTTTTCTGCTCATTTGGAAACTTTAGCTTCACAACGTGTTGTAATATTCGTCATTAACGTTACCTGGCAAGGTTCGGATACAAATGCAGCTGAATGAGATTGAGGAACCTCAGGTTTTCCTCTATAAACAGAAAAATCTGATAGTTGATTGATGCTGAGAAAGTTAACTCGATTTTAAGATGTTGGATCTCCTTCGAATAACTTGCTAAAGTGCAATTGGGAAGCCTCTTTTAATTAAAATTGAAAATCGTGACAAGATAAAATGTTTATTATTATTTCCGCAAGGCAGGAACCACAAGTCTACTTTCTAAGTATATCAGATCTTCGGATTAAAGGTATGCAATACAGCTTGAATTTTTCATTGGCATGTTTATGGTTTGTTGGATCTAAAGGGTATCAAACTTCCACTCAAAACAAATTATTTTTAATTTTGTCGAGCGCTAGCACTATAACCGACGGTTATGTTATTTCGTATTCCAACGTGCGTTAGGGAACTCTAATCGATTTGGGACATTTTAAATTCTGCTTGATGATCAGCAGTCACATGATTCGAGTGCAGTAGCTCACCTAGATCTGTAATAATCAAATATTTTCCTGTCCAACTAAAAATTGGTACAAATGGAAGAACTATATACAGCAATGGACCAGTTTGTATACCATAGTAGCAATTTTTTATTTGAGAGTACTCCTGATGGAAATAGTGAAAAAGCTTAGAATCGCTTTTTTCTGCTTTCCAAATACTAATCGGGAACTCCAGAATAGTGGAGACCGCAAAAATACGTATGAAACCGAGTCTATACATTACCATCTGAGGATACATTAGCAAGCATACGTTTTTCTGGGCCACGTATCAAGCAGAACGAATTATTGACAACTATTGCCATTAGTAAATGGATTTCAATGGAGCTGCAGCTTTGGAAATACTTCATGATGCTCGTTAGCCTTCCCGTAGATTATCTATGTTTTCGGAAAACTTGATGAGATGCATATCAATCCTAAAGGAATTTTTGTGTTGTGCAAGGAGAACGGATGCTGAAGTGATGTGAAAATGGAAAATTGAATGTATTTTTCCTGTCGCCCTAAGGGTATATGTTCAGAATTGTTTGACAATAACTGAAATGTTGTACATTGTTCTGATCAATATTACTCGAAATTTTCAATTTCTCCACCGTTTGACTGGAAATAGTACTGCTTAAAATATTTTGCTCTTGATCGACTTAAATGCATCTTGCACGTTAGAATCATTCTGTTACAAGGCAGATTTGTTTGGAGTGAAAAATACTTAGAAAGACTTCTCGGACCTTATGCAATACATTCCAATGTTTCTAGTTTATAGAAGCTTCATCCTTTAAAATTTCGGGTGTCCTTCTTTCATAATTTTCCTCTAAGGGGACTTGGTCTGATAAAATACACAAGATTAGAAAGTTTCTTGAATTTGATCAGTATTTAATGTTTTATTTAATATTGAGCTTGTCAAAATTGAGTTTAGCTGCTATCGCTTAGTTCAATATAAACAGCTATTTTCTGATACCAGAACATACCTATTTTTCCCATTTCGATAAGGAATCTTTATGAAAATTTGGCTAAATTATTTTAATTCATAGGATGTTCTCGATTGCCAGTAAATATTTACATGCCTCCAATTTCTACATCGAAAACCTACTGTAACCATGTCTTTCAGACATTTTTTGCACAAACCGCGCTTGCGTTGATGTAATTAGTACTGCAACCGAACGATAAATTATTTTCCTAACATATTTCTCGAACTTTCAGTAATCATTCATGATTACTTCAAGTCTAGGTTCTCGCTTTGAATTATATTCCTTCAAACAAAGTTGAGTGCTCGAAAATAGACTGTGTCATCTCTTCAAGCTACCTTTCGTTATTTAAAATTTGCTCGAATTAAAAGTGACTCGATACGATATTGAGGTACGAAATCTGGAACAGCAAAATTTGACAAAAAAGCACAAGTAATAACAACTCTTAATGCACAAACAGTTTAATTACGCATTTATACCAGATTCTTAACTCGCCATTGCTTGATTTCGTGTCAGCATCTTTCATTGTTCATCTGATTAACAATGCCTTTTGACTGCAGTCAGTGCGGGAAAACATGTGCAAGTAAAGCAAAGTTATCTCAGCACATCAACACTTTCCATGATGCCAAACTACAAAATGGTCAGCCGCAAGGAGCCTTTATCTGTGGACTATGCGGAAAGTCGTACTGTGCAACAAATCTGCGAGTTTTAAGAATCATCACATCTCCGAGCATACAACCCAACGTTTTAACTGTGCACGCAAACTTCGGTACAACTACAAGAGCGGGCTCAATGCCAATTAAAAGAAAGAAAGGACAGGTCACGGGAAAGATCGGAGAAAGCAGCCGCGCTAAAATCAGGATGTGAACGACAAACTTAGGGGAAAGTAGAATGGAAAGAAGTTTATAGAATAACGCGATCTGTGTCCCGACAGATACCAATAAGCCACGCCACAAAC
>JAAUYH010001805.1_pt1 | contig 14064 bp, 7 predicted proteins | sample 7278061 | NCBI WGS metagenome assembly JAAUYH01 (sample SAMN14350203, study PRJNA611818) | marine sediment metagenome | isolation source: surface marine sediment (0.6m) | place: French Polynesia: Moorea | collected 2018-08
CAAGGCGCGCCATACCATCGTCGGCGGCGAAGTCGAATACATGGCCGGCGAAGTCCCCGCCGAGTGACCGCGGCGTGTCGTGTCTTGATCCGATTCGCCCAGCGATGACAGTACAGCGTACTGTGGCCGCTACGATCGGGGGACGCATGTACGCTACGCCGCAGGCCCATGCGCGACGATCTCGGCTCGCATTGTCTGTGGGCGCGATCGGGGTTTTTCGGGACAACTAGTGAATTTTTCTAGCAATCTCTCGTGCCGAGGGCCCCGCGGATGGAGCCGGCACGGCAATTGCTCTTATCAGCGAGCATGTTTCTATCATTCTGGAAATATTTGCCGCGGAATCGTTCCACTCAGTCTCATCAAGCCCTGTGCGATGGTTATACTTTCGCCCTTTTGGCCTATACCCGCGCCATGATGGGGACCGAAGCCAACGACAATCGCGCGGTGACGCCGCCGCGGCATAAGGCCGGCGATTCGGCATAAAACATCTGGAGTCTGCTTCGCGCTCTTGGGATCGAAAGGGGTATCTATGTTCTCGCTCTCTCGTATTTCTGCTGTTCCATACATTAGTACGCTCGCCGCTCTGATCGTCTTTTTGGGAGCACCCTCTCATGCGGGCGGAGACGATCCGCATGAGCCCGCAACGCTGGAATCTGCGAGCCCGAGCCAATCGGGCGCCGACATCGAATGGACCGTTGATTATCAGGCGGGCGGTGCCGGCGTAGAAGAAGATGGCGTCATCGAGTCGCGAATCGAGCCGCGAATCGAGTCACCCATTGAGTCAAGGTGATGGCTCAGTGCCCGGCCGCTCTGTAGGCTGCCGCTCGTCGCTAGGCCGGGCACTGGGCCGCTCTCGCCCACGATAGCGTTCAAACCAAGCCAAAATATGCACCACCTTGGCAATGAGGTGGCTGGGCCTGGCGGCAATGCCGTGGGCGGCGCCGGGAATGCGCACCAGCGCGGTGTCGATACGGCGCAGTTTGAGGGCCTGGTACAGCTGCTCCGATTCGGACATGGGCGTGCGCAGATCGTCTTCGCCGGTGAGCAGCATGGTCGGAGTCTGCATCTGGCCCACGAGCGACAGCGGCGAGCGGGCAAAGTAGTGGTCGGGCTCTTCCCACGGCGGTCCCGGGAACCAGTAGCGGGCAAAGAGCAGCGAAAAATCGGCGGTGAGCACAAAGCTCGCCCAGTTGATGACCGGCTTGGCTACCACCGCGGCGCGAAAGCGGTTGGTCTTGCCCACGATCCAACTGGTGAGCACGCCGCCGCCGCTGCCGCCCGTGACGTAGAGGTGGTCGCCGTCGATATAGCCCTTGGCAAGGGCCGCATCGACGCCGGACATGAGATCGTCGTAGTCGTGGCCGGGATAGGCGTGGTGGATGAGATTGGCAAACTCTTCGCCGTAGCTGGTGGAGCCGCGGGGGTTGATGTACAAGACCACGTAGCCGGCCGCGGCGTACAATTGGCATTCGGCACTAAAGCGGTTGCCGTAGTTGGCGTAGGGGCCGCCGTGGATTTCCAAGATCAGCGGGTAACGGCGCGCGGGATCAAAGTCCGGGGGCTTGAGCAGCCAGCCGTGAATGCGACGGCCGTCGTGGGACGAGGGAAACCACAGCTCTTCGATCTGGCCCAGGCGCTTGTGGGCAAAGAGGTCGCGGTTGAGGACCACCAGGCGCCGCAGCTTGCTCCGCGCCCGACCGATGACCAAGTCGGCGGGATGGTCGGCGTGGGTCTCGGTGAAGACAAAATCGCCCGTGCGGGCCACCGAGAAGCTGCCGCCCCCGTACGGGCGCCCGAGCGCCAGTCCGCCCACGTCGCGCGCCAGCGGCGAACGCCGGCCGTCGAGGTTGACATAGGACAGCATGGTCGATCCGGCATCGTCGTAGGTGAAATACAGCCCCTTGCTATCACTGCCCCATGTCGGTCGGGCCACGGAGCGGTCGAGTCCGGGCATGAGCTCGCGCGTCTGGCCGGTGCGGCGGTCGAGCAAGTACAGCCGATCGACACGATAGCTCATCTGGTTGTCGTCGAAGCCGAGGTAGGCGATGTAGCGGCCGTTGGGCGAGACCGCGGGGTACTCGTCGGGCCCTTTGCGGGTGGTGAGGGCGCGGATGGGGGCCGCTCCCCTTGTCGTGGTATCCGCGTCCCCAGGCCTGCCATGATCCACTTGGGTCACCGCGATTTCATGGAGCTCGCTCTCGAGCGGATGATAGGCCCAATCGTCGCGGCGGTTGGCGCTGACGATGAGGTGGGCGCCATCGGGGGTCCAAGACAGCGGACCGCGGTGGTGAAAGGCACCGCTGGTGAGCTGGCGCGGGGTGCCGCCTTCGGCGGGGACCACGAATACCTGGCGATAGCCCTCGCGGACATAGCCGACGCCGTCGATGCGGTAGACCACTTTATCGACCACGCGGGCCCTGGGCGCCCACACAGCCCCTGACGGCGGCTCGGGCATGGCGGCCAGCGGCTTGGCCTTGGCCGGCACCAGCATGGTAAAGGCGATGTGCTCGCCGTCGGGCGACCAGGCAAGGTCGCCGGGAGCCTCGCTCAGTTGGGTGAGGATGGCGGTTTGCCCGCTATCCATCCAGCGCATGAACAGCTGGGTGCGGCCCTCGTGCTGGCTCACGTAGACCAGGCGATCGCCGTCGGGCGACCAGCGCGGCGACGAGGTGGCGTGGACGCCGTCGGTGACCGGCCGGTGGCCGGTGCCATCGGCCGAGATCCGCCACAGGCTGCCATGGCGGCGGTCACGCATAATGTCCATCCTGCCGCGCACGTAGACCACGGTGCGGCCGTCGGGCGAGATTTGCGGATCGGCCGCCCACTCCAATTCAAAGACATCGCGGGGGCCAAAGCGGCCGGGGTCCTGCCACCATGGCGGGGCCTGCGGACCCATCGGCATCGAACCGGGCGAGAATCGATTCGGCCCAGATTCGCCAGCGCCGTCGCCACGATCGCCAGGGCCCCCCTGCCCCGCCGGCTCCAGCCGTGGGCGCTCCACGGCGGCCGCGGTCTGTGGCGGGGCCCCGTGGCCAGCACTGGGGTCATGCGGGGGAACAGGCGCCGGCATGGGCCCGCCGCCGCAGTGAACGCTGGCCAGGGCCACGCAAAGTGGAATGAATCGGGCTACCATCTGCGAGAATGCGGGGACAGGCACGGTGTGAGATCCTCGTTATATCGACAGCAAGAAGTCGATGAGGGCGCGGGCGTCATCGTCGTCGTAGTGGGCGGATGCGGCGTTATCGGGCGCGTGCTCGGCGCCGATGCGCTCGGGGTTGCTCTGGGCGATGACGTCGCGCAGGGTCGTTGCGGCGCTATTGCTGAAAAACGGACCGCCGCGGCCGAGTTGGGTTAATGGGGAGATGCGGTTGCCGTCTTCGGTAAAGTAGGGCTCGACCCCGGTCTTGGCAAAATCGTCGTCGCCAAAGACCAGGGGCTTGGTGCGAAGATATTCCAGCGCCTCTGCCATCTCAAACACGTCTTCGTCGCGCATATGCGGCTTGGCCTGATGACAGCGGGCGCAATCGCGGAAAAAGATTTCGGCCCCGCGCTCGGCCGAGGGCGAAAATGCGGTGCCGGGCGCGCGGAGAAATCCGGGCTCCACTGGCAGGCGGCTCAAGTAGGTGATGAGGGCCAGGCGGGTATCTTCCGCCGACAGGGTCTCGGCCCCGCCGCCGGCAATGCGCACCACCCGCGGCTCCAGCCACACCTTGTCCTCGGGCTCATGCCACGAGCGCTCGTCCAGATAGCGGATAAAGCCATCGACGGCAATGGCGATGTGGCGCGATTGCCCCGGGGTAAATACCGGCCCCAGCATGCCCACGCCCGCGGCCGGACGGATTTGCTCGAAGCGCGATTCGCGGAATCCGGGATGGACGCGGTAGTCGGTCATGCCGTCCCAATGGCAGCTGTTGCAGGTAAATTGATTGCGCGGCGACTCGGAGATGAGCCCCTTACTGTAATACAGCATCTCGCCGAGCTGATACATGGACGGCGAGGTCTCGTACGCGGCGGCACTGCGGTCTGCCGCCTCTGGCGGACTGGGGCGCAGGCGAACGGACTGATAGAGCTTCGTGGTCTCGGCATCATGATCATGGACGTGAACGTAGAGCCGGTCGTCGACAAAGCCAGCGGCAAACAGACCGTCGTCGCTGGCGAGCACAGTTTTGGGCACCAGCGCGGTCTCGACTTTGCGCAGGCGGGCGCCCGCGCGCGAAGAGCGTCTGAGCGCGGCATCGAGGTCGAGGGCGGCGATTTTGTGATTGCCGGTGAGCGCGATCCACAGCTCGCGCCGCTTGGCGTCGATGGACAGCGCCGACGGGTCGGTGAGGCGCTGGGCCGCCAGATCCACGGCCGCCACCGGGCGGGCTTGGCCGCGCATGAGCGTGGGCGTGGCAAACGCGTAGAGATAGGAGCGCAGATGTTCGATATAGCCGCGATTGCGGCGCACGCGGGTCTGCTTGTAGCCCGCGGTCCACAGCACTTGGCGCGCGGCGTCGTAGGCGGCCGTGCGCACCGGAACTGCCAGCGGCACGCCGATGACGTAGCGCGGCGGCGCCTGCGCGGTGTCGTTCTTGTCGTTCTTGTCGTTCTTGCCGTTCTTGTCGTTCTTGTCATGCTTGACAGGCTTGACAGGCTCGTCTTTGCCGCGATCCCCCGCAGGAGCCATACTCAGGGCTGCATCGCGGACCGTGCCCGCAGCGTCGACCTTGGCCGGGACCTGCGGCGTCGGCAGACCGGCCCGCGCTCCATCACTGGCCAGCGAAATGATGCCCATGTACGGCTTGGTGCCGGCAAGGATAAAGAGCGCGCTATCATCCATGCGCCCCAGCTGATAGCTGTTGGCCGTCACCGGGATGCGGTCCTTGCGTTGCCCCTCAAGATCGAGCACCCATAGCGCGTCATCATAGGCGTCGAGAACGTAGATCAGCCCGCGCGCTTCATCGACGGCGAGATCGCGAAAACCGCCGCGCCGGGGCAAATCGGAAGAAAAGGCCGCGGGATGGACCATGGCGGCCGAAGCATCTGCCCGGCCGCGGCGCTTGCCTCTCGTTTTGCCCTTGCGCCACTTGCCGCGGTTGGCCCGGCGCCAGGCTGCTTTGCGCTTGGCTTTGCTGCCCTTGCTGCGCACCCGCGCCCGCGCCTGCGCCAAGTGAGGCCGGTCGCCGCGCGCGTCCTGGCCGCCGGGGGTGCCGTGGGCAAAGGCCACCAGACCGCCCGGTTCGTGGACGCCCACGCACAGGGTCATCGGCCGCCGCTGCATGGCCACGCAGCGCTGGGTGGACAGAGGTCCGCGGCGCGTGTCAATGAGGCGCCATCGCTGGCGCGTTTGCGCCGTATCACTGGAATCATCGCGGCCCGACAGTCGATAGCCGCGCTGTTCGGGCTGACTTGCCGAATACACCCAGACGGTATCGCCCTCGCGGTACAGACCGTCGGGGCGAAATCTGCCATCGCCGATGGGGGCTTCCGCAATGCCGTCGCCAGAGCGAACGCCGCTGGCACCGCCCGTGGATTCATCGGCGTCATCGGGATTCGGGATCTGCCCCGTTGTCGCTAGCGCCTGCGACCCCGCCATCACAAACGCACTGGGACCGGTCTTCGGATCGGCATAGGAAAGCGGTTCTTCAACCAAAGTTTTTTCATGGGCAATCAACACCGGCCGCATGGTGAGGACCGAGGTCTCACCCGATTCGCCCGCGGCAGCCTGCTGGGGGACGGCGCTGCGCTCAGAGGCAGCCGGGCCACAGCCCGCACTCAATCCGATGAGAAGTGCGACCGCCGAGGCAGTGCCCAAAACGGCAATCGAGGCGGCGGCGGCCGCCGAGGCGGCGGGCGACGATATGCCCCCCGAGCCCGGTCGCCACCGCGAGTGCTGCCTTCCATGGCGTTGCGAAGTTGGGTGCGTGACAATATTCATGTTTCGACCTCACAGACAACGTGGCCAACGCCGTGACAATACCATAAGCATTCGCACACAGCGCTCCCTGCCCTCGTCCTTCTGCTGCCGATCTGTGATGCAACTCACCCCGCGACCGGAATCGACCCAATCCGCCATACATGCCCCTCATGGGTTCCCTGGAAGTTCTGGTCGCGATACCTTAGAACCCAATCGATGAAGCCTTCTCGGTATCAACGCCCCAATCTTGGACCACGACCGGCGAATTTCGAGACCGACCCGACGCAGGTTCAGGACTCGCAGAACGATGCTCTGGGCCTGGAGTCCACCCGAGAGGCGATCCCGGACGAGGCCACTGCTGTGGGCGAGCGTCCATCGGGGCTATTGTCTCCTTTTGCCGACACCGTGCGCCGCGATCCCCGGGCGACGATTATTCCCACCAGGCGAGTGTCGGAGGCCGCCGCCGAGGGCGCGCTCCTCAGTCTGGCCCACCTCATCAGCAGCGGTCACCACGATATTGGCCACCGCATTGTGACCGGAGAGCTAATCGGCAAAGGCGGGATGGGGATGGTCCATCGCGCCCGCCACGTGGCCCTCAATCGCGAGGTCGCAGTCAAGGTCCTGCAGCCCGACAAGCGCTCGCCGCAAAGTACGGTGGAGCTCTTGCAAGAAGCCTGGGTCACCGGGGCCCTGGAGCATCCCAACGTGGTGCCGGTCTACGATCTCGGCGTCGATGACGAGGGCAATCCCACCATCCTATTTAAGCGCATCGATGGCGTCACCTGGACCAACCTGATGGCCGATGGCGCCGAGGTCGAGGGCCGCTTTGGCACCCGCGATTTGCTGGGTTGGAATCTCGGCATTTTAATGCAAGTACTCAACGCGGTCCGCTACGCTCATAGCCGCGGCATCATTCACCGCGATCTCAAGCCCGACAATGTCATGGTCGGTGAATTCGGCGAGGTCTACATCCTCGACTGGGGCATTGCCGTAAGTACGGTCAAGCCCAACCGGGGCGATGGCAACGACGGAAATGACGGCCACGGCGGCAACGGCTACGACGACGGCGGCGTGGGGGCCGCTTGCAATCACGGCGGCGAAGGCGACGATGTCGTTGGGTTGCCTGTGCAACTTCCCCTGGCCGAGGAAGCCACCGAGCTGGCGGGCACGCCGTGCTACATGGCCCCGGAGATGCTCGGCGGCGAGGGACCGGGGGTTTCCGAGCGCACCGATATCTATCTACTGGGCGCCACGTTGTACGAGATCTTGAGTGGCAAGCCGCCGCATAAGGGCACGACCTTGCTCGAGATTTACCGCAGCGTGGCCGCCTCAGATCCGCCCCTGCCGCCGACGGCGCCCGTGGGCCTGGCCCATATCTGCCGCCGGGCCATGCAGCTCGATCCCGAAAGGCGCTTTGAGAGCGCAGAGGAGATGCGGCGGGCCCTGCAAGAATTTTTGCAGCACCGCGGCTCGGCGGAATTGGCCGATCAGGCGGTGCAGCGCTTGCAATCGCTGTTGCAATTGCTCAGGCGCGCCAGCACCGAGCAAAAATCCGGCAGCGACGCCATGGCCGATAGCGAGCGCCGGCAGCAGATTTATCGACTGTACGGCGCCTGCCGCTTCGGCTTTCTGCAGGCGCTTGAGACTTGGAGCGACAATGCCCAGGCCGCAGCCAAGCTCACCGAGGCCACGACGGCCATGGTCAAGTACGAGTTGACCCAGGGCGATCCGCGGGCGGCGTCGGCGCTGCTGGTGGATTTGCCCGAGAGCTGCAGCGTTTCGGAGCACTTGGCCGCAAGAGTGGCAACAGCGCTGAATGAAAAGCGCGCCGAGGAAGCGCGGCTGCTCGCCATCGAAGAGCGCGAGCGCGCCCGCGACCCCTACGTGGGCTCGCGCGTGCGCGTGATCGTGACCGCGGCCATGAGCCTATCGTGGATTTTGTTGCCCCTTGCGGTGGCCCTCTTACGCCCGGTGAGCACCATGCACCCCCCCCACGGCAACATGGTGATGGGTTCGCTATTTTTGGCCGCACTGGTGGTGGGGGCCGCGTTGGTGGCGCGCAAGTCGATTGTGGCCTCGGCCATCAACCGGCGCTTGGTCACCGTGGCCGGCTGCATGCTCCTGGGTCAGGCGACTTTGCATTTTGGCGCAAGCATCGCCGGCATTGCCCCGGCGATGAGCCAGATTTATCAGCTATTTTACTGGGCCGCCGTGACCGCGTGTCTAGCCATCACCATGGAATGGCGATTATTTCCCACGTCGATCGCCTATCTATTGGTGTATCTATGCGCGTCTGCGTGGCCCGACATGCGCTTTATCGGCATGGCCCTGGCCAATACCGCATTTCTCATCAACGCCATGGCGGTGTGGCTGCCGGCGATGCGCCACGATCGCCGCACGCCCAGGTCGCTGGTCTAAACCAGATATCCAGTTCACCAGTCCGGTGTACCCGGTGACGTGCGTCAGGTAACGCGCCCATCAACGGTCCGTCATGGCTGCGTCACCAAACGTGTGAGGAATCATCACGATTGACGACGGCATCCAACTACACCTGATGCAGATCGCTCACCATCTACGATTTTTTCTCGATTTTGCGATCTGTTTTTTTACTCCGGACACTACTGAGATGGGGACACGTTTCTGGGGACGAGTCTCTGGGGATGGGTCCCCGACGTATCGTCCAGCAAAGAATCTCCATGTACTGCAACATTACTGTTCGTCGGACCATTTATACACATTTGGCTATCACAGGAAATACGAAGGCGGCATCCAATTGGACCAGCATGAGACGGTAACCGTCTCAGCAAGGTACTGTCATGGACAAAGAGCAATTTCGCAAACTCCATCCAGCGGAACAGGAGGCCGTCTATCCTGACAACGCCCCTGATAGCCAGGTGCGGGCTGAAGCCTCTCAGCCATCGGCACTTCATCCAGCACATGTTGAGACCCGCTACCCCAGCTCAGCGGGTGAGCCACATAGCCACGACGACAGCTACGACAACGGCCAAGACGACCATGGTCGTGCCGGTAAAAACAAACACCGCGGCACTGCCCCCAACCTACGGCGCGCCAGCCGCGACAGTGTCACCCTGGCCGCGCTGCCGACGGCGGCGCTAGAGACCATCGACGGCAATGTCAGCGTAGGCGAAATCAGCGCCAACATGCATGCCCGCCCCGAACCAATCGCACACGCGGACGCCGACACGATTTCCTACCTCCATGTGCCCGGCCCACAAAACCCGGATCAGGCCCAAGCCCACAAGGCCGGCGGCGGCGTCCGACGGGCCAAAGCACAGCCTCACGGGGTCCACCATCCTGGGCCTGGGCCTGCGCCGCGAGACATAGACCGGGTAGCGGCCCGGCTGCCCGCGATCGGCGATAGCGTTCACCACTACGAAGTGATCCGCGAAATCGGCCGCGGCGGCATGGGGGCGGTGTTTCTGGCCCGCGACACCCGCCTCGGCCGCCTGGTGGCCATCAAATTCGTCACCGTGACCAAGGCCCATATTGCGGCGCGCTTCATCGCCGAGGCCCGCACCACCGCCCGCTGCAACCACGAAAACATCGTCGTCATCTACGAGGTGGGCGATTACTGCAGCCTGCCCTATATCGTGCTGGAGTATATCGAAGGCCAATCCCTGCGCGACCTCATGAATGAGCGGCTGCGCCAGGCCGGGCGCGAGCCCGAACGCAGCACCTTGATCGCGCCCCAGCGCACGGCGGCCTTGATGGTTCCCGTGGTGCGGGCCCTGGAACGCGCCCACGGCATGGGCATTGTCCACCGCGATCTCAAACCCGAAAATATTATGATCACCCGCAGCGGCGCGGTGAAAGTGCTCGACTTTGGCATCGCCAAGGTGATGGACGAAGCCGGTCCGGCAAACGAAGGCGCGCCAGCGGCGAGACGCCGGGCCATGACCAGCCACGACAGCGGCCCCTTGCGCATGCCGGCCAGCATGACCAAGACCGGCAGCCTGATCGGCACCATGCCGTATATGGCACCGGAGCAGCTCAGCGCGGGCGCCATCGACTATCGGGTCGATCTATGGGCGGCCGGCATCATGATGTGCGAGATGATCACGGGTTCGCATCCGCTGGCACCGCTAGATATCGGCAAATTCGAGCAGATGCAAAAGCTTGAGGTACCGATGCCGCGCATGGGCGATATCTGCCCCCAAGCGGGCCTGCTCGGCCAAGTGATCGATCGCTGCCTCATCAAGGACAAAGTCGACCGCCTGGCCTCGGCGAGCGAGCTTGCGGCCGAACTCGACACCCTGTTGGCCAGCCGGCATCCGCGCAACTCGGCCGCCGAAGCCGCACTGCACGAGACGCCGTTTTCCGGCCTGGCCGCGTATCAGGAAGCCGACGCCGACCACTTCTACGGCCGCGACGCCGAGATCATCGCAGTGGCCGAGCGGGTGCGCAAAGAGCCCGTGGTCGCCGTCATCGGGCCGTCGGGCATTGGCAAATCGTCGCTGATTCGCGCCGGCGTCATTCCCACGCTCAAGCGCTCGGGCGAGGGCTGGGTGACCTTTGTCATCCGGCCCGGTCGCGCGCCCTTGGATGCCCTGGCCGAGTTGTTAGACGACCTCACTGGCACCACCACCGAGACCGGCGGCACGCACAGTTCCGGCGCCAGCGCCGAGAGTAGCGCCACCGGCGCAACCAGCGCCCGCCAGCGCCTCATCGACGAACCCGGCTACCTCGGCGCCACCATGCGCGCCTGGGCCCATCGCCGCTTGCGCCGGGTGCTGGTGTTTGTCGACCAATTCGAAGAACTATACACGCTGGCCGAGGAAAAAGAGCGCGGCGACTTTCTCACCTGTCTTCTCGGTGTGGCCGACGATGCCGCATCGCCCCTGCGGGTGCTATTTTCCATGCGTTCGGAATTTCTCGAACACATGGCCGAGAACGCGACATTTGCCAGCGCGGCGTCGCGGGCGCTGGTGTTTTTGACCGCGCTGGAGCGCGCGGGCCTGCGCGAGGCCCTCACGCGGCCGGTAGAGGATGCGGGCTACGCCTACGAGAGCGACGACATCGTCGACGGCATGCTCGACATTTTGCAAGATACCCCGGGCGCCCTGCCGCTCTTACAATTTGCCGCGCACAATCTATGGGAGGCGCGCGACCGCAAACGCAGCCTGTTGACCCGCGAGAGTTACGAAAAGATGGGCGGCATCAGCGGCGCCCTGGCCCGGCAGGCCGATGCAGTGCTCGCCGGCATGACGAGTCAGCGCTTTGCCCTCGCCCGGCGCATATTCGAACGACTGGTGACGCCGGAGCGTACCCGCGCCATGGCCAACGTGAGCGAGCTCCACGAGCTGTCAAACGATGCCGCCATGGTAGAGCAGGTATTAAACGATCTGATCGATGCCCGGCTTTTGCACATTGAGGGCAGCGGGGACGATCGCTCGCTCATCGATTCCGCAGCATTGCGCCACGGCCACGATCCGGTGGTAGAGATCGTCCACGAATCGCTCATTGAAGGCTGGCCGGTCCTGCGCCGGTGGCTGGACAGCAACCGCGAGGATGCGGCGTTCTTGGCCCAGTTGCGCACTGCTGCGCGGGAATGGGAGCGGAGCAAGCGGGCATCGGACCTACTATGGCGCGGCAAGTGGGCCGAGGACGCCCGCCATATGCGCGAGCGCTATCGCGACCGGCTGGTGAAGCGGGAGCGGGACTATCTCGACGCCGTGGTGCGGCTGGCGAGCCGCGCCGCGCGCTTGCGGCGCAACGCCATCGTTGGCTGCATGGCGCTGCTGGTGATGTTGGTGATTGCCGGTGCCTATGTCATCGTCAAGAACAACGAGAAAAACCACTTGATTCAGGCCAAAAATATCGCCCTAGAGAATGCGCTGGACGAAAAAGCCGCCAGCCTGGAAGAAGCGCAGCAGGCACGGCTTGAGGCAGAAAACCAGCGTGCGGCGGCCGAGCTGGCGCGAGACCGGGCACAAACTGCCAAAACCGAGGCCGAAGAGGCCAAGCGCTCGGTCGAGATTGAAAAGGCCAAGACCGAAGAAGCCCTGCGTTCGGTCGAGATTGAAAAGGCCAAGACCGAAGGGGCCCTGCGACAAACCCAGGCAGCGAAGACGCGCGCCGACGCCCTGGCTGAGGCGTACGCGCGGGCCAGCGCGGATGCCAGAAACCAGGCGGAGGCCGAGCGCTTGGCTCGGGAGCAGGCCGATGCCAGCCGACGCCGGGCCGAGGCCGCGGCAAAGACGGAGGCCGCGGCCCTCCGGGCCATGAAGCGCGCCCGCGATGAGGAGCGTCGGGCCAAGGAGGCTTTGGCCGAGCGCGAGCGGCAGCGGAAAGAGCGGCTGCGCATGCGGCTAAAGGGCACACTCTTGGAAAAATTACGCTTTGCGCCCGAGGTGCCCGAACGTCCGAATGGCGACGCTGATGCACGGCCGCAGTCGCCGGGAAAGGATGGCGACAACGATGCTGGGAAATAGACTCGGCTGTGGCCGGGCATGGATCGCAACGGCGGCAGTAGGGATGTCGATGTGTTGGGTCATGAGCGCACGCCCGGCAATGGCCCAAGCGGCCCAAGCAGCCCAAGCAGACCATGACGCGAGCGGCGATGCGGCGACGGCGCTGACCCAGTTACATGGATTTGCCGCGGAGGGCTCCGACCAAGCGTGGAACCGAGACGTATCCGAGGACAATAAACGCAGCGCGGTCTTGCTCTTTCGGCAAGGCACCGAACTGGTCAAGGCCTCAGAGCTGGCGCTGGCTGTGGAGAAATACGAAGAGGCGCTCAGCCATTGGCCCCATCCGGGCATCTACGCCAATTTGGCCCGGGTGGTCATGGCGCAGGAGGAACACCTCAAAGCCTACGAGTACGCTGTGGCAGCACTGCGCTATGGCAAGGCGCCCCTCGGCATCGATGCCCAGACCCGGGATACACAGTATGACGAACTGCGCAGAATCAAAGACCAGCTACGGGTATATCTACAACTGGTTGAGCTGCGAATTGACAGCGACGAACCCGGTGTGGGGGTCTTCATCGGCGGCCAGACTGAGCCCATCGAGCTCGGCGCCGGTCAAGTGGTGTTGGCGGGCAGGCACCTTATTGGGGTGGAAAAACCCGGGTATCAGCCATTATCGCAATCGCTGCACTTTTATAGTGGCACCAGTGTTCGGTACCGAGTCAGCGGCTATCGCCGTATGGAGCAGTGGAAGCCGTGGGCACTGGTGGGCGGAGGCGTCGCCCTTGGCCTCATTGGCGGCGGGGTATATTGGGATACCTGGCGCAGACACCGCGACCTGCAAACGCAGTCTACCGCGCGCTGCGATAGTACTAATGGAACTTGTGAGCAAGGCAGCGCCAACGATGCCGATACTTGGCGCAGGATACAGTGGCAAGAACGGGGGGCACTCGTGACGTTGACTGTCAGCGGCCTGCTTGTGTCGGGTGGTACAGCACTGGTCTGGTGGAATCGACACCGCCACTTTCGCATACAGTCTATAGAACGAGCCATATCGGTTACGCCGGTCGTATCACCACAGACGGCGGGCGTGAGCGCAAGCATGTCGTTTTAGTAAGAATCGCAATTGCGCGGGCAAACCTGGATATAGACCCGCGCGAAAACATCTGGATAGGAGGAATCGTGACATGGGGAATGTCTCACAATCCCGGTCTGCGCGCCTTGGGGAGCAGTTGAGCGATGCGCTGACGCGACGAAAGCACATCGCAACCGCCATTATCATCATCGGCGTATGGCTGCTGGGCTCGGCGTGCCTTGAGGAGCCGTTTACCGTATGTCCGGCAACTGGCGGTACATGCCCAACGGGTTTTGTCTGTGCATCGAGTGGTGAGGGGTGTATCGAAGCCAAAGGCTGCGGCAATGGCGAGATCGATGAGGGAGAGGTGTGTGATCATGGCAATAGGACCAGCGGCGACGGCTGCAGCAGCGATTGCCGCTCCGACGAGACCTGTGGCAATGACATCCGCGATGTCGGCGAAGTTTGTGACGATGGCAATAACCAAAGCGGCGACGGCTGCAGCAGCGATTGCCGCTCCAACGAGACCTGTGGCAATGACATCCGCGATGTCGGCGAGGTTTGTGAGGATGGCAATACCGTAAGCGGCGACGGCTGCAGCAGCGATTGCCGCTCCAACGAATCTTGTGGCAATGGCATCCTCGATTCTGGCGAAGTCTGTG
>JAAUYH010190246.1_pt1 | contig 14064 bp, 11 predicted proteins | sample 7278061 | NCBI WGS metagenome assembly JAAUYH01 (sample SAMN14350203, study PRJNA611818) | marine sediment metagenome | isolation source: surface marine sediment (0.6m) | place: French Polynesia: Moorea | collected 2018-08
AATTGCTTTAGTTATTCTGGCAGGAAAACAAGCCATACCACGGCGCGATCGCACTTCTACTAGTTCATTTTCTTCTATCTTTAAATTGGCTGCATCGCGGGGATGAATTTCGATAAAGGGTTGAGGCTGCTTTTTCCTAATTTTCTCAATCCTGCCTGTACGAGTCATAGTATGCCAATGTTCGTACAACCTACCTGTAGTTAAAACTAGGGGGTATTCTTCATCACTAGGTTCAGCTAGTCCTTTACTATGGAAGGCAGCAAATTTTGCTCTTCCATCGGCGGTATGAAAACGTCCATCGGTGTAAAGACGTTTAGCTTGTGGTTGTTCTTCTTTGTCGGGAAATAAAGCAGAAAAGATACCTGATGAATCTGACTGTGGGGGCGATTCATGAATTTCCCCTACAGAACAAGGCCATTGAATTGGGCCTTCTTTTTGTAACCGCTCATAGCTCAGTCCGCTTACATCACAAGGGCGATCGCGAGTTAATCGGACAAATTCTGCATAGACTTCTTCAGAACTAGCAAAGTCAAACTCTTTGGTAAATCCGAAACGGCGACCGACTTCGGCAAAAATTTCCCAATCTGGTCTGGCTTCTCCCGGTCGATAACGAAACTGAGGACACAAAGTAACTACTCGTTCGGAATTGGTCATTGTTCCTGTTTTTTCACCCCATTGGGCTGCGGGTAAAACTACATGAGCATAAGCAGCGGTTTCTGTAGGATAGTAGGCATCCTGATAAACAGTAAAAGGAGACTGCAAGAGAGCTTTTTTAGTTCGCGCTAAGTCGGGCATACTCACAGCAGGATTAGTAGCAGCAATCCACAACAATCCTACTTCGCCAGTTTCTAAGCCAGTAATCATACTCCAAGCATCTTTGCCTGGTAGAGGAGAAATACTACCTGGTTTTAATCCCCAAGATTTTTCTACTTCGGCACGATGGTGAGGATTTTTCACTAAACGGTAGCCTGGCAGAATATGCGCCAATCCTCCTGATTCTCTTCCTCCCATAGCATTGGGTTGTCCTGTCAGAGAAAAAGGCCCTGCCCCTGGTTTACCAATATTTCCTGTCATTAAGTGCAAATTAATTAGGGTACGTACTTTGGCTGTACCTTCGGTAGATTGATTTATACCCATCGACCAGAGAGATAATACTTTTTCTGATTCACCCCAGTAGCGGGCAGCTTCTTCTAAATGATCGATACGGATGCCACATTTACGAGCAACTATTTCTGGTGGATAGTGTTCGATTATTTGAGTATAGTTGGAAAAACCTTGAGTACATTCATCGATAAATAAAGTGTCTAACAATCCCCAACGCAGAAGTAGATGAGCAATACCATTGAGTAAGTCTATATCTGTGCCTGGTTTAATAGCTAGATGTAAATCCGCAGCTTCTGCCGTTTTGGTACGACGAGGATCGACCACAATCATTTTGACTTGGCGATTCTTTTTGTGGTGCTGTCGCAAACGGTTAAAAACTATGGGGTGACACTCCGCAGCGTTGGTGCCAATTAAAAAAGCGCAGTCGGTTAATTCTAAATCGTCGTAACAACAGGGTGGGCCGTCAGAACCAAAACTCTGCATGTATCCAGCCACTGCCGAAGACATACACAGACGGGAATTAGCATCAAAATTATTTGTCCCCAAACAACCTTTGAGTAATTTTTGAGCGATGTAATAATCTTCGGTCTGAAACTGTCCCGAACCATACATACAGATGGCTTCTGCACCTTGAGTGTCTCTTACTTCTTTAAGGCGATCGACAATACGGTCTAAGGCTTCTGACCAACTGACGCGACGCAATGGTTCATTGAGAGAGTCCCTCATCATCGGGTATTTGAGGCGGTCTTTATCCAAAGATTCTGCCACAGTACCACCTTTGACACAAACTTTCCCCTTACTAGAAGGATGAGCGCGATCGCCTCTTACTTGCCAGATGGGATTTCCTTGACTATCTCGATTGGTTAGCTTACCTGGTTGGGCTGGAGGCGATACTTCTAGTCCACAACCAACGCCACAATATGGACATAAAGTTTTCGTTGGTTCAGTCATGTTCAGTTTTTGATTACAGTTCTGTTATTTGATTAAAAGCAGAAAAAAGAAGGTTAAATCTCCGAATTAAATCGACAAAAATTCTCGATTTTTCCAATGTTATTCGATTTCACAACACCTTTTTGTTTTCTACTAACATAATCTGAAGGAGGTAGATTATAAATTGTGGACATAACCATAATTTATTTACCTCCCCTAAAAATAATTTTCTCTGGTAGGGGGGGTTCGCAAACCGCCCCTACTGGTTTTTATAGTCTTGCTTCTGCTTCTTTAAAGGTTTCCACATTGTCTTCTTCTCCTTCATGATGTTCGGAGAAAGATCCTTTAGGTTCTTTGAGTATAAAGAAACATAAGAATGCCACAATCAAGGCAGCTACAGCCATAATTTGGAAGAAGATACTATTTGCTTGTGCCAGAATAGCTGGAGATGGGTCTGCTCCTCCACCTAACCATTCAGGTAGTAAACTAAAAATAGTTAAGTAAGCTACGGCACCCACATTACCGTATGCACCTACGTTACCAGCAATTTGTCCTGTAACACGGCGTTTTACCAAAGGCACGATCGCAAAGGTGGAGCCTTCTCCTGCTTGTACGAAGAAAGAGCAACACATAGTAAGTAATACAGCACCAGGAAGCCACCAATTGCTACCAACAGAACTTAGAAGTAAATAGCCAATACCCATACAAGCGGTAAGTACTCCCATAGTCAGCTTACGACTACCTAACTTATCAGAAATTAAACCACCGCCAGGACGAGCAGCCAGGTTCATAAAGGCATAACTAGCAGCAATCATTCCTGCTGCTGCTTTGCTAAGGCTAAAAGTTCCTTCAAAGAAAGCAGGAAGCATAGAAACTACGGCTAACTCAGAACCGAAATTAACAATGTAGGTTAATTCGAGAATGGCAACTTGAGAGAAATTGTAGCGGTCTTCGGCAGGATAGCGTTTTTTACCTGTCATTAAGTCTTTGTTTACAGCCCAGCAATTATAAGCCTGGAATAGATATAAACCCAGTAAACAAGCCCAGACTATATACATAGTACCTGTTTCGTAGAAACCTACTTTAGTCAAACGCCAAGCCAACACCATCAAAATACCTGTAAGAGGCACGTTCATTAACATCAAAAACCAAAAATCTTTTTTGGTAGTGACTTCTAAACCTCTGGCACTTTTTGGTCTTCTATATACTTTTCCAGGAGGAGTATCTTGAACATTAAAGAAATAAATAATACCGTAAAGAGCAGCAATAATACCTGTACCTGCAATACAAGCACGCCAGTTTAAGACATCTTCGGCACCAGGCGCACCAACAGCTAACCAACCACCAATAACGGGCAAAGTAAAAGCAGAGGCAGCAGAGCCAAAGTTGCCCCAACCGCCATAAATACCTTCAGCTAGACCAATTTCTTTGGGAGGGAACCACTCTGCTACCATACGGATACCAATCACGAAACCAGCACCAACAATACTGAGTAACAGACGAGAAATTACTAACTGACTAAAGTTTTGAGCAGCAGCAAACAATATACAAGGAATTGCTGCATACATTAATAAAATTGAGTAAGTAAGCCTTGGTCCAAATTTGTCCAAAAGCATACCAATAATAATCCGTGCTGGAACGGTTAGAGCTACGTTACATATAGCAATAGTTCTGATTTGACTTACTTCTAAACCTAAATCTGCTCTAACTGATGTTGCTAGGGGAGCTAGATTGAACCAAACAACAAAGGATAAAAAGAATGCAAACCAGGTCATATGTAGAATTTTATATCTACCCCGGAATTGCCACATTTCTCCAAGCATTTTTTAACCTTCCTTCAGACTTAACAAATTATGGACACTAAAACTGCCAAATAAAAATAATCCCTTAATGATTTTGAGAGAAATAAACTTTCCTTTAGAGCATCAATTTTGGACTCGATTAATAACTTTTATGAGTTACATATTTTTGCCCGATTTTTATTTTCTTAGGGCAGCATTCTTTATTGTTAGACAAGTAAATCTACAATTAATATCTTCCTCTCAAGTAAACAATCTAGACCCATAGAATCACATGATTCAAACAATGAAAAGTATCTTTTGCTACATTTCTCTGGTTTTGATGTTTTAATTGCATAATTAATATTCTTTATTTACATACTTTTGGGCTGCGCTCATAGTCACTGTAACTCCACCGTAAAAATACAGAGCCAAGAAGACGCTCGCTCTCTCGGCTCAAATTTATAAATAACGCTTGATTTGAATTAGTCTCGTTCTAATTTATTAGTTTTTAGCTCTTAGCTTTTAGCTCTTAGTTTTCGGCTTTGTTTTCTCAAATTGGCTCAGAAAAATCTTTCGTCGAACTTTCAAAAAACAAATTGTTTTTTGTAGACATTACAAATCTAAATTCTTGTTCTCACTGACGTTGAAGAAAAAAAAGGCAAGGTAAAAGAAAAAATTATCGATCGAGATTGACAATTTATTTGTGCAAACTAACTACTAATTACTAACTACTAAAGGACTATCAAATAATTAAATATCCAATAGTCCATTAATAGCTGTTCGCTACTCTCAAACTAAAAACTAAGATTAGAGAGGTTTGGCATCAAATTGTTCGAGCAAAATATCTTTCAGAGTTGATTTAAGGTCATCACAGGCAATTCCTTTTTGAACGCGATCGCCCAACTTAGCCTCTTTACCTACTTTACCACCCATAAAAACATCTACTCCCTCTACGGTTTTGCCATCTTTACGAACTTTAGTACCCATTAAACCAATATCGGCTACTTGGGGTTGACCGCAAGAATTAGGACAGCCAGTCCAGTGAATTCTGACTTTATTAGGAATTTCTAATTCTGCGTCTAACTCTCTTGCCAAAGCTAAAGCTCTTTGTTTGGTTTCGACGAGAGCAAAGTTACAAAATTGCGCTCCCGTGCAAGAAACTAAACTTCTTTCTAACGGTTTGGGACTGAGAGTAAATTTCTCTAATAACGGTTCGGCTAGAAAAGCATCTAAATTCTCATCAGGAATATTCGGAACGAGCGCATTTTGTTCTACGGTGAGGCGAATTTCTCCACTACCGTAAACTTCTGCCATCCTCGCTAAATCGAACATATCTTGAGACCATAATCTTCCCGCAGGTACGTGCATTCCTACATAGTTCAGACCTGGTTGCTTTTGAGCAAATGTACCTAAATGATCCCGTTTTTCCCAATCAATTAAGTCTTCTTCTGTAGCAGTAGCTAACGATTTACCCATTTGTTGTTCTACCGCAGACCTAAACTTGTCCATGCCCCACTCATCAATTAGCCACATCATACGAGATTTTTGACGATTAGCACGTAAACCACGATCGCGATAGACCGTAAGAATAGCCCGACAAATTTTCACGACATCCTCATTGGGTGGTACCCAAACTCCAAGGGGTACTGCTGCTGCCACTCTTTTAGCAGAGAAAAATCCACCTACTAAAACATTAAAACCTAACTCACCATCTTTATAGGCGGGGACAAAAGCAATGTCGTTAATTTCTGCGTGAACGGAATTATCTCTTCCCCCTTCGATCGCGATGTTAAATTTGCGGGGTAGATTAGTAAAGTCATAATTACCTTTCCCTTCATTAGTAATCATGTCCTGCACTTTTTGGACGAGTTCGCGAGTATCAATTAGTTCATCAGCATCAATTCCCGCCATAGGTGAACCAGTAATATTGCGGACATTATCCATGCCAGACTGTACCGAGGTTAAACCTACTTGCTCGAAGCGGTTAAAAATTTCGGGTATATCTTCTAAACGAACTCCTCGCAGTTGTATATTTTGTCTGGTAGTAATATCTGCACTACCATCCTCGCCATAACGCTGGACTATTTCTGCATATAGTCTCATTTGTTCGCTGGTGACAATACCATTAGGAGTACGCATCCTCACCATGAACTTGCCTGGGGTTACAGGACGATAAAATACTCCCACCCATTTAAGTCGATGTTCGAGGTCGTTTTTCTCGACTGCTTCCCAACCCAACTGAGCAAACTTTTCTAATTCATCTTTAACAGCCAATCCATCTTTATCTGCTTTAAATTGTTCAAACTTATTTAATTTAGATGGTTTTGCAGTTCCTACCATTGTTTTATCTTCCTCTATTATCTCTCGCCTATTCTCAGTCTGTTTTTAGATAACCGTTGATGCTAAACTTTTTACCCGATCGAGTCTTTACGAACTAAATGCTGCTCTATTTATGTATTTAATTTTCAATTAGTAGTTTGTTTTGTATATCTGGCTACCTTTACTTTGTCTCGATGAATTTTGTGCATTCGCATAATGCTTTTATTGCATATCTTTTCGATAAAATCTCCAGCTTATAAAGATTCTCAGGTATTGGTTAGAAAGATAAAAAGGTTTTAACTAATCTAATAAAAGTCTAAAAAACAGCGTTGCCGAGCTGATGGATGAAATTATTAGTAATACGGTGTGTAGCTTTCAGCTCTTAGCTCTAATACAGTTTCTCTAAGATGGTATTGGTAACGGACAAATAATCTCTAGCTGCGTTATCTTATGATAGATTTATAGTTTTTCATATAACTAATAAGGAGATAGCACGATGGCTTGGCGTGGTTCGACCGATGCTAAAGACCGCATTTTTGCTGCACTTGTATACTTATTGCCTCTGATGGAAGTCTATCAGTTTAGTCGGCCCTTGTTTGGGGTAATTCCTGCTTTAAATATAATTTATGTACCATTTCAGCCACTAATGCAACTTTACTATGGATTTCCTTTTGCCGGAATAATCATCTTTTTTGCTTTATTTTTAGGAGTAGTCAGAAACGAAAGAATAAAACATTTTGTTCGTTTTAATGCGATGCAAGCAATTCTAATCGATATTATTTTGGTTTTATGTGGTTTAGTTGCCAGGTATGTATTGGGAGGAATAGGTTTTGCTTTGATTACAGACACATTTTTTAATGTAGTTTTCTTAGCAACTTTATCAGCCTGTCTTTATGCCATAGTGCAGTCAATACTGGGAAAATATGCTGAAATTCCGACTATTTCCCAAGCAGCTTATTCCCAGGTGCGCTAGTACCGCTAAAAGTCCGTAATAAGTCTAGATTTATCGGTTTTTTAGACAATTTCGACTGGTAGGTTTATTTACATCCACGTCTGCGGGTACTAGTATCTCAGGTAATTACTAAAGGAGGGCTAGTAACAGAAACTACTTGATTTTCTAGACTACCGATCCCTTCGATTTCGATGCGAACGCGATCGCCTATTATTAAAGAACCAATGCCTTCAGGAGTTCCCGTTAAAATTACATCTCCAGGTAAGAGTGTCATGATTTGGGAAATATAAGCAACCAAAAATTCTGGGGAAAAAATCATTGTATCTATAGAGGCAGATTGACGGGGTTGGGGTAAATCGTTTAAAAATGTTTGTAGTTTTGCTCCTGCACCTAATTCTCGCACGATCCAAGGACCGAGAGGACAAAAAGTGTCAAATCCTTTAGCTCTAGTCCACTGTCCATCTTTTCGTTGCAAATCTCTGGCGGTAACATCATTAGCGATAGTATAGCCAAAAATAACCTTGCGAGCTTGCTCTGGCGTTAAATTACGACAGCGATCGCCTATTACCAAAGCTAATTCTCCTTCATAATCAACTCGCTCGGATTGAGAAGGATAATAAATAGATTCACTATCTGCAATAATAGCTGTTGTTGGTTTGAGGAACAAAAGTGGCTGTTTGGGTACAGGAGTTCCCATTTCTCGTGCATGACTGGCATAATTTTTGCCCACTGCCACAATTTTAGAAGGAGCGCAAGGAGCAAGAAGTTGATATTCGTCTAATACTAGCTCTAATTCTGTGGTTTGACCTCCTAACCAGGGAGGTGCATCAAAAACAGCAACATTACGGTTAGGCTGAAGCAAACCGTAGTAAATTTGTCCCTGAGTAGTTTTTACTCTTACATAGCGTTGTGCCATAACTAAACGAACATAACAGATGCTCTAAAAAAATTCAAGATATTATTAACTAGCTTTTCTCCTTAGAGTAATAGTAAGATAGTAAGTCCTTGCTTCTAAGTTTACGGTTCAAACTAAACTAATTAATTTTATTTGTAACATCGAGTTTAGAAGCCTTAATGTCCACAAGGAGAATTTTGTATGGCTAATAACTATGAAATGATGTATATCCTACGTCCTGACTTATCAGAAGAGCAAGTAGGAAATGCCATAGAAAGATATCAGACCTTTATCAGCGATCGCGGTGCTGAAAATATTCAAATCCAAAATCGGGGTAAAAGAAGATTGGCTTATCCCATCAAGAAATATTTAGATGGTATCTATATTCAAATGAATTATCAGGCTGACGGCACACAAATAGCACCGCTAGAAAGATCCATGCGCCTAGAAGAAGAGGTAATTCGTTATTTGACTATTAAGTTGAAAAAGCCGTCTGTGACAGTTGCCGAAACCACAGAAGAACTAGAAACAGAAGAACAGACACAACCAACCGAGCCAGAAGTTGCAGAAGCTTAAAGCAATTGAGATTGTTATTTGGTGGTCGCGCCTCTAAATGCTAGAACTTTGACAGTATCCCCTACTTGAATTACTCCTGTATTTTGAGGAATCATATATTCGCCAAATAATACTCCCTGAGCCCCAAATTGACGGAAAGTGCCTAGAGTTCTTAACGGCTCTCTAGACTGGTTAGTTTTTCCTGTCTCTTGATTAGTTGTCGTGATAATACAACGACTACAAGGCTTGACCAGGATAAACTTAACCTCACCAATTTGAATAGATTTCCAGTTTCCTTCGACAAAAGATTGCTGAGTCTCCACCACAATGTTAGGTCTAAACCTATCCATAGAGACTGGATGAGAATTTTGTGTCTCCATCTCTCTAATGCGATGATTTAGTTCTTTTAAAGAGGCTGTTGCTGTTAGTAAATAGGGATAGCTATCAGCGAAACTGACCGAGCTTTGAGTTAGAGTTGTATATTTTCGATTAATTGGACGAATATATTGAGGCGATTGTCTAACAAGGCGACATTTTTTCTGGTTATCTAATTCTAAAAAAGCTTGAAACCATTCTGCTACTTCATCTCCTTGGTCGATCGCCAAGGTACGATCGCCCCAAATTTCTACCTCTATTTCTGTTCCTGTAAGTGTTGGCTGAAAAGTTAACGGTTTTATCTGACTGTCTACTGTCGATAAAGATACTCGCTCGTCAGAGATTTGCACTCGAACTCTGGCTAATTGAGGAAATTGTCTTTGAGTCAGAAATTTTCCTTTCTGCGTAACTAACATAAATTCTCGATCCCCGACAAATCCTTTAGGGGTTACTTCTGCTCGTTTTAGCTTAATTCCTTGACAGGATTTAAACGGATAAATAGAAAGTTCAGAGACAATCATAAGCTTTGGAAGAACTGGCAAAAAATAAAAGCGGTCGCGCACAAGCTCGATTCAGAATATAATTCTGTAATTGGCAATGCTACTAGCTTTAATAAGGTACAATCTGTCTCTTGACTTCTACTGTCAAGACAGGTCTCTTATGTCAAGACCATTGTATCTGCAATAATAAGAGCGTCAAGATCCACAATTTTTTACGTCAAGCTACACATATAGTTATTCCAATTAATTTCCGCAGCTTTATCGGTGATGGTGGTTAGTAGTTAGTGGTTAGTTTTCAGATAACAACTAGTTAAAAACTAGGCAGTTTGGGTTCTATGGTGGCAGCAACGCGAAGAATTAATGATTCTTGGTAGGGAGGAGCAATGATTTGGACTCCTAAAGGTAATCTTTGAGACAATTTGAGAGGAATTGATAAAACAGGTAAACCGATAAAAGACAGGGGTTGAGTAAAACGCCCTAAATGGGGACGAACTAAAATTTCTTCTCCTGCAATTATTATCTTTTCTTGACCTAATAAAGGAGCGACACAAGGAGTAGTCGGAGCGAGAATAATATCTACTTGTTGCCAAATACTTTGAAATTGTTGACGATACCAACGACGGAATCTTTGGGCTTGAAGATACCAAGTAGCAGGAATTAACGCGCCAGCTAAAAAACGTCCGCGAGTAGCAGGATCGAAATCTTGGGGACGCGATCGCAAGTTGGGTAAATGCCAATTTGCTCCTTCAGCAGCAGTGATAATATAGGCAGCAGCTTTAGCTCGATCGGTTTCGGGGATAGTTACTCTGGCTGTTACACCTAAAAGCTCAGCGACAGTTTCTACCGCTGCTAATGCTTCTGGCTCCGCCCCTTCAGCAAAATAATCATCAGCTACAGCAATTTTTACCCCTTCAATTCCTCTATCTAATTCTGGTAGGCACAGTTGAGCGGGTTTTTGAGTACAAACAGGGTCTTTACTATCTTCTCCTTGCACAATATCAAAAATAGTCGCAATATCTCTGACCGAACGGGCAAAATGACCGATACAATCTAAACTACTAGAAAATAAAAATGCCCCTGCACGGGAAAGACGACCATAAGTAGGTTTAAAGCCATATACCCCACACAGGGCTGCGGGTACGCGAACAGAACCATTAGTATCCGAACCTAAACTGAAAGGAACTAAACCTGCTGCTACTGCTGCTGCCGAACCCCCAGAAGAACCGCCAGCAATGCGAGTAAGATCGTGGGGATTAGGAGTCGCTCTGTAGTGACTATTTTCTGTGACAAACCCATAGGCATACTCGTCCATGTTTAAAGCACCGACAAGCACCGCACCAGCTTCTTTTAACCGCTTAATCGCAGTAGCATCTTCCCTTGCTGGAGGCTTTTCTCGCTCGATCTTAGAACCAGCCAGAGTGGTAATGCCTTGAATATTAAACAAATTTTTGACAGCAAAAGGAACTCCCGCTAAGATTCCAGGTTCTTTACCTCGAGCGATCGCCCGATCGATTTGGACTGCGGAGGCGATCGCTTCATCCGCTATAACGGTAGTAAAACAATTTAATCGCTCGTTCTGTTGGTTAATTTGTTCTAATGTGTTTTTGACAACGGCCTCAGCCGTAGTTTCTCGATTGCGAATAGCATTAGCCAAGGCAATAGCATCGGGATATTGCACGATCGAAATAAGTAGGTAGACAAAATTAATTACACAGGGTAATTATAAGCAATATCTAAATTAGTCTAAAAATGTCTTGATGCAAAAGATATTAACTTTGAAGCCTGGGAAATAGACGACCGCATCGCTGCGCTTTATGGGTTGTAGGACAATAGAGGAGAATGTCAATCTTTTAAGTTGGATAAAACTATGCGATCGCCTGTAAACCTTCTTACCGCCGAAGAATATCTCGATCTAGAGCAAGATGCCGAAATTCGTCATGAATACGTAGCGGGACAAATCTATGCTATGGCTGGTGCTAGCGAAGCACATAATTTAATAGTTACGAATCTTATTGCTATATTACGTCCTCATCTACGAGGAAGTTCTTGTCGCGCTTTTGTTTCCGATATGAAAGTAAAAGTCAAGACACAACAAGCGGATATATTTTATTATCCCGATCTTTTAGTAACCTGCGACCCCAATGATAGTAAAAAATACTTTAAAACCAACCCTAGTTTAATTGTAGAAGTTCTCTCTGATTCTACTGAAACTATAGATAGAAGGGAAAAACGGCTCAATTATCAAACTATTGAACGCTTACAGGAATATGTTTTGGTTTCCCAAGATGAAATTAAAGTAGAAATTTATCGTAAAGATAATAAAGGTAATTGGACAGTAGAAACTTTGAGTAAAGATAATGATTTGTCACTAGATTCAGTGGGGTTAACCTTAACAATGGCAGATATTTATGAAGACGTTTTTAGTCTTTAGATTTTGAATAGTTATTTAACACTGACCAGTAAACAGTAACCAGTAACCAATTAAAAACCGACCGCTTTTTAGTACAAATGAATTAAAACTTGAGTCACTCCGAACTCCGAACTCTAATTATGGTTCAAAAGTAGGTGCAGATTCGATATTTTCTGGTAAATCAAATTCTGTTACTAAAGAGGCGATCGCCACAATTCGCTCAAAATTATCGACTACGTCAGGGAAATATGCTGGTGTTATCTGCAAACCCATTAACTCCGCTGCTTGCTGAACGTATTGGCTCCAATTATTAGTTTTTTCTGCCATAATTATGTCTATTTGCCATAAACAACATATTTTTTTTAATTATCCTGTTTCAATAACACGTTAAGCTAATCTAAACTATTCAATTTGGTGTGAGGTTTATTAAATGCGGGTTTTATTAATCTATCCCTTGTTCCCTCAAAGTTTTTGGTCGTTTGAGAAAACATTAGCTTTAGTAGGACGAAAGGCATTATTACCTCCCCTTGGCTTAATTACAGTAGCAGCTATTCTGCCCCAAAAATGGGAATATAAGCTCGTCGATCGTAATATTCGTCAAGTTACAGAAAGTGAGTGGAATTGGGCAGAATTAGTCATAATCTCTGGCATGATAGTTCAAAAAGAAGATTTATTGGCTCAAATTCAAGCAGCAAAAAGACGAAATAAATCTGTTGCAGTAGGAGGTCCCTATGCTACATCTTTACCCGAAGAAGTAAAAGAAGCAGACTACTTGGTTTTGGATGAAGGAGAAATTACTCTTCCTATGTTTGTCAAAGCGATCGAAGAAGGTAAAACCCATGGCATCTTTAGAGCAACAGAAAAACCGTCAGTAACTGAAACTCCTATCCCTCGCTACGATTTATTAGAATTTGATGCCTACGATAATATGTCGATTCAGTTTTCCCGTGGTTGTCCCTTCCAGTGTGAATTCTGCGACATTATTGTTCTCTACGGACGCAAGCCCAGAACCAAAACTCCAGCCCAACTAATACAAGAACTAGAGTATATCTACAATCTAGGTTGGCGAGGGGGAATATTTATGGTGGATGATAACTTCATTGGCAATAAGCGCAACGTTAAATTGCTACTGAAAGAATTAAAAGTCTGGATGAAAGAAAAGAATTATCCCTTTAGTTTTGATACCGAAGCTTCTATCGATTTAGCTAAAGATGAAGAATTGATGGAATTGATGGTAGATTGTGGCTTTAAGAAAGTCTTTTTGGGTATAGAAACTCCCGATGAAGAGAGTCTGGCTTTAACTCAAAAATTTCAAAATACTCGCGATCCTCTTAGCGAATCTGTAGATAAGATAACCAAGGCGGGTTTACAAGTAATGGCAGGGTTTATTATTGGCTTTGATGGCGAAAAACCAGGGGCTGGCGATCGCATTGTTCGTTTTGTCGAACGAACAGGAATTCCCATTGCCATGTTTAGTATGCTGCAAGTTCTCCCTCATACTGCCCTCTGGCATCGTCTGGAAAAAGAGGGAAGACTACTCAACCAAGGAGGCAATATCAATCAAACAACTTTAATGAACTTTGTGCCAACTCGACCTATTGAAGAGATTGCCTCCGAATATATCGAAAGTTTTTGGCAACTTTACGAACCAGAGCAATATCTCGAGCGCATCTTTCGCTACTTTATGAAAATGGGAGTTCGTAGACATGCTAGAGCGTTTCAGCCTAATTGGAGAACAATTCGGGGTTTACTAGTTCTTTGTTGGCGACAAGGTGTTGTGCCGCAAACACGCTGGAAATTCTGGAACAACCTGTTTAAGATTATTTGGCACAAGCCCAATCTTCTAGCTACTTATCTAACTTCATGTGCTTTTCTCGAACACTTTGCTGAGTACCGTCAAATTGTTCGCCAGCAAATTAATGCTCAATTGGCTGCTTATCAAAATGCTAACCGTGTAGAAAGTTTGGTTTCTTAGTCAAAGAAGGCAGTTCCCAAACTGCCCTTACTTAGGGCTTGCTGAAAAACTTAGATTTGGAGATGTAACCCTGAGAAAGCTATTAGCTATTAGCTATTAGCCATTAGCTTTTGTAAAAATTGGGGGATTCATCATGTTAAGTGCAAGGTTTTTTAGTAAATAACGGGACTTTGACAAAAAACTAGGTTCAAAAAGGGGTGAAAGCCTGATATATTAATGGTTTAACCTCAAAATAGCTAAATCCTTAATATATCTGGGTTTCAGGCGA
>JAAUYH010068398.1_pt1 | contig 14058 bp, 10 predicted proteins | sample 7278061 | NCBI WGS metagenome assembly JAAUYH01 (sample SAMN14350203, study PRJNA611818) | marine sediment metagenome | isolation source: surface marine sediment (0.6m) | place: French Polynesia: Moorea | collected 2018-08
AAGCGTCCTTTATTCTCCATGGCTCGTCTTGATCGCATTAAAAACATCACCGGGTTAGCCGAATGTTTTGGTAAGAGCAAAGAACTCCAAGAACATTGCAACTTAATTTTAGTTGCGGGTAAATTGCGGGTTGAAGAATCAGGTGACAATGAAGAGCGGGACGAAATTGTCAAACTCTACCGCACAATTGACGAATACAATCTCCATGGGAAAATCCGTTGGTTGGGTGTTCGTTTATCTAAAAATGATTCCGGTGTGGTCTATCGAGTAATTGCAGACCGTCAAGGAATATTTGTTCAACCAGCATTATTTGAAGCCTTCGGTTTAACAATTTTGGAAGCAATGATTTCCGGTTTACCAACCTTTGCAACTCAGTTTGGTGGTCCTTTAGAAATCATTCAAGACAAGAAGAACGGCTTTTATATTAATCCCACAAATTTAGAAGAAACAGCAGCAAAACTTGTCGAATTTGTCACTAAATGCGAGCATAATCCTAGCTACTGGGAAGAAATTTCTCAAAAGGCAATTGAACGGGTTTACAGTACTTATACTTGGAAAATTCACACTACTAAATTACTCTCATTAGCAAGAATATACGGATTTTGGAATTTCAACTCTAAAGAGAAACGTGAAGATTTACTGCGCTATTTAGAATCTTTGTTCTATTTGATTTACAAGCCAAGGGCGCAAAAGCTTTTAGAACAACATCAATCTCGCTAATTGATTTTTGAATTTGAGAACTAATAAAAACCTGTGAGTAAATAAATCAGGTAGTACGGGTACGTTCTAAATCAGAGCTAATTTACCAATAATCCTGTGTTGTGGAATTACACATAATAAAAGCAGAGACGCAGCATTGCTACGTCTCTTTTTTTCACAAAAACTAAATAGTTTATGAGGGTTATAAGACTATTTTGTCGAACAAATAACATTTTAGAGATGCGACAGATACTGCATTAGCCTCTGTCACATCTCTACAAAAAAATTTATGCTTATCTGAAATATATTAGGTTCAAAGGTTGTTTGAAATTACAAGCTTAGAAGTTATAAGTTTAAACTTTAAAAGTTAAAAGTGATGACAACTTAAGTATGTGAGTTAAGTGTGTAAGTTAAATGTGTGAGTTAAATGTGTAAATTATAAGTGTTTATAAGTGAGGGAGGAACCAGACATATTTTGATCTGTCCTGTGAAGCCTTACGGCGAATAGCTTCTCATTGAACGCATTAAGGAGCAACTGCGCACAATTCTGCTATATGAAAGTTCAGAGATGAAAGTCAAATATGAAAATTCAAATATCAGACAGGATAATAGAAAATCATTCATAATTAGTTGTCAATTACTGATAACACTTAGTACAAAACTTATAAATTCATAACCTATATATTAACAACCTATAAATTCCTAAACAATAATTAAGTTTATTGTGATAAAGCTCGCCATGTTTTATTCCCAACAACTCCATCTACTCCTAAATCGTGTTGATTTTGGAAGGCTTTCACAGCAGTTTCTGTTAACGCTCCAAAAATACCATCTACGCTAATAGCATAGCCATTATAAATTAATAATCTCTGTAAAACTTTGACGGAAATACCTCTATGACCAAAATGTAAAGTAGGCAAAAAATTTCTATTTGCTGTTGTTGAAATTGCATTATTTAATCTTCCAAAACCTCCAGTTTCCTCATATCTGAATCGGTGATGGAGAATCATTTGGGAATATAATTGATTATTTCTCCTTGGTGAAATATTTTTTAGCCTACTTGATGCAAACAACAGTTTTAAAGGCGATCCTTCCTCACTTCTAGATACTCTCATGACTAACTTTAAAGACTTTGTTTTACCACAAGAAAAATTGGAATAATTAATCTTCCTCATTTTCATTTTTACTGCTTGCGATTTGGAGAAACATGTAGAAGCCAACTTTTCCCGAGTTTTTTCCAAAATCTCTTCTTTTGTTAAGACTAACTTTGGTGCTGTATCTGAATACATCTTATTCGACTGCATAAATTCTGGTGGTGTAATTTGAGCAGTTGATGCTTCTTGGGACATCTGTTGATGATTATTATTCTTTTGTTTTTCAAGTTGAACTAGTTGCTGTTTTAGTAATTGGGGTAAAGGTAATTGTCCAGTTTTTAAGCTGCTTGTAATCAGTATACTAATATAGTTCATTGTGTGTTGTTTTACTCATGCCCGTATTTCCCTCACAGTTGAAAAAGCTGTGATTTTAGAATCGAATATGGCTGCTGTTTACAAAAATGTCGCGATTATTTTTACAAAAGATGTATAATCATACGTAGCCTCCCAGGAATAAAAAATCACATATTTTTACTGCAAAATGTTGCGCTCAATGTATGGAACAATGACGCAATCTTTGTCAAACGAAAGGGAGATTTTCACTGTTACGGTGTCAGATGTCTCAGATCTAATCTTAGTTTGACTATTTGAATCTTATTATGCTCTGTGCAATTCTAGTTTGTTATTAGCGGTAGATTTGTAGTTCCGATTACCCATCGTTGTTGTAATCGCAAATAAAATTGCCCCTGGAAAATATATTTTACAAATATTGCTTATATAGTAAGTAAAACACTGATTATTAATACAAATCCTGATAATAAGAAAAAATTTCCACAATTTAGGTTCGCTGGGGATATGTGCTCAAGATATTGACTCGAGCATGCACTGTTTTGATAAATAGCTCGGGAGTCTCAAACAAACAGGGTTCTACTTCTTTTAGCTTTAATCTTTTTAGCTTTTGTAAGCCCTCAAGCAAATTCAATATACTAAATCGAATACAATAAATCAAATATATACAAAGATATAAAAATAAGTCTAAAAATCTTAGATGCGCATTGGAAACACTGGTCGTCTTGTTAGTGCAAACCTTAATCCCATACCTAATAAGATCCTGACTCTAAAAAGTAGTACTTTTAACGCGATAAAAGATATTTTTATCGCGTTAGTAGAGAAAATATATTGGTACGGAGCAACAAACGAGTTAATACAATGTCAAAACAATGCTGTTGTCCGCACAGTATTGTATTAATCGTTCAATTAGTAAGTTCTCGCCAAGTTATTGGACCAACGATCCCATCTGGGATAAGACCTCGTTGTTCTTGGAACGCTTTAACTGCTGTTTCTGTAACTGCTCCAAAGGAGCCATCAATACTAATAAAATAGTTATTTGATAACAATAAACGTTGTAATACTCTAACAGCGCTACCAGAACTGCCAAATCTTAGGGTGGGTAAACTCATTTTTATCCTCGCTGTGTTTATATGTTTTAGATTGTTGCTTGTACAAAATGTATTGTTAAGCCAATTTTGAAAGTTTATTTACTCTTCAGTATCAAAACTACAAATGATACTTAGTACTTTTCGGAATATAATCATTACTCTTTGGCTTAAAAATAGCCAACTCAGAAAGATGGCAAAAAAAATAAAAATTACTGATAGAGCTTAGTATAATTATTTTGAGGAACAGTGAGTAATCTTAGCATTTGGCAAAGCCTACCGTAATTACTTCATGGTGTTAAGCAAAATTAATCAAAGAATTATCAAAGCCTATTTCCAACAAACTAACAGCGGGATTAGCAAGTCTCTTCAGACTAAAGTTACCTAATGTTTTGAAATTAAGAGTTACGAAAAATATAAAGTTTTAAATGAAAAGAATATAGCAATCGTATTTTATTTATGAACAGGTCAATCCTGGAGAGAGCTTGCAGAGCCTGCGGCGTCGGCGTTAGCTTCTGCAACCTCTCTACAATATTTATTTTCGAATGATTTAGGATTGCTATATTAATTTGTTTTACTAATTCCCATAAGCTATAGCCTTACTATTTTAAGTTAGGAAATTTTCTTTTCTCTATTCCCCACTCCCTTTTTAACAAAATATAATGTCCTCAGCAGGAAAAGCACGACTACATATAGCACTTCCAAATCATTTGTAAGCATTAAATATCATTGCTATGTCTGAATGATTTTGAATTATTCTCAATAATTTTTCTTTATTTATTTATTTATTTCAGAACTTACCCAACGGAGATTTGTCATTGCGACCGAAACGCAGTCTAGGGTTAGCGCTTAGCGGTTAGCGGCGAAAGACGCACCTACGGTGTTTGCACGCATCCTGCGGATGAACACGTAGTGCGTCCAAACGTGTAAGCGCGCCCTGCGTGGCGTTAGTCAGAGGCTTTGCCTACGCCGCAGGTTCTAGCGTACCGGATCCGTAGGTAGCAGTTCCGGATCCGTAGGTAGCGCAGCTATAGGTAATGACGCAATTACGTTAATTTTGCGTAAGTCCTATATTTATTATTTTTTAAGACTAAAGCTATAGATATATTACTTACCCACTGCTATTGACAAATAATTAGTTAATGTACATTTGGGCGGGTTGAAAGTTGACTACGTGAGTGAGTTGAAAGACTCAGAGACTGTTTCAGCACCCCTTCATGATTTGGACGGGTTGAAATCTAATATGCAAGACTTGTCACTCAACACAAAATATAATTCCAAGACGGATTACAAAGCCTACAAACACTATGGCTCTAATTTTGATTTAGACAAAAGTCTTGATAAAATACTAGAAATTTAGCTTGAAGTTAATTTCAAGCTTTACTACTCACCGTTCGCGTACTAGACATTAAGAAAAAATACTTAATCAGTCCTCGATCAGCTAATTTATAGGTCAACTTCAAATTACAATCAAAAAGTCAATCAGAATATATACTTATTGATATGTAAGGAGATAAATGGATGACAAGTAGCCCAGATCTGTTTATTGATTCTAAGTAAGTATTATTGACAATTGCTACCGTTTTTTGTTGATTATATTGTTTGAAAATGAGTATCTTTACTCATATCTTCATACGCGAACGGTGAGTGACTAAATTTAAGGTGGGTTGAAAGGTAAGGCAGAGGTCTGCCCTTATTATTAAAAATGTGTCCATACTTGAACGTGACACATAATTTGTTAACGGTGACATCAATTCGTTAAATATGACACTAATCTGTTAACAGTGACAATTAATTAGTTAATGTACAACAAAAAAAGGCGACACCCGGATTCGAACCGGGGGATAAAGGTTTTGCAGACCTCTGCCTTACCACTTGGCTATGTCGCCCCACTAAAAAAGTTGCTATTATGCAAAAAAATACTCTGTTGCGATAATTTTTTTAAAATTTATCGTAACTATTGACTCGAAATATTATAACGCTATTAGCATCTTTTGACAATATCGTAATATTACTAAAACAAATAGAAAACTTTTTTACCCATAAAAAATACTTTTTTTGATGAGAAGTATAAGGTATGACTTGTTGTGATTTACCAAAACAATTACCTTCCCAGCAAGTACATAACTATAGTCAGGATAGCTCAGATATCACAAATATAAGAATTAAGAACCTTTAACTTATATCTGACTTACCTTAAAATTCTCGTTGACTAGGGATCGTGTTTTATAACCAGTGCCAAATGGAAGGGACGATCACTGATTAAATTTCATACAAAAAAACAGTACTTATACTGATGGAAGTATCAAAAGTATTGGTGATATTTAAATAGTCTTTTTTCTGGATTTGTGTATTTTTATTATTTCCAAGTGTTTAATAAGTATTTTCAGTTTTGCAATATCCAGTATAAAGCTCTTTATTAGCGCAATTTGATGCTTATCAATATTAATTAAGCAATTTCCCAGCAGTTTTTTCCAAGAACAATTTAGGGAAACAACTAAAAGACCCCGAAAAAATTAAGTCTTACAGGAAAAGAGAATTTCAGTGGATCAAAAACTTGATCAGTTCAAGTTACTTTGCTGGGTTTTATCAACCTAATCTACAGTAAATACCACTTGAAGAGTAAGAAGTATTTTGTTACTCTCAGTAATTCAAATAACTAGTCTTTTTTTTACTAACATTCTATGTAATTACATTATCTCCCAAATTAAAATTCTATAGTTGTCTCAGATTACATCATATTTGAGGTATCATGCCAACAACACCATATAGATATATCATCTATATATCTATATAAATTTTGTGCTATAAGTTACATTATGTAATTAAGATTGATTGTGCTTAATGTTTCGCTGTATAGTTTTTTAAAATCAAGATAAATGCTTAAATGTACCTTAAGATAGATGACATAAAATACATTGGATTAGCTCTAATGAAAATGCAATTACTTCAGTTTTTCTTAACTGTAAAAGCACAAGTCCCGGGCAATACGGAGGTATTTATTATGAAGTAAATAACCATTTATTAATAGAATAAAATAAAAGCAAAAGTTATAAGTTAAAAATGATACCTTGATTGGCATTGATTGTTGAACGATAAGGAGTAATAGGATATTAAAACGCTTACATTGTTGCCAACAAAAATGAATCAATTTTCTCCGCTATCAGTAGCACAGATAACGGATCTACATCTATTTGCAGATGAAAATCAAGCATTATTGGGTATACCCACAACCCAATCTTTTGAAGCCGTAATCGAAAGATTAGAGCAAATCGATTCCGAAATTGATTTACTATTGGTGACCGGAGATTTATCTGGTGATGGGACACCAGGTTCTTACGAAAATTTACAAGCTTTTTTCGAGCGACTTCAGATACCAACTTACTGGTTACCTGGAGATCACGATTCTGCTAAAGCCATAGACCAATACTTAAACTTGGGTTTGGTCTCGCGACGCAAGTGTTTTGAAAGGGGTGGATGGAATTTTATTTTGCTCAATTCATCTATTCCCGGTCAGGAAAAGGGTTATTTATCTACTAAAACGTTATCTTGGTTGGAGGAGGAATTGGAAGCTGTTGGAGATAGTCCAACTGTAGTGGCTTTACATCATCCACCTTTTCCAATTAATTCCAAATGGTTAGATAATAACAATTTGGAAAATCCGCAAGAGTTTTTCCAAGTTCTAGATCGTTATCCACAGGTGAAACTAGTTTTATTCGGTCATATCCATCAAGAATTTCAAGAACAACGTGGTAGCGTATCTTACCTTGGAACGCCTTCAACTTGTATCCAATTTCGACCAAAAACTCCATCTTTGACTATTGACAGCAAATCCCCCGGTTTTCGTTTGCTCAAGCTTTATCCCAACGGAGTTTGGGAAAGTTCTGTTGAGCGAGTCGATTACTACAATCCTTTGGATATACCTGCGATGGGATATTAAAATAAAAGTGATTTAAAATTTTTGACTGATAATGTGCCAAAATGAGGGGTTATTCTCAATAAACCTATATTTAGGATGTTTTATCAGCCATTATGGTAGGTATTTCTTACGGTGTGCTCCTATTTGCGAAACAATACACCTACGTATTTTTTATTTTAATTATGCTGTCATTAGCTAGAGATATCAGCTAGTAACATTACAAAAGAATATTTTTAAGAAGTTAAGATCTATTGATTTGAAGTTTTGACTTCACTCGCAAAGCTCTGTTTGCGAACAAAATGAAACGGTCCAGCAACAGAACCCCAAACCCGTTCATCTGTTTCGACGTCCCTTCCCCGATCGAGACTAAAAAAATTCTCCGCGTCAATTTCAAATTCGTTGTCTAGATAAGTTGTTTTTTCATTTCTAACAACTACACAAGATTTACCTGGTTCGACCCTACCTTTGAAGCTCTTACCAGTCCATTCCACAATCATGTTACAACCAGGCATATCTTTTAAATCCTCAATTGTAAGCTTGCTGAGGCGCTCTGGTTGACGGGATGCACCATAGAATAATTTTTCATCGTTGAGAGTATAATGTTTGATAACAATATTCTCTTCAGTGGGAGTTAATTTCATAACTCGCATTCGGTAAGGTTGATTTAATGCAAAATCATAAGCCTGTTCTAAAAATAAGCTAACTCCAGATAGCAAATCTAGGGGTAAGGGACGAATACATACGCGAATATGAGCAAAAAAAGGTGGGTTTTCGTAAGCTTGTTCTTGATTGCTAAAATCAGCAGCCATCCAGCGAGCGAGGGTTGCTACATCTTTAGAATGGGTCATTATCAGAAATTAATATCTATCTCAAACTAGTATTTTAAGCTTTTATATCTTGACTAAGCCTCAAGAGACGTAGGATGCTACATCTCTACAAAGGTTATAGCTAGTCAAAACCAAGTTTCACACCTTAACCCCATGCGGGGTTAAAAAGTACGCTACAAAAATATTGTAAAACCAATAGTTGGAAGTTTTCCAGGAGAAATTTTTGTCAAACTGCGTCAATACCAAATAAATAAATCAAGCAACTAATAAATAATAAGGATATTTATTCCCTGTCCCCATATGTCCCTAATATCCAATCCCTTATCCCTACAAACATATGAACAAAAAATATTTGAGTATTGCTGTTATTACTTCTATTGGTATTTTTCTACTTTCTCCTGCTTTGGTTTTAGCGAAAAGTAAAAAACCACAACTACCAGATAAATTTCCGCCAAATCCTTTGGAAATCAAGAAAGAAGATCCATTATTACCGTCTGCTGCTCCAAAAGAATCATTAACACGACAAGAGAGAAAAGAACTTGAAGCAGCACTTGATGATTTAAACCAACAAGCGATCGCTCAATTTGAAACTGGAGACAAGCAAGGAGCTTTTGATATTTGGAACCGGGAAATCAGACTGCGTCGTTATTTAGGTATTATTCCCGAAATACAAGCATTGTCACGAGTGGGTGCGATCGCTTGGAGACAAAATAATCGCCAGCAGGTTTTCTATATTACCCAAAGATTACAAAAAATTCAAAAAAATCAAACAAAATCCAAATCTAAAAATATAAATCAAGGAAGAAATTCACAAGAAATAAGTTCACAAGCAAACAACTCACAACTGGAAGTTTTGCAAGCTTTAGGAGAAGCTTATCAGCAAGTAAGAACCCCTAAGGAAGCATTACAAGTATACGAGCTAGTGTTATCAATAGTCAGAGAAAGGGGAGATAGTTCACAAGAAATTGAAGTTCTTAATACCATAGGAAAACTACATTTAGCTTGGTTTGACTATAACAAAGCTGCGGTTACCTATGAAGAATTACTTGGTTTAGCAAACACAAGGGGAGAAGACACCGAGCGAGTTAAATATTTAGAAGAGCTAGCTTATATTTATGAGAAAGCTCAACAACCGCAAAAATCTCTAAGTGTACGCAGAAAATTAACTCAAATTTATTCTCAAGGAAATAATCAACTAGATACTCAACCCGATACTCAACTTAAATTATCCGCACTCAAAATAGCAATTGGTTCTGACTATGAATCTTTAGCAAAGAAAAATCCTGCTTTTTTAGATGAAGCATTTAAAAATTATCAAGAAGCATACATTATTGCATGGGAATTACAACAATATGTGCGTGCTGGAGAAGCTTTGCAAAAACTCATTGCACTGTATTCTTCCCAAGGACAAATAGAAGAAGCATTGCAAACCAGCAAAATCTTGATAGAAACAGCAGTTAGAGCTGAAAACTTATACAGTTTAATGAATGCTTACGACCAAATTGCTAAGCTTTATTTGCAACGTCAAGACTACCCCCAAGCCATGGAAGCTTTTCAACAAGGGTTAAAATTAGCCAGACAGCTTCAACATCAAGAAAAATACTTCAGTGAAGAGATTAAGAAACTATCTTCTAAGATTAATAACTGATAATAGAATTACAAAAACAACTAAGGATTAATGAAAAATTATAATTTCATATGAAGTTTATTCGATTGGATTTGACTTTCAGGTCTTAAGAGTTATTGTAGAAATTATATCCCCCACAAACAAATCTAGTTCATGTGCAAACAATTTAGATATGCACGGTAAACCGAAATTTAGCAGTTCGGTTTATATGACTATTACCAGCACATAATCTTGCTAAATTAAGTAACAACAGCCGATTAATAGTAATTAAATCAATAAAACATCATGAATCATAACACCAATAGTCACTCCCAGTATTTAGATGAAGCACATCCAAGCGAAAACGCTCTTTGGAATTACGTTCAATCCATGAACCCAGATACTATTGCTAAGTTATCCCAACCTGCTTCCAGTGATGTAATGCAAGCAATTGAACGTACTATCGTTAGTATGTTGGGTAATTTACCTCAAGATAATTTTAATGTTCTAATTACGACTAGCCGTGAAAATCTCGGTAAACTTTTAACTTCTGCTATGGTAAATGGTTATTTTTTACGCAATGTAGAACAACGTATGGATTTTGAAAATTATTTACAAATATCTGATACAAATTCAGTAGATGATGAGTAATATTACTAATATAATAAGTTTTTATTTATTAACTTTTCATCTATCATCTTTCTATTTACTCAAAAATCTCCAGTGCAGATGACACTGGAGATTTTTATTCATTTAATTTGCAATCATAAAATATCAAATTTGTTTTATTTATAATTTAAATTCAATTTCCTAATAAATGGGAAATAATGCGCAATAAATCCTCTAATCAGAAATAGTGCCGCAACATATATTTTCATAAAATATATTTTGTAGTTTTTGATACTGATTGATATCAATTCATCTAATCTTTAATTACACTCTATTCTAAATTTTTACCAAGATTTTGCCTCTGTTGATACTAATCAAAATTACAGAATGTGAAATCATTTTACTTAACCGCTTTTTTGTATGAGATTTTAATCAAAACGATCAATTTAGTTCTCTGTAATTAGTAACTAAATGACTGAAAAACTTAAATAATTGACTTGTCAGGGAAATTCTATTGCTTATAGCTAAAAATTGCGGTTCAAAATACCCAATTACTGACGGGTAATCATGAAAGATATAGCAGATAAGATAGTTGTTTTAACCGGCGCTTCAGGTGGTATCGGAGCATTTATTTCCCACGCTCTTGCTAAAGAAAAAGCAATCGTGGTAGGAGTAGCTCTTTCTCAACAAAAATTAAAACAAATCCAAGTTGATATAGAAGCTAATGGTGGTAGATTCATTGGGATTCCATTTGACATTAGTCGGGTGGAAAATTTATCGATTTTAGTACAAAAAATTAACGAACTTGTAGGCTCTGTAGATATTTTGATTAATAATGCTGCAATTGAAAAATTCCGTTATTTACAGCATTATTCCCTAAGCGATATTAATTCGATGTTCTCGGTCAATTTAATAACAGCAATCGAATTAACTCGTTTATTACTTCCCAGTATGCTTGATCGCGATCGCGGTCATATTGTTAGTATTGCATCTGGTTCAGGGAAAAAAGGAATGCCTTACAACAGCGTTTATTCTGCAACTAAAGCTGGTTTGTTGGTATGGACAGATTCAATGAGACAGGAGTTAAACGATTGTAATGTAGATATTTCAGTCATTTGTCCGGGTTATACAAATGCAGGAATGTTCCTCAGGACTGGTTTAGTCGCACCTAAAGTCGCTAATGTAACTGAACCTTCAGAAGTTGCAAACATAGTAATCCGCGCGATTAAGGAAAACCAAGCTGAAGTTATTATTGATGGTTTCTTGTCAAAATTACTATTTGCAATTAGCCAATTGTCACCAAAATTTGGAGATACAGTATTTAGAATTACCGGTATAACAGAGTTATATAAGTCTTATGTGGAAGATCAAGATCCATATAGATAATTCATAATTCGTAATTCTTTGTCGATACATCTGTTCTATTGAAGACGCTACGAATAGATAATATGAACAATAATCATTACGATGTCATCATCATTGGGACTGGTGCTGGTGGAGCTACACTTGCAAGAAAGTTAGCATCAAGTGGAAAAAGAATTTTGGTTTTGGAGCGAGGAAATTTTTTACCTCGAGAAAAAGCGAATTGGGATTCACGAAAAATCTTCCATAATAAATGCTACCGCAATTCAGAATTTTGGCATGACAAAAATGGTAAATCTTTTTACCCAATGACCCACTACTATGTTGGTGGTAATACTAAATTTTATGGTTCTGCGTTATTTCGGATGCGCGAACGAGATTTTGAACGAGTCGAACATCAGGATGGGATCTCTCCTGAATGGTCGCTAAAGTATGGTGACTTTGCACCCTATTATACCGAAGCGGAAGAACTTTACGAAGTCCATGGAAAACGCGGTTTCGATCCAACTGAACCATCATCAACTGAAGATTATCCTTTTGAAGCTATTAGTCACGAACCTTTTGTCCAAAAAATTCATGACGCACTGAAATATAAAGGTTTGCATCCTTTTCCTTTACCATTGGGTATTAAATTAAATGAAACCGATCCAGTTTTAAGTTCCTGTATTCGTTGCGAAACCTGTGATGGTTTTCCTTGTTTGCTTGATGCTAAGGCTGATGCTGATATCATTGGTATCCGTCCGGTCATGACCAATGAAAACTTAACCTTGATGACTGGTGCTAAGGTTTCACGACTTCATACTAGTGCTTCTGGTCGGGAAGTTACTGGAGTAGAAGTAGAAGTCGATAGTAAAAACGATCATCAAAAACTGATTTTCAATGCAGACATTGTTGTCGTAGCCTGCGGTGCGGTTAACTCTGCTTTATTATTACTAAAATCGGCAAATGACCGACACCCCAAAGGATTAGCCAATAGTTCTGACCTTGTGGGACGAAATTATATGGCTCATAAATTTGGGGTAGTTATGAGTTTGTATGTAAGACCCAATCCAACAATTTTTCAGAAAACATTAGCACTCAATGACTTTTATTGGGGAGAAAAAGATTTTCCTTACCCCATGGGAAGCGTACAATTATTGGGTAACGTCGCTAAAGAAAGAATTATTGCAGATGGACCGCCTCTTATGGCAGATTTTATGGCGGAAGCGATCGCAAAAAATTCTAGTGCTTGGTTATTAATGACAGAGGATTTACCAAGCTCAAACAACCGAATACGTATAGAAGGGGAAAAAATATTTCTTGATTATACAAATAATAACGAAACAGCATTTAATCGATTAATTAAACGCTGGATTAAGGTCTTAAAGTCAATTGAAAATCCGACTTCTAAGCTACTACCAGCGTTGCATATTCCTCAAAAAATGACTATTGAACATGTCGCTCATCAATGCGGAACTTGTCGTTTTGGGGAGGATCCAAAAACTTCAGTTCTCGATCTAAATTGTCGAACTCACGATATTGATAATCTTTATATTGTTGACGGTAGTTTTTTCCCTTCTAGCAGTGCAGTCAACCCATCTTTAACTATTATTGCCAATGCTTTGCGTGTAGGAGAGCATTTATTGGAGAGAATTGGTAATGGGTAATTGATGAGAAACAAGAAATAAAAATAGCTAAGAAAATGCTCAGACATACTTTTTTTGCCTGAGCGACTTGTACCCTATCTATGATTACCTATGAATGGCAATAATTATGCAATGGTTATTTAGTTATTTAGTTTTTTATGGTTTAGGGTATGCAAACACTCATCCTGATTCACGTTAACAGCAGCAAGGCTTAGATTTTGTCTGTTGAGTGTCCGGTAAAATACTTTTGATAAGGCTCAATTACTTTATGGTTTGCTTACAGGTCTTACTTAAATTCTGAATTCTAAGCTCCTAATAAATTAAAGATTATAGAGTTCACCACACTTAAAGCAATTGAACCAAACAAAGCACTCCAAAAACCAGAGCGCAAGCGAAATCCCGATACTAACCAAGCTGCAAGACTAAAAACAATTGCATTCACGACAAACACGAATAAACCAAAGGTCAAAATTATTAAGGGAAAGCTAAAAAAAGCTAATACAGGTCTTAAAATTGCATTAAGAATTCCAAAAACTGCTGCTGATACTGCTGCTTTCCCAAAACTATCAATTTCAACTCCTATTGGTAGTCGGGAGATAATCAAAAAACTTACAGTCGTAACTAACCAGGTAATAATAATTCCCATCATTTCATCATCTCCTTATATCTAATTATCTAAAAATCCAAAATTGATGAACCTTAGCTAAGGGCACTCTAATAATAAGGCTACATAACAACATTCATAAGTATGGGTACTGAATATGTAAAATTCTAGTCTGGAATGCTACTTAATCTCAAATTATGTAGGGTATCAGAATCAATCTACCCTAAAACCCTGAAAAAATAGATTAGCTACGCTTAATAACTTAGTTCAATCAATT
>JAAUYH010027521.1_pt1 | contig 14052 bp, 13 predicted proteins | sample 7278061 | NCBI WGS metagenome assembly JAAUYH01 (sample SAMN14350203, study PRJNA611818) | marine sediment metagenome | isolation source: surface marine sediment (0.6m) | place: French Polynesia: Moorea | collected 2018-08
CAAACATTACTTACTTGAAAGTTGCAGAAACTTTTCCGAGGTCTGCTCTGCACTGACGAATTTAACATGAAATGATAAGTACGATGGCATAATGAATTTTGATTCACCGGTAATGTTGTAAATCGGCCTGTTGGGTTCCATGAGGGAAGGAGAAGTTCATCTTCAGTAATCAATCATCTAACTAGGTAGGCAAGTGTGTTAGAAAAAAATGGCCTTCAACTAATTTGGCAATACTTCTTCGGAAAATGGAAGAATATGCTCTGTCAACGTGCTCTGAAATTTGGAACAGTTTACATAATGACTATTATACGACAGTTTGAATTGATTTGATCATTGCCTTTTCTACACAGCCTTTGCTTAGCTAATATATCTAGAAGAAGTTCATACACGCGACTCAACTCGTTTACTGTACGAATTCTTTGAACATCAGTCGCAAAATTGGGCGAATTCAGTCCTTTAATCTATTTTCGAATCTATGATAGATAATGCGATACGGTTTCGCTATTTGCAAAGAAATTCTAGAGCTCATTAATTTAGAGTCTCAGAGTACTCAAAATAAGAGGAAAAAGTGAAATATCCATGAATAATCAAGACATTTTAGATACAAAGCAAAAGTGTCATGATTTCAATATTGGTAAATTGTTTCTGTATAGGTGTGTTTTCATCTGACTTGCGACAAAAAGTAGAATAAATAGTGTACAAGCTATTGTAGTGGGATGTGTGGTATAAAGACAGTTACTAACGCAGTAGGTAACTTTCTTCCCTATGATCTTGTTCATATGATTTCTCGGTTGGTTGTACCGGTACTGAAGCAACGGAAGAATCTGAAGTAAATATTAGTGACCTTTTTGGATGCAGAGTGGACAGATAGTGCTGAGAGAATACTCGACCTACTCTATCACATTTGCAAAGACAATTTTCACGCTCTGGTAATCCCGCGTAGGGTATAGACCCCATGACAATCAATCCAGGAGTTCTCTACGGCTTATAAAAATCCCGGTAACTATCTTCCGTTTCCGGCCACAGGTTGAGATCCTACTTCTCCTCGAGAATCCAACATTCGTTTCAGGAGCTTTGCCTTTTGATGCAGTAGTTTTCAGTCCTCCCAATCACTACAGCGGTTCTCAATGAGAGAGATGATACATCAAAACAGAGAAATGTAAGCAGTAATCCAAATAGAAGAAGCCTGAATATATGAAGTTGGGCAATAACGTAGAAAAATTATTAAAGAATAGAAAGAGAATTCCAGTTTGAAAAGCTTTTAGAAATTTCACAGTTAAGACCGATTTATCTGTTGTAAAAAGAAAGTAGATCATCTGTCAGGATGAAACATTTCGTGATAAATTTAGTACATGTTCCTCAGTACAATAGCAGCCGAATGACGAGTGAGCAGAAATCATTTCTAGAACTAATTTGCGATGAAGAAGCAATGTTGTTGGTAGCATATCAATTTCAGGTGATCGAGAAATATTTAGTAATGAATAAATTAAAAGGAACTACAGCAAATATATGTTTTGTATTCGCCTAACCTTTCAGGACAGAAACAAAAATTTACAAAGAGCAAAATTAATGTCGGGATTTCTAGAATTTTCTGTGAATATTCCACTTCTTTCTTTTTTCCCGATTTCCGGGGAAAAGAAATGCATTTTACTTCATCTTTGTAACCTGAAAGTTGTAAAACGAACAGAACTTGGATAGACATAAAAACAAGGACTACAGTTGTCAGTACAGTACCGGTACATGTGCAGGGTGGGCGAAAAGTATTGACCAACATTCAATTTCGTACGGCTCATTGAAGTGATGCTACAACTATTATTTGAAAACTTTTCATGGGAAATCTCGTACATTTTTATATATGAAGTTTAACATGAATTCGAATTATTAAACATGCGAATATGTAGCCGACTTGCTCAATCAATGTTATTTTCCTATGTTTTTCCAAAGCCAAAATGCAAAAAATTACTTAATTGCCATTTTACACTCCATATTCCTATTTTATGTATGGAAAACATCAATATTGGAATAAACTGCGTAGTGCGGCAGAAGGGCAATCGTATCGAACAAATATGATTCCGAGAGAAAATTTATTTCCTGCTCATACGGCCCATGTATGAAAATTTTATTGCCTATAGGAATACAATTTTGTTAATTATGATACTTTTAACATAGTTAAAGACTCCTCGCCCACCCTGTACTCTCGTGACGCATCACCAGGAAACATAATCTAGCAGTTCTAATACCGCTAGGTACAGTTAGCGATGAGTATGAAATGCTCATAATCTATACTATGACGGTGAGGGATGGCTGGTATAACTACAGTATGTGGATTACAGAGCGGCGAACACATAGTTCAGAGTCTCGTCAACCTAACACCCGTACATTCTAATTTTAGGTTGTTCTTCTGTCCGTGGTGTTACCTTCGCTGTGTCACGTGAGAAATTGCTTTGAGTGGAAGGAGACGAAATGTTTATACTTGTATGTTCCCGTGATTGTTACCGGTCTTGTTAGCGACAACACATGCTATCGTCTAGCAAATTCTGCTGAAGTGAATGTGGAAGGTTCGTCGATTGATTTCTGCAGGCATTGTAAAATTGAATTTCGATCTGCTGTTGCACTAATCTGTAGCACTCTTCGTAATCACTGTCGCACATTGCCGAGGAGGAGAGAAGACGACGTTCAATCTGCGAGTTGTCAAAATGGTATCTCGGCAGCGTGTCAGACACTATCAACCTCTATCATTCGAATTGCATTGAAATAGAGCGAGTGTCGCGGCAGAAGAGTTAGTTTACTGAAAGAGAAAATTAGTAGTTACAGTTCATTCTCTACACGTTTCTCACCAACCAATTTATCGGTATCAACTATTCTGGCACACCACTCTCTTCACAGATGGCCCGACTCTCTTAACTTCTGCAAGAATTCATACACCATTGTAGTTATTCCGAACAATGGCGAAATAATAAGCACTCGCGGACCGGTACCCGCGAATAGTCCTCGAATTCCGCTCGCTTTGTATACCTCGCCGAAAGTCTGCACGATACGCACGGCTTGTGAAACCTGCGGGTCGCCTGGCCTGGCTTTGCCCGTCGCTGCCATAACCCTCGTTTTCACCACATCCATTGGCGTCGACAGCGTAGCAGCAGTGGTTCCAGCGAAGAAGCCGGATGTCAACACACCGCTCAGCGGCGTCTTGCCGTCTTTGTCGGTGAAGAACTCCTTCAGATAGCTGTTTAACGGGAAGAAGACCACGCTGAATGGAATGTCGCGGAGTAGTGTTGCGGGGATATCCGCATAAAGGCGGCGCACACCAAGTTCGCGAGCAATCGAAATCATGCCCTGCGGAGCAACGACAGCAACTTTCGGTACAGCAACATCAGCTCCCACCGTCGTCGCCATCTTCTTCATCGCGGCGGCGTTTGCAGCGGCTCTGGTCTGCATAGTGATCATCAATAACTCCATCGGATTGGTGACTATCACTTGGCAGAACCCTGCCCCTGCTCCGGCAAGCATACCGCGGGATACGGTAACCTTGCCCTGCTCGTCCATCAGCTTCTTACGGAAATAGTCGTTCGCTGCGAGCTTGATGGCTTTCTCGGGGAAGGTCATCGTCACCGTCGGCCGAATTCCTGCATACAAACCCTTGACACCTTGTTTCGCGGCTATCTGTCGCATGCAGTGAAGTAAGCCGCGGTTATAAACTTGGGGGTTGTTCTGCAGATTGGTTTTGGCCGTGTACAACGGGAAAACCATAGCTTGTCCAACCACCCCAGCCGCACCACCCGCCAGAATATCCTGACCGAGTACTTTCAAGTCGCTCGGCTTCGTGGCTTCCGCCAGACTAAATGCGACGGGAGTTGCCACGGTCGTGAAGCAGGCCGTGTACGGATGCTTGAGCGATGATAAGGCTTTTGAGAAGAGGGTAGACTCCATGTTTCTTGTTCAGTCTTGAACTCGATCCTTGACAAGGTTGAATTTAGTGTAGTTGCTCTTGCTTGTAACTTGATTTGTCGATAGCGACGCGAAGACGTGGCACTGGAGAATAAACAGTCGTACGGAATACGCGTGGATGTATAGTTCACAAGCAGATGTCGAGACCGTGCCGACGTGGTGGTGGAAGTAGGGTAGGCAAAGATTTGTGCCCGAGGTCGAGGGAGAGGAGCACAACCAAATAGGATCGTGGGTGACTAATGTGGGTCGACGTGATTCTACGTAGTAGATACAAAAAGTAAAATGGAAGATAAAATGGGCCAATGTGCTGTCAACAGCTGTTGACCAATGAGAATGCAGGGGATGGTTTGCAACAAGTTCCAGCTGTGGAAACCCCATTGGGCAAGCGCCGCAAATTTTCATACAACCTTTAACTAGATCAACTGTGGCAGCAATCTCCGGCGTCGGAGACCAACCTCCTGTACAGTAGATGGCTCCAGAATTTCTATCTTGCATTTAAGAGATAGGACCGCGCTCTAACTCCTGCGTATCGTACAGAATGCCACCCCCGCTAACTCTGGCATTCGTGCCTACACTTCTGCGGCTAGGGGCGCCCACTATTTCCGCGACTTCGCATAGCGCCCGGCCGAACAACTCGACCACGCTTCTGCCGGCGCGACGCGGGCTCGCGTTCAACGATGTGCCTACACGTCGCAGCCATGGGCTCGGGTTACCGTGGAAATCACCCAACGCGCAGCGCTATCGCCACAGCGCCAGTGCACGGGAGAAAATTAGCCACGCGAACAAAGGGAACGTCCCTTGGAACAAGGGTCGCAAGCACTCGGAAGAGACGCGCGCAAAAATTTCCCAGGCGACCCGTGCCGCGATGGAGCGACCACAAGTGCGTGACAAGCTCCGACGTCTCGCGACTGGTCGAAAACATAGCGAGGAGACGAAGCGCAAAATTCGGACCACCTCTCGACTAAACCGCTCCAATGGACCGCAACATCTACGCATACCAAGACTACCCGTCCCGTTCACGTTCGATGACGCCACTGTCGCGCTACTCGATGCACGTATTACGAAACGCTATCGTTCCGAATTCACGGACAAGTCGAGCGGTGTTTCAGCACGCCCGAAGCGACCGATGTCGATGGAAACACGTCGCAAATTGTCGGAGAGAATCCGCGCGCTATGGGCGGAAGACCAGGACTATCGAGATCGTGTGGCACAGGGAATTGAAGAGCGTGCGAGAAAACTGGGCAAATCGTCGCTGTCGGAGGAGCACAAGGAAGCGATTAGCAAATCACTCCGCGAAAGGCATGCAAAGCTCCGTGGAGAGGCGGGAAGTTCTGCAACAGATAGAAAAACCACGCGAAAACCACGCAGCAAATTGAATGGGCCTGCGAGTGGCACTCGTTTCGACCTGAACTTGATGCACGAGAAGGACCGCGAGGCATTGCAGGAGCGTCGTAGACAAGCGAGCTTGGTAATGGATGAAGCCGAGGCACAAGAAGAAGCGACGTATGAAGAGGAACTGAGAATCGCCAACCTGGAACGGTGTTTAGCGGAGAAGGAGGCGAAGCGAAACAGAAAGAAAGCCGAGGACGCGCAGAAAGCGGATAGACTGTTGCTCGAATCGCTCGCTTCGGCGGGACAGCTCCCAAGTTTGGAGGAAGAATGTGCCATGGTTGGCAGTTCATTCCTCGTTGGTAGTTCTCGACAAACGGAAATTCCATACACGTACTTGTCGATGGGGGAAGATTTGTTTTTGGAAGACGAGGAACCTCTGGAGGACCCGCTACTGGATCCGTTGCTGGTACCGCCAGAGTTCGAACGGCTAGGGCTTTGAGATGAATGGTAAATGTACCGGGAGGTGTGCACAATGCCGCCTTATTCCGATCTTTTGTACTGTACGTGCATGTATGCGGTGATATGGGGTGCATGCGTTGGGTACCGTATGCAGCACTACAATCGGGGATTGTGGACGAGACGCCATGTTTGGAATGAAGGGGATAGCGAAGTGGAGGTCGTCTGTTGGCGGTTCATAACACTATCAACGGTCACTGCATATTAACTACTTGATTTTCCGATAGATGTTCAGTGGGTGGGTTACGAGGGGATTCCTGAAACTACAACGTGTGACTAGATTGCTGGTTCGTACTTTCCTCAACGAAGATCCGTCCATCGTTGCTGACCAGAATCTACCAACAATGCTAATTTATTCATAGCTCAAATGCCGAAAAGAGCGAACGTATTTACTGGGAGGCGGACAAGTCGGTCATTCACCTTTGCCTCATGGCCACATCTCCACGGGGGTTCTGTTTGAATCATTGGACTACGTGCGCACTCTGCTAGTTTCAGGTAGTTGAGCGTGAATTGGGGTTAGGCTTACTCATTTCACTCTGGGTATTCTTGTAGCGTACTTGGTAGTGTTCTGTGTGGAAAGTATTGCGGAATGTTACTAGCGATTTGATTGCAAGGCCCTTCCGATTGCGAAAAAGGGATGCAAGACAAGGGCCAGGGTTACTCACTGTTGCAATTATTAAATTCTAGGGGCGAAAGAGGAGCTGGAGCCTTATTTGCCCAGTAAATTTGGCTCTCAACACTGAAAGCTATGAACAGTCGTACTGTAACTTACTCGTTCAATGTACGGTGGCTTTTGGAGCGTTGTGTACTGGTGAGATCCAAGGAGATATAACGCGCTTTGTCCCTCATACGTGTGTGAAAAATTCACAATCATCGATGTAGGTGTCCTGTACAGTGCTTGCTTGGTTACAGGTGGGATTTGGTGCGTCAACGTAATTTTATTCGTTCTGACTTTCTGTTGTGCTTTGGTGGTCGCAACAGTGAGTGATACACTGAGCTAGAAGGTTGTGTTTATGCCATTTTGTAAGCGGTAATTTATTCCAGTGATGTTGGACTATCGTACAAATTCTGGAACGTGAAACAGCGAAATAATGTTTATGTTTTGGGCCATTCACACACCTAGAGATGTGGTGATTAGGACATAGGCGATGTCTTCTTGATGATGGGGAACCGCTGAAAATATGTGACAACATTGAAAGCGTTCAAATGCGACTTGTTGAAAATTCAATCCAATGTTATAGGATAGCGATTGCTTGAGATTTACGATTCGGGCATGGTCCGAATTAACACTAGAGGATAATGTAGGAGTGAGATGCGATAGCGGTTGGATAGCACGCGGTCATAGCATCGACGTCAGGCAAGGGAGTGGAAAGCGACTTGATGGTACCATAAATCGAAGGGAATTCTATGTATAGAACCTAAAAAATATTATCGCTGTTGCGCTCAATAATTCTAAGTTTCCGATACTCTATTTTGTAGATTAAAAGGTTGTCGCTCTAGCGGCAAAGACCACTACCACGCTACCATCTATCGCTGATCATCTTATTCAGATGACTACTAAACTAAGCAATACCCAGTTTTTCTCTAATTGTTTTTGGATCGTTTCAGGGAAAACCACGGACAGAAGAAAAATGAAAGGCAGGTTAGGCAGACGAGATTCGCTTGAATGATACACTACTGTGAGCCGAGTTGTCATTATGTAATCACCTCACTCGCATTGTTATGATTGTTCACATGCGATATTCGTCGAATAGATACAAGTACTGTTAAATCATATTACGTACAATGAGTTCATCACATGCAGTTACAGGATCTTAAATTTGATCTCGAACAACATTTGCTAAAGGAGCTTAATGCATCATCTCGTTGATCGAAAATTCATATTCCTTCGACTTTTTAGAAAAGTAGAGACATGAAGCCAAACATTGACAGGAACGAATCTTAAAATTGTATCCGCAAGGAACTTCGTTGTTTTACCCGAAACAGCAACAGAGTGAGGTTGCTATTTCAGTATATGACCAGAATTTCGGCCAGAATGTGATGCACCTGGGTATCGTGTTGCTAAACGCAAAAAACTCTAAAACGGGAGCTTCCTGACAGGACCTCCACAAATCAGTCAGGATTACCAGAATGAAGAATAACACCTACGGTGCCAGGAATAGCTAGCCTTCGTCGTCACAAAAATGAAGTCAGTATTCATTCGAAAGGCAGATCCCGGAAGAGATGCATCCCCACGACCATTTTGTGGTGTTACCTACGAAAGGCAAATAGGAGCGGACATGAACATGAACATCTTTGACGAATTACCGAACGAGACGTTGCAATTGATCGTTCGACATCTTATTTCTTGCCCTTATGGAAAAGACTGGATGAGATACGCCGATGCTAAAGATGTACAGTACATTCGATTCTTCAATGGGACAATTCACTGACATCAGTTTGCCAGGAAATGTTCAAAGCGATACGCTCGGGTAACGAAGATTCGGAATATCCGGTGGGTGCGTTAGTGGCAGACGACCCTGAGATCTTTCTTGATCTAGTTTCGAAGATCTCACGAAACTTGGACACACTCATTTTCAATCTGCAAGACATACCAGACCACTGCACTTCGACAAGAAATGGGGTTCTGCCGTTCACCAGCTTACCTAGTTTGCGTGTGTTTTCAACCGGAGGACGGTTTAATATCAATATAGCCAGCAGGATAATAGCTGCGTGCGGAGAGACTCTCGAAGAAATATGGTTGTACAACGACTACAAAATGCGAGCTCGGATAATAGACAGCATCACCACTCATTGTCGTCGCCTCCACACACTCTCATCTGCCGCCGATACTATCGAAAGGGGTGTAGATCTAGAGTCCATGTTTGAGCAAGTGGGTAGAACGCTACGAAGACTACGTTTCAGACCACCTGTGCATGAAGATGATCCTAAATCGGGTTCTTACTGGCTGGTCCCACTTACAAAAAATTGTCGACGTCTCAGAGACGTCGAGGTATGGAATTCTGCTGGTATGACCTTCCTACTACACCTTGGACCAACTTGAAAAGTTGTTCGTTCCAAATCTATGCACAATGAGTGCCACTACTGGTGGTATCCGTCATGTGATGAACTAACGGTGATATTCCAATGACATCCTACAGTCGATGTACACGCGAAGCTGAGTCGGGATCATGACAAAGCAGCCATTCTTACCGGCTCACGATTCCGCAAACTACACCTCAGCATGCTTTGCTGTATAAGCGTTCCTCCACCACTCAACCACAGGGTAGCAGCGTGTGTTGAGAACCTGCGCGAATTAGAGGTTACAGTCATGTCCCCCGTTCCACCTGCTTGCATCGGTAATGTTCTAAGGAATCTAAGTTCGAGTCTGGAAAAGCTTGCGCTCTGGTGGATAGATTTCAACCCAGACCTAAACCTACTCGATATGGCGGCGGAAAAGGTGAGCAATCTTGCAGAGTTGCGATTCTCCACAAGGAAACCAGTCGGCGATGCGGAACTCAAAGAAATCCTCAACGCGAACAAGCGTCTAACTTCCATCTACATCGAATATCTATGCGATTACACGCCCCTGTTCTGCAGTTGTGACTTCAATATTTGGAGCATGGGAATGGCGATGGGGGCCGTATCATTAATATTGACTCTGAGGCAGCACCCTGGAGTGAAAGCTCTGCATGTGGACCTACAGTATAACGGAGACTACTACTTCCCAAGGTCGTATCGAATACATGCGTGTATCACCGTCATCGCGAAATCTGTATATGGATAGGGGATGAGCAGTACTTGCCCATCGGTACCCATAACTACGACCCAGCCCAAGCCGGGAGCTACGTGGAAGAGGCCACAATACAACCCTGTACATACCACCTCTGCGAGGCCTGTAACGAATAACCGAAGGAAATGTAGATGCGTTACTTCGAGCGAAGAACATTGCGATGAACGTAGCCCGCGAAAACCATCATTCACTCTCGGCGCAGCCCATGAACAGGAATAGAACGCGACGAACGTTTCAATCAACTGTAACGACGTCTGCTCCCACGCCACGTCGAATCCACGAAGAACAAACTGTTCTCGAGCAAGATCGAAACGCTATACCTTCGCAGTTCAGCTAACGAGTTAGCACAGCGCGACAGGAGTCACGAGCGAGAAGCGCGCTACATCTTAATCGTCACTGGGGTGGTGGGTAACAATCCCTCTGAACGAACGCCGTCGGTAAATAAATAGCCCAATCTGGTATGATAGCTAATATACTCGGATCAAATTCGATGCATTCCACAACCAGCACCCACACAATGGCTTCAACCCCAGAGAACGCCAATGGGGATAACGGCGAAGAGCTGTTCCAAATCATCGACGAGACGGGCGAGGGCTGGGGCTTCGATCTGACACCTGCGGTGGTGATGCGCCCACTGGCCAGCATCTCCGCGACATTCCTCGGCTTAGGTATGCTAGCAGGCATTCCGGCTGGACTGTGGGTCGGCCGCAACCAGTTGAGTTCCGACGGTGCCAAGAAGAAGGTACGCCCTACCGCCGAGGGCTTCCTATTCGCCACAAAAGCATTCGCCTGCGGAACTGCGCTCTGCGGCGCGCTTGGCGTTGCCGGTTTCTACACCCTTCGCTGGTACTACTCTGCCGAAACATTCGAGGATTTCGGTCGCGAAATGCGCGTAGTAATCCCTCAGCGTCGAGCCGAACTGGAGAACGGCCTGGGGCCCGCTGTGTCGCAGATTCGCATCCTCGCGCGCGAGTCGCTACCAGCCCCGCTCGCACGTTTGCGCGAAAAGTTCGAAAAAAGTCGCACCGGTGTATGGCTACGGGAACAAGTTGCAAACGCGTCTACACCTCCTGACGAGTTGCTACCCAACGACCAACTTGATCCAAGTTAACAACTAATTCATTACAACCACTAAGATACTCCCACACAAACGAAGTGAAAGATGGAGCAGAAGAAAGAAAGAAAGAAAGATTGCAGTTTTTCATGAGCCGCTAAAGCACCGTCTAAGAAGTTATCCAAGCCACCAGCTCTACATAACATCAACTACTGTACCTCGTAAAAGTAAGCAAGACACCTTATAATACACTATTTCAATTTCTGCTTCATGTCGTCCACCAACGCCACCATCCTCTTTGCCGCGTTCACGTGGCTCGCCACCACATTCCTCACCAAGTTGCCAACATACTCCTCGTGTCCCAAATCAATATCTCCCTCATCCCCCACTCTCACTAGTCTCAATTTCTCCGGCAAGTACGGCACCAACGTCGGCACATCCGCCCACTTCATAATCCCTTCCACATGTTCGACGTCTACCAGGGCATTCAATACCTTCACCACTCTCTCACAGGCATCCACCGCCGCCTGTTTCAACGTCTTCACCAACTTTTCAGCCTCGATTGTCACACTATCCACACCACCCGACTTCTTCCCCTTCGTTTTCTGTCCCATTCGAGCCGAGACCCCTTCAACTCCCACCGCAACCAATACAAGCACCACACCGACAAAGTTTCCACATTCTGATAAATTCATTGGTACCTTCTCCAAATAGTCCTTGCCCTCCACGTCTTTCAATCCGCTCTCAATCGCAGTCACCTGATCCCAAATATACTTACACAACGACGCAACCTGCTTCGTACACGCCCCCATCTCATCCGCCACATTTCCATTCGGTTCACCCGTGCTCTTTCCACTCTTACTCAACACTTGGGCTAATTTCCCTAGCACTCTCGTAAACGACTGCAAGAACGCCGCTCTATCAACTTCACCCGGTGATACGCTTGCCTCAATTATCTCTCCATTCGGTCTATCCTCCTCATTGACCGTCACATTTGAAGAATTCGCCTTGAGCACATCTTCACCCACAGCCTGCGTTTGCTCCCCTACAAAGCCCTTCGCAACACCCAGTACACTTTTCATTGCCTTCAATGACTCGAAAATCGTGCTTTGTACATTTTTCGGGACCAGTTGGCCCAACTCCGCCGCCGTCTCATCATGCTCATCCACCTCCACCTCCACCTCCTCCACGCCGTTCCAAAAGTCTACGACAGTCTTATCTGAGACATGCGTAAGCCCCTCCCTCCATTCCTTCTCCCCACACGGAAACCTGGATCCTTCTGCCACCAACTTCCACGCGCCCTCCACACCCTCCCCACGTCCCACCTCAACCAACGCCTGGACGAGCAACGCTTTCGCCAACACTGCATGCCTCGCCTGCCGATGTCTGAACAACACCAAATTCGCGGTCGCGTTAAACTTGGCATTCCCCAACCCCACGTTGATAGCTTTCGGTAAATCCGTATCAACCTGATACCAATACGCCGTAAACAATAGGAACAGACTATGCAAATCGTCATAATTCGCCATGCCAAACAACGGATCCAGTACCAAGTACGCCAACGTTGGTGCCTGGATCGCTTTCACGTCCAACGACAACCACATCGCATACGCGCGCTCCGTGTAACCAATGCGCGTGTACAACATAATCATCAACAATTGCAACTGCCGGGCACGCACACTCCTCCCAAATCCATGCTCCAACAACACAATCGCTTGTAACACCTTTCGTTTGTCCTTGTACCTGTCCTCCCCCAACTGTAACAGCTTGTGAGCCACAAGAATCAAATAATCATCACCGTCCGAGCTCGTTCCAGAACGCTCCTTTTCCGCGTTGTACCTGCCAGCCAGCTGTTCCACACTCTCATCCAAGCACCCACACCATAACTTCAACCAACACAAATTGACATGGCTCGTCACACTGTTCGCCTCCTCCACGGCGACTTTCAACAAGTCAAATAAATTATCCAGCACATCCAACTGTTTCAAGTACGCCACATACTTGCGTAAATCGAGCTTACATCTCGGCCTCGTCGAGAAGACGCCAAAGAAGGACACAATGTCATCACGCAGCTCCTCACTGCGTCCCTCCCTAAGCAGTATCTCCATCTTCGCAATGAACGGGGCCCGCATGGGTGTGGAGTGTTTCTCTGCCAACTCACAACTCGTTACCAGCGTCTCCCATAATTCCTCCTTTCCGTTGTCTCCCACACAATCCATATAATGCGCCCAGCACTGCCAATCATCGGCCTCAACCTTGGCGACAATCTTCCTATAATACTTGGCCGCCTCATCCAACTGGCCAGCGCTCCTCTGCACACTCCCCAACAACACCAAGTTTTCTTTGTCCCCCATAACTTTCTCGGCCTTTTCTAACAGCGTCTTTGCCTGCTCAAACATGCCAGCATCAACAAACAGCCTTGCGGCAAAATGCACGGTCTCTCTCTGAGGCACCTCCTTCTCCAAGACGACCTTGGCGATCTGCATACTGGCCACCTTCAGCATCCGTTTATCCACCGTGTTTGGATCCGAACAATTAAGCTTCATCTGCACATCCAACCACACGGCACACCCCATCAACACGGTATACGGGACAGTTTTCCAAGTTTTCAGGCGCATCAACCTCAACGCAGTTCTTCTCGCCTCCTCGAACATGTGCGCACAAATGAAGCAACTGTAGGCCGCCTCACCATGTTCCACGACGCTCATGTCACGCAGCCACAACTTCTCCTTGATCGCGGCCGCCCTATCGGGCAATCGCAAGTCACGAAAAGCGAGGGTGATTTTGTCGCACGCATCGGCATCGAGCGGGACACGATTGGCCTCGATGTCGGCGATGATCTCGTCGACCACGGCGAGCGCGGCCTCCCTCGAGTTCTGCTTGACGAGTGCGCACGCCTTGAGCGCTCGTGCGGCAGGCCACCCAGGGCGCTTCGACAGCGCGTGATTGCACAACTTGATGGCCTGCTTCGGTTGGTTCGCCACCAACGCCTGGTCAATGGGATCGAGCCGTCGCTTGGCCTCCGTCTCTGGCACGGGCAGCTTCATAATCACGGCATCCTTCGCCGCTGCGGCGGCATTCGAAGAAGATTTTCTCTTCGACTTGCCCATGGCCGAAAAAGGGTACGTCAGTCGCCGGCGGGATACGAGTTACGACTCGATACTCGTGGGGTACGGTACAGCGAGTAATAGAACTGGGAGGTCTGAGCCGGATCTAATTTAAGCTTACAGTAATAGAGGATCAGATCACCGGATCCGGATATGTACAGCTGTAGCAAATTGGCTCACGCGTCTACCTCCCCCGAAAAACCTACCCATTTTGAACTGACTGTTGATCAAGTTGACAAGATACCGTTTACTGTGCAGCATAATGTAAACAGGTGACGACTAGTGGTCCACGTTCGCACAGTTGGGTGAGGCTATAGTGACGTGAC
>JAAUYH010079965.1_pt1 | contig 14052 bp, 3 predicted proteins | sample 7278061 | NCBI WGS metagenome assembly JAAUYH01 (sample SAMN14350203, study PRJNA611818) | marine sediment metagenome | isolation source: surface marine sediment (0.6m) | place: French Polynesia: Moorea | collected 2018-08
GATCACTAGATTGGGTGTCGTATGGGGAAAGTTGAAAGTTTATTTCTCTTCAAGAATTACAGTTCTGATAGGACATCTTTCATTATCCGCAAAGAATTGATGTAAACCGGACAGATGTTACTAATACGGCACAAGGGTACTGTGAGACAGTAAGAGCGAAAAGTTAATGACGATATCCGATTTAAAGAATGCTTACGGTCCTCAAAGGTTCAGTGTACTTCACGCATTAGTACAACGTAAACCCCCTGCGTTGCGCTAGCTGTAAAAAGGGCTTAAGACTAACAGTAAATATTACCGTAGTTGGCGATTGACAACAACATTTGTGCTTTGCTTATTATTCTCTAACAGTGTAAAGCTTAGTGTCAGGAATCGGGTGAATACTGTACAGGGAAATCGCATTCGCTCAAGCATTGTTGCTGCTGAGGTGGCACTGATCAGAACTTACGGTATGAGCACGGTGAGTAAAGGCATACTTTTTAAAAAAGCAAATCCAAATGTATTAATTTTAATAAGATCTTGCTTCTTACCATTAAATTTTGAAAGCATGTTCGCTGCCTCGCGCCGATACACTACCTAGCTGATGATTAATTCAATACCCATCTGTGCTGTATCAGAGCAATACCAGTGCCATGCTGTAAAAACAAGCTGCCAACCTGGTCACTGGTTTCAACCAGCAAGCATTATTTTCGTCCGTCTGCACACAACAGTATAACACTTCCTTTTTTCATATAAATCACAAATGTTTGCACTAAACTCACAGCATTCAACTCACATTGCCCACATCAATTATGTCGTCCACAGCTCTCCCAACTTCACTCTCGCTGATCTCCCAAACTGCCGATCTACGCATTGTATTTCCTCGACAATTCCTCCGGTCTCACTTCAAGCCGGCATACGTTCACGTGTCGGGTCGTATATTTTGGAAGATAGCGAACAACGATCTATCGAACAGGCCTCAGTCAATCTTTGATTTTCGAAATGCCGATTCCCTGGAACTGGTTCGCCTCAAGGTTGGAAATCGAAAAGATGTTGATGAAAAGGTCAAAATGACAGATTTCGAAGGGAAACCATGTATCACGGTGCATGGTCGTCTACACGGCCGTCCACGCCGGAAAACCCTTTTTCTTGTTCGTGATGTAGAAATTGAAATCATTCCCGCCACACCCCAGCAACAAGAGATTTTGGTGAAGCAAATGCAGGCCCTCGTTGTGCCGTGGAACCTGTTGCAAAAAGAGATGAAGGACGTATTTGGAGTAGAGGCAATCAAAAGTGCTCTTGGTGGAGTGCCGGACAAAGTGGAAGAAAAATGGAGTGATATCCTCAGTTCGCTACCCGAACAGATGCAGAAACTGGCAACAATGGACGAGTTAATAGCGCATGGCACAGCAGCAGTGGAAACGGGCGCTACGTTGGCGAAGTTGGTGGCCACTGTTGAGAGTGTGGCGGAAACCGCAGAGTTTATAGCCGATGTGTCCAAATGCGTTGCCGGCGTGAGCACCATTTTCCAACTTGTTGCACTAAGCGCGCAAGGTGTGGCGATGTGGGCCGAAGCGAATCGAGGACAGAGAGTGCTCCGTGTTGTACTTGGTCAAATTACGATTCTACTGCGGTATGTACTGGAGAGCTTGGCCGAAATCTACAAGCCCTCGCGGAACACGAATGAGACAGACATGGACTTCGTATTCAATACATTCAAAGAAACGGTCTGTATAATGGACCGGGCAAAAATTCAACTATTACGACGACAAAGCAGCCAAATCATGAATGCAGAAGATGTGAAGGAGGTGGAAAGGAAACTAGAAGAATTGATACATCGGGTGGTCACTGCAGGTACCGTTTCAAAGATACATGTGCTGGATGAGAAGGTGAACCTACTCGAGGATCGCGTAGTTAGGAACGATGGGCTGCATCACAAGCAGCCACGAGTTTCGGTGTTCTTTTCAGGTCGTAAGAAGGAGCTTGAGACTCTTAAGGACATATTGAACAAGCGGGGAAGTGCGGTAATCACGCAGTATGGAGGACTGGGGAAGACTGAATTAATGGTTGCATTCGCGGATCGAGCAGAGCGAGACGGACTGGTACCAGGAGGAGTATTTTGGGTGACAGTAGACGGTGGTAAGAGGGATGTGATTGATTCGCTTGCAGGACTGGCGGAGAAACTCACAAGGAGAAAAATGAGTGAGGAAGAACGTCGAAATCCGAACTTGGTGATCCATGCCTTGGAACAAGGACTAGGTCAGAGGCAAGGACGGTGGCTTTTATGCTTGGATAATGCGGACGATAGCAGCGTGAGTGGCATACTGAATGACGTATGTGGGATTGCGGGACCATCGCGGGAAAATGGATGGGTTGTCGTAACCTCGCGACAAGGTCAGCCTCACATTTGGACCGCAATGAAGAGTGAGCAGAAATTGGCTCTGAAACCGCTATGTGTGGAGGATGCAATGGTGGCGCTATGGCGACAAATTGAAAAGATAGATACGACTGATGCGGACGACAACAAAGTAGCGGCCGATATCAAGAAACTGGAGGGTCGAGACCAAGTTGAGTATTGTGCGCTAAAGAAGCTGTGTGGAGATGAAAATGGGGACGGGCTAGGAGGCTTACCACTGGCACTAGTTCAGGCTGGATCCTTCATCGCACAGTTCGAATGTTCGTTTGCCGAGTACCTGAATTTGTTCGAGAGCAAAACGAGAGGGGACTGGAAAGAAATCATGCATAAGACGGACGACCTCAAACCAATTCGGGAATCACAGAGAGCCATTTGGACGACGTGGAAAATCAACGTGCGCAATTTATCAGGGAACGCTAACAGGATATTACAAGCAATAGCAATGTTAGGACAAGGAGGTGTTGGGGAAACAATGGTGAACGGACTACTGAAGGCAGCCGCAGCAGATGGCGGGGATAGTGTCGAAGGAATGAATCAAAAAATTATTGTGAAAGAATTAATCCATGGTTCATCGCTGATTTGGTGTGATAAAGCAGAAGGACGAGGAAAGTGGAATTATGGGATGCATCGGCTTGTGCGTCAATTCATTCTGAACGAAATGACGCATGATTCCGCAGCCTGGAGTAACGTGTATAGCCTCGCGTTGTTGGCTGTACATGAAGTCGTGAAAACCGAACTCAACAAGAAGGGCAATTCATTCCATGAGTTACCAGATGTATTCGATACCAATCATCTCGAATTGTCGGCATACTCTCTAGCGTTAGTACATCACTATGCGCTTCTGCCGAGGGGAAGCGACATACGGAACGTTGCTCAAGTGGAAGACATTCATCAGTACAGTGGAGGGGTAATAGGGTTCATGGAGAAGTGGGAGGAACAAAGTCAAGTGTGGGAACATTTGCTAGCTATTTTCCATCGACAAAAATTGGAGAATCCAACGGGAACAGAAGTGATCAGTCGTATTGCCGAGGCAAATAATAGACTGGGGGATGCATTTCTGAGAGCTGGAAAGTTCGATAGTGCAGCTTCGAAACTCGAACATAGTCTGGAACTGTATCACGAGGTCCATGGAAATGACAAGCCTAATCTTGAAATTGCATCAACTCTCAACAACTTGGGACACGTGTATCGCGAGAAGGGTAAACTGGGTGAAGCGCTAGAAAAGCACGAACGGTGCCTGCAAATGAGGCTAGCGATACACGGTCATGATGTGCCGCATGTTGACATCGCATTATCTTTCAACAATCTAGCAATTGTGTACCACCAAATGGGTGAACTAGACAAGGCGCAGGCGAAGCACGAACAAAGTCTGGAGATGAGCCGAAAGATCCATGGAAATACCAAGTCACATCCTGACATCGCAATGTCACTCAATAACCTTGGACTTCTGTACCTCAAAATGGGCAAACTGGACGAAGCACGGAAGAAGCATGAAGAGGCCATCGAAATGAAACAAGAGATCTACAAATTCAGCATGCCACATCCTGCTATCGCAACGTCTGTCAACAATCTCGGAAGTGTGTATATGAGAATGGGTAATTTAGAAAAAGCGCTGGAGCTGCACGAACAGGGCCTACAGATCAGCAGATCGATCTACGGAAACACCAGGCTACACCCTCACATCGCTATGTCACTTAGGAAACTTGGAGTTGTGTACCATGAAATGGGTAAGCTGGACGAAGCGCTGGAGCACCATGAACAGTGTCTGAGAATGTATCAAGCTATCTACGGCCGTGACGAGAAGCATCCAGACATTGCATCGTCTCTGTACAACATTGGAAGTGTGTACTGCACAATGGGTGAACTGAAAAAATCGCTAGAAAAGCACGGTGAGAGCCTCAAAATGAGGTATGCGATTTATGGACACAAGTCCCATCTTGACATAGCTTCATCTCTTCATAGCCTTGGAAATGTGCATCGAGAAATAGGTCAACTGGACGAAGCCATGGAGATACATGAGCAAAGCCTGGAAATGTATCAAGAGATCCACGGGCGCGGCGCAACGCATCTTGACGTCGCAATGTCTCTCAACGATCTCGGGATTGTGTATCTTCAGATGGGTAAACTCAACGAAGCGCTGGCGAAGCATAAACAAAGCCTGGGAATCTATCAAGCGTTCCACGGGCACGGTAAGCCGCATACTGACATCGCATCGTCTCTCATCAATCTTGGACTCGTCTATCGCCAAATGGGTGAACTGAATAAAGCGAAGGAGACGCTCGAACAGAGCCTGGACATGCGTCGAAAGATCCATGGAGAAGACAAACTGCATCTCGACATAGCATCGTCTCTTTATGGCCTCGGAATGGTCTATCAGAAAATGGGTGAACTGGGCAAAGCGCTTGAGAAGTTCGAACAGAGCCTCGAAATGAGGCGTGCGATTCACGGAGATAACGAGCCGGCTCTCGACATAGCGCTTTCTCTTGAAAGCCTCGGAAGAGTGTATGACAATATGGGTGAACCGGACAAAGCGCTTGAGAAGTACGAACAGAGTTTGAAAATAAGACGATCATACTATGGTCATGGCACGCCACATCCTCACATTGCATTGTCTCTCACGGTTGTCGGACTTCTGTATCACCGAATGGGTAAACTGGACGAAGCGCTGGAGAAGCTCGAAGAAAACTTGAAAATGTCTCGAGCAATTCATGGGCCCGGAGAGCCGCATCTTGACATTGCATCGTCTCTCTACAACCTTGGTATTGTCTATGAACGAAAAGGTGACTTGAAAAAAGCGGTAGAGAAGCTAGAAGAGAGCATCGAAATGAGACGGGCGATCCCCGGACACACCGAGCGACAGTATGAAATGGGATCAACCTTCAATACCCTCGGAATTTTGTATCACCAAGAGGGAAAACTGGACAAAGCGCTCGAGATGCATGAACAGAGCCTAAAAGTGTTTCGTGCGATTCACGGGCACAGCAATCCCCATCCTGATACCGCCTTATCGCTCTGCTGTGTTGGAGTGATCTATTACATGCTTAAGAATCTGAACCATGCTGCCGAATTTCTGAAACAGAGTCTTGAAATGCTGAATATTGTTCATGGAAGAAATTCCCAGCATCCATTTATTGGGACAGTGCGGTCGTATCTGGTCTCTGTAAATGAAGACCTAGGAAGACAACAGGAAGAATCGATTGTAGGCGAACGTACTTCCGAGACTGACGGAGAAAGTGATGGTGAGGTTTATAATCTTATAGATGGAAACTAAGGATGAAGGGTGAAATGTTTTCCAGTTGCCTTGTTTCAGGCGTTCACATTTTGTCTAACTCGATGCGTGCCGCAAGCACAGCTACGTGACCTGGTGAGTTGAAACGCCTTAAATCCGACAGACTGTAAGAGCGTTTGCTGAAGACAGAAAGCCGCCGATGACACGAGCCTTGTAGTATTTGAGCCCATGAAGTTTTTTAAATTAGCGAAACTGTCACTTATTCTCAAGCAAATTAGAATTTCTTCGCCTTTCTTGAAAACATAAATACAGACGAGTCTCGCCATCAGTCGAATTCCTCTTGCGAGATGGGAATAAAGACAAGTTCACGGCATGCGGTTAAATTCTTGTCTAGTCTGCAATTTCGCACATTCTTCATTCAACTTTCATCTCCTACTTGTTCCGAGTGGGTACCCATAAATGACTGAACTTACAGCTCCCTCAATTGCCCAACATCTTGTCGCCACTATTGTTTTGTTCTGAACTGAAAAAAGCAAGGTACTTCTCAACCAGATTACTCCAATCTTGTAGATTATACCGCTGATTCTGCTGCTGTCTACGTTGGATTCTAGCTTCAGCGTAACGAAATTACTCCATTGCTTGATTTATGTAGTAGCACATAGTTGTATACAGGAGGTGCAAGGACAGTGGCGTTCTTCGTATTTGAATTTATGCTCCCCGGCGTCGCTTATCGTTCTACCAGTAATCTCTAGCGGAACTTCTCAGAAGAGAAATTCGTGAATTGTCATCGACTCTGTCTCTAGCAACAAACCCAAACGGCAAAGCGGAATCGTGAACAATCTGCTTGCGTTGCATTCAGGCTTCGTAGAAGAAAACTGCATATCGTTCTTATACTACTCATTGTTTTGCTCCATGCGTCTGTTCTACAATACCATGCATGATTGACACAAATTCCGTTCCCTATTGCACTGCATGATTAACGTTTCAGATAAAGTTCGTACGCTAAAATATACCCTTCATTCTTATGGCCAGGTACTCCACCAAAAGCACAGTCTATTTGCAAAAGTCTAGAAGACTAGAGTTAACAGACTTAAAGTAACACAACACGAGTTTGGAAGCGGGAATTGATAAACTCTATGCAGTAATCGTGACAGTCAGGGGATGCTAAATCTCAATACTCTTCAATTATTGGTAGAGAATGCCGTAAACGGCCATCTTTTTCTTATTATCATTGATACTCTTCATACATCCTAATATTTCCACTAAAGACCTATACTCAAACACAATTTACTAGAAAGTCGAGCGATCAAGAAGTAGAAAAGTTTTTCTGTTAGCCGAAGAACAAATTGAATCTACCAGTATTTATCTTGGATGAAATGGAAGCATCCGTTTCTATGTCGATAGCTGTAGTACCAAATCAGCAAAAATATGTCTTAAAAATCTGAACCGACAATTCTCGTTGGATTTTCTTTGAAATTGAAATATTCGGCAATCCAAATACGTGAAGGATTTTTTGGAGAAAGGTAATAACTAGGAGGTACAGTTCGTCTCTTGTTGTGCTAAATGACTTCATCACGACTCATTTCTAGAACAATGAGAAATCTGAAACTTCTTAATTTGTATGTTTTATTGTAGTAGATACAACTGCGAACTACATCATATTTCATTCACGAAAGGAGCGCTAAGGAATCGCGGAATACCTTGGATTATTCGTCCGTAAATACTGTAGGAAGTTTGATACACAAAGAGATGTTTGATAAATATGACAAAGATATTGTCTATGAATCCCACACATCTACAGAAATAATATCTATTTGATCAATTGAGAATAATTTGTGAGAATCACTTTATTCCAGATTTCACTGTTAAGAATAATTTACTTGTCGATCATTGAATTGATAACGAATTATTTGTACTGGCAAATATAGTTTCGAAATATACTTGTCGGCTAACATCATCTTTTCTCATATTTCTACGTCATTCTTTTTGCCAGAATCGAGTAACCCAACCATGAAAGAGGCACTCATATATTGAGTAATCAAGTGATGGGGCCATGAGTAGGTTGTTTTATTTGTATGATGAATCCACGAATCCGGCACACTTTCGAAAGTCTTTTCTGATACCGAGATCAGAATTAACCTCGAAATGGCATTTAACCTCGGGTGGATTCGTAATTGTCCTGATGTCTACAGAGTCGTACACGCTTTTAGTACCACAGCTGATCCGAAAAAACTAATACTCGTGTTCCTTGAAATCAGATTGTATTGAAATTCATTGTCGTTTTTTCACCTCTCTGCCACCATTTCAAAAATCCTGGATACAAGTCATCCACACATCAAGACAAGAAATCAAGATTATTACTATTCAACATAATACTCAATGACCATTAAATCCCATCATAGACTGAAAACAGTATCCGTTCAAGACTCTTGGCTAGATTCTGTTACGGGTAGAGGAGATGAAGAGGTAGGTAGAACCCTGTACAGTGCATAACTACTACATTGAAAAACTGGTTAAATTATGTCTATCCATATCCATTTGTTTTCTGTTAGCTCCTTAAGATTCGAGCAAAGCAAGCAATGCCTGATTCGATAATCTCAGAGTCCATAGGACATCCCTGTGTTTGAGATTTAGTCGAAGTTCATTCACATTTAGATGATACTTTTTAATAAAACTATGAAAATTTTGGAAACTAATACCCGTAGATCAGGATGCGCTTTACCTGAAGCTTGGGATTAGATCTCGGGTTTCTGACGGAACACAGAAATCGCAGAAAATAGCGAAGATACCCGAACAGTACAGCGTAGAATTGAAAAAGAAAATATTTCTATTTCCATCATAGTTGCTTCAATTAAGAATTTTTGCACGCAAGTGAACGCCACTCGTAACTATAATCTTCAAATGAAGAGAAGCTCCTTGGATATTCAAAACCTAGCAATACATTAAAAGAAGGACCAACGATCCGATCAAGGTTCCAATTATGGAGCTGGAAAACTAAGGAAAGTAGGCTTACAAATGGTCACACCTGAATCCTAAAATTGTTGAAACGATCAATCCTCGATTCCTGCTTCGACCTTAAAGTAAAGTAAATATTTGCTTAAAATTCAACATATAAATGTTGAAAGAATCATTGCATAGATGAAGCTGTGTTGTTAGCGAGAGCCTCAGTGCATCTCCTGTTTCTAATGGTCGCTTTCATTGTATTTTAATTAAGGCCATTTGGCAGTACCCCAAAATTTCTCAAGCGCAAAATGAACCAAACCACCATAAATCTGCTAAAATGCTCAAATTTTAAGGCATACTTGAGAACAATGGAGTTTCTCGGAATCTTTTTAAATCCATTGAACCTCCCAGTAGACTAGTAATGCTCAAGAAACGCTAGTGTACAGTTTCAATTTTTAGTTTTCAGTAAGTTTTACTGCACTACTTCGAAATTTTCCATGTTGGGCAGCTCGGGGAAGCAGATCTACTTGAACAGTGAGCTGTGTCTCACCTCTTAGATCAGCGAAGTCTATTGTACACATCTAACGCAACTCCAAAACTTTAGAAAATATCAGTTAGACCAGAACTCTTTTGAAGAAGCATGTTCCTGTAATTATTACACAGAGTAGAACAGTACTCATTTGGGATTTATTTGTAATATCAGTGCTATACGCCTTATTTCATTGTTTTTATATAGCATTTAACCCGAACATAGCGGAAAGTAAACATGATGAAGCTTAGCTTCCAACTTGACACTGATTTTGATATTGAGCGGGTTCACGATTCGAAACTGACATCAATTTGGGCCATTCTGCCTCTTCTTTTCCTTTTAATGTTGTCCTGCTCACCTCAAACAACCAACGCTGACTACAGAGTGACACTAGAGCTCTTTTGTTTTGTTTGTTGGTTGCATATACTGTCGACCATTTCACTGTTGTTGTGCCAGTTTTGGGCTACACTACGTGCCTTATAATTTAAGGTTCTTTTGAAAAAAGTGGTGTAGTTCATTTTTTGCCGATAAGCATTTTAAGATATGCTCGGAATACATTCTTTTTTTGGTTGATAAATTCTGTTTTTATCAATCAAATTTATCCTCACTTTACTGAAATCAGGTGTCTCAGTTCCCTCAGCAATGCTGCCTCTTTCCCCGAATCTAATCATTCACTTTCAGTAGCTGTTTTCACAGTTGCATGCCTTTTGACTATGTTTTTAAAGCCTTTTCTATCAATAAAAATGAATCGCTCCTACTAAGATAGTCTCTGAAATAGTCGTTCCTACTCCTAAAAATTTGTTTTCGCAATTCAAAATTTTGAGCCAACGTTTTGCAGTGCTATATGAATAAAATTACAGTTAAATAACTCCAGAAAGCCAAACCATTGGAATATGTATTGTCTCGTAATCTACGAAGGCGTGGTCATGCGTATTTTTCCTAAGATAAGCCATATCGTTCGCAGGATAAGCTTACTGGCATTCTTTTCCGTCAGGCGCGAAGGAAATCACGAGCCAGAGGAGTACAACGTGAAAAATTTGTCGAAGGTCAATGCTCGAAACAGCAGGAAGAAGTTGGCCGCTGCATTCTTGGGTGCTGCTAGTGGGAAGGAAGCGCTATTTGCCCTTAGGCAGCTGCACTAGGATCTGAACTACAATGTTCAAACGAGTCTACTAGGCAATTGCCAGTTCTGATGATTCGAGGTGTGATTGATGCTCATAGTTAGCTTATTGACTCTAGCTTAATTACAACGCAGTCGACGTTACCGCAGATGCTAGTTCCTTTCGGATAAAGATTATGAAATGAATATCTTCATTTTTTGACTAAATGTGCAAGTTTCGAGCCTACGTGCCCATCCTTCAGATTCATAAGGATTTAACAAATCATAGCGAAGGTCAGATCATTTTGGTATGATTCACTGAGTTGCCACTGAAAATATGAGGCACTAGCACGTAGCTGTGTTAAAGCGCCATGGATATCATTTTCGTTGGTTGCAAAATCGCTAAAATTCGAAAGATTCTATTTCAGTTGGAACAGATCACGCCTTTCTTCAGATATCGGCCTCCGATATGTCATGGAGTACACATCGTCTTTTGATTCAGCTCCAGCTAGCACTTGCTTGTGATAATACCTGGCAGCCTTACTATTTTTTCTGAAGAGATTGTGCAAGGTTTCAACATCGTGAGGCTTTGCACACTGAATGTTTGACATAGTTTAGCGCTCGTTCGAGGGTATGTTCCTAAATTTTCGTCAATCGACTGAGACCTTGTGAATCGCGATGATAGATGAGAATATATCTATAGGAAGCCATTTACATCCGGTGTCACATCAAATCTATGGCTATCTTGAATATTGGGTTCTAATCTAATGCTAGTGTACCTAGAACGAAGATCTTCGCACTCAATGATTGTGATTCACAACATTCGGACTAGAGTAGCACAATTTTTTCCTGACTAAATGAAGACTTGATATTCCGGGAAGATTGAGTGAATATTTTGAGCTCCACATTCATTAGTATACTCCGCTAATACAGGCTTGTCGTTGTAAAATTGAAGGTCATCTTTCAAGAAAGCGACTGATGTGGCAGAGATACTGCGAGATTCTGATTCAATGAACTCCTTGTAGTTTTAGCAAATATTTGTTTCCCATGATGGTATATTTTTTGTGGATCGGAGTATTCCGCAGGATCAAACACATCTAACATTCTCAAGAATCGCTTAATAATCGTACTCCAAATGATGCTTTGGCGGTAAAGTACCTACACTTCCTGAGCAATCATTTATGTGAATTTTTCTCTTAGCAGTTCTTACGCTTCGTTTTCGGTTATCCGAACTGAGATTTTGTCGTGACTAAATTTAGGATTACATGGCTGAATCAGAAATTTCAATTAACTTCATGAAATCTTATTCACTAGAAGCTTGTTTAGCGATCAAAAACATTAAAATCGTGAAATCAAAATGAATGTTGCGCGTTCCAAAGCTGCTCGGTAACGAATGCCCAGTGAATGGTTCAACATATGCAGTACTTATATGTAAATTTCCAAGGTCCTTTCTTTTGCTCCGAATTATTGAATTGATGTCTTAGTTGCTTCACCCTGTGACAGAGAAGTTCCAAGTAATAAAAGTCAAATCGATAACTTTCCAATTTTTCAAGTCTTGGAAATTCTCCCATTCTCCGAAATATAGCTGAGGTTAATTTGTGGTAAACCTGCTGACCAGTCTGAAAACCAGTCCTATGAAGAAAGTTTCGAGAGAGCAAAGTCGCGTCTATCTCGTTCCAGAGTAAGCGCGCTTTCTCGATTTTATGGGAAATCATTCCTGTGGGTCGGCATCATTAGTAGTTGAACAATTACGTATAGTACCTTGGCCAACTAGGATTTCTTGATAAACTTGATTTTCTCCTTTTTCTTCGTTTACTCTCACTTGGATTTATTAACTTGTCCGGGTTCTATGCGATTTACAGTAGTACAGGTAGTTTCATTCGGTCTCCCAGCAATTTGGATACTTACAGTAATAGTGAAAAGAACGACAGTCGGCATTGCTTAAAGTCCAGCGTTTGGTAGTATTGTGATATGCAATAACTAGAGTCAGGCAAGCGAAAAAGACAGCTAGATAAACCGGTAATTTCGAAGCTTCTGTGCATTGAGTGGGAGACGTCATTTAGCAATAAAATGAGAACGAAAGCGTCCGTTATGGCCTTTTTGCAGACAGAGGCACTATTTTCAGCATTTTCATTACAGTCAATCTGTGCACAAGGGTTGTGCGAGAAGTACATACGAAGGTTGAAAAACGGACAGGGTGGAAAAGTAAGGGACCGAAGCGCAAGATTCTAAGATGTGTCTAGCGTTTGCTCTTCTGCAACACAAGTACTGAAGCCTTTACTACAAGCCGGCAGTGAGAGCGCTTTACTCTTTTCTGCTATTCGTTCTTGTTGAAGATGGGGGAATTAACGGATCAGCGGAGGAACCTGATGTTGAGTTTAACGATTCAAGTAGCATCTTCACTGGATCCTATATTTTGGCAAGCAATGGCGCTGCTTGTGGCACGGAAGGTTTAGTCCATGGAGGGGTTTAGTCCATCCACTCTACTGGCATGGCTCAAGCACTAAACAGTTGAAATCATGAATTACGGTACGCAGTTAGGGCAGCATGTCACTTACAGTTAATAATTTAATCAGCTGTGGCGCCGTTGTCATTAGCGTAACACATTTCACGAGCAGTTTCCGACCCTTTCTCCCCACCACCACCTGAATTAGCACTGCTGTGCAGCGGCACCATCACTCACTGTCACTATCAAATCTGCATGCGTACAATAGGCGCGCGCAACGGCGGTCGAGAGGAACTTGTCCCTCAATGTCGCGATAAGAGATCAGAGGAGCTTAACGCAGGTCGCCGGACGGGCTGTCTGCTTAATAGAATCCCAAAATCAGACTGGAACGCTGGCACTCCATTAGGTAACACAATGGTTGCAAAATGGTATTGTGGGCATGTTTATCCTACAATGTGAGGTCGAAACTGGCATTTATTTAAATAAGATATCAATTCTTCCCGATACTATGTAGTTCTCTGCACTAATTATTCCTCTCCAATCGTGCAACTTCCTTATGTGCTTCTCGTTTAATTGTCTGTGCATATTTTTCGTATCTCCACATGTCTTTCCGCAAGCTATGCAGGTACGAGCTATCTACAGATGTGACAAGAAAAATTCTGTCTCATTCCAAGAACTGCTGACTCTTGTTTATTAAGTTTAGTGCGCACAGAACCATACAAAAAATGTTGACAAAGAACTGTTGAGATATTGATCAATTAGAAAGAACCGAAAACCTAATGAGCTAGATAGATATCACCAAATTTTCGAAAATTTTCAGAAAAGTAATCGTAAGATGACGCGAAAAACGTTGCCAAGTCGCTGCATCCTGGGCTGTGTCAAAGTATTTGGAGGCTGTTTCGAAATGAAATGCGTCCGTCTAACGTTTCCAGATCTCCGAACATGTTACCAGCTACTGTAAGTGCTGTTGTAAAGCGCCTCAAAGACCAAAATCTTGAAAAATTTTGAAAAAGAGGAAGAAATTTGCTATTGAATTCACGCAACTTACGTTTGTTGCAAAGATACGTTCGATCGAACAGATTCCAATAGCTCTTTGTTATCAGAAATCAATTCTAGTGTTTCACAGGCATCAAAACGTCAGTATCTTGTCTAAGACGTCATGTACATAAATTGGGGATCAAAAGCTATGCTGTTGTCCCAAAGCTTTTTTTAAAGCCGAAAAATTTAAAGTTTGGTCTATCATGGGCGAGGACTTTTGCATCATAGAAAACTGGAGATGGTGTAATGATGTTTTTTCAGATGAATCACGCTCTTTCTTCAGAATATCGAAAAAGTCTTCTCGAGTACGGAGAAAACCAAAACAGAGATTTCTGTCACGTTTTTTGGCGTCGGCTTTTAAATCTGTATTTCAATC
>JAAUYH010023088.1_pt1 | contig 14047 bp, 16 predicted proteins | sample 7278061 | NCBI WGS metagenome assembly JAAUYH01 (sample SAMN14350203, study PRJNA611818) | marine sediment metagenome | isolation source: surface marine sediment (0.6m) | place: French Polynesia: Moorea | collected 2018-08
CAAGTTCTTCTCCTTTCTTCGGACCAATGAAATCAACTTGCTCAGTCAAATGAAGTTCAACCGTTTGTTGACGTAAATTCGCTTCCTCAGGTCCAGAGCCAATGATAGTCAGCTGAGGAGAAAGTTGATGCTTTCCTAAAATCGCAAGTCCTTCTAGCAGAATATCTACCCCTTTGTCTGAAACTAATCGCCCTAGAAAAACCAGCTCTTTATGTCTAGAAAGACCAGGAATCAGCCGAAATAGATGGCTACGATAGGGGTTAGGAATAATTTTAGATGGACTATTAAGATGATCTGAGATCGCGGCGCTAATTGAAATTGAAGTGGCAAATTTTGTCAGAAAAAGCTTCAAGTCAGTTTTCCAATAGGAGCGCCGCCTCGTTTTATCCTCCTTAGGTCGGAGAATCCAGGTCTGATGTCGGAGAATCCAAGGCTTATGGTTAAATAGAAGCGGCCAAGCATCTCTCAAGCTAATCCCATTATGGAAATAAATATCGCACCATTGGACCGCTTGGAAAAGCTGAATAGGACTAGGCCTTCGAATAACTTGAAAAGGAAATTCTAAGCCATCCGCAGCTAAACTATCACCTCTCGTTTGAGTCACAACCTTAACAGTGTGCTCTAGTCCAATAAACTCACGAGCCAGAATTTCAGCATCGGTCTCACTGCCTCCTAGACTTGGATAAAATAGACGAGAAGAGATCAGAATATTCATCTCGGAAGAAGTCCTGACTACAAATCGAGTACACCTTTAGATTTTTGAATAAGTAGACATAACGTATCTCCAGGCAATTCATCCTTTAAAACCAGAGATAGAAGGGAAGATACGAATTTTAGGGAGGCGCGGGAAGTAATCGATGTCTTAGAGGGATATGTAGACTTATCTACTATTGTGAGATGGTGATTCTCCAAAATCCTCTCTAGAGGCATCATAAAAACTGGATAAATATGCGTTGGATTACCTTTATTATCAAAGTCTCGTAAGTTTCCTGTCAGCAAAAATCTTAATTTGCAAATTAGGGAGTGAAGATTCGGCGTAGTGAGCAAAAAATATCCGTTAGTCTCTAAAAGTTTCATCACATGGTGAAACAAATGACCTGGGTTTTCTAGATGTTCCACAACTTCAATACAAGTAATTAGATCAAACCTTTGATTTCCCAGTCCTAAATCATCAACGTCTAGATTTATTTGTGAGCAGCTAGCTTTCTGAGTAGCAAAGTTCTGAATATCTTTGTCTATACCATGCAAATTATAAAATCCAGCATTCGCCAAACGGTCTAGCCAAGCCCCTGTGCCACAGCCAATGTCCAAAATCTTGGCGTTCTGCGAGACATTCGGCGGTATCAATTTTTCCAGATGGTCATGCAGACCGCGTATCGTATAGGCTGCTAGTCTCTTCGTTTGCATGATTTTTGCAATTACTTCCGAGAAATTAAAGTGTTTGGTTAGTTAAGTTTGTGACCACATCCAATAATTGATCCCCCGAGTTGATCTGGAAAAACTTTGGTCAGCAGATTCTTGAAACTTCTTAAGAGAAATAAACGACTGCTGAGGTACGGAACTTGAGGAATTACATCAACTTCTACATTGGAAAACCCTGCGTCTTCAAGGCTCTTTCTCAAGCTGCTGCGGGTAAACCATCGTAAATGAGTGCAATCCATTGCCCCATACTGACTATATTCAAACTTGCCTTTCAGTAACCGTCGAACAATAGAAATATGAGCAATGTTAGGAACAATAATGTATATTGAACCACCCATCCGCAAAGCACTTTGAGCCCCTTTAAGAATAGACCAGGGATCGACCAAATGCTCAAGAACACATAAGAACAAGACAACATCGTAATCCTTTAACTGCTTGAATGAATGTTCATCTTCAATTGCTTGCGTAAAAATTTGATGTAATCGATTTTGGGCTATTTCAGCAGCAGGCTGATAAGGTTCAATTCCATCAACAATACACCCCTTCTCAAGGGTCAATGCTTCTCCAAATCGTCCTGTATCACAGCCTACATCTAGAACTTGGCTACCGGATTTTATTTTCCTATAAATATTTCCTCGAGCGCCCAAATCCTCCGTCAAAGCAGGTAAGGGAAAATCGTAGATCGGTCTTAGCGTTTGAGTCTTTTTATCAAAATTCGTTACCATAACCGCTCCATACCTCTCTTAGAAGTTGTCGCCTACCTGAAATCTTGTCTTGTAACTTAGCAGACTCTGTAATCAGCCATCTTCCAATGATGTGCAAGGTACCATACTCACAAAGATGTCGCATCGCCAATCCCAACTTAAAAAAAGCTGGATGCGGAAGACGTTGATGCTTTGCGAGTAAACGCCAGCGGTTTCTGTGATGACGAAGCACTCGGGTAGCGGTTGTTTGAAAACTCCCCCCCCCTTCATGAAAGGCCACCAAAGTGGGATTAACGTGAACTTGCCAACCAGCGGTGTGCAATCTCATTGAGAAATCTGTATCTGCATCCAGAAAATCAAATTCTTCATCAAATCCCCCAATATCATTGAATGCAGACCGCCGCACCGCCATCCCACAGGAGTGAAGACAAAGACGTTCAGATTGCAGGGACTTAAACCAACGTCCATGCAGGGCTTCCATACGTTGTCCTAGAAGTAAGCCAAAGGCATTAGGTTCTATTTGACTTGATCCTGTCGGGCAGCCATCCTGACCAACCAGTCTGAACCCTAAGGCTCCCAGATTGGGAGCAGCGGCAAAGATCTGAGCGATCGGTTTGGCTAAATCCATTAATGGATAGGCGTCACTATCCAGCAAAATCACGACGTCTTCACTCAATTGAGAGAACCCAACATTAACACTGGCAACATAACCAAGGTTGTGCTCATTATGAATAACTCTAACTTTTTCGGACAAATCAACAGGAGGATTCCCAGAAGAAGCGTCATCAACGACTAGAATCTGAACTAAATCCTCACTGGACCAATGGTCCAACGCTTGAGCACAACGCCTTGTTAAGGGCCAGGTGTTGTAATTGGTAATCAGTGCTGATATTTTCATGTTCTTAGCTTCTATCTATGACGAAGTGATAAAGAATAGACAAAAGTATAATTTTTAAATTCTCTGAATAGACTACCTCTTGGCAGTCATAGGTTATGGGGTCAAATGTGAGGCAAATATTCCAGCTTGAATTGACAGGGTGTGAGTCTGATACCAAGCATGGGCATGATTGGCGATCGCTTGCCCTTCCCGATCTAAATCCCAATCGTCAGCTCGGTGTTCTAACGTCCAGTAATGCTTGCCAGCCTCTATCCCATCCTCTGCTTGACTTGTTAATGCATTAGCGCTGACTGGGAGTAAACCATAGGAACAGTAGGCGGCAAAAATCGTTGATTTGGCTAAGAAATCAGTCGGGTAGTCAAAAAAACCAACGATAGAATCTTGCAGCACCTCCTGAATAGCTGAAGTAGAAAGGCAACCCATCCGCATAATTGGAACCCCATTGATTAGCGATAACGCTTGATCGATAGGAGGGCCAATGTCTAGAATCTCCTTAATTCTTAAGAATTGACACACCCCCTTGAGTTGCTGCAAGGAGTGGCGATAGACACGAAAACGACTTTGACGGCCTCCGAATATAACAAGACGAGGAGACCGCTTGGCCAAGGAAGGTACTTGGTCTACTTCACCAACATTGGAAAAGACTGGGAGAGTAGAAATTTGATTCTGCTGGCCGTCACTCAGTTTACGGATGATCTTGGCGTAGAGAGTTTTGCTGGTAATGCAGCCATTGCTCATTTTTACAAGGCGAGCAGCAAGTACCCTTTGCACCGGCGAAAGCCAGAAAGAACTTGTCCAGGGTGGGCCAAAGGCATAGATTTCGTGGAACATCGTTACCAGCTTGCAATTATTGTCCTCAGAGCGCCAACGCTGTAAACCATCTACTAACCAAAGCGGACAACCACGCTTAGCATAACCGTACCCCACATAGTGCAGTAGGACAGTGGTGACGACTGAGGCGCCATCGCTCAACAGCAGAGAGTGTAATTGGTTAGACGATTGGACAGTAACCTGGCTGACAGGACACCCCTGAAGGTGTGGAGCTCCACTCCTGGCTGGATCGCTAACGATAAAGTGTGTTTCAAGGTGGAAATCTTGACGGAGTTGCCGCGCCAAATTGAGTGCATAGTCGCCTACTCCGTCAATTGCGGGGGGAAGTCGAGGGACAATAGAATAAATTATCATCACTACTTTTCGTTAGCGCATATTAATTTTTCAATTCGATCTACAACTTCCATGGATACAGCTTGCCATTAATTCCTTTTCTTTCAATCCAAGTACCTAAGAAAAGAACGATGATATCTTATCCCTTATAAATAGTCTCATCGATTTCAGATGCAGTAACGCCATTTTTGAAGACGAAGATATGGTTTAACTGTTTGCCTTGTAAAGACTCGTTCAATGGTTAAGCGGGGCAGATAATAGTATTCGCTAGCGCAATTTGAACGAGCTAGATTACGATAACCAAGTTCTATATACCTGATGGGCAGGTCAGCCATCGCTTGCATATATGTTTGAACAAGATTTGGGTCAAAATCTCAGTTGGTATAGTAGCCACCATCACGAAGGGCGCAGTCGAGAATACTCCATTCCATAATTATTTTTTGCTTTTATAGCCATGCTCTTATATCTGTGAAATATTTAGAGACAAGTTAGTAAAGTAACCATGCTGTAGTGTAGCTTCCTTTTCAAGAACCAAGGTGCGGAGTTAGTGAGATGTTCAAAAGTATCAACCCAGTGACGAGGTAAGTATTCTAGTAATGGTCTTAGTTTCATGTGACCATTAGTGAGAGAATTGTTAAAAAGTCTAGTTTCTACAACAGCCAGACCCGCTTGTCGTGCGAGTGACTCTACCTCGTCCAGATGTAAGAGAAAGATGTGACCATCTGAGTTGGGCTTAAATTGAATCGATTCAAACTGGCTAGGATCACTACATTCAGAAAACTTTGGCAAACGATTTCGAAAATATTCACCATTAGGGGTACTCATAACTATGTAACCTCCCGGTTTTAGCATCTGAGAAATCTTATTTAGAAAATCATCAGGATGGGCAACATGTTCGATAATTTCTGTAATTAATATGACATCAAAATAGGCATCAAAACAAAGTTCAAAAACATTCCCTGGCGCATAGTTAATAATGCCATACTCCCATTTAAGCCTGACATAATCAGCCAACTCCTCACGCAAGTCATTCCAGGTAACTTCATAGCCTAATTCTGCTAGAGATAGTGTAAAGTTTCCCTGGGCAGCCGCTACATCCAGGATTTTCGCTCCTGGATGCGCAAACTTTTGAACTAGGTCTAAAGTTTGTTGCTGGCGATTTCTGTAGGCATAGGCGTAGCCACGATGAGTCACATCTCCATAGATTTCTATTAGATCATATGGATAACTATATTTCCAACTATCAGGCCAAGTTTCTTGAACACTAATTTTTCGCATAGTAGAGATAGAATTTTAACTGCCTTTTAAAGTAACTCTTTGATTTCTTTTAAATTGATATTTCCAAAGTAAAAATGCCATTTGAAAAAACGATAAATGCTCCAATAATGCATATTTAGCACCAGAAAAATTAAGCTTTAATATTTCTGGAATTGTAGATTTAATGAACCCATATAAAGCCATCTGCAAGTAATAGACAGAGTTTATAATCGCCAATTCTTCTGGATGAATAGATAAGTAAACGAATGTTGATTCTTGATGTTGCTTGAGCTTTTTCCATCCCCCCTTATGTTTCCATGGATGACAAACAGCAGCCGATTTGATAAAAGAGTATTTAAATCCTCTATTTGTAATCCTTAGTCTCAAATCCACATCCTCCATTGCAGCATAGGGAAATCTTTCATCAAAGCCACCGAGCGATTCGAAGAGTTGCCTATTTATTGCAAAGTTACAAGACCAAAGATATCCACCTGATTCATTAGTTGGGGATGTTTCCGCAAGACTTTGTCTAGGACGTTCGACATAAGTCCTGCCTTCAAACACTAAACAAGATACATCGTGAGCAATCGCTCCCTTATATGCTTCTAGCCAATTAGTATCAGGCAGACAATCATCATCAGTAAAGACCAACCACTCGCCTTGAACATGTTTTGCCCCATTATTGCGATTGGCAGCCGGTCCTTTGCATGGTCCCGCCACCCATTTCACCCAAGGATAATTTTGCTGAATCATGGCTTCGGCAGTCGTTTGGGAGCCATCATCGGTGACTATTACTTCGTAGAACTCTTGTCTTAGAGTCTGCACGCCTGGCGCTATACAATCCAGGCACTTCACTAGCAAATCGTCACGATGGTAGGTGGGAATAATGACTGAAAGTAGAGGGGCTATGCTCATGCGTGGAAAATCGTTTGAACTGTATGTTTGACCTTACGAGCTACTGCGCGGAAGGAGTGCTCCTGCTGATGCTGTTTTAGCCGTAACTGCTTGACCTGCTCATTCCAATCTGCTGTTTCCTCCAGAGTCAGAAAACTATAAAAAATTTGATCGATGGGGCGGCGACTGGAATCAGATGGTTTGTTTCCTGCCCAATGGATTAAGTAAGGTTTTCGATGGGGATCTTGCCAATACTGTTCATATTCTGCCGGATAATCTCCTGCCCAGGTGGATTCCATCCGGACTGGCGGGAGCGTTAGGTTGAGAATTTCAACACCCGCTTTCCAGACAAGTAAGTTCATGCCTGGTTGCTCATTATGTTGGAATTGAATACACGTTCTGATAAGGTCTGGATTCCCTGCTGTTGCTTGGAGCTCATCAACTGAGTAAAGGCTGCGATCGCAGGCAAATTGCCCACTATTAAAAACGTTGCGTTGCCAGAGCGTAGTTTTTTGGGAAATCCAGCGCTGTGATTCTGCAGTATAGGTATGTCCTGGATTCTGCCAATGTCCACAGGAGGTAATGAAACCGGAATGAGGTCTTAAAACGTCTTCGGGATTTCTTAAGAAACAAATATCTGAATCAACAAACTGATAGTTATTGACGGTTAAACATTGATATTTCCGCATGACGGGATGTGCATTTTCAGATTCCAGCCATTTAGTGATCTCAGGTACTTCCCACCAGCTAGAGCCTTTCGGAAGTTCAAATATATCCTCATCGTATGGAATCACTAAAATAGGTAATTGACAGCCAACGGCTCTTAGGGATCTCTCCATGGCGAGAAATTGCAGTCGAACTTTAGCATTAGCTAAAGAAATAATCTTATCGATAATCATTAATTTTTCTGTTTCTAACAAATACTGCATATTTTCAAAACTCAAATAAGCAGAGTCTTAATAGAGTTTTTCTAATTTACAAAATTAGCTAAAGAGTGTAGACTTTTTTGGGGACTAACGAAAAGATAGTCTCCAAAAAAACCTTCGTCAATCTTCTGGGTGTCAATAATATTCTTATTTCTTTCGTCGATATAAAAACATCTATATCCAAGTTGCTTAAGTAGTTCATGAGAGAGGCCATGAGCACATGTTTCGACAATTAAAAAATCCACTGAATTCTTTAAAAGTAAAGTCCTCATTCCTTGAAGAACTTGAAACTCTGCTCTTTCCACGTCTATTTTTATTAGATTAATTTTTTCAATATTGTGATCTTCTATATAATCAAAAATTGTGATTGTTTCGACCTCAAGTGATCGTTTTTCATTTAGATATAAGCCATGATTTATCAAAGAAGAGGTTCCTGAATTATTGGGATTTTCTGACAAGTAAAAATTTAATTTCTTTCCACTTTCATCCCACAATGCTTTGTTTTCTACAATAGTGTTATGAAGGTCATTTAATTTTATAGAGTCCTGGATTAAAGAAAAGTAATAGGGCTGAGGCTCAAAGGAAATAACTTTCCCGCTTGAACCAACTATAGAAGCCATGAGAAATGTATAATGTCCCATATTTGCCCCTACATCTATACATACGTCTCCTGAAGAAATTAGGGTAGATGCGAGCCAGGCAAATGGATTTATATGGAAAAAATATGACTGAATACCAATTGGTTCGGCAATGTTAACATACATCTTGTAGTTATCTAGAACAGCCATTCTAATCTCTGGCGCGTTTAGACAGTGCACGCAACCATACGCTAAAGCTCCTAAATGCAGACGTTTTCTTAAACGCTCTTGAGAACAAAAATAACGAAAGCCATTTTCTAGAAATGGTAGTTTCAGCATGGCTGAAGCTGCTATACCCGTAAGTCCTACTTTCATAAACGTCTTCTTCTAAATTCTCAGAAGATTAGAGACCAGTTTCCCAGAATCGAGAATAAATGTAGAAGCTAAATTTTTGATTTTTTGCTTTAAACCAAGTCGATAAAAATAAGGGGATTTAAAGTCTCTATCTGCTAATGCACTTATCGACTCATTGGTAACCATGCTATAAATCTCATACTCTGATAGATCATTTTCTTGAAAAATCTCAGGCTTGCGGACTTTAACGAATATACCGGGTGCTTGATAATCTTTCTCTATCGCTAAAACATCGGAATCGCTAAAGATATTCTTCATGTCCTCTAGACCAAATCGCCAAAAGTCATTGGGATAACCATGGCAAGGATAACCATAGGAACGCGTTGTCAGCACGATGCAACCGTTAGGTTTGCAAATTTGCTTAATATTACTAATCGAGTGCTTCCAGAATCGCGAATGTTCAAGCATTTCGATAGAGACAACAACATCAAAGCTCTCTTTGCCAAACTTCTTAACCAAATCATCGACATTGCAAACGACATCGACACAGTGCCCATTGATGATGTCAACGCCAATATAATCACTGGGTTCCCAAGACTCAATTAAAGGGCGAATGCTGCCATTAAAGTCGCATGCCCCCACGTCAATTACTCGTTTATCTTGAATTTCTTCTTTATAAGATGCTTGGCGCCAAAAACGAGCGCACTTACTCCCGGCATTTTTTACTCCTTTAACTTTAATTATTCGTGGCAGCACATTGATGGATCATTATTCGTGGCAGCACATTGATGGATCATTTGAACATAGGCCGGTGTGAGTTTTTCCCAGCTAAAGCGATCGCACACCGCCTGATGACGATCCCATTTAGCTTTATCATCAACTGAAGCAAGAACCGATTGTATTAACTTGGTTAAAGCACCAGCAGTGGTGAAATTTGAAAAAAAGCCGTGTTCTCCCAAGATATACTGTGTGACCCCGTAATCATGGATAAGGCAGGGCAGCCCATGCCCCATGGCTTCTAGCAATACTCTGCCGAATCCCTCACTCAAGGATGTGAGCACATAGAGATCGGCGACCTTATAGTAACTAGCTACTTCAGTCAAGCTGACTGTCTTTGCTTGAAAGTGTTCTGCTCCCAAAAGTTGATTACCTAATTGAATTATGGCTGTAGATTCCTGATCCATCTGCCCCAACAGCAACAGATAGGGGCGAGGCTCAGACAAATTTGCAATTTCTCGAATGAGATAGTCCATCCGTTTATGGGTTTTGTTGATCGCAGCAACCGAAAGAATTAGAGGCCGATCGATCGGCAGATTGAGTTTTTGCCGTAGGGCATTCTGATCGATTGAGGAAAGCGGAGTAAACTCCCGATTAATCTGAATCCCATAGGGAACCAAGCTGTGCTTATTGGCAGGTTCTCCTGCATCCAGGGCTGTCTGATAGTGAACTGGAGTCAAATGCTGCACATGATCCATACGACTAAAGGGAGGGCCATTTGGGGAGCCATTTGAGAACAAGAGTTTATAGGAAAGTTTGCTGATGCGTCGCCAGCGCCAAAGCATTGTACCCAAAGCAAAATCACTAAAGAGAATCACATCAGGTTTCTTCTGATACAGATAAGATATCAGACTAAAACAAAAGGACGCTTGCTCAAGAAAATAGGGATCGCTGAAAGTGGGATATTTTACAAACCAGTTTCCCAACTGCTTTGTAAATGAATGATTGCGGGGCAGGTTCCAGAGGGTGATTGCGTTACAGATTGAGGTTTCACCTCCTTGTAACAGTGTGATATCTATGGCAGGATCTGCAGCTAATGCCTTAAAACATTCCTGTGAAAAGGACTCATACCCTCGCTGAATATGTCCTAGCCCAGTACAAACAAGGAATAGGCGAATCACATTAAAACCCACGCATTAACAGAAGCAAACGATCCAGTGGAAGAGGCAATCGAGAGAGCCACTCTAACAGACGAGCCTGCTTAATCATTGTAGGAGTCACATCAGAATGTTTAACATATCCATAAACTTGACTACCTCGACGCTCAAAACCATAAAAGCCAAATCCCAAACTCCGAATAATCCAAGGCATTAAACGATTTAAGTGAAAATTTTGAGGTAAATGACACTTGATACAGGGTGCAAAGCTCCAACTAGCAGCAAAACCACCTCCAATTCTCATTAATCCATTAATCTCAACCACAGCTTTAATTGGATCAATTAAATGCTCTAGCACCTCAGTCGAGATAATTGCATCATAAGGTGGCTCAGGGCGATCCAAAACTCGAATATTAGAATAATCTGTTAGATAGCTTTGAATCATGTGGCGAAAATCTGTGATATCCACTAGATCAATCACTTGAATGTCAGGCGACGTGATTGAACACAGCCTTGCTACGGTACCGATACCACCACCAAAGTCTAGAATTTTTTGCGGTTGTGTGTGAGTAATTAACCTTACAGCTGCCAAGCGATCGCGAATAGTATTTTCATCTGATTCAGAGAAGGCGGCATTAATTAACCAAACTGGATGTTGGTAGTATGTGTGCAAAAAATGAGAGAAATCAGACGACTCAGTGCTGGATGCTTGCGTTTCATCCCAAGCCTGATCGAGAATATCCCAAAGTCGCTGAATGGTAATGCCATATTTCTGTTCTTCTGGAGAGAGATAGCGATGTGTTTCCTGCCAGCCAGGGTAAACAGTCAGGCGCTGCACAACCTCTTGCCAGGAATGAATTTCTAGCTGAGTACTCATTTTTGGCTTAAGCATGATAAACAGAGGTAGCTATAAGAAAAATTACACTTTCTTGCGACAAACAATCCTGGACACTTGAACAGTTTCTATTAGAGAATTGGAACTAAGTCTTGTCCCCTTATGATTAAAAAAAATATAATTTAAGTTCGTCAAAAAGCTAAGCACTTGCTCTACAGTTTGACCATTATCTCTTAACTCATCTGGATGAATTTCTAAGAATATTAGAGGAGAATAATCAGACAATAACCGTTTTGCTCCTCGCAAAACATCCATTTCATATCCCTCTACATCAATTTTAATTACATCTGGCTTAATTTTCTGAGTTAATACGAAAGTATCCAGTCTAATTGCATCAACTGTTATGCAAGAATCTGACACGAAAGAATCTCTTTTAGGAGAAACAATACAATGATCGGCTACATCAGGATATAGGTTGAGCTTGTTATCAGAAGAGTTAACAGCAAAAGGATATGGGTGAACAAGATGACCTGGATTAACCATAATATTATGCTTTAATACCTTAAAAGCATCCGGGGAAGGCTCAAATGAATGAGCAACCGAGTCAGGGCGAGCGGAAAACGCTAAACTAAAAATTCCATAATGAGCGCCAACATCAATAAAACACTTAGAGGCCTGGGTTAACTTCAGAAAAGTTCTCATCTCTTCAACCATTTCATCATTTAAGTCGGTAAAATATCGAAATGCATAATACGATTGATCGTGAACTTTCAGATTTATATTCCGAGAAATACTTATTTCATTTCTTCCGTTACCCATATTTAGGGCTTTAAATGTTAAAGAATTTATCGTAAGTATATAAGCCGAGTAAATCCTTTCAATAAAAGGTTTTTCCGCATCATATTTAAGACGTTGGCCCAATGCTTTTAAGATAGTCATATCAGTTATTTTCTTATTTTTTAGGTAATTCTGAAATATAATAATCCCTACACTGGGATGGTCAATCTTCTATCTCTCTAAGCAATTTATCGAGACAACTTGAGTTTCGGCATATTCCTTCTTATATTTCTGGATTGGGAATACTGAGGCATTCAGTGGCTTGACTGAACATACATCTGCATTATAAATTTGTAAAACTTTTGCGTCATCACTTTTTCACTAAAGTTTTCTTCTAAAACATTTGACGCTTTACTTGTCATTTCACATAGTACTTTGGTTTCAGTCATGCACTTAGTAAGTATATGTTTGATTTCAGAAATTGACTGAGTGGAACAAATTAAACCACAGTCCCATTTTTCCAGAAATCTATTGCAGGCTGAATAAATTGGACCGCACGATAAGATGGGTTTACCTGTGGCCATGTAGTCAGTAAGCTTTGTCAACAAAGACGAACGAACTACATGCTGATTTTCTGGAAGAAAAGAAGTACAAACAAGTAATAGGTGAGATTTTGAAAGCGTACTCAAAAGTTGATCATAAGGAATAAGTGAGCCATATTCAACTTCAAATGAAGTCAGAGATTTTTGGTAAGCTTCCCAAAAACCAGGTGCAGTATAAACAATTAGTTCAATACTTATACCTTCTTTTCTCAGGTGATAAATCGCTTCTGCTATGGCTAAAAGAGCATCTGCATGCATAGATTGTATTGAGCCAGCATAGGCAACTCTAAACTTTTCTTCTGAATCATTAGCCGAATCACTACAGATTATTTGAGTCGATATAAAAGCGTTAATAGGATTGTGGGCAACTACAAAAGGCTTTCCATTAATATTGAATCTTTTAGATAGCTCTTCTTGTAAATAGTTGCTAATCATTATCCAACCTTCGGATTCCTTTAAAAGGTAATATGATATGGACTCAACATTTCCCCCAATCCAGGCGGAATGATTTGTAGCGATCCAATCATCCATAAAATAAATTAAAAATGGAAGATTGAACTCTCTTGCAGTCTTATAGCCTACAATCAGGCCAGATAAGGTAATTGGGCAGATTAACAATATCTCAGGCGAAAATCTCTTGATCCTTTCTGTATGGGGCAGTTGTAATGCACTTAATATACTTAGATTCAAAAAATCGGACCACCGATTAGTTATTAAGCCGATTCTATTGCGCATCGTGGGGATAAAAGAATCAGCATAAGAAATCGCTTCTTGATGTAGTGCTATGGGTGGAGATAATTTTTCTGTACTTTTTGGAATAAACTGAAGAATTAATTCTGGTGGATAACTCTTAAAGAGGTTGTATAGCGTAGGGTTCGCGCTTTTCCCTTGCTGACTTTTAGATAGAGATAACTCACTAACTAGCAGTACTCTTGGCAAATTCAAGAAATTCATGCTGTTTCGAAAATTTTGCTGTTTTATCTTTAAATTTAACGTCACCTAGGGTATACGCTTCACCACTACGCGGAACTTGAATAAACGCCTCGATAAATCGAGCAACGTTATAGAAGTGAATGTTATCCCTTACCTGCATTCCCTTATAGCCAAAAATTTTATAGGTGTCGTCCTCAAGCTTGGACTTGACCAAATAACTAAGAAAACCATGCAGTTCAACACCAAAATGATTGGGAGCAGCCAGACATCCTCCGCGCAAACAACAAGAATTAGGACCAAAATAGCGCCCATATCTTGCGCCATGATGTCTGCGACAACTTTGGAGGCTCCAAACAAAGAATGATTCGATTAGTCAATACGGAAGGTTTCGGGAATACCATCCTCGTAAGATGGGTCAGCATAACCCCAACGGGTGTCTAGCTCTGTTAGAGGAATTTCACTAGGCGCATTTACCATACACCTTATTGATAGACATGTGGATCAATGGAGCGCTACTCGTTTCACGCTTAGTGGCTTCTAGTAAGTTGAGAGTGCCAACAGCATTTGTATCAAAGTCATAAAGGGAATCGCGGCAGCTCGATCATGGCTGGGTTGTGCGGCCGTATGGACGATCGCATCAGGCATCAGGCTTTCGATGAGGTTGAGGATAACTATCGATCTCGAATATCCAGCTCGTGGTGGACAAACCCCTTTAGGGTCTGACTTTTCCCGCTAAGTCTGGCTAGCCAATCGCCATCCTTCAACCAAGTCCTGTAATTTGGCCCAGCCTCGCCAGAGCACCTGAATACCAATAGGCGTTTTACGACGA
>JAAUYH010037372.1_pt1 | contig 14047 bp, 14 predicted proteins | sample 7278061 | NCBI WGS metagenome assembly JAAUYH01 (sample SAMN14350203, study PRJNA611818) | marine sediment metagenome | isolation source: surface marine sediment (0.6m) | place: French Polynesia: Moorea | collected 2018-08
CCAATGGCTTGGAGACAAAAAATCAGGAAAAGTAGACGTGAAACTGTTGCCTGTTGCCTGTTCCCCGTTCCCTACCCTCACGAGAAAACTTTTTCAGCAAGCCCTAAGTATGATTTATAGTTTATATCTACTTTTCAACTTTGACGTTCATCATCTGTAATGATATCTCAATGCGATCGCTAAATTACAGCAATTACGCTTGACTCAGATTTTTTGTTCTATCCTATTGGCAATATTTAACTTTGCTCATTAGGATAGAACTACAACAGCGATCTCAAGGACAGTAGTAGTCTGTCAATTTTGTTTTGAGGAATAGAGATTTGCCAGAATAATTTTCTTTAGGCACTTTATGTCGATAAATTATTCCTCATTTCTACCTTGACAGACTAGTAGTTTTATAACCAATTACCTACCAACACAAAAGGAGACCAATAAAAAGGATGGTTAAAATCCTGAGACTTGATTAAAGCTAACTGAGCTTGACGTAAGGCTTCAGCTTTATTTACCCCCGATTGAGATTGGACTAAATCTCGATAAAATTCATCCATTAATAAACTAGTAGATTGGTCTTTCACCGACCACAAAGTAGCAAGAGTACTTCTCGCTCCAGATCGCACGGCAATTCCTGCCATTCCTAAAGCCGCTTTATTATCTCCTGCGGCGGTTTCACAAGCACTAAGAACCATTAGTTCAATGGGTTTGATTTTGCCTGCTTCGCGGGTACGGAGTAGATTTTTAAAGTCATTGACATGAATACGATCATTCCAGGTGACAATAAAAGTATTCTCGGGATCGGAACTAAATTGTCCGTGAGTAGCTAAGTGAACTATGGGGGCGTTAGTTTGTTCTAGTTGCTTTTGCAGATTAGCGTCCGTAAAATCTTGATCGAGAAGTAAGGGAGAAGACAATTGATCAGAAATTTTGGTTACTTCTTCCTTGACGCCAGGTAATGAAGAAAATCCCTGATTAGATTCGCTCACTCCAGCAATTACCGCCTGTAGTTCTTCTTTTACTAGGCTTTGAGATGGGAGCAGTTGTAAACCTGGAGTCAGAGCAATATTGTACTTTTCGATCGCGTATTGCTCGCCGTCATAAAGTGCCGCCATCGGCAGATTACGTAAACTGCCATCGAGAACAAAAGCGAGAGTTTTAATTCCCTGTTGAGCCAAGTCGGCTTCTGCGGGCTTGATTAACCAGTTGTATACTTGCTCGGATAGTTGCAACCGTTTTCGGTTAGAAAAAATTGGATTAAGAGATTGATAAAGGTTTTCTATCGTGTTTTCGATTTCTGCTTGGGGTAGCTGAGTAGAGTAATAACTCAAAGAGCGGTCGGGTAAAGATAAAATTACCGCCAGGCGATCGCGTAAAATAATGGGGTAGATAACCGCAGCACTAACATCTATTTCATCTATCTGTTTCGGAATCGCATCTAAACAAGCTTCTTGGAAAAAGTTTTCTAATTCTGCTAACTGCAACGATTCTATGACTTCCCGCGCCTGTTCGAGTTGTTCTTGGTTGGGATTAACATCGAGTAACAAACCCACTAATTCTCGATAGACTGGTTCGACACTTTCGCGAAAAGAAAACTGGGCGTCAGGATTTACAGCTACTAGAGAACCCCGTAGAGACTGAAGATGCTTGACTGCTTCTTGATAAGGTGCGATCGCGTTTTGCTGATCTCCTTGAGCTTGGAGTAATCTACCTAGCTGCCATTGCCATTGATAGGCAATATCGGTAGCGTTAAGCATCTCTCCTAAGTGAAGAGCCTGTTCGGTAAATTCTTGGGCAGTTTGCCATTGTCGCTGTTGTTCATAGTAATGACCGAGAGTCCCTAAAACATAAGATTCCGCTCTTTGATCTCCCAATTCTTTGGTTTGTCGCAGGGTTTGCTGGAGTAAATCTTGAACTGGCTCAGTGAAGTCAGAGGAAAGGGATTTACTGGCTTGTAAGTTAATCAGGTTTTTGGCTAGATTAACTTGAGCATAAACAAGAGGTCGGCTGGCAGATAGATTATTTATGGAGTAGCGCTCTCTTGTAGGAGGGGAAGTACGGCGCAATAGTTCGGGGTTAGTATTGTCTTGTTGTGAGATTTGTTGATCATCTTGAGCTAAAACTAGGGTTGAAGTGCCTAATTGACCCAAATTAGTTTGAATTTGCGGTAATAAAGCTTCCGTTGATTGCCATTGCTCAGTCACAACGAACAGACCAAGCAAGTTTATTTGAGCTTCTAGCTTAGTAAGAGGATGAACTGTAGTCGCAGCAGCTTGTTGATAAAACGCGATCGCGTCTTGATTATTTTCTAGTAGTCTCGCGGTATTTCCTAGACTCAATAAACTGGCACTAGTTTCTTCTGGTAAATTCAGCTCTTGAGTTAAATCTAAACTTTTTTGGAGAATTTCTTGAGAGCGTTCCAGGTTGCCTATGGTTTGCAAAGTAGTCCCTAAACTACGGAATCCCAGAGCTTTCAGTACAGGATCGCTTTGTTGCTCTAGCTGTTGCCCTACTTCTTCTAGGAGTTTTTGCGATCGCCGATATAAGCCCAAAGTTTGTAACGCTTGAGCTTGATTAATCTGGCTCCCAATTACGCCCATTTCATCTTGAGCTTTTTTGTAATGAGAGGCTGCTTGTTGCCAGGTTTCTAAAGCAGCTTCCGCTTCACCTGTGGCGAGTTGTAAACTTCCTTGGGCATTCAAAGCCTGACCTAAAACTGCCCAGTTACCATTTTGTAGTTCTGGTTCCTCTTGTAACAGTTGCCGACTCTGAGCAATCTCTTGTTGGGCTTGTTGCCATTGTCCTAACTCCTGATGGGCTAACGAAAGATAATTCAAGGTTGATGCTCGATTCAAGCGATCGCCTTGTTTTTGATACTCTTGCGCTGCTTGTTCCCAAGCTGTAACTGCATCGATATATCTACCTGCTTCGTAAGCAACTCGACCTTGCTCAATCAGATTGAGTCTATTTGATGATTGCTCTATCTGATTCACTAGGCTAGATGGTTCAGCTAAGGCGGGAATTGCGGTCGGCAAAGTCAGAGTAAGTAATCCTAAACACAAGGCAGAATCTAGAGATCGAGTCAGTTTAATCATCTTAGTTATGTCTTAATGTAATAGTTAAGAACGCAACTCCTCACAGAAGTTGACAATATTGACCTAAGAATGCCCAGATTAGTGTAATTTTTATACAAGTAATAAATTAATTAATTTGCGATCGCTATTGATTCATTCAATCAGGCATAATGGCTTCTCTGAGATCGGCATCCGTTAAGATTGTTCCTGTTAAATCTGCTCCCGTTAAATCTGCTCTGTGCAATATAGCCCCAGCAAGATTGGCATAACTTAAATCTGCACCACGCATACTAACTTCAGTTAAATCCGTAGCTAAAGTATTTTTTCCCCTACCTGCGCTCAAATTAGCGCGACAAAGCCTAACTCCATCTAACTTAGCTTGATATAACAGAGCCATACTCAAATTTGCGTAGCTAAGATCGGCATGACTCAAATCTGCTTGACTGAGATTAGTACGATAATCAGAAGCTGGGCGTAAATCTACTTCAATCATTAGGGCATAACAAAGTTTAGCCCCACTGAAATTTGCCCCCTCTAAAATAGCTTTAATTAGATTAGCTCTTTCTAAATTAGCTTGAGTTAAGATTGCCCCACTAAGATCGGCTTCTCGTAATACGGCTTGGGACAAATCCGCTTGAGTTAAGTCTGTTCCCCAAAGTATTGACTCACTCAAATCAGCTTCCCGTAAACAAGCACAACTAAAATTAGTTCTACCAAGTCGTGCTTGTCGCAGATCTGCTGCAGTTAGGTCAATATTGCGAAGATTGACTTTGATTAATTCAGCTTCTTGCAGGTTAATCTGGGGAAAGCTCCTTTCTCCTGCTGCGTAACGTGTCAATATTGTTTTTGTTACCATTGGACATCTTCCCAACCGATTAATCGGGAGATTCTCAAGATAGAAAGTTAAAAATAGTCTTTAATACCGATAAAAATAGGATGGGCAAACCTTAGTTTCAACCAAGTAACGTAACTTATAAATTATTTTTGCCCACCTCAAAAGGAAGAAACTTTCTGGTAAATCACCTCAGGTGAATCAGTAAGATGGATAATATTATTTACAGTCACTATTATCAACTGTGCCATCAGGCATGGTCGTGTTACAAGTAAGGACTGAATTCAAGATGGCATCAGTCAGGTTGGCGCCAGTCAAATCACTATCACTTAGGTCAGTATCACTTAGGTCAGCACCAATGAGGTTCGCACTAGTCAAGTCAGTATCACTCAGGTCGGCACCAGTTAGATTAGCGCCCGTTAGCTTAGCATCACTCAGGTTAGCCTTCCTCAGGTTAGCATTAGTCAGGTTAGCATCACTCAGGTAAGCTCTCCTCAGATTTACACTAGGCAGATTAGCATTAGGCAGGATGGCACGAGACAGGATGGCATTAGTCAGGTTAGCATCACTCAGGTTAGCACCAGTCAGGTTAGCATCACTAAGATTGATACGAGTTAGATTAGCACGAGTTAGATTAGCACGAGTTAGATTAGCACGAGTTAGATTAGCGTTCGTGAGGTAGGCTTTCCTTAGGTTGGCACCAGTCAGGTTAGCATCATTCATATAGGCACTAGAAAGATAGGCTTGCTTGAGTTTTGCATTACTCAGGTCTGCACTGGGCATATAGGCACTAAGCGCAACTGCATTTCTCAGTCCGGCATTACTTAGATTAGCATTGGGCAGGACGGCACTGATCAGATCGTCATTATTCAAGTTAATACCACTGAGATCGCACTCCCGACAAATTTTGGTTCTCCGCAGTTGATTTTCATCATCTTTATTGCGAGCATGACTAGGGATGGTTCCAACTGTCCAAGATAGAACCAAGGTTGCTAAGACTATGAGTTGAGGTTTCATTGGTTTTCCTCATTTAAGTTAAGCTTACATCATAACAGTAATGAGCAAAGAGTTGACGTACTTGCCAATAAATCTGGTGTCTCCTGCGCGAAGAAAGATGGTTTTTTATTGGTTATTTTTAACTTGATTGTTAACTTGTAGAACCCTAATACTGAACAGGTATGGGATCAAGACTTCTCCAGAGGTACCAGGTCGCTACTGTTCGATAAGGTTGCCATACTTGAGCGATTTTCTGAATATCAGATTTGGATAAATCTTGTCCAGAACCATAATGAAGCTTGATCGCATTAATTAATCCAATATCGCCAAGAGGTAAGATATCTGCACGATGTAGATGAAAGATCATAAACATTTGTGCTGTCCAAGTACCTATGCCAGAAATAGACATTAGTTGTTTGGCTATTTCATTATCACTCATAGTAGACCAGGTTGAAGGTCTTAGCTTGCCAGACTCTAAAGCATTAGCGACATTGGTAATGTAGCGGATTTTGGGACGAGAGAGACCGCACTGACGTAAATCATCTTCTTTGGCTGCTAAGTAATTTTCTGTCGAGAAATGATCAATGAGGGATTCGAGTCGCTGACAAATCGTAGCGGCAGCTTTGATCGAAATTTGCTGACCTACAATAGCTTTGACTAGAGTGGAGAAAGGATTCTGATGATTAGTCATTACTTCATCGGGATAGGTTGCAATTAGGCTAGCAATTACTTGGTCTTTATGGGCAAGATAATCAATAGCTTCTTGCCAGTATGCGGGAGAAGTCATAGATGATATGCAAGTTATTATTGAATTAGCTTATCTATCTAATCGTATTGTTTTTCTGTTAGTAGTTGTCGATATTGAAGCAAAATTTTAATTTTTTTGTTGAGATTATGACGCTGACCAATTAAGGTTTCATTGAGCATATTTTTTAGTTCTTGTTCTTGTTGTAGTTGATTTTCTAAAGTATAACGTTCTGAATTATTAGCGATATTGACCTTTCTTTGCAATTTTCTGACATCTTGACGCTTCATAAATAACTCATCTTCTTGTTCTTGCACTAGTTGAGTTGATGTATCCAAATTTTGTTGTAAATTAATAATAATTGCTTCTAATTCATCCCGATCAATATCCTTTAATTTTTTGATGTTAAGTTTTGAGTTGGGATGATTTTGGTATGATTCACTAGAAACATGAGTAATTGTCTCCCAAAGTTCTACTGATGATTTTTTAAGACTGTTAGTTTCTGGAGCAATTTGTGTTTTCTCTTCCAAAGCCCGATAAAAATCATTATAGGATTCTAGATTATGGCTAATATCATTAAAGACCATCCCTAAAATATTTTGTTCTGAATTTTGCAGGATTTCTCTTGTTAAATTAGCTTGTTTTTGTTCTAATATGCCAGGTCTCACGACTAATAGTGTCTCATGAGCAATGCTTCCTAAAATGGAAGCTTTATAATTAATATCAAATATTTTTTGGGTTTCGGTAATAGTTTTAGGAGATTTATCAAAAACTTCGAGCAGATAAACTGCGACTACTATTACTAGTATTACTAGCAAACCCAAAGCAGCAAGGCCAAAATAGGCTATAAAATAATTTGATATTGGTCTGTCAGCGTGAGTCCCATAAGATAAAACCTGAATATTACTAAGATGGTGAATCTCTCGTAACAAGCCAATGTTAGAAGCTTCTAGTGTAACCAGCTTAACTGCCAATTCCTGTTCAATTTGAGCTAATTGGGAGCTTTCTAAAATCTTCTTTTCCTGAAAATCTACAATATCCTGGATTTTATTCCGCAAAAGTTGTTTGGCATGATTGATTTCTTCTTGTAATTTCAGAATTCGCTTATTAGAGATTTTAAAACGGCTTCTGTCTTGCGCTAATTGAGATTCTAATTTCTTAAGTTGTTGAACTAATTCTTGAACTTGAGAAGATTTATTGACAATAGTTGCTACTCCAACCTCTTCAGAATTCACATTCAACTTAGCCTTAATATATGCAGTTTGGCTAGTAATATTATTTATTTGTCCTTGAGCACGAGCAATTCGCTGTTGCAAAGTTTTCGAGGTGATTGCTGATGCAGAATAACTTGGTTTATTTTCTGGTAATTCTAGTTGAGCAGATGCTTCATCAATAGGTTTTTGAAAGTATAAGAATAGAAAACCTAAAGTAAATATTGAGCAAAATCCAGCCAATCCTGGTAACCAGCTTGTTTGTAGAGTTTGCTGATACTTTTCTCGTCCAGAAAAGGATCTTAATAATTTCATTTTTATAGATATTGCCGTGTGTCAAAGATGTGTCAGTATTTTTTCTATATTTTAGGATCATACAATATTTATTCATAAGATAAGGGAAAATACTTAACTATTTTTCAAAAAATAAAGAAACTTTTATTAATATTTACTAAATGACTTTAAACTTGATCAAAAAATCTTTATCTTTACGTAATAATACTGAATCCACCTAGAGATCATAAGCCAGAGAAAATTACAAATTTTCAGGATTTATACCGATTAATTACATATTACTGCTAAAATAAAAGATACTGAGTAGCCATTGCTATTTCTTCTTGATGACTCTTATGGGGTTATTGTTCAAATTTTTTTGGAGAACATTAATAATATATGCATAGAAAAAGTGCTTTTGACTCTTCCCAAATTATGTTTCGTGCTGACGAACTAATGAATGCTGCATCCAATCGTTATCGAATTACTGTTCAAGTAGCAAATAGAGCCAAACGACGTCGTTATGAAGAGGTAGATAATTTTGATAATCCAGTGATGAAACCTCCTATTCGTGCCATTATTGAAATGTCTGACGAACTTACCCAATCAGATATAATTGGTGATTAGAAAATTCTTCAGGAGAACCTTATCTAAAAAATATTTGAAATCCCCAAAAAGCGATCACTTTTTCTCTAAAAGATTAATAGCGATCGCAAGAGGATTATCTTCATTAATTGACATTTAAACTAAACATATATTTTTTAATTTAATTATCTGGTTGATGGAATTCAATAACATTGCTATCCTGGTCGCGAATGAATATTGAAGTTCCGCCTGGAAATTTTACTGGCCCTTCAGTGATATTTATTCCCATTGCATTTAGAGATTCTTTGACTGAATCAATATTCACAACTTCTAAAGCAATATGAGTATATCCAGGGTGTTTTTCAGGAACATCCATCAAAATATTGTCTGTTTTGGAACAAGACGCATTAAGAATAAAATTGATATTTACCCCAGAAGGATGCTCCATAATCGCAACTGGTTCAGGTCCAATAGGACCAACTAAAAACACAAAGCCTAGTTGTTCATAAAAATTTCTCGCTTTTTCAAGATCCTTAACTCTAAGACCAATATGATTAATTCCAATTATTTGTTTCATGTTTAAATAGAAGACTCACTAAAAGAAATTATCAACGGTGTGCGTTTCTTAGGCGAGGCTTGCACTCGGGGGGATGCGAGGACTGCCCACAGTATCAAACCGCAATTATCAATTATTAATTAACTATTAGGCATTTAATAAAGGTAAACAATCATTCAATCTTTCGTCTATATAAAGAATATTAGGATTTTTCTCTACAGTATCTATGGCTTCGATAATAGTTTTGGGTTTACTATCCTTCATGCAAAAAGTCTTGACTCCCAATGAATTTAATAATTCTACAACCTCTGGATGTTTATAGTTGCTCCAATGAACTAAAGCTGTGTTAGGTGATATAGCTTTAATAATCTTTAAATTCTTAGTATCTTTTTCTGTTTCAATATCGAAGAAAATGAGATCTAGTTTCACTTCCCCGTAAACAAGTGAAAATACTTGCTCCAAATCATCTACTGCAAAAATCTTATGGTGAGGTCTTCTGAGTTCAATTGCCCTCCCCAAAAAGGCTCTACGACAAGGATTCGATTCGACGATGAGAATCGTCAAAGATTTCTGGTTAAATTTTTTAAAGTTAAATGCTTTTAAAGAAAATATTTTATTTAACATTGATAGGAATTTTAAAGATATTTAGTATATTTACGTAGTTATAATCATTTATTAGTATTCTATCGATGTTTGGTAAAATCTGTTCTCGCTGAAAGAGAAACTTGATGAAATCTTAAAAATTCAGCATTTAATAAAGAAAGAAAGAAAGAAAGAAAGTATTTACGAAAATTCCTCATCCCTCATCCTTATCTAAAAGACAATGCCTAACCAATCATCTAATCTAGAACCATATATTAAACTCGATCAATTTCTTAAATGGCAGGGAATTACTCAAACTGGAGGAGAAGCCAAGATAATAATCAAAGAAGGAGAAGTCATGGTTAACGACTCGTTAGAAACTCGTAGAGGGCGCAAACTTAGAACTGGTGATTTCGTAACTGTAGATGGGAGAAAATACAGAGTAGAATTAAATTAAGTTGTTCGGTAGATAATTTATCTAGCTTTCGAGCTAACTCTTCTGTTAATCTTGTCATCAAAATATTTACATCTCGTGGAGGCATAGAAGCTATGTTTCGAGATTGTAAATCTGGGGGTTATAACTGGGAAGGAAGTCAAGCTAATACTCAATATCTTACTAATTTAATTTTCTTAATAGCGATCGCCTATACTGCGATTTGTTTTGTCAAAAAGGTTTAAGAGCTATGAAACGTATACAGAGTATAGTTTAGCACGGTTGTCTCCCCGTCAGCTTTGGCACAATACGCCCCATCCCAGCACCGCTAGATGAGTCCCCATTCGAGGATAAATAAAACTCATCGGGTTTGCTCGTCAATGTTCCTTGTGATGTTATATGGTTATATCCATATATTCGACTGATTAACCGTAAGCTACTAATGAAGAAATTACAAGGAAGAGATCTGTTAAGTATTGCCGATCTTAATTCTCAAGAGATTCAGGAACTCCTTAACTTTGCTCAACAGTTAAAAGCAGGTGAAATTGCCCCCAAACGCAATCTCATTTTAGGATTATTATTTTATAAAGCGTCAACTCGTACCCGAGTATCTTTTAGTGTGGCAATGTATCAATTAGGAGGTCAGGTAATTGATCTCAATCCCAAGCAAACACAAGTTGGTAGAGGAGAACCCATTGAAGATACAGCTAGAGTGTTAGATCGTTATTTAGATGTCTTAGCAATTAGGACTTTTGCCCATCAAGATCTCGAAACTTTTGCTCAATATGCTCAAATTCCCATCATTAATGCTTTAACTGACCTAGAACATCCCTGTCAAATTTTAGCGGACTTAATAACAGTCAAAGAAAATTTTGGTTCTTTAGCTGGAATTACCTTAACTTATGTGGGAGATGGCAATAATATAGCTCATTCTCTGTTGCTCGGAGGAGCATTAATGGGCATGAATGTTCGCATTGCTACTCCCAAAGAATATCCTGCAAATCAGGAAATAGTCGCTCAAGCGAAAAAATTGGCACAAAATAACTCTGAGATTATTGTCACTGATGATCCTATTGCTGCAGTAGAGAAAGCCCAGGTTATCTATACTGATGTTTGGGCGAGTATGGGACAAGAAGACTCGGCGGATAGGAGAATACCAATTTTCCAACCTTATCAAGTTAATGACGAATTAGTAGCTCATGGGGCTCAAGATGCCATTGTACTTCATTGTTTACCTGCTCACCGAGGGGAAGAAATTACCGCCTCAGTAATCGAAGGCAAACAATCACGAGTTTGGGATCAAGCAGAAAATAGAATGCATGCTCAAAAGGCTTTATTAGCTAGTCTACTTGAGAATTGATGGGGAAGCACGGGAAGCACGGGAGACAAGAGAAAGTCAATCAATCATTACCCATTCCCATTACCTATTACCTTTACTCACCAGCATGGTATGAACTACGTACTAGAGGAGCAGAACGGACATGGGAAAAACCTAAAGAACGCGCAATGTCTCCTAAACGGGTAAATTCTTCTGGAGTCCAATATTTTTGTACTGGTAAATGCTCAAGAGAGGGACGCATATACTGACCAATAGTAAGGCGATCGCAGTCAATATGGCGTAAATCTTCCATTGTTTTTACAATTTCGGCTTCTGTTTCTCCTAGTCCTAACATTAATCCTGATTTGGTAGGAATAGTTGAGTCTAGTTCTTTTACCCAGCGTAGAACAGCCAAAGAGCGATCATATTTGGCTCCCCTTCTTACTGGTGCTTGGAGACGTTGCACTGTTTCAAGATTGTGATTATAACAAGCAGGTTTAGCCGCTACCACCTTAGCCACTCTGACTTGTTGAGAAGTACTCCCGTCTTTACCACTCCAAAAATCTGGCGTTAAAACTTCAATCTCTGTATGAGGATTAGTTTGGCGAATAGCGCTCATCACTTTCACAAACCATCCTGCACCCCCATCAGCTAAATCATCACGAGCAACGGAAGTTAAAACGACATAATGCAAACCTAATAAAGATACAGCTTCAGCAACTTTTCTCGGTTCTTCGGGGTCTAAAATCATGGGAGCTTTTCCTTTATCTACCTGACAAAAAGCACAAGCTCTGGTACAAACTTGACCCATTAAAAGAAAAGTCGCAGTCTTATTAGCATAGCATTCTCCTCGATTAGGACATCTTCCCTCTTCGCAAATTGTGTGAATTTTTCTTTTTCTAATAATTTTTTGTACAGTAGAGATATCACTAGCATTTCCAATAGAAGCCTTCAGCCAAGATGGCAGTTGAATTATTTCCCGATGTAAATCAGTTTTGGTAGATGTCAAGGGCTTAATCTGATTCATGATTTTGGATAAGAAAAGATGGCAATATTGAAAATTTTAATGTTACTTATAGCGATTTTGAAGGTATTTACGGGAATTCTAAACAATGAACCCATGATAATATCGCAAAATAAACAAACTATATAAATCTCTGTAGTTAGAAAGAGTAGTTACTAAGGAGTTAATTGACCGTGCCCAATCAGAAAATTTTGGTTATTGACGATAGCAAAGTTATTAGAATGCGAGTCAAGGATATGTTACCAGAGGGGAACTTTGAAATCATTGAAGCCAAAGATGGCTTGGAAGGATTTAACCTGATTAGAGCCGAAGATCCTAATCTGATCATGTTAGATTTTCTACTCCCCAAAATGAGTGGTTGGGAAGTTTACCAAGCAATCCAAAAAGAAAAAAGACTCAGAAATATTCCTCTAGTTTTAATGTCAGGACGCAAAGAGGAAGTCACAGATAAGCTCCCCGAACCTTTTGAGTACTTTGCTTTTGTAGAAAAACCCTTTGATGGACAACAATTGGTAGATGCTATCCGTGAAGCGATGGTAAAATCGAAGAAACAGCCTCATTTAACTCAATTAGGGGGTGATGCCTCGATTTCTCATTCTGTTGATTCATCTGCGATGATAGCAGAGATTGAATCTCTCAAATCAAAAGTAGAGAAAATGGAAAAAAATATGGAACAGATGAGAAAGCAAATTAATCAGTTGATTAATTTTATTAGACAAAAATTTAGTTAAAACTCGCTTCGCGATAAATAGCTGTAAGCTCTAACCTTGTCCCATCAAGTGGGACAAGTTCCACCCCTCTATAATCTCCTATAATCTCCCCATCGAAATCGTCTTTAAGTTAATAGTTTTTTATTAACGAATTCTTGGGCTTTTCTTTTTTGGTTGAGGAAACTGAGAAGCTGCGGGGAAATATTTAACAGGTTCTTTTTCCAAAGCTTTTGACATGAAAGAACGCCAAATAGGTGCAGCATGACCACCTCCTGTGACACCTTTGCCCAGAGTTTTATAATTATCATTGCCTACCCAAACTGCAGTAGCCAATTGAGGTACGTAACCCACAAACCAGACATCTCTTTCGGAAGAAGTTGTGCCAGTTTTTCCGGCTGCGGGACGACCAATATCTGCATTGGGCGCTGTACCACCAGGAGCAATTACCCCTTTAAGAACTGAAGTTAAACTAGCGGTTGCCCAAGGATCAAGAAGTAGCTGGGGTTGAGGTCGATTCTCGAGTAAAACATTACCTTGGCTATCTGCGACTTGTAAAATAATTGTCGGCTCAGCATGCCAACCATTACTAGCAAAAGTTGCATAAGCTTCTGCCATTTCCATAGGAGTCACCCCAATTGAACCTAAAGGTAAAGAAATCACTTTTTGCAAAGGACTTTTCAAACCCAAAAGTTTACATACTTCGATGATCTCTTCTAACCCTACTTCGTTGCCTAATTTCACCGCAGGAACATTTCGAGATTTAATCAATGCAGTTCTTAACGACATCTTGCCGGCAAATTTTTCATCGTAATTTTTGGGTTTATACAAACCAGAAGGAACTCGATAACTAACAGGTTTATCCTCAATAGTAGAGTAGGGATCATACTTGCCACTGGCAAAGGCTGTATAGTAGACGAAAGGTTTAAAGGCAGAACCAGGTTGTCTACGAGCTTGAAGAGCACGATTGAACTGGCTTTTGTCGTAGCTTACTCCCCCAACCAACGCTTTCACAAAATGAGTCCGAGGATCGATCGCGATTAAAGCTATTTGATCGGCTCGGACACCCGAACTACGTAAACGATTGAAACCTTCTTGAACCGACTTGTTCGCCATTTGTTGGATAGATAAATCGATAGTAGTTTGAACTCGCATTCCTCCCCGAAGTACTTTTTCGTCGCCAAAACGCTCTTTTAGCTCTGCAATTACTGCCTCAGTAACAAATGGTAGTTTACTGGCACTCCACGCAGTGGGCTTGTTGACGAATAGAGGAGCTTTTTTGGCAGATTGTTTTTCTGTGGCAGAAATCCAGCCCAAAGTTGCCATGCGCTCTAAAACAATAGCTTGTCTTATTTTGGTTGCTGAGTACTTAGTAAAAGGACTGTATTGTTCTGGTGCTTGGATTAAACCTGCCATCATTGCAGATTCTTCTAGATTTAATTCTGAAGCTTTTTTATTGAAATAGGTTTCTGCCGCAGTTTGAACGCCATAATTGTTGTGCCCCCAATAAATATTGTTGAGATACATTTCCAGAATTTCGTCTTTAGAAAAAATCTGTTCCACTCTCACAGCAAGAATCGCTTCCGCTAATTTACGACTAAATGTCCGCTCTTGAGTTAAAAACAAATTTTTAACTAGTTGCATAGTTAGAGTAGAGGCTCCTTCCTGGACACCACCTTTTTGCAAGTTGACTACAATGGCGCGACCAATACTATAGGGA
>JAAUYH010039796.1_pt1 | contig 14043 bp, 9 predicted proteins | sample 7278061 | NCBI WGS metagenome assembly JAAUYH01 (sample SAMN14350203, study PRJNA611818) | marine sediment metagenome | isolation source: surface marine sediment (0.6m) | place: French Polynesia: Moorea | collected 2018-08
CATCCTGCACCTCGTCGGGCAGGATGAGATGGGAAACGTCGCGTTCGACGATGGCGTTCTTGGCCGCCAGCGAAGCAAGCTCGGAATGCTTGCTGTCATGCAGCACGGTCTGGCTGAACCGCGCCACCGCCTCGAAGGCCGAGGCGAGGTCGATGTCCTGGAAGGCGCCCGGGCCCATCACCTGGGTCTGCACCTGCCCGGTCAGCGCGATCACCGGGGCGCGGTCCACCTTGGCGTCCCAGAGGCCGGTCAGAAGATTGGTGGCGCCGGGACCGGCGATCGCCAGGCAGGCGGCAGGCCGGCCGGTCGCCTTGGCATAGCCGGAGCAGGCGAAGGCGGCGGCGCCCTCGTGGCGGACGCCGAAGAAGCGCATCTTGCCGCGGCCTTCCTGGATGCGGATCGCCTCGGCCATGCCGAGATTGGAATGACCCACCATGCCGAACACGGTGTCGACGCCCCATTCGACCAGGGTTTCGGCGATCACGTGCGAGGCGGTCCAGTTCGAGCGCTTGGGCTGCGGCACGGCGATCTCCACCGTACCGTCCTGTTCGCGGACCTTCATGGTCTCCGCGGCCTCGTCATTGCCGACGCCCTTGCCGGTCTTCAGGTTGAAGTCGTAGCCGTGCCAGGGGCAGCGCAGGGCGCCGTCGCACAGCGCGCCCTCCGCCAGCGGCCCACCCTGGTGCGGGCAGCGGCCGTCGAGGGCGAAGAACCCCTCCTCGGTGCGCACCAGCGCAACCTGCCGCTCGCCGACCGCCAGCGCGGTGACCGAGCCGACCGCGAAGGCGTCCGCCTGGCCGACCGGCGCCCAGGCCTCCTCGCCCTCCTCGTCGCCGCGATTGGCCTTGGAGATGGTCAAGGCCTCGTCGTCGCGGAACCCGGCATACCAGTGGCTGCCGTCGCAGAACGGCTTGTTCTTGGACTGGCCGCAGCGGCACAGCACGTAGTGCTCCCGGCTCGCCCCGGCGCCGAAATCGCAATCCTCCAGGGTGATGCCGCCGCGCACGTAATAGGGGCCGTCTCGGGATACGTGGATCTCCGGGGTGTCGTGGTAGTCGGTCCTGGTCTCGCCCTCCTCGACGTAGCTCAACGCGCCCGACGGGCATTGGTGGATGATCGCCTTGATGGCGTCCTTGTCGGCCCCATCGGGATCGATCCAGGGCTCGATCATCGTGCGCCAGACGTCCGGCAAGCCCGCGGTACAGAACCCGGCATGGGAACAGACGCCGCGATTGTCCAGCACCGCCACCTCCTTGCCCTCATAGGTGTCGAGCTGGTCGGCCATGCGATCGGGCGCCTTCTCGTCGGTGAACCCGATGGCGGAGTGGGTGCCGTCGCAGAACGGCTTGTTCTTCGAGGCGCCGCAGCGGCAGAGATAGATGGTCTTGCGGGTCTTGATCGGTTCGCCGCGGGAATTGGTGAAGGTCTCCAGGCCAGTGACCTTGAGCGGCCCATCCTTCGCCATGGCAATCGCCGGCACGCCGGCGCCCGTCTTGTCACCCATCTCAGACCCCTGTTGTCGTGTATCCCGGCGCGCTGGCCGGCCAAGATCATGATTGAATTGATGCGGATGAGGCGTGCGGCGTTACAGAGCCGATGCCACCGGCAGCAAGGTTAGCCACTCGGCATTGCGGGCGCCAGCACTGCCAAGGCGACGCCTCGGATCGGCCGGTGGAGTCCCGATGAACCGGCTCTTCGGCCTGCGTCCAGGGCAGCGTGTCGCCGTTCACTCTTCGGAAGATCCGGTTGAGCCGGATCAATGCGCAGGCCAGCGGCATCAGTATCGTCGGCGGCGCCGGCAATGAGCCACGCCGTCAACCGAGCGACCGTATCGACATGTCAGAAGGCCAGGAAGCGCTGCTGGAGCGGATTCCGGCGTTGCAGCAGCTGGAGGGCCACGCGCTCGAGCTTCTGCAGCGGTCGGCGGTACCGGTGACCCTGCCGCCGGGGGCGAAGGCTTTCGAGATCGGCATGCCCTGCGGCAACTACCTGATGGTGGCCAGCGGCCGGGTGCGGGTGCAACAGCTCTCCGAGACCGGGCGTGAGATCGTGCTCTACCGGCTGGCCGGCGGCGAGTCCTGCGTGCTCACCACCGCTTGCCTGCTGGCGCATGAGGATTACGCAGCCGAGGCCATCGCCGAGACCGAGGTCACTGCGCTCGCCGTGCCGCGTGCCTGCTTCGACGCGCTGCTGGCGGAGTCGCCGCGGTTCCGGGACTTCGTCTTCTCCGCCTATGCCAGCCGGCTCACCGACCTGCTGCTGCTGGTCGAGGAGGTGGCGTTCGGCCATGTCGATGCCCGCCTCGCCGAAAGGCTGCTGGATCTCAGCGATGCGTCGGGCGCGCTGACCCTGACGCATCAGGATCTGGCCGTCGAGCTCGGCACCGCGCGGGAGGTCATCAGCCGGCAGCTCAAGGAGTTCGAGCGGCACGGCTACGTCCGCCGCGAGCGCGGGCGGATCGAGATTGTCGATGCCCCGGCGCTGCGGGAGATCGCGGCGAAGACGTGATGGTGACTTTGTCACCGACAGGCCGCAGGCGCGCGGGCAGTCTGCGGCCCGACAGTCCATCCCAGGAGAGGTTCCAATGATGAAAAATATCGGGACGATCGATCGCGTCGCCCGCTTGCTGCTTGGCCTGGCCCTGATCGCACTGGTGTTCGTGGGACCGCAGACGCCATGGGGCTGGGTCGGCGTGATCCCGTTGCTGACGGCGCTGGCCGGCTTCTGCCCGGCCTATCGGCTGCTCGGCATCCGAACCTGCCGCATCGCCCAGCGCACGACTCTGGACGCCGATACGGGGCTGAAATCCTAAGGAGCGCTCGGGGCCGGGAGAGCGGGTCCCGATCAATCGTGAGTATTCAGTTGGGGGAAAGACCATGACGACGCTGGTTTCGGTGAAACCTGATGTGACCTCGTTCTTCGACGAGGCGACCTATACCGCGACCCATGTGGTGGCCGACCCGGCGACCGGGCGCTGCGCCATCGTCGATTCGGTGCTGGATTACGACCCGAAATCGGGCCGCACCGCGACCGGATCGGCGGATGCGGTGATCGCCCATATCCGCTCCGCCGACCTGACGGTCGACTGGATCCTGGAGACCCATGCCCATGCCGACCATCTGAGCGCGGCACCCTATCTCAAGGCCCGGCTCGGCGGGCGGACGGCCATCGGCGGCCACATCACCGACGTTCAGAAGACCTTCAAGGCGGTCTTCAACGCGGAAGAGTCCTTCCACGCCAATGGCGAGCAGTTCGACCACCTGTTCGAGGACGGGGAGACCTTCCGCATTGGCGAGCTGGAGGCGCGGGTGATGCACACCCCCGGGCATACGCCGGCCTGTCTCACCTATGTGGTGGGCGATTGCGCCTTCGTCGGCGACACGCTGTTCATGCCGGATTTCGGCACCGCGCGGACGGATTTTCCGGGCGGCGATGCCGGCACGCTGTTCCGCTCGATCCAGAAGGTGCTGTCGCTGCCGCCGGAGACCCGGCTGTTCCTGTGCCACGACTACAAGGCCCCGGGGCGCGACGAGTATGCCTGGGAGACCACGGTGGCCGAGGAGCGCCAGCGCAACATCCATGTCCATGAAGGCATCGCCGAGGCCGAATTCGTGAAGATGCGGACCGAGCGCGACAAGACGCTCGACATGCCGGCCCTCATCCTCCCCTCGGTCCAGGTCAACATCCGCGCCGGCGAGATGCCGCCGCCGGAGGACAACGGCGTGAGCTATCTGAAGATCCCGGTCAACGCGCTCTAGGCGCGGTCCGGCCCACGCACCCATCGCAGACCGGGAGGAGACCGCAGATGGACAAGATTTCGAGACTGACCCCGTTTCTATCCGTTTCGCCGCAGGTGACCGAGACGGATCTGGGCATCATCGCCGCCCAGGGCTTCAAGTCGATCATCAGCAACCGCCCGGACGGCGAATCCGAGGACCAGCCATCGGCCGCCGACCTTGCCGCGGCGGCCGAGCGCAACGGGCTCGACTTCCGCCACGTGCCGGTGGTGTCCGGCAAGGTGACCGACCATGACGTCGGCGACTTCACCGCGGCGCTGTCGGAGATGCGGGGCCCGGCGCTGGCCTTCTGCCGCACCGGCGCCCGGTCATGCACATTGTGGGCCCTGTCGGAGGCCCACCACCTGGACCCGGACGCTATCCTGTCGACGACGGCCGCGGCCGGTTACGAGCTGGACGCGCTGCGGCCGCGGCTGGAGACCCGGTGGCGCACGGAACAGATCGCCGGCGCATCCGGCACCGTGGTGCCGATGCAACGGATGCCGACGGTGGCCCCCTACGACGTCGTCGTGGTCGGCGGCGGGTCGGCCGGCATCGCAACCGCGTCCAGCCTGTTGCGGCGGCGGCCGTCCCTGTCGATCGCGATCGTCGAGCCACGCGACCGGCATTACTACCAGCCGGGCTGGACCCTGGTCGGCGGCGGGGTCTTCGACCGCGCCAAGACCGAGCGTGCCATGGCCGACGTGATGCCCGAGGGCGTCAGATGGATCCGCGCCGCGGTCGCCGGTTTCGAGCCGGAGCACAACGAGGTGGTTCTGGAGGACGGCGAGCGCCTCGCCTATCGCACCCTGGTCGCGGCTCCCGGCATCAAGCTGGACTGGACCGGCGTCGAAGGGCTGAAGGAGACGCTCGGCCGCAACGGCGTCACCTCCAACTACCTGTTCGAGATGGCGCCCTATACCTGGGAACTGGTGCAGGCGACGCGCGGCGGCCAGGCGCTGTTCACGCAGCCGCCGATGCCGATCAAATGCGCCGGCGCACCCCAGAAGGCGATGTATCTCGCCTGCGACCACTGGCGCCGCAGCGGCGTGCTCGGCGACATCGACGTCTCGTTCAACACCGCAACGCCGGTGCTGTTCGGGGTCAAGGATTTCGTTCCCAGCCTGATGGCCTATGTCGAGCGCTATGGCATCGAGCTCTGCGTCAACGCCAATCTGAAGGCGATCGACGGGCCGGCCAGGAAGGCCTGGTTCACGGTCAAGGATGCCGACGGGGCGATCGAGACGGTGGAGAAGTCCTTCGACATGATCCATGTCTGCCCGCCGCAGACCGCGCCCGACTTCGTGCGCCGCAGCCCGCTCGCCGACAAGGCCGGATGGATCGAGGTCAGCCCGGAAACGCTTCAGCATGTGCGCTACGGGAACATCTTTGGCCTCGGCGACGCCTGCTCGGCACCGAACGCCAAGACGGCCGCGGCGGCCCGCAAGCAGGCGCCGGTGGTCGCCGAGAACGTGTTGTCGGTGCTGGATGCCCAGGGGCCGCGCGCGATCTATGACGGCTACGGCTCCTGTCCGCTGACCGTCGAGCGCGGGAAGATCGTGCTGGCCGAGTTCGGCTATGGCGGCAAGCTGCTGCCGACCTTCCCCTTCATCAACGCCAAGAAACCGAGCCGGCTTGCCTGGCTGCTGAAGGAGAAGCTTCTGCCGCCGATCTACTGGGACCTCATGCTGAGGGGCCATGAATGGCTGGCCGCGCCTGAGCGTCTGCCGCACGAGCCCGGCGCGCACGCCGCCCAGGAGGCCTGCGACTACACCGAGCCGGGCAAGGCGAAACGGGCTTAGTCGCCGCCTCATGTCAGTGACTTAGTGCTCCCCTCACCCTCCCACGGCTTCGCCGCGGGAGGGTGAGGGTGGAAGCGCTGAATCCCGAGGATCTCGAGCGGGGCCGAAGAAGCCAGGCAGGTAGGTGCGAGAAATGAATCTCCGTCTCACCGACATCATCCCCGCCGCCGAATGGATCCGGACCTACCGGCGCTCGGACTTGGCGAGTGACCTGCTCGCCGGGGTCATCGTCACGATCATGTTGATCCCGCAGAGCCTGGCCTACGCGCTGCTGGCCGGGCTGCCGCCGCAGGTCGGTCTCTATGCCAGCATCCTGCCGCTGGTCGCCTATGCGCTGTTCGGCAGCAGCCGGACGTTGTCGGTGGGGCCGGTGGCGGTGGTCTCGCTGATGACCGCGGCCGCCGTGACCAAGATCGCGGTGCCGGGATCACCGGAATACGCGGCGGCGGCCTTGCTGCTGGCCTTGCTGTCCGGGCTGTTCCTGCTGGCCCTCGGGGCGGCGCGGCTGGGGGCGATCGCCAATCTGCTGAGCCATCCGGTGATCTCCGGCTTCATCAGCGCCTCGGCGGTGCTGATCGCGATCAGCCAGATGAAGCACGTGCTGGGAGTCGGCGCAGAAGGCCACACGCTGGCGCAGATCCTGCCGGCGCTGCTCGACCGGCTGCCCGAGACCAACAGTCCGACCCTCGCCATCGGCATCGTTGGCATGGTGTTCCTGTTCTGGGTCCGGGCCCGGCTGAAACCACTGCTGGTGCGCGCCGGCATGGGCGCGCCGCTGGCCGACGCCCTGGCCAAGGCCGGGCCGGTCGCCGCGGTCATCGCCAGCATCGCGGCTGTCATCGTGCTGGACCTGCAGCAAGCCGGAGTGCGGATCGTCGGCGACATCCCGCGTGGACTGCCGCCATTGACCCTGCCGGCCTTCGACGCCGAGCTCTGGCAGCGGCTGCTGCCCGCCGCCGCCCTGATCGGCCTGGTCGGTTTCGTCGAATCCGTCTCGGTGGCGGAAACCTTGGCGGCCAGGCGCCGGCAGCGGATCGACGCAAACCAGGAACTGGTCGGCCTCGGTGCCGCCAATCTCGGCGCGGCCCTGACCGGCGGGTTTCCGGTCACCGGCGGATTCTCGCGCTCGGTGGTCAACTTCGCAGCCGGGGCCGAGACGCCGCTGGCCGGGGTCTTCACCGCCGGCTTCATCGCCCTGACCGTGGCCTTCCTGACGCCTCTGTTCTTCTACCTTCCCAACGCCGTCCTGGCGGCGACCATCATCGTCGCCGTCCTGTCGCTGGTCGACCTCCGGTCGGTGGTGCGCACCTGGCGCTATTCCAAGAGCGACTTCGCAGCCATGGCGGCGACCATTGTGCTGGTGCTGGCAGTCGGCGTGGAGGCGGGCATCGTCGCCGGCGTCGTGCTCTCCGTCGCGCTCTACCTGTGGCGGACCACCCGGCCGCATATGGCGGTGGTCGGACTGGTGCCGGGCACCGAGCATTTCCGCAACATCGAGCGGCACGCCGTGATCCAGAGCGAGACCGTGCTGACCATCCGGGTCGACGAGAGCCTCTACTTCGCCAACACCCGCTACCTGGAGCGGCAGATCCTGGCGCTGGTCGCGGCCCGGCCGGCGATCACCGATGTCGTCCTGATGTGCCCGGCGGTCAACTTCATCGACGCCAGCGCGCTGGAAAGCCTGGAGGCCATCGCCGACCGGCTGTCGACCGCCGACGTGCGGCTGCATCTCTCCGAGGTGAAGGGGCCGGTCACCGATCGCCTGAAGCGGTCCGACTTCTTCGACCACCTGACCGGGGAGGTGTTCCTGAGTCAGTTCGAGGCCATGCGGCAACTGGACCCCGGTTCGCTGCGGGTCGAAAGCCAAGCGGAGGGTGTCGAGGGCACGGACGATGCCCCACTCCAAGCCGCACGACCCGATGGACGTCCGGTCGGAGGACCGAACGAGAAGGCCCTGCCCGGCCGGCCCGTCAGCGCTCGTCCCGCTGCAGATTGAGCCATGCCACCTCGTCGCCGCTGAGACCGACGCCCAGCGCCGGCAATGTCGTGACGATCTCCCCCGCCGTTCGTGGGCCGACCAGAGCGACGGACGGAAACGGCTGGGCCAGCACCCAGGCCATGGCGATGTTGTGCGCCGACACGCCCCGTTCGGCGGCAAGCGTCTCCGCCCGGCGTCGACGCTCAGCGTTGGCGGCGCTGCCGAAGCAGGTCTCGGGCCGGGTCTGCTCCGGCAACCGGTTACGCAGCGCCTCCGGCAGGAAATAGCCGCGCGCCTGCGAAGACCAGGACAGGTGGACGATCCCGGACTCCTCGAGGAAACCAATGGTCTCGGGGGTGTTGGATGTGACGCAGCCGGGCCAGATCGGCCGCTCCATGACCGCCAGCGCCAGGTTGTTGTTGAGGATACGCAATGGCTCGAGCCCGTTGGCCGCGGCGTAGGCATTGGCCTCCCGAAACCGCTCCACGGTCCAATTCGACCCGCCGAATATGCCGATGCGGCCGGCCCGATGCAGGCGGTTCAGGACGTCGACGAATTCGCCGACCGGAATGTCGGGATTGTCGCGGTGCAGGATGTAGATCGGCGCCCGGTCGAGCCCCAGCCGGTCGAGGGAGATGTCGAGCTGCGCCTCCACGACCTGCGGGAAGCAATAGGGCGGATGCGCGCCCTTGACCACGACGACCACATCGTCGGCGACACCGCGGGCGCGGATCCAGTCGCCGAGCGCGCGCTCATGCCGGCCGCCGCCATAGATGAAGCCGGTGTCGAAGGCGTTGCCGCCGGCTTCCATCCACGCATCCCAGACGATGGCGCCAGCGGCGATCGTCTCCTTGTTGTCGCAGCCCAGGATCAGGCGCGACACCGGGCGGTCGACGCCGTCGATCGTCAGCGCGCCGATGTCTGGGGCGCCGGACGGCAGGACGCCGGGCAGCACGCGACTGCCGGCAACCGATTCCTCGCCGATCTGGTAGCCGATCGCACGGCGCCAGCGGTCGAGCGTCTCCGCATTGCCGATGCTGTCGGCATGGCCGAGGGCGGGATGGTCGGGCTCCTTCTTACCCTCCCGAATGGCGCGGCTGGCCAACTCCGCCTCGAAGGCGAACAGGTGCTCCTGACGCCGGATCGCTTCCTCGCGCGCCGCGCCGCCGACCGTGACGATGATCGTGGCGTCCGAAGGGCCGGCATCGCGTCCCGGAACCCACGGGTCGACCAGGTGCAGCATTCCCCTGCTGCCGATGATCGTCGCGGTGTTGTCGAGCGGGCGGAGGAGCGATGCGCCGCATTCCGCCGTCACCCCGCTTGCGAAGCGGAGCAGCGCATGGGCCGACACGTCCACACCGGTCTCCGCCAGGGTCCCGACCGCTGCCAGATCGGCCGGGTCCGCGAAGGGCCGGCCGGTCGCCGCACCGGCCACCAGCCGAGCGAAGGACACCGGATAGCAGCCGACATCGAGAATGCCGCCGCCGCCCAGTGCCTTGCTGTAGAGACGCGACGCGACGTCGACCGGCGCCTGGAATCCGAGCGAGGCGCGAACATGCCGAACGTCGCCGATCTCGCCCGAGCGAAGGATTTCCAGCATGCGGGCGATCTGCGGATGGCAGCGATACATGAACGCCTCCATGAAGAAGACGTCCTGCTGCGCCGCCACCTCGGTCATCGCCACCACCTGCGACGCCGTCATTGCCGCCGGCTTTTCGCACAGCACCGGCTTGCCCGCTCGCATCGCCATGATCGCCAGCTCGGCGTGGAAGGGATGCGGCGTGGCGATGTAGACCGCGTCAACGTCGTCATCGGCCGCGAGCGCGGCATAGTCGGAGTACCGCCTGGCCTCGGCGACATCGTATTCGTCGCCGAAGCGGCGGCGGCGATTGTCATCGCGGCTGGCGATGGCGATCAGCTCTGCGGATGCCGCCTCCTTCAGCCCGTCGGCGAAGTTGTGGGCGATGGTGCCCGGCCCGATGATGCCCCAGCGCGTCCGTCGCGTATCGTCCATCGCTACCTTGCTTGTCGTTGAATCGGCCGTCGCGCCGCGTCCTGCCGCGGCCGGTCTGGCTCCGGGCTACCGATCGCCATACCCTAGGGACCGCACCCAAGTCGATCCAGCCGATTTCGGCCGTGGATCGGCATCGGTCCGGCCAGGGGCGGTCCGAGGTGACACCAGGCTGGAGCGGCGCAGAGCCGTCGGGTCTGGCGGGCGATCACGCCTTCCATTTCGGCGGGCACGATGCCCGCCTAGGCGGCCCGGGCGTGCTGATCGAGGGTCTTGCGGAACACATCGATCATCTCGTCGATATGCGCCTTCTCGGCGATGAAGGCCGGCGCCAGGATCGCGGTGTCGCCGGTGAACTTCACATGCAGCCCGTTCCAGAACATGTCCTTCTGCAACTGGCCGCCGCGCCGGCCGGGCGCGCCGTCGTCCAGTACCTCGACCCCGGCCATCATGCCGTAGCCGCGAATGTCGAAGACCAAGGGGTGGTCCCGCAGGCTCCAGACCGCATCGAGGAAATAGTCCGACATCGCCGCCGCGCGCTCGAACAGCCCCTCCTGCTCGTAGATTTCCTGGGCCGCGAGGCCGGCGGCGCAGGCCGCCGGATGGCCGGAATAGGTATAGCCGTGGAAGAACTCGATGGCGTTCTCCGGCGCCGCGTCGGTGATCGCCTCGTAGATCGTGTCGGTGACCGCCACGGCGCCCATCGGGATGGCGCCGTTGGTCAGCGCCTTGGCCATGGTCACGATGTCCGGCGTGACGCCGAACGCGTCGGCGGCGAACGGCGTGCCCATGCGGCCGAATCCGCAGATGACCTCGTCGAACACCAGCAGGATGCCGTGCCGGTCGCAGATCTCCCGCAGCCGTTGCAGATAGCCGACCGGCGGCACCAGCGTGCCCGTGGACCCGGCCACCGGCTCGACGAACACCGCCGCAATCGTGCCGCCGCCATAGGTCTCGCAGAAGCGCTGGAGGTCGTCGGCCAGGTCCGCGCCGCTGGTCGGCTGGCCGCGCTGGAAGCGGTTCTCCTCCAGCCAGGTGTGCCGCATCATCACGACGTTCGGCATGGTCACCGGGAAGGTCTCGCGGTTCTTCACCATGCCGGACAGCGACACGCCGCCCATGTTGACGCCGTGATAGGCGCGCTCGCGCGACACGAACCGGATACGCTGGGACTGGCCGCAGGCCCGGTGATAAGCCATCGCGATCTTCAGCGCCGTGTCGATGGATTCCGATCCGGAATTGGTGAAGAACACGCTGTTGATCGGCTCGGGCAGCAGCTTGGCGACCTTGCTGGCGAGCGCGAAGGAGCCCGGATGGCCGAGCTGGAAGGGTGCGGTGTAGTCGTTGGTGGTCATCTGGGCGTGGACCGCGTCGGCGATCTCCTTGCGCCCGTGACCGGCCGGACAACAGAACAGCCCGGACGAGCCGTCGATCAACCGGCCGCCGGTGTGATTCCAGCAATAGACGCCTTCGGAGCGGACCACGAGGCGCGGTGCGGACTTGAAATCGCGGTTGCCGGTGAACGGCATCCAATGATGTTCCAGCGTGTTGACCCGCTGCTTGTCGTGCTCCAGCACCTGGACCGATGCGCTCATGATGGACCCCACGGCGGTTGCGGTTGGCCGAGCGGCGATACTATTGTGGCCCACTGGCTCCATAGTAGGACCAGATCAGGCCGAACGGTAAGGCCACCCAGGCCTGCAACAAGGGAGGGGCCCCGGCGGACCATGCGCGACGCGCTGTTCCATCTCGAACGCGCCCAGGCGACGACGCTGCAATCGCAGATCCGCGAGACCCTGGTTTCGGCGGTGCTGGCCGGGCAGCTGGCGCCCGGTGCCCCGGTGCCGTCGACCCGGGCCATGGCGCGGCGCCTGAAGGTCTCGCGCAACACCGTGACGCTGGCCTATCAGGCCCTGGTTACCGACGGCTTCCTGGCGGCGCGGGAGCGCAGCGGCTTCTATGTCGCCCAGGATGCGCCCGCGGCCCATCTCGACCTGCCGCCGGTTCCGACCACCGGCACGGCGCGGCCGGTCGATTGGGACCGCCGGTTCCGGGTCCGGCCGACCCGGCAGGACAACATCCGCAAGCCGGTCGACTGGCGCCGGTTCCGCTATCCGTTCATCTACGGCCAGATGGACTCCGAGCTGTTCCCGATCGCCGAATGGCGCGACTGCGTGCGCCAGGCCATGGGGACCCGGTGGCTGGACGCCTGGACCGAGGACCGGTTCACCGAGGACGACCCGATGCTGATCGAGCAGATCCGCCGGCGCATCCTGCCCCGGCGCGGCATCTCGGCGAGCGATGACGAAATCCTGGTGACCCTGGGGGCGCAGAACGCGCTGTATCTCCTGGCCAGCCTGTTCGTGACGCCGTCGACCACGGTGGCGGTGGAGAATCCGGGCTATCCGGACATGCGCAACATCCTGCGGCTGCGGACGGAACGGGTGCGGCCGGTCCCGCTGGACCGCGACGGGCTGGTGGTCGACGGCCGGCTGGCCGGGGCGGAACTGGTCTTCACGACGCCAAGCCACCAGTTTCCCACCACGGTGACCATGAGCCTCGACCGCCGCCGGGCCCTTCTGGAAGCGGCCCATCGCAACCGGGCGGTGATCATCGAGGACGACTACGAGTTCGAGACCAATTTCTGCGGTGAGCCGTGCCCGGCGCTGAAATCCCTCGACCGCGACGGCAGGGTCATGCATGTGGGCAGCTTCTCGAAGTCGCTAATGCCCGGCCTCAGGCTCGGATACCTGGTGGCGCCGCGGGCCGTCATCGACGAGGTCCGGGCCCTGCGCCGGCTGATGCTGCGCCACCCGCCGGGCAACAATCAGCGCACCGCCGCCCTGTTCCTCGCCGCCGGTCACTACGATGCGCTGATCCACCGGCTGCACCGCGCCTATCGCGGCCGCTGGCACGTCATGGGCGAGGCGCTGAGCCGTTATCTGCCGGGCTGGAGCCGGGCGCCCAGCTTCGGCGGCACCAGCTACTGGGTGGACGGCCCGCCGGAACTCGACGCCGACGCGCTCGCCGACCGCGCCCGTCAGGAGGGCATCCTGCTCGAGCCCGGCGCCATCCATTTCGCCGGCGACGCGCCGCCCAGGAACCACTTCCGGCTGGGCTTCTCGTCGATCCAGGAAGACCGCATCGAACCCGGCATCGCGCGGCTTGCCGAGCTGGTGGGCGTCAGGCGGTGACGCCGCCCCGATCGGACGCTCTGCCGGGCCCGGACATCACCGGGTGATCGTCGGACTCGAATGGGGTGGCCTCGCGATCGGCGCGGCCGCGTTCCTGCTGGCCGGAATCGCCCGCGGCTATGCCGGCTTCGGGCTGTCGGCCATCATCGTCGCGGCCCTGACCCTGGTCCTGCCGCCGGCCGAGGTGGCGCCCATCGCCATCCTGCTGGAGGTGACCGCCAGCGTGCTACAGGCGCCCGGGATCTGGCGGCGCATCGACTGGCGGACACTGGCCCTGCTGCTGGTCGGCGCGGCGGTCGGCAACCCGGTCGGCGTCGCCGGGCTGGTCTGGCTGTCCGCCGACACCGCCCGCATCGTCATCGCCCTCATCATCATGGTTGCCGCGATCCTGCTGCTGACCGGCATCAAGGCGCGGCGCGCCAGCGGGCCGGTCGGCGCCATTGGGGCCGGCTTCGCATCCGGCGTCGCCAACGGCCTGTCGGCGCTGGGCGGGCTGCCGATCGCCCTGTTGCTGGTGGCGCGGTCCGACCAGCCGGCGGTGATCCGCGCCACCATGATCGGGTATTTCTTCCTGCTGGATACCTATGGCGGGCTGCTGTTCGCCCATCAGGGGCTGATGACCTCCCTGGTGTTCGAGCGGACGGCGCTCGGCCTGCCGCTGGTCCTGGTCGGACTCCTGGTCGGCGGCCGCATGTTCGCGACCACCGATCCGCGATCGTTCCGCAAGATCGTCCTCGGTCTGCTGATCGCGCTGGCGACAGTCGGATTGATCAGGGGCGCGTTGGGCTCATAATGCGGCGGACCGCGAACGATCCGGCCTCTCAGGAACATGGATCCAGCACCGTGCGATCGGACCATACCCTCTGGGAAGACACCGCGGCCCGGCACGACGGGCTGTCGGAGGACGCCGCCGAAGCGGATTGCGACGTGGCCGTCGTCGGGGCCGGATTCACCGGATTGCGCGCGGGGTTGCGGCTTGCCGAGAGCGGCAGCCGGGCCATCGTGCTCGACGCCCACGACGTCGGCTGGGGGGCATCCGGGCGCAACGGCGGGCAGGTCAATCCGATGCTGCCGGTCGAGCGTCCGGAGCAGCTCAGGCAGGCGGTCGGCGATGTGTATTTCGAGCGCCTGGCGGAGGTCTCGCTCCACTCCGCCGACGCCCTGTTCGACCTCGTGCGCCGCTACGGGATCGACTGCGACGCCCGCCAGAACGGCTGGTTGCGGGTCGACCATTGCCGGGCGGCCCAGGCGCGGGCGCGGGCGGCCGCGAAGGCCTGGAACG
>JAAUYH010058673.1_pt1 | contig 14039 bp, 7 predicted proteins | sample 7278061 | NCBI WGS metagenome assembly JAAUYH01 (sample SAMN14350203, study PRJNA611818) | marine sediment metagenome | isolation source: surface marine sediment (0.6m) | place: French Polynesia: Moorea | collected 2018-08
CCCAGAGGAGTAGTCTTTGAAGTGGTACGGTAGTTTTCGTATGTAAAAATATAGGGATTACAGCTTTTTTAGATTTTGAGTGTTAAAACTTACCAGGACAGAGGGGTACAGTACTGTAGTCATCTGGACAGCGCTGCCCAGCAGCTTCATTGGAGAAACCAGGCGTACGTTCGTTCCGTACGCCTATCATCGCGGTGCACAAAACACGAAAAGGGTTTTTCTGGCTAAATTTGCTCTTCCTCTCCCACATGTCCGAAAACCACAACGTTGACAAGGCAGATCCGAAAAGGAAACGAACTGCATTCGAAGATAAGTGAGGATTACATACACAGAAGTGTTCCAACATCAAAAGAGGAATGGTGAAAGGTAGTAAAACTATGAGCCATTGTTCATAGAGTACTTGACTTCGGCAACATCACCCTTTTCCTTCTTAGAGTCGTTAACATGGCTTCCGCCGTGAACCTGAACTTCAACGGCACAAGGGTGATGGTTCGAGCGCGCAGCGGGTAGTCGTAGCACAGGAACAGAATCGATGGGATCGGGTAACGGATGTCGGCGTCGGAGCTTGGGCATTTCACAACGTTGCAGTGTAGTTTGAGCTCTTGGAGTAGACATGGTGCAGGCTTAGATGATGAAACAACAACGCAGAGGCAAGGAAGCGTACATGGGGAAGGGCAGACTAGTGAAAAGAATATAAATCGTTCGAGCTTTCCAGCTTGAGTGGTGCAGGTGTCCTACGAGTGGGAAGTTTCGGTTCATCGGAGTCGAATCCATGCTATTTGCTGTATCGCCTATCACCTGGAACATGTTGCGAAAGGCAATGGGCGGAAAGGACATGCCATCTTGCCGAATCGCCGAAACTGGCACACGCTGCGCTAATGATTTGCATTTTGGTTAAGCGATGTGAATGGTTCACCCGAATAGAACTCGGTGATTACATCATGTAATTTTTATATTTTTATTTAGCAAAAAAATACAGAACCTGAATCTCCTTACTCTCGCACACCCTAAAAGTGAGGTACACCCATCGTGCCTCTGACGCACTGCGCAGAGTACTGTACGGTGCAATGTTCCAGATCCAGTGCTTTCCATTTATGGCAAGAACGGTTGACAATCTACCTCGAGAATTGTAATTGGGTTCACGGTCTATGCTAAGCGTCATGATTGGGTTCACGATCTAGCCGATATACTGGTCAGTGCCACTTACCTACAGTGGGTGAAAAGAGAGAGAGAACAGGAAAGTCGTTTTCCTACCGGGTGCGAGATGCAGCTCAGTGCGAAACGAAGCACTGAGTGCGTTGTTTTCAACCATTCGCCTCAGATTGCACCCTCGCTTACGTCACACGCATATCAGAATAGAACGAATAAACCCACACAGTAATGCTAAAATTCATGCAGGACGCTAACATTCGCCCCTATACTCGATTCATTCCATCCTATGAGACGGACTCAATGACTCATTGGTTATTGATCTCGATTGAATTTGGGCTACATATTTAGCTAATAATCTTCCCCCTTCCATCACTTCTGTACAGCAAATAATGAGGAATTCTCTCGTACTGTTCTTGCCAGCTTCTCCGTCTTGCCATCAAGAACGCAATAACAATACATCACACCGGTCGAACGGATTGTCGTTATGCAATGGAACGAGTGTTATCATGAAAACAGCAATACTGTATGCACGAAATCAAAAAAACTAGACCGTGAATCGTGTCTCGTCATCTCATGCGTAAGCATCGGACGACGATGTTGACTGACTAGCTACTGTAGACAAGTCCTGTACGCGCTGTTGAAATATTGCGTGCTCGCATCACGTCGCACTATGCAGTAAGATATAATTTATATAACTGCAATCTATGGTTTACCTTCTGTATGCGCGTGTAGTTTAAAATAAGAATATTGCATATTTTACTTCGACCTTTTTATAGGGATCTGACCTACAACAAGTTCCTCAACTGTTCGTCATGAGACACGGTTCCTATAAACAGAAGAATGATAGAACTAAATTCACTGTGGAATCAGCAAAGTCGAACTGGCATCCTAATGAACGAATAAGCAAGAAGCATCGAAAACCAAGTGTAAATTTCTTGGACGACGCAGCGCACCGTTCCGATGAATTCGATGCCCTTCTATCAGTTTAATCGTTGTGTCATCTTGCAGGTTTTTGTACCCTAGAACAGCAGCACTGTATAGCACTGAATAGTACCGCATAGTACAGCACAACACTGTACAGAACAGAACTGGATTGTGCTGCCCAGAACCGTTTTCAAACGAACTCTGTACCGTACACTGTTCGTTCCGCACACTAATCCTTGCAGCCCGCAAAACACGAAAAGAAGTTGGACTGTGAGCAAAAGCACTGCGGTGAGCATCATGGCGATAGCAGCGCATGAAATGAACATGGGCTTGCAGTTAGAAATCCGTTCGTTCTTTTGAAATAATTTTCGTCCAGCGAATCAGTTTCACATGACGGAATAAAACACTTTGACAACATGCTTCCGTAACACCGTGAATTCAACTATAGTGTAGCCAAACTTCCAGGTGCAACATTGTACAGATTCATTGTGCGGCGCCGTTCGTTAACTGTAAACCAGTCATGAAGAATTTTCATGGTGCAATGTTAGGAAACAAAATTTCGGGAGATTTAGGACAAACCCATGCAATCGGTTCGCCAATCGAAAACCATCTATGTAGATAGAATTTATTCGACGAAGATTGGTGAAAGGTTCTGGTGGTTACTGGCTACTTTTCTCGACAGGAGTCAACTTTTGTACGATTCTCTGCTGTTCTGCTTTTTCTAGCATGGTTTAGCCTCAGAAAGCTCAGCCCTTGGCCTTCATCACTTGATCCAGCGGCAAGCTACACCTGTGCAAACATTTCCAGTTCAGTATACCGCAACGACAGCAATGCAAGTGTAGTGCGAATTTCTCTTTGTCTGCTCCAGTAAACATCACAAGTTGATTGCGAGAATGTACCATCGGCAATTCGATTGGATACGATCAAGCACACAGTTTGATTCTACAAAGAGGTTATCCCGTCCCTTTCGTTTCCCTATTATCTTTCCCTGCAGTATTGAATTTGCCTCCGTGGAATAGTCAAAACTGCGCTCAACACTGACGTCATACTAATTGAGGAGCTGTTGAATGTGGCAACAAAGCATAGATCTTCGCTCACAAAGAGATCATGACGCAAAGAGTCAAGGATGGAGATACAAAAACAGCTGGCATTGAAACGAAGGTAGCACTGCCATTACATTGGTTGTATAGCGTAATCACAATTACGCTGCGGAATACTGAAATTATTTGCGATAATTCATCAACGACGTTTGCTCCTCCGTATCTATCTACGCCTTCTTTCCAGCCAATTCTCTTCGGGTCCTGCAACCCTACAAAGACAGATACGCAACTTGGCTGGTTAGCCTTCCCTATGGCAGAAATAATATCGACAGAAAGTGGAGACGGTAGTTCCTCACCACTATTAATGAACACTATGGCTCATTCTTACATTAAAAGTAGATATCTGAAAAGTTTTTCTCATAAGTACACAACTACAGTTGTATCCAGCAATTAGACCTTCAATAAACAGCAAAAGCAAGAGGAGCACAGAAAAGGCCAGTTTTTCAAAACGCTGTAGATATGAAATCAGGTAAACGACTTGCCCGTTGTTTTCATTAAAGATAAAAGACGGCGCAGTGTGTTGCGCATGAATTATTCTTGATTTTTTTGTATTCTTGATTTATTAAAGCTACAATACCCTAAGTCATTGTCAGAAATTTCTTACTTTTTCGTGAACACAAGAAGGAATCCGATTTGCTATTTAAACGTATTTGCAAACATTTTTAATGATTTGTATCTCGAGAAGAGTATTATTGCTCCAGGTACAGTGTAAATTGCTAAAAGTAGACTTAAAAAGATATTTTAATCTTGTGAAACCATATCATGCGGTTTGCCTTGTAAAATAATAGAACAAAACAAAAGATAAAAGTATTTGTTGGTAAAGTCGAAAAGAATCGGGTAGCGTGTCGAACACCATGATCACCTTTCTAAAGTAATGAGTCGCTAAGAATCTATAGCTTCAGTAGAAGAAATAGACATTGTAACTAACGAGTGAAAAACTACATGAGAGTACTATTTACACATGAGCAGACTCAAATAATTTAACGGGGCCATGAATGCGCGGTACAGGGTGCTGGAAGTGAACTTGTGTGCTCCGAAGCGAGAAACAGTTTTTGTTCAAGGGAGCAGAACAGCCTTGGTGATCCCATAATCTGATTAGTCCTTTCAATTATTTATTCATAGCTTGCCATGGTTCGGAAAATCTGGCTTACTGAGACGGAAGTTCATCGAACATTCTGAACAGTTCTCAGGCTTAAAATGCTGTGCCGACGAGCCTTTCAGACAAGAAATAAGGGAGAAGACATAATACTAGTAGCATTCACACAGATTGTATGACGCCTTGTACTGTTTTAAACATAGACGTTGTGTTGACTGCATTTTTGACCATCCCATTTTAGGCCCAATTCAGCTTTAGACAAAAGTTCTTGTAGTACGAGAAGGTAGGATTACAAGTACAGCAGAAATTTGCAGTATCAGCGAATTAGGTCTAAATAAATCTGGCTTATAAAAATTTGAAGAGCGCCTCATTGTAATTTGAATAGCGGTATTAAGTGTATATGCAAACGTTTGACCATTAGGTGCACTCGTAGCTGAATAAATAGCTCCCAACCTGTGTTGATTTTGTCTTAGTACTAATCTCTGTATACCTGACAAACACTCGATTCCGATATTCTCCAAGTTATCGAAATAATTTGCAATTACAAATGGAATGTAGCATTATCCGATATTCTCGAAAATTCATATTTGAGTTCGCAACATTTCTTTTTATTGGTCGGGCGCTGGCTGAAAAATTACTTGCATACCGAGTTACAGTAATTTTCGTTGAAAGTGCGTCGAGTTGGGATTGTACGGAAGTGAATTTTCAAGTGATTTTTTGTGCCACTTTAGACTATATCAGCTAAATATTAAAATTTCGGGTGGCACCTAATTCACTTGTTTTGTTTTACTGTCTAGCAATGCTGAATACTTTCTGATATGATCAATGGAGGACTATCTATGTAGCTTTTACCATTGAAATAAACATAGAGCGTGTTGCTTGGGCATGGAATGGGTATATCTATTATTGTGTTGATTCCGCAGCTACTTGCCTCTTCCTAGTGAACCATCCATGCAAATTTGAAGGAATTCGTTGAATACCTAGTCAATCTAACTTACATGAATCTCACCGTCAGAAACTGCTATTTCAGGCTTTTTCAGATAAAAAATTAAAATAAAATCCTCCTAAATGCAGTCGACAAGAAGTATTAATGGCTGTTTAAGTTCTTTTGCCTTTTTCGATACTGGCAAGTTCATTTTTATTTACTATCGCATGAAATTAGACCGCAATGTCTAATGTTATTTCCCAATCCATTATGAATTATGGCTCCAATCGTGCATTTTATGTTGCGCAGAATCCTTTCCCCAGTATTTCAAATTCGTTTCTTAATTGTTCGTCAACATGTTTGGTAATGGAGGGTACAATCAACTGTAGGATGAGAATAAAACGGCACACCAACTCATTTGCAAGATCTGAACGTTAAGTCACAATAATATAAAATGTAAAAGCTTATTTTTCTCTGATTTTACAATTTTGTTGTACACAATTCATTATTTCTCTTTTCAAGCTATCAAACTCTTTGAAATTACCTTGGCTTTAGTTCGCAGTTTAAGGATTCAGATAATATTAAACATTACAAATCTGATTCTCTCAGAACAAAATAGCACAGAGCTGTAAAATATTGTATTGCAAATATAACGAAAAAATGAAGGGTTCGACAATATATTCTGAATAAATTGGAGTATTTTATTCCTTTTGTGTCTATTACGTGGAGAAAATTTAATAACATGATTCCACCACCGCTGAATTCAATATTTATGCAAATATCTCTCTGCTTAACGCCATGTTTGAATCATAAGTCTAAATTGTACGAAATGTGACTTCAATTCAATGTACTGATACTTGTTTTGTGCCTCATGAAACTGCCTGACTTAATGGGAAAAAGCTTGTTAGCGCATGAAAAGATTTTCTATTTAGATGGCCAAAATGAAGTTATATCAAAACGTATATGAAGATTTACAACGTCTTCTTGGGGATAACTCATTTATTGTGTTTCAAAGCATAATATAGAGTTCTTTTACGAAATCTAGAAGATTCGAATCCAACCGCATCATAGAAGTCAATTAATGATATTGATCTCGACAGTAACTTAATATCGGCTTGTGATTGACAAGCTGGAGTAACATGCCAGTATATTGCAATAGTGAATAAGAAATCTACTATTCGGCTGTTTACTGAAATTGTGCAAATTGTGAAATAGGCAGAAATAGTTTACACGTCTTTTTTTGATTTTAACTCTGAGAGATTTAAACATAGAGAATTCGGATACTTGGTCTGCATAAAATTAAATATTTAAGAAGTTATTTATTTGGATCGAAGCCGACAGTGGTCGTAATCTAGACTGTAAACATTTTTGCTCAACAGAATATGTAAAAATTTGGTGGCATAAGAATGCCTGAAAATTATTGCAGCGCTTGAGGTTTGATGGTCGGATCCTGCGAGAATTGTATGGAACTTTAGTTTTGTGCGTAGCAGATTCTTTCTGATTACTGAAACACGATGAATCCGTTTATACTGGAATGTATTCTATTTTCGAAGCTTGATTCCGGGTTTTTGAAAACTCAACAAAATGGCATAGAAACAAGATTCCTTAGAAACTAAAAAATTTCATTCCTCTTTCAATGCAAAAATAATTGATTCGATTGGAAGCAATTCTCTTACAAAATTGACAATTTTATGCCATAAATAAAAATATTGTGGTTTGAACCGGCACAGAAGGTTTCTGAATACGGTCATACACCCAATGCATGGATGGATGAGCGTTCAATACAGATTTGGTATGAGAAAGTATCTCAACCATACGTTTGCAATCGTCGGGAAGCATCAGGACTGCTATTGGATGATTTTTTGTTCATGAGGATGCGGCATTGTATGCAAAAATGTTGGAAGACAATACTCGGCGATTTATGATACCGCCACATCACACATCTGTGCAACAACCGTGTGATGTTGGCATAAAAATCGCTGGAATCAAGACTGAATAAATGTGCGTCGAAATGGAGGCGAGAGAAATTTGCAAATATGATACCTGGCGAGAAAATACCGACCCCAAAACGAGAAGATGTACTTGACTGGCTGAAACAAATTTGGGACAAGTTTCCAAACGAAACCGTGAAAAATGCATTTACAGGCAGTGGTTATAAATTCGAGTAAGGAATCAATTACAACATGGATACGGAATCTGATTCCGAAATTGATTTAACCGATGAACCAAACAATTTCTGATAAAATAGGACATTTTATTCCATACACTATGATTCAACATTAAACGTGTCAACCCCCAATTTGGGGGTACATCTGAATGCAAAATACGGTATTACATTATCATGTAGTTCTGTAACATTGTACCGAAAGATGCGACGTGAGACAACATCGATGGATGGATCATCGGCAATATAGACTTCGAAGCATCTTACTCTCGCCTTTCATTCAAATTTTCTTGTACATTCCAAGTCTGCACATCACCGAGATCAAAGGCTGACGAGGCGGGGAGGGGGGGTAGTACGAGTGAAGGAATGGAATCTCGACGGCAATATAGTGGCGGTTGAAAAATAATTGGATGCAGAGGACGAGGTTGCGTAGGAGGAGTTGTGCAAGCAGACATGATGAACATTGAAGTGAGGTGCACACAGATCCGAGAACATGGAATCCTATATATACACGAAAGGAGGCTGACCGAGGAAGACAAACTGAGTCGGTGCGCTGCAAAACCACGAGTTACATCTGCTATCTTGCAAAGGTGTGATTATGAGGCGGAAAACTCTAGAGTATTCACCGTATTGTCCAATTCTTTCCCTTGCACATGCAGCGACTCAGTGATCGATGCATTCGAGACCGTGTTTGCTTTTGATAGATTGCCATCACAGCTGCATGGCAATCAACAGTCATTGTACACCATTGTTTTTGCGCTAGTCCAGCGGCATCCTCATGGTGAATAAGTAGAAATTCCTACTATGGTTCGCCGCAATACGAAGCCATCCAAGCGTTTCTCCGATCGAAAGTTATGTATCTAAATAGAATTGATTTCATGACGGATAGAACTTGCAAAAACCCACTCTTTGCAATCTTCTAGAACAACATTTTGTATGTCTTACCAGGGCAAACGTGTATGAAACAAGCAATTGTATGTGGGGCAGCGACAGCCCTAACACAACAATTTATCGTTTGACTTTTTCATGGATCATTGCAAAAATGTATTGCTCATTGCACTGCATGGCTGCACAGTACTACGACTTAGTACGCAAATCATTTTCGGCTAGAAAACAAGCACCTTACTATTGCCAGGACGGTTGAAAAACCACGAGCCACGCAGGGCCTACAAATCATTGCTTCGGAACTCAAACAAAAGGGAATGTTGTGTACAGACCCTTTCAGAAGTTTATTTTTTAATTGACTGTCAAAAAATTGCAACTGTCAATTCTAGAATTCATGTAGGATTATACAATTAAATTAATTATATTCAAAATGTATTTAATTATGGTCCCTTGCTTCATTCATTAGGAATCATCCGCCGCCAAAAAAGCGGGGGATTATTATATATCTCCAATGGATATTGTTTTTCCCAAAAATACACGGCAACCCGATGTATATGGGTATATCGATTCCTGTAACGCTTCGGACTAGGCAGACAATTCGCAGGCAGGATAAGTTGAATAATTCGCGGATACAAAATATAATTATTTAACCTTGGACTGACCAAGAAATAAAATATCCAGTACGCTAGAAAAAAGCAATGTTATCCAATTAATACATCAAATTATTTAAATACATTCTACCTCTAGAATGGTCTGAGCGTACGAAGAAGCAATAAAACATGATGCTCCAGTACACTACTCCACCTAAAAGGGGTTTCAAAACTGTAGAATGACTATCTGCTCGTTTTCACTGCAGATCTCGCAGAGCTTTAGATTATTGTACAAAGTAAAATATTGGCTCCAATTTTCGAAAGCAGTTATAGAAATAATCTGATAACTTACTTTTGTTCCGATTTTGCTGCTGGTTCTCGTGTATGAAATGATAGCTACTAGGGTGGTTGACTTTTTGGTAGTCGTATCACCGTATTTCTGTTACTCCAGTGAACCATTCATGGGCTTCGTGGCAATTGGTATCACTTCAAACAGAAGAGATATTTGAGTAAAAGAAGTTTAGTTTCTTGAATATTTTTCATCTGAAGACAAGGCATTAAGAAATCATAATTTACTGAGTCATCTCCTCTTAATTGCTGTTTCCCCCGCAGCTGGATTGATAGTAGGCTCAGCATATAAGTGACGCATGAATTTTGGCATAAAACGAGGGTAGCTGTATATCAAGCTCGAAAAGCTTAGTAGAACGAACTTCGGAATATAAAATCCAGTACTGGTCGGTGAGATTGAGGATTCAATTTCATTTATTTAAAGGGATAGTCTCTATTGTATCTGGCTAGATGACCAGCATCCCAATAGATAGAGAAAAGCGGTAAACAACCGGATACCTTCATGACTGGTTCATTCCATGTAAAAATTGTTTTCGATGCATGATATCAAAACCAAATTTGACGATCAAACAGCCTGGAGCCATTTTCACCTACCATTTGTTTGAATTGTTCGAACGGAGCCATAGCATTTTGATGTATTGATTGATAATCGCTATTGAACGCTCTATTTATGCAACGTTTATGACAAAGAAAATGTAAAGTAGAATTAATCTGAAAAAGTGGAATGTTCTAGTGCAAAGTAAGGTCCGTTTATCCGATCAACTCACAGTACGTCAAGTACTAGACGAACTGCACGTACCAATTATATTTATCTACTGTTTCTGACTTGAAGAGCATTATTTTCCGTAATGCAAGAGCTTAAGATAACAAACGACTTTATGAGAAACGGCATATTAAACTAATAAAATTTTAATGAGCACTGTTGAGCCATATTTATTGTAAGAAATGCTCGAAAAAGTCGAATCTCGGCAGGCATCATGTCGTATAATCAGCGCAGTGTCTAACTTTTTTGCATTCCAGGATTGATGATGTAATGCCATTTACATTCTTCTCTTTTAATGGTAACTTGATAGATATGGTTTCCGTACTGCTACATAGTTCTTGATCTTGTTATCTGTAAGAACTGCGCGAGCTATTGAAATACTTAATGGTATTGGTCTAAATTCATCAAATTTTGCCGTTAACTCACGTATAGGCTGAAAACTATTCTCTCGTGTGCATTTTAGTAATGCATGAAAAAAAATTGCTGTTGATTTTTTCTTGCGCCTCTTTTTTGTTCATCTTCTTCGTTGCGGTATTTCCTTCCACGAATAATACTAGATGTAGTCCACAGTAGAATACTGTAATGTATAACAATCATATTCTACGGTAAACTAACATACATTAAATTCATTATTGGGTTTCTAGGCCCCTTCGAAACCTGTTCCTCGGCTTTCATTCTAGTCATGTCCCACTTTCTGTTACGCATGATACGAGTGTTGCAATTATTTTTGTTTCTTTCATAGTACAAGTAGGGTCACTGGATTCATGAAAACTGTACACAGAATTGACTTTTAGGTATAATATCGTTTTAGCACACAGTACGTACCATAAGCAGTGAACGAAAAGAAGAAACTCTAAGTATCGGCTATTTGCAGTTCGTTCAATGTAACCAACTGAAAATCGTTTAGGAGGTTAGCTTTTCAATAGCCATACAATCCTGTCATTCACAAGGCGGTTGGATGCTGAACTTCTTAATGCTACTCAATGCTATATAAGCACGAAAATACATATCCATTATTAAAACATCAACCAGTCGAAGCACGGCACATGTGAACCGCGTTGAAGTCGAATAAAATTTCAATGAGAGCAGTTTGCCATAGAAAGTCTCCCTTCTCAAAGTTTCAAGTAGCATAATATTCAATTTAAAGAAAGATACGTTAAAGATCTTCCGAGTATCACTTTTCAAAAAGTAGATAAATCAAACTGATCATTAACGGGTAATGCAAAACTGTGGTTGTTAAATGAAGATCGTCCATTCCAAATCTCTGAGCTGAAAAGTTGAAACTTTGGTGACTGATTTTCATATGAATTTGTGCGTATAGCAGGAAAAATCGACAATAATCCAACTTATTGAACATCTCAGAAGAGGAATTAGCGAATAGCAATTTCGGGAACGGATAAGTACCGAAATTTGTTGTCGCTCGCTTTCGGAAGCATATGGTTTCGAAAATCATCGGTTTAAGTGGAATTAATCTGTGCTGTTCTTGCTTGCAAGAAAACAACGGACAGCGCTCAACTCTTTTTAAATTTTGGGACTAAAGATTTCTAAATGATTTCTCAAATAATATCTGACTCTGTTTTCAGGGAGCAAACTCCAAAAATTTTAGGATAAACAGAATGAATGAGAACAGAAAAATAGCTTGATTTATACTAGAGCTTGGATTGATTGCTGAGGCGCAAATCAAGCGTAAAAGTAAGCTAAAGTTAGCTTCAAATCAAAATAAATGTAGCACCCAGGAGTAAAAAAGATATAGTCGAGATCAGATTGGAAAACAAGAGCAGACCTACGTAAGTCAGAATCTTGGAATTTAACAGAAAAATTTTGTTTAATCTGAAATCTTAAAGGTGAATGGAGGAAACCCCTGAACAGCAGGCTGCATGAACCAACGACGAAAATGAGATTTTAGGGGAATCCAGGGGACTGTTATATGCGTACATAGGAAGGAAAATGTTGAATTTACGACGAAACGCTTGGTGCCAACAAGACCATGGATCTAAAGCAATAGTTGGGTATGCCCCTCCTCTCGCAAGCCCCTTATCTCGTCGGAAAATTACGAACTTGACTAAGAAGAAAACAAAAGAAGTACGAAGCGTTTAACATGATAAGCAAGGATGATATACTGAGATGTTATACAAAGATCATACGAACAACGGTGCTCGATTGTAGAACTAGTAGACATTGTTCATTGGTGATTCAAGTTTTGAAGCATTACCCTTCCCTCTTCAGCAAAGTTAACTTGGCTACCATTGTCAACTTCAACCTGAACAGCGAAACAGTGATGGTTTGAGCGAGCGGGGGGCAGCTGTAGAACAGGAACTGAATCAATGGGGTCTTGTAGCAGGAGCTGACGTCGGAGCTTGGGCATGTCGCGACGATGTAGAGTAGTTCGAGTTGTAGATGTAGCCATGGTGTAGTGGTTGAAGATGAAACACGAACGCTGAGGCAATGAGACAAAGCAATCCACGCGCTGTGCTGAACTCTACCATACTGCAGGGACAGGAAGCGATTTACCCGAAGTATTGTAATTGGGTTTTCGATCTACCCTAGGCATCATGATTGGGTTTGCGATCCACTGTTTGCGTAACGATTGGGCTTGCGATCCAGCCGATAGAATGAAGTCAAAGGGAGAGGGCGAACAGTTGAAGCTATATTTGATTAGCTGCGACAAGCATAAAGGATCAGTTCAACTACTGTACTGTAGCTGCTTGGCGTCGTACCCTAGCCTACCGTCCACAGTATTCGGGACGGAATGAATTAATCTGATAATCTTGAAGTTGTTCAGTAATTTGATATTCGTATCCTTACTCTTGCTCTTAAGATGCAACGCCTTTTTCACTTTTACCCAACTTGATCTGCATCTGTTTGCTCGGGTACTACTTATTTTATGCCAGGAACAGAATGAAAACTTATTCTACTAGTACGCGAAATATTATTATGCCAGCATTATCGTTCACATTCTAATTTGTACCGCACATCAAGGCACTACGTTTCCACTTTCCCCTCTCTTCTTGGGTTCCAAATAAGTAGAGGGCGTACCTCTTCATTAAACCTCAACCGTCATTCCACGAAGAACGCAACAACGATTCATAGCACTGGCCAAACGCATTGTTATTACGCCATGGAACGAATGTGAACTTGAAAAGCGCTACAGAAGCAAAACCAAACTAAAGAGTGCCGTGAATCGTGTCACGTCATCATATACGCAAGCACGAGACGTTTGAACTTAATTTTTTAGTTCTGTTTGCGCGTGCACAGCAGTGCAAAGTGACTAATTCGAGCTGAGGAAAACTTGTAGGCACTGTAGTATGTTTTCGTGCTCACATCCCATTGAACAGTGCGACTGCACGGAAAGGGTTCGTCGAAATTTGATCAATTGGCCCTCATAAGGTTCCCTTTTTGTGCCCGAGAAAAATTGGACCGCATGTGTTATCTATTTATTTGTTCAATATTTTCGAACTTACATGGCTGACAAAAGTTTCTCACATCTTGCTTATCAACAAAAGCCAATGCTCCTACAAATATCCCATAAATAGAACTAGTGTTGAGTGAGCAGAGGTAAACAGGGCTTAAAAAAGACACTAGCTCAAGATTTTACCGAACCAACAAAGAAGTAATTATTGTACAGATCTGAGGGTGAGCGGAAAGGTAGAAAATGAATTACACGACTAGTTGATTTAAGTTCTCGACAAAACAAATAGAGATTATTGATATTTTGTAAGTGGTGCATGTTATTTCAATGTATCGACGATATATATTAGAAATGTGAGTTATGTAAACCGTCTCGCAGATCTGCTTCAACAAATTACCGCAACTGAATCATGTCGTCCAGGATCCGATTTCATTCATCATTATTTGACAAGTTTGGGCTTTGGCTACCATGACTTTTTGAGTCTCAGAAGAATTGTTTAGCGAAACTCATATCTCAAAGAAATGCTGCTTAAGTAATTTTATTTAGATTAATCTTGCTTCCATGAATACAACCAGAGCCACACAAATTCGATTTTCGACCCAAACAATGGACAAGATTAGCATTATAGAAAGCTACGAAAGAGTAGTTGAATTTGTTCTGATTGCAACCATCATCAAATACAC
>JAAUYH010034152.1_pt1 | contig 14038 bp, 10 predicted proteins | sample 7278061 | NCBI WGS metagenome assembly JAAUYH01 (sample SAMN14350203, study PRJNA611818) | marine sediment metagenome | isolation source: surface marine sediment (0.6m) | place: French Polynesia: Moorea | collected 2018-08
TCTTGAATGAAGAACTAGATTTACTTACTCCTGAAGAAATTTCCGCTTTTGCAGTCTTACGAAGAAAGTATACTGAAAGAAAAAGTCCAATGATTTAAGTGATATTGAGAAACTACACAGCATTGCTGAAATCATTATGCAGAAGGAAAAGCAGAAAAGGTCAAATTGCTTCCCAGTATTTAACCCTTATTTTATTCTATGACCGACAGCTCTTGTTGAAAGGCTACTTTCAGATGCTGGCTCTGTAGGCTCTGATGATCGACAAGGATTAGCTCCTAACTTGTTAGAATCGCTAGTATTTCTGGAAGTCATTCGAAGCTACTGAAATCTACAAACAGTATTAGCTGCAAAGTACAATTTTCGTTGCAACAAAGACTGACATTACTAGACTAATTTATTTTTGTCACGTGCTGCATTGTGAATTGAAAAGCTATCGGAATACTTCGCGAATTATGTAGTTTTATTGGAATGCGTATTACCGATCTTTCTTTCCTCTAATGAAATAAAAATATAATTCTCTCAATCCCTGCGTAAGACTCATCTTCCTGGTTCCTATAAATAAGCATTGTTCTTTTATTGGGGGTGATGCTTCACCAGAAGATGATGAATTATATATGACTTCTGGCATTTATCTTTTGGAGATGGTAGTCATAGTTGAAATAATTCAGCGCGTAGAATTTGTCGTTTGTGCTCCAAATAAGAAAATGTATTATCAATCAAAGGAATATCGCATCCCAGAAAGTCTATGATTGGAAGTACTCTTTGTTTCTATTTGAATGAAGTATGCCAAGCAGCGCAACTCCGCACTCATCTTCGTTCGACATTAGCTTCCCAGCCTCTAATTCCTGCAGAAACGATGAAGGCACACTCTGAGTAAATATATTGATCACTGAGACTAATACTTTCGTACATCATATGTTGGAAATTGATGCAGCCAATCAACGCCTTGAAAAATTCAGTGAGAGAAACATAATTGGTCGAATTCGATAGAGTTGCATCTCTGCAATTTCCGACATATTGTGTCCGGAACTGTAAACGTGTTGGTATACTATGATCTATTAGGAAATTCGTTCGGATCGGAAAAATGACGAGGTTTGTCAATTTCAAGTTAATAGGACCAGACATAATTAATGTCTAAAATCACGAATCATTGAAGCAATATTACTCATGGAAGTAAAAACTTAATCATTGTAAGTTGCATCTAATCCGCGTCACAAAATACGAAGGACGTGCTGGTTCTGAGTGTTAATATCGCGTATCGATAGTAAAGTTAAATCTTAATTCCAGCACCAGCAGCTGTTAGAGTAGCGTCAATGCGGTAGGACTTTTATATTAGCTATAATTTTTGATTTGTTGCAGTTTTATTTACTTAGCTCGAATTTCCATGAAAATGGGTTTACGGTACATGTAGTTCATACTTTCCGTTCAATTTCATGTTTTCCGTGCCCTGTTGGAGAATCGCCTACTTTTTCAAGAGTAAATCGTGATTGAACGTTTTTCTTGGTGCCATGCCGGGTTCTAACTAATTGGCTAGGATCCGATAAGGAAGGCCTGAATCAGAGGAATGAACTGGGTGCTGTTTTTCATTTCGGCTCGATTTTGTCGTACCTTACCAGGTACGGTTAAACAAGAACGCGTTGATGTCGATGAAAAGGTTGTGGGTTTACTTGATAATCTCTGTCTCTACTTCGAACGCTACGCCTAGGATTAAGTGTGAATTATGCTGGCGTTCATCGATGCCTTTCTGTCGTTGACACCATTTGTCTTACACACGAATTGTGAGATGTCAGTATATTTACAAGTATTGCCTTCCCTACCGCCACTACAATATGGCGTAGGAGTGCGTTAGCACTGTTTTAGTAGTATAAGTACCTAGCTGTTCATCATTCCTGAGGCAGATCAAGACCTCCAACCAGTAAACATCCTACCTTCTCATCTCCACTTCTTCATTTTAAGTAGTGGTCGAAGTTGTCCTCTTCACTTTGAAGCCAGTCGTGAGTTCATATTGGAGTGAAAGTGATGTGTCCAGTGGCCAATTGATATCACAACGTTCTAGTCAGGATCATACTCACAACAAATTTGGCTGTGATGTGGTAGGTTGGAAGAGTAGACAGGAGTTGGGTCTTTATCGACCAAGAATTATCATGTACTGGTATTTTCTTTGCTTGCTAGTTGCATGCTTCTTACTTATTCTTACTGCACATTCTACACATCAACTGTGAAGGTAATTAGTGCAGAAATATGGAGAAGTTCAAAATGGGGAGGGGTCCGAAAGGAAGACAGCCTCAAAGGGGATGGGTTCAAGTAAGGAGCTCCACACCATTTTTAGGTGTTTCATTGGACACGATTCAATGTCGCTTGAAGAGTCATCGTAGATTCATTAAAGAAAGTGCACTCAATACCAGATGCGTACACGATACTAAGAATCGTAAGAGAACATGGCTAAGGCAAGCCATGATTTTCATATTTCTCGAAGGTTTGAGTGTTGGCAGGCTGAGTGTCCTTGTGCAGAAATCTTGACGTATTGCAATACGTATCTATTAAACAAGAGAGAGTAAGGCCTCTTGACTACCTCAATAATGCTGCTTCATTTAAAGAAGGCAGCATCTTGTGAGTCAAGCAATGCCATACAAACTTTGAGCAAATCATTATGCTATTTGAGAAATCTTGTCTTGTATCAATAACCAAGCCACGTACTGTTTTGATATTACTGGTGTTGAAGTTCTGGCGCAGGTTCAACTGAGAGTCGTGCATCTAGATGTGACACCATCGTGACCACGATTATACGACAGAACCTTTAGAGCACCTGCTACAGTGCTACCCTTCATCAAGCCATTATTTGGTACTGTACCACACACACACACACTCTCTCTCTTAGCATTTCACATCCTTTTGTCCCAAATTTCGCTCTCGCAACGCCTGCGGAATGAAATTCGGATAAAAATCCGAAGGCGCAATAAGACAGAAAAAGTTCGCACGGAACTAAGCTAGGTTAATTTGTTGTCAATGAGTGTACAGAGGCGGGCTCATTACAACCGTTGTTTCATGATACAACGGTCATGGAAAGTGGACAAGATTGCTGGCCCGTAATGCGAAATTGTTTCATTCCCTCAGTGGTGCAACTTTGGTGTGCACACTTTTGGTACTGTACAGTAGAGTGCGAAGCGAGCGGAGTCGAAATTCTGTTCGATAGTGACGCACTCGCTTACATTTCCGTTTCGCCTTGTCAACGCAAAGTCCACAATTGTCCGGAATCACAGGACGCGATCGAAAGTGGAAGCGAACGCATCATTGAACACAGTGGGGGCGCTCGTGCAATTCCTACAAAATCGTTCTTCTGTGCATAGAGCCGATCGCTCACTCATTCAATATGAAGAACGAACTTGTGCCAATGGGTGATCTAAACGTCGCAGAGTGTCTTGTTTCAAGGTAACGCACGATCCAAATCTTCCACGACTCGAAAAGATTGAAGAAAGCAATGTATGTGCCGTACGGTTCAAATCCACGGAATGTTGCTAGAATTCTGTAAGCATTGCGGGATCACAATTGCGTTATATTCGCAACACCCCATTCTGATTCTGGAACGAGTGGGTCATGGCAACAACCAAACAAGACAACAATGTCCGGACGAAAGAACGACAAGCTGGACGTCAACTTTCTGCTTAATGACAAGAACCTACCTCCACGCGCATCCTCACAGAGAACCACATCCACTGCTCATAATCTTCCTGGCGCCAGTAGTTCCTCAAGTTCGCGCAGCGGCCTTGAGGCGCTGGTTCAGAGGAACTCATGCCGACAGTGCGGTCACGTTTTCGCGCAGCCAGCTGATTTAAAGAAACATGTACTCACCGTTCATGACAAGAAGCGACCGTTCCAATGTGAGCAATGCGGGAAGAGGTTTGGAGAGAAAGGTAATATGTCAAAGCACATACGTTCGGTCCACATGAATCAACGTGACTTTGCATGTTCACAGTGCAATGCGAAATTCGCCTTCAAAGACGGTCTACAACGTCACGTTCGTCTTGTCCATGAAAAAGTGCGCCCTTTTATCTGCCAGACATGTGGCGCATCCTACAAGCAGATTTCTCAGCTGCGTCATCACTCTGAGACATGTGGAAGTGCGGGTACCTCGAGACGCTAATCTTCAGATGTCTACAGTTGGCATGCATGATAGTTGCCATTGAAAATACGCGATTACTTCGTGAATAGGGAGGGACCGTATTTAAGCCTGGTCTGACATTGAAGAAAAATGTCAATAGAGTGCGATCGGGGAGGTCGCTTGTAGAGACACGTCCGCCGCTGAAGTGCAAAAGGTCTTTCCCTCAAAGCTCATACAATCCACTCCCAGTATAAACTTGTTTTCCCCATATGCGACGAGGTTTTGGGAGTTTTGTCAACCGTATTAATAGAGCGCGACTGGACAACGCTTCCACCATGCGAACATGTCGAAATCCAGGCACATAGTTTAGTGCAGGACGGTCGACAAGATTTAGGCCTGCACAGAATTGTTTCAATGATTCCTTGCCTTTTCTCGTTGTGCACTGCGGCATCTATAGTACATGTTTGTGGAAGGAGAACGGGACTGCTTCCGGAAATACCTTGTTGGTAGTTGTCTCAACAAGGTTCCATTGATACAACATGGACAACCAGCCAGATTGCGACATTGTAGTACATAACGAACAATTTAGCAAGCAGAAATGATAACCTTTCCTGATAACTTCGAGACATGTCGGAAAAGAAACACTACCCCTATTTCCCTATCCCCTTACTCCATGCTCTTCATCCTATTCCTACTGAAATCTAACGATACATTCGCTGGTGTATGATCATCTATTTTGAAGGAGAAGCACGTGCTAGACCGGCACCCAATGCACTGATGAGAAAAGGATTTCGTTACCGAAATACGATCAAAGACTCGGTTATCAAGCCGAGAAATAACATTTCGTGCTTCAATAGATCATTGTGATGACTCTGTTTTACCGCGGCCCTTTCCGTAATTCGAAATCCGTCCTAGGATCTCTGGAAGTTCTTGTATAGGCTAGGTTTATCATATCTTCTATGATTTTGACCGCATTTGCCCACTTGCACTTGACTATGGTGGGAAAGCCCAGAATCGCGGTTTCCTTTCGGTCACTCTGCTACGCTCGAACTGTTGACTGAGTGGGTGGAACAGGTTGCACGTGCTTATTGTTGTATATTCTCATTGTTACCATGTCTACACCTTACTATAATCACTTCTTCGGAAATAGCACATTGCATTCGACAAAAACATATTTGTATGAAAATTCTGAATATGTAATATGGACAAAAATCGCGCTATGCGTGACCTGTCGCGAAGTTTAGCGAGAGAGAAATGAGTCTCGGACTCAAACGTGAAACTAGTGGTGTTCAGTACAGTACCATATCTCAAGCTTATGATAAGGAAACGGTAGCTACCTTCGGCAGTGCATGAATCTTGCGAACGGGAACACGGTTCCCGCATCCGACTCAGCAGAACGTTGAATCTCTCATACGTATGCTCGGAGTCCAGGGATGATACAATCCAATTTCTAGGCCTTCAACTTGATTATACAATATGATTCTGCTTCATTTATGAAAAATATCTGCTTATTCCGTAACTATTCTCAAGGCAATGTACTAGGTTTTCATAACGATATACCTAAGCACCAGCTTACCCACTCATTCTATGCACTCTCGCAAAATTTCTTACTTCAACTCTGTGCTACAGAACGAGTAATAGGGTAATCGTTGAGGTTAGGGAAGACTTCAAAGGTGATTATTGATAACAAAAGTAGCTAATCACTTTTCGGTTTTCTGACTAAGATGAACTGCATGATTGCAGCGCTCATCAGTACACAAACGATAAGATAATTGAATTTCAAAGGAAACAGGGAACTTTCGATGAGCAAAAACTAACCAATCAATTTGAAGGGTTTGTAAAAATGACGAGGACAATTACATAACCTCCATAATTGACAGTCTGTCATAGTTTGGATCATATTTTGGCATGATGTAGAATTATGCCATGCATTTGTAGAAACACGAGGATTGAGTTGGGAGAACAAGGCTCTTCCATAAAACGCATGTGTGACCGCGAAGAAAGGAAAATATAGGAATAGGAGACCTACAGTTTTAGACTTGTCCTGCTATAGATATTATGTGATTTTTTAGAAGAGTTTTATTTATCAGGGCATGTCTTTTTTGTGTGTCACCCAAATGAGTGTATTATTTTCACAATACGAATGCAGTACACTTTTCTATTTCTCGCATATATTTTAGTACTAAGCGAACTATTGCAGAGTCTACCCTTTTCAAAATGGCACGGTGTATTCCTGATTTTTCTACGGTACATATTCAGAATTAAAGAAAAACTGTATCCATCCTAAAAAATCACGAACGTGATGTGCCATATAGAAAGGGTAGACTTGTACAGGTATTGAGTGAGTGACTCTACGTGACTTCGACTGAAATTCACTTACGCTTCATAACGTTTATGATTAGCATCACTTTCTTCGAGTATTTCCCATTTACTTGGCACACATTTCCACCGTATTCCAGACCACTCGTGTGCACTCATTTGAGTGTCATACGAAAAACAAAGGTCTTTTAATCTGAATTCAATCTAACGATTTCTTGTCGACGTTATTTAATCACTGAGAGCATGATGAAGCGGACCCAATTGAAACTGTTATCTTTTATTGCACATAATTAATAACATTTGGATAGGCTACTCATTTTCGAAGTTTAATTTTCTGTTTGCGTATAGCTGAAGATAGCCTTGATACTGATATTAACTTGCCAATTAGGCATTATAAATGAAATGATAGCTTAAAATCTTGTCAGAAAAGAGGTTACTTCTAATTTAAATGTTACTATATGAATTGGAGGAACAATTAATAATTTCTAGATTACCATTGGCGTATCGTTCGAACCGACATCTGACATGTTTGAAACTGTTTGGTTTCATACCAAACAGGATACAGAGACCTTGAGAAGAATTTGGTTACAGGTTAGTTATGTCCATCTGTAATTTTATAGTGCACTAGAAAAATGGGTAATGTTCTAGCATGTACCCTCAGTTACCGTAAATTATTATCCATTTCCAAATAAAACGTTTTATTTGGATACAATTAGGGGAATGAGTGGGAATAAGGTGATGAGAGAATAAAGAGAATAGGGAAATAGGAGCTTTATTTGTTTTTCCGACATACCCTGAACGGGAACTATATTGGAACTAAGAATCAACTTTTGCAGCTGATTAGAGAGTCTCTTTCTTCGACTATTCTTTATTTTGCTTGTCAAAATTTCAAATGAGGTTTCTGTCGATTGATTTCATTGCGTCTCTAAAACACTAAAAAAAGATGGATGCCAAATTTAGGGGGCTATTTGGAATGAGACGAGATTCTCGATAGAATGGTTTGTTTGTAGTTCCAGCAATCCCTAGTGAGAGCATGCTCTTTAAGACTTATACTAAAAAATCGTTTACTGCATTTGCATTAATGTAATCTAATTAGTGATAGAATCGGAGTTTATTGTCTTTGAATTAATAGTACATGTGACAGTAGATATGCGACAGAAAAAATAAGGTTCAACATTTATTGACAATTTGCACACACAAGGCAGTTGATAGCGTAGAAGTCGAAGTGTTTGAGTGTTACAAAAAAATCATCATGGAACTTAGAGATTGAATAGTGTGAGGCGAAAGAATTCATGTAACATTCCAATTTCTATCATTACTGATTTCCATATTTTATTCAACCGTAGCTACAACATGAATCTTTCCAGGATCGAGGATTAACTAAGAACCACAGTTCGATCTGTTAAGTATTTCAACTATGCCTACTTACCCATATGTGTGGGTTTTATATCTAACATATCGAAGTGTTTTCTGAAGAAAAGTTTCTGTGGCTGGATCGAATTTCTTTATTCATGTTAATTCATAGAGTAAAGCGTTCGAACTAATTTGTTAGGGATTTGAACGGCCCAAAACACAGCATTGTAACGAAGAAATCCTTTTACCTAGACTTGAATGTGTTCTTACGACTTAGAGTGGAATTGTATGACTTGCGCAGAGCGAACAATCATAATCGGATACACATATCGTGGCACGACGTGACAAGACCCCGCCATAGTCTCGAATGCCAACGCGCGGCTGCGTGTTCACCTCGCACTGGCCAGATCGGCGTTGGGAGGAACCGAGTGACCTCGGCGGTATGCATATGCGCCGCGCGCCGCATCTCCGCACTGGAGATGCAGAGAATCGCCGCCTGCAATGCAACCTCAGACGGGACTCGGAGTATCGCCTACTGGGGGTCCCCGCATCGCAAAGCGCTGGCCGTGCAGTCAGTGCAACGCCTCCTTCCGACAACACGGTAATTTGCGCAAGCATGAGGCCGAAGTGCACCGCAAGGCGAAGCCGTACCCGTGCATCTTGTGCGGGTCGCGTTTCAGTAGGAAGAACGCACGCGACGTGCACATCCGAAGTGTACACCACGGCTCGCGCCCTCATGAGTGCATGTTGTGCGCGAAACGTTTCAAGAATCGCTCGGATCTCAACAAGCACATACGTACCGTAGAGCGAGGCGAGCGTCCGTATAAATGCGATGTGTGCGGTCATGCATTTGGAGAGCGTGCGAAACTCAAGCGCCATAGTAAGATTCACGCCAGGGAGAGAGAGACACCGCTGGTGACTCGAATCGTTAAGACAGAAAGTGAAATTATCGGAAACTAAGTCATCAATAGTGGCTTTCAGCATTCTCTCCTCTATGGGGTCATAGAGATTACGGAAACAAGGTAAAGCGAAGACAGTGCTACTTCATTGACAATAAAGATCGAATCTATATCTTGAATGGAGATTGATATGAAAAATCTCACCAGGCTAATGTAAGATCAATCTCTACCTCCAGAAGAACGCTTGGAAGATACTGAAGCTATTGCATCACACGATGCCCTATTACATCATCTGGAAACTAATCAAGCTTCTTTACTAGGCACTTTTTCATTCTACCGAAGCTCCTTGACAATTGAACTATCTTTCGCTTCATGCGTACTCTAGCACTCATCGCAATAGTTGCCTTTTCAGCGGTTTCCGCCAAAGCAGTATCGGAGCAAGGAAAAATAACCTATTCATTCTTACAGAAGTGGCGCAACATCATCGAGGCATACCATCGACGCCCTCAAATGATGAAGTTCGGGCCCGGTTGGTCGAGCGCTCATCGTCCTCCAACAAAATCCGACATGGATCGGTGGAATCACAACAAGCGAAAGAAGAAGCCCGGTAGAACGCAAGGCAAAAAAGCGAAACCTGATAAGAAGAATCATGGCAAACGCGCTTATCAACATAGAACTCGAGGACGTTCCATGACCTGGTTTTAGATGGTTCTATTCATCACTTGAACAGCCCCATTCCAGTGACTTCTCTGATGATTCACGTAAACTTCCTGCACCGTCAACCTTATTCAAGATTGAATCGAATTATCAATAGAAGACTACCGATTCGCGGCGATAAAAACAAATTACGGAACCATGATCACAATAAAACAATTATAGTCCTCACCCAACAGACAAGCGACAAAGATGAATTGAAGAGGTCACAATGGTCTCAGTGATACATTTCAAGAAATTCCTGATTGAGTATTCGGTCTTTCTTGAGGTCGAACCTGCATCACTAAAATTACATTTCTTCCCCTGAAAACACGAGATCATATTCTGAATGCAATTACTTAATAAAGCCGTAAAATGAACTCAGAGCTCCGAGTAGTTCGGGATTAAGAAAAAATACTATTTGAATTTTTTCTCTAGTATATTATGCTCAGAAAATGGTTGCAGAGAATTGCCTGCCTTAGTTGTTCTCGACTTTGGCGTTTTTATGGAGATTGAATGTAAGGTTGGACATTCTAATTTCTCGTATACAGACCTAGGCCACCTGATAGTAGTGTAAATAAATTTTTTAACTATCAGGAATTACATAAAGACAGCGTAGCATAAGGACATGATAATAATGTATGGTTGTCCATGTAACTTAATACTGTCACAATGGTCACATTACATTTTCTCATAAATTCTATCCTTTTTGACTTCGAATCAAAAAGATGTCAAGTTTTACCGTCTCTAAATGCCTAAAATTGCGTCATATTTCGTCCATGAAATCAGATGAACTAAATTCACCGTAATGTCTCTCTGATATATAGCAAAATGAGTACAAGGTTCATCCTACATTAGATTCAATACAAGGCTTTCCAAATATTTTCATTCCCTTATCATACGAAAATTAAGTCTCACTCGTTCATAACGATTTAATTCAGCTCTAGTTCTTCTTGCAATTCCAATTTTCAAAAATTCTGAAAATAGTGTTCATTCGATATCCTCATCTGCTTGACGGATTTACCGAATGAGAAAGAAACAAAATCTTTACAAGCTAGGTATTGTAGCAAGATTAGCTTAAATATCATGAAAAGGGACGTTCATACTTCTGTTACTGTTCCCAAAAGACTTCAGAAAATGTACTATATCAAGGGGATAATCTAATCTTACTTCTGTTGGATATAAATTAGTGAGCCTTATAACGATCTCTCGGAAGTATTCGAATGATTCAAAAGCTGGTATTAATTGGATGGAGTTGATTGGCTGTAAAGTCGAAGAAAAATAATTTTTCTTCTTCGGCTTAATAGTGTTATCATCATATTTACTATTTATCATAGATTCCCCGTTGCTATAATGCTGCCTGCCCAGCTTCTAGTAGTCACTGTCTTTGATTCTTACAAACTATCGATTTTCAATTCTATTCTCGACAAAACTAGTTGAAAAATTACAGGCTTTAAACTAGGAACTAATGTTTTCTACTTCTGATGCAAAAAAGAAGAGCAGGCAGAAGACAAATACTTGTTCAGTCAACCTAGTCATTTAGTTAAATCTTAAAAATGAATCTGATTGATTTCAACCGATAAATACTGCATTAAACCTGCTTCAACGTCGAAAAATTCTTCCTTCTCGATTAATGCTCTGGCAGAAAAATCATCAGGGATTGCGTGAAAATGAAGTTCGATTTCCCTATTTTTACAGTCAATCCAATACGAAAGAGGCTCTGGCTTTTCAACACGTTGATACATTTGTACCACGAATCAATGTAACTGTAGGTGCCTAGAGGAGCAAATAGTAAAGAAAAAGCAATTTTAGTGGGAAAATATGCACGTCGACTCTTACGTTGCAAAATGTTTCTATTTTGGTCTAATATTGTCAAGCTAGGAGGGAAGGCAATGTGAAATTTTTAATTAAAGGGAAAAGAGGACAATTTTTCTCCAGGGTACAGAGTAGCAATATTTTTAGTGCTTTAACTGACGAAACTATCGCTCATTCACAAGAAGATGGAAAAGGTGGCTATTTCGACCAAAATAGACACATCGCTACTCCACGCCCGATTGTACTACTGTGATTTAACTAATCCCTGCAGTTTTTCTAAATTTAGATCCATACGAGCTGATAAGCGACTTTTATTCTCGCATATCGATCTGGAATCGTAAATATTTCTTATTTTTCGCCAGGATCTCAGGGTATTGAGTACATTTGCATTGCAGAATTCGTCTAACATAAAACCGAAATTCGCAGAATAATATTATCTGTAAATTTTTATCTTTCTATTCGCATCTATACATCCATGATTGAAAGGAAGAACAAGAGTAATCAATTTTTTTGTCAGTCCTTATCCGACTTTCACTCTCGATATACTTTCTCAACTATCAAAGCCGAAAGTCTGTAACCAATTTCCCTATTCTAACTATTATTTTAGATTTCTCTTTTCTTTTGCTAGTTTTTACTCAAAAGTCAATGAAGCAGTTTATCGATTTAGAATCCTCGAACTACGTTGGTAACTGCACCAGAATCATCAACTTGAGGGTCTTCGAATAGCAGTAAACCATTCTATTGTTGGTTTAGGACATGGAACTGAACGTCATTGGAACAGTCAAGCTCTTAATGTTCTTTTTTCAGATTGCTGTCTGAGTTTATGCAAATTCGGCGTAAAATCGCCAGCGTTTTTACACCACAAATGAAAATTTTCGATTTTGAATTCAAAGGAATAGAATACTATTCGCAGTATTGTATTTTGTGCCACTTATATGTAGTAGATTTACGTAAACTCTGATAACTAGAATTCACGCTAGATTTTGCAATTCTGCCTTCTGAATTTGTTAAGAATGGAAAACTTATTGTGCCATAAGCTGTCAGTCTTGAATTTCACATAGCATTTAAAGATACACCAGCTAAAGCCCCGCCGCGAAAAATGCCTAATAAAAGAACTAATTCACTGCTGTCTGGAAGCTCAATGAATTTGAAAATTTTTTGAAAGAGTAAGCCTTTTTGAGACACTGGATGAAAATCAAACATTCAATCATCTTAACAAAGGCAAGGACTTAAATTTGATTGAATATAGGAGCACGGATGATTAAAAAACACCACGCAACCTGACATTAATAACAAAATAAGTTGAGAAATTATATAGAGAAGAAAACAATTCCACTATTATCAGATACAGTCATGTTCCGAGTAACTGAATTTCCTACTCAAGCTGTGGACGATTATGTTGATCCATTAATCTAGGAACGCTAAAATTAATAGCAGGGAAGCACTGTTGAGTATAAGTGAATTGAGAAGGCGTTGTTGAAAGAGTTTAGAGGAATCTTATCTTATTGTTTTCGGATTCACAATTTAGTCCCGTTCATCTCACATGCTCTCACTGCCTTCCACGGTTGCAAAACGATGAACTGCTAGGAAATATTCACAAATCCTTGGGCAGAAATGATAATTCGAACGCCCTGGATTGTGTTCAAGCTGCAGTTTGATACAAAATTGTTCTAAAATGTATTCATCTAACTTTCGAAAGTCGCATGAGAAGCGCATTTTTATGCAGGATCTAAATGAGCACCTGCATTCAGTAGAAAGAAAGGTTGCTACAAGTTATATGATCTGTTCGAAAGTTGAAAACCGTGATTCAATCTCTGACAAAATTATGGACGTTTTGGAAGCCAGAGGCTGAACTAAAATTTGGAGCGAGATGTGTGTAACACTGAACTATACCTACTCTTGGATTTTGTTATAGCCCCTGAGTTCGTAGTGCTGTGATCTTGGATCGAAATGAGTTTTGGTAATCGGAGAACATAGCCAAATTAAACAAAATGGATTTGAATATTTATTTATGAATCGGAAAATCAACAGCACTTTCCGCAGTAAAATGTGAATGCCGATAATTTTAAATGGATATATTCCAGTCGGAACTAAGTTGTCTTTCAATTAAATTCTCGCATGACTCATAACATTCAGATGCTATGCGAATATGAAATATGTAGAAACGAGTACAATCTAGATTTGGAAAGAAGTGAAAACCACTTTACGTTTAGGCAAAACTCTCAGCTGAGTCGTTGCACAAATAATCACAGTTTATATAATCTATTTTAGTTAGAAAAATTCTACAAATTGTGTATCGAATGGTTCGATTGGTATTCGAAGACACACTGGATAGCTAAAACATGATATTTTCTGCATAGTTTTCAGAAATTCTTTCGTGCGCTCGTAGGTGTAGACATGCACTGTTAATCAGTCGAAAAAAATTTGCGGACAACTGAATAGAGTTTGAAAAATACCAGTCCAAAAAGACTAGAATACTTCGATATCATTCAGTCTATATTCATAATCATGTATAGCTTAGAAAAATTTTAAGAAATCAGTTGAACTCAAATCAGCTAGTCTGCGAGATAATTTAGAAAGTGGTTGGTTACAAATCGACATTGAATTAGCGAAATTCGTTTGTGGCTCCGGCCTAATCTAATTGCACCTGATGTTGCCCAACATGAACCAGTAACCTTTGCAGACGCCGATGCCACAAATTCTCGGAGAATCAACAATAAATTTTAAATCTGGGCCAATTAAAGTGAATGATAAAGATGAAATGCGTAAATAATGACATTTCAGGAAGGTGCGTTTCCGAGGCAAGATTTAGAATTGAGGAAACCAGGCATTTTATTATCTGATGACATGCACCAGGACA
>JAAUYH010230454.1_pt1 | contig 14036 bp, 5 predicted proteins | sample 7278061 | NCBI WGS metagenome assembly JAAUYH01 (sample SAMN14350203, study PRJNA611818) | marine sediment metagenome | isolation source: surface marine sediment (0.6m) | place: French Polynesia: Moorea | collected 2018-08
CAGCAATATCTCAAGGCAATGATGAAAAAAGTCCACCCGCCGCTCCGGGATCCGGCCCCCGCGCTCCACCACCAAACACAGCAGCGTCAGCAGCATCGGCGTGGTGCGCGGATGATAGAGGTGATGAGCACGCCGATGCTGCTGACGCTGCTGTGTTTGGTGGTGGAGCGCGGGGGCCGGATCCCGGAGCGGCGGGTGGACTTTTTTCATCATTGCCTTGAGATATTGCTGGGCTCGTGGGTGGATGAACGGCGAGGAGAGCGAGTGCTATCGGCAGGGGAAGCGCTGGATTTGTTGGCGCCGCTGGCGTGGTGGATGCATACGCGGGGCAAAAAATATGACATGTCTGAGCGGGAGATGCGGGCAGAGCTCGAAAAGCCGATCCGGGCATTGCAAGACCGGCGAGAGCGCGGGGACAAGGTACCGACATTTGCCAAGGTGCGCGACTGGTTTTGCCGCGGGACAGGAGTAATGACGGAGTATGCGGAAGGGGAATACGGGTTCATGCATTTGAACCTGCAGGAGTACTTGGCGGCGCTATACGCGGCAAGGAACGGGGAGATAGAGCCGATGGTGGCGGATTTCGGCAGTGATTGGTGGCGGGAAGTAGCGCTACTCATGGTAGCCATGCGGGGGTATAAAATGCTGGGGAAGTTGCTCACAAGTGTGATACCAGCGTATTGGGCGACGGATGGTAAGCATATCGAAGAGTGCATACGGGAAGCGCTGAATCGAGAACTGACGCCGCTATTGGAGATAGTCCAGGACCGGGAGAGACCGGTGGAACAGCGATTGGGGCTACTGAGGATGGTGCAGGAGTACAGCGACGAGGAATTGCTGGAAGTAGCGAGCGAGCTGGCACTGGATGAGAAGACCCCTGGATGCGAAGAACTGCGGCGGGTGTGCGAGGGGATAGAGGCGCGCGCACCGCGGCTGCCCCGAGACGAGGAAAGCGAAGTAAGCGAGTCTGAAATAGCTCGCCTGCTGGTGGTGAGTCATAAACAAGACGTCGAGGAAGCGCAGGCATTGATGGGGAAAATGCGTGGTTGGGGATGGGAAGTGGAAGGAACGACAGAATTGGTTATGCACCGCGCGAACACAGAGCAAGAAAGTGGTTACGGTGCAGTGGTTGTGATGTCGGGGAAAAGTGGCAAAGGACCGTGGCGAGAGTTGGGGAATAGACGTGAGCTGCTGAGGATGGTGAGGGGAAACGAGTCGATCGTGCTGGCAATGAGTGGAGAGGAAAGCGGGGTAGCGTCGTTTCTGCGAGCGGAGGCGCAAGTTGGAATGGAGGAGATCGGGTCGCAAGTGGCGATGATGTTGGACGTGACGTTGCCGGATGGAGGGATGCGGGTCGTGGGAAGGGAAATGGAGCGAGGGCGCGCGCATATGGTGGAGGGGACGGGAACGCGGCTGGTGTGGCTGCCTGGGGGCCAGATGCAGGTGAGTGAGCAGGAGTTTGCCGGATTTTGGCTGGGAGAGACGGTGGTGACAAACCGAGAGTATAGAGCCCTAATGGAGTCGGCAGGATTGTCAGAGCCGGAGTATATGAGAGATCGTCGATTCAACCATCCGGAGCAGCCGGTAGTGGGAGTGAGCTTTCATGATACGGTAGCATATTGCAATGCGCTATCGAGAGTGGATAAGGTAGAGGAGTGCTACAGAATAGAGGGAGAGCGTGTAGAATGGATGGGAGGTGAAGGGTATAGGCTGCCGACAGAATCGGAATGGGAGTATGCGTGCCGAGCGGGTACGAAGACTGAGTATTGGTTTGGCGACGATGAATCGGAGCTGCAGAAGTACGCGTGGTATAAGGACAATTCAGAGAGGAAGCTGCAGCCAGTGGGAAGAAAGCCTGCGAATCCATGGGGACTGTATGATATGCATGGTAACATTTGGGAATGGTGCTGGGATGTCTTCTCTCAAAATGAGATTCAAAAATTGAATGCCGCTCGCGTTCTTCGCGGTGGGGCGTTCTTTAACTGGGCCAGGCGCCTGCGCTCTGCGTACCGGCGCGGGAGCGTGCCCGAGTACCTGAGCCAGGGCAGCGGGTTCCGGGTGGCGCGCGGCGGCCCCCGAGCATGATCCCGTTGACTAATTGCCCTGGTTCGTTGAAATCGAACGGCACAGCATCCAGGCTAATCACTCGTAAACCAGCTGCATGCGATAAATTTCGTCGCCGCCGCGTATGAAATCAGCCACTAGCGCAAGGATGGCGCATCGCAAATCTATCGACTCCGCAAAGATATCAATCTCACGTGCCGGGCTAATGAAAATTACTTGATGTCCTGAACACCCACGAGCATTCTTTCCCAGCCCCGTTGATTTTCCATGTCGAACTGCGCGCCGTTATCGTCGGCCCATCGGAAACGCTTTAGGGCCGGAGTTTGACTCGTCGCCTGATAGAGCCAATAGGCCTCTTCCCTCAGCGCTTCCGCAATCGGCTTATCGATCGAAGCATAGACGGCCTGTTTGCAGGCATTGATAGATTCAGGCGGCCATAAGGCGATGCGTTTCGCCAGCGCTTCGACATATGGGCCAATTTCGTCGGCGTCGAGGGCTTTATTGATGGTGCCATATGCTTCGGCCTGGTCGGCGTCATAGTCGCGGGCGCCCAAGATGATCTCCAGCGCACGGCCCAGGCCAGCCTGCCGCGCCATTCGTGAGGCACCGCCGCCACAGGGCAAGATACCCATGCCGACTTCCATCTGCATGAATCTTGCCTTGCCGCGGGCCGCAAAGCGCATATCGCAGGCGAGCGCAAATTCGTGCCCACCGCCGCGGGCAAAGCCTTCGATTTTGGCGATGGTCGCCTGCGGCAGCTTGCTAATCCGCTCTAGCGTGGTCTGCAAATCGAGCAATTTAACCTCGTTGCGTGACCCTGCTTTATCGGACATGTCTTTTAGGAAATTGGTGTCCGCATGCGCGACGAAAATCTCGGGATTCGCGGATTGGAACACAACGACTTTGACGCCGCGATCGGTTTCGAGTTTTTGCGCCAGCATGTTCAGGTCTGCCAGCATCGGCAGGCCCTGGATATTCACGGGCGGATAGTCGAAGGTGACCCAAGCGATTGCGTCCTCGATCTTGACGTTGAACGTGGTGAAGTTGTCGTATTTCATCGGATTTCTCCTAGAGATGGTTTGGGATTGAGAAGGGTTGCTCTGTTTGAAAGGGTAGATGAGCACCTGCATGTCTCAGGTCGATCTGTAGAGATTTTTTGTAAATAGCAGCCTGCGTCGGCCTCACCTGACCCTGCTGAGACAAGCTGAGTTGTCTGATGCCTGCAAGATAAGCGAATTCAGGCCGCTCGGCAGCGAATGTTGCGTGTAACTCTTTCAAGGAATATTTGATAATCGAGTCATGAAGATCCACGATATGGAGCTGCTCGTCCGAGTCGCAGAAACCGGCTCGATGACGGTTGCTGCGCAGCAGTTGTACCTGACCCCCGCGGCTGTCAGTGCCGCGGTTCAACGCATGGAGACCGCCATCGGGGTGCGGCTGTTTGAGCGCACCACCCGTTCCCTGCACCCAACCGATGAAGGTCTGGCGGTCATCGAAGGCTGCCGAGAAGTCATGGCTCTATGGCAACGCACGCTCGACAGTGTGCGCGGACACAGCACAGAGCTAGAGGGTACGATCCACCTATCTGCGCCCGCCGATACCACCTGCCAAATCCTCGAATCAACCGTGGTCGAGCTATGCACGGAGCATCCGAAACTGCGCGTGATCCTAGACACGACCGATACCGTGCAACATCTGCATAGGGACGCTCTTGATATGGCAATCCGTTATGGTCCACTGCAAGACAGCACGCTATCGGCGCGGAAGCTGTGCGAGACACCGAGCATTTTGGTCGCCGCGCCGTCATACCTGGAGGAATGGGGAACCCCCGACACGCCAGAGGCGCTGGCCCGACACCGCTTTCTCACCCTCCACCTATCCAACGTCCCGACGGTTTCGTGGCAACTCCAGCGCGGCGACGAAATCTACGCCCTCACCGTCGACAGCCCGCTTTGTGGAGACGGCTATCTCGCGCGACGGTGGGCCATCGCTGGGATGGGTATCGTCTTCAAGAGCCTGTTCGACGTCATCGACGATCTGGAGGGGGGCCGTTTGGTTCGGGTATTGCCCGAGTATACCGTTGGGCAGATTGCCATCCATGCAGTGTTCCCAAGTCGTCGATTTCTGCCCGCGCGTGTGCGAGCCTTGGACGCCGTGATCACTGCCCACTTTGCCGCGCGCCAGGCCCGCTGCGAGGCATGGCAAGAACACAGTGCGTAGAATGGTCTGTAAGCTGGCCCGAAGAGGAACCACGGGGGCAGGTCGGCGGCTACTGTCACTTGCAGTTCTGCCTCTTGATACCCGGTCCGCATAGGCGTTGTTAACGACGTGACGCCCGAATAGTTAACGCGTGGTATACTTGTCACCCCTGGTGACAATGACCGTCATTGTCAGTGACAGTGTCAACGCTTGTCGGCCGGATTGACAAGGCGTGTCGCCACCGTTGCCACAATCTATTGGCGGCAGCGACATGGTCGACAAATCATGCCACTTTGTCGACCATGCTTGTCACTACTAGCGACAAATGGGCTCTCTCGGTGACTAGATGTGTAGATACGTGTCATTCAGAATGACAAAGATTTTTCCTTCCGGCTCGCACGCTCACCAGCTAAATATTTGACTTTAGAGAGAAAAACCGACTAGACAATGCTCGGGGGCCGCCGCGCGCCACCCGGAACCCATTATCCAGGACCCGGCGCTCGGGCTTGCACCCGCACCGGTACGCAGCGCGCAGGAACCCGGCCGGGAAATCGAAAGCCCCGCCACGGACAACTCGAAGGACATTTGTTTTCTGAGTGTCATTTTGATCATGCACATCCCAACACCATTCCCACACATTGCCATGCATGTCGTAGAGCGCCCACGGATTCGCCGGCTTCCGCCCCACGGGCTGCAGCGCGTTTTCCGAATTCAACTCATACCACGCATGCGTTTCCAGCGCTGACTCCTCGTCACCAAACCACCATCTCGTCTCCGTTCCCGCTCGGCACGCATATTCCCACTCCGCCTCGGTCGGCAACCTATATCCTTCGCCCGATTGACAGTCTATCTTCTCTCCTTCTATTCTATAACATACTTCACGTCCTTCGGACTCCGACAGCGCATTACAGTACTTCACCGCATCGTGAAAGCTTACTCCCACCACTGGCTGCTCCGGCTGATTATAGTTTCTATCACGCCAGCCTGCTGGCTCCGGTAGCCCATACTTCTCCATCAGCACCCCATACTCTTGATTCGTCACTACTATCTCGCCCAGCCAGAACCCTTCTAGAGACACCTTTCGACGTGGCTTCTCATCATCATACGCCATTTCATCCTCTTCTCCACTCCCCATCCAGTACTTCCCGCCAGGCAACCACAATAGTCGCGTCCCCGTCGCCTCCACTTCGTGCACTTGCCCTCGCTTCCGCTCGCCCAGCTCTATCACCCGCGCCACTTCTCCCACTGGCGCCTCTTTGCCCAGCATCTCCGCCACCTTCGCTCCCAGCTCCGTTTCTCTCACCTTTGACATCGTTCGCAAAAACGCTGGCACCTGCCCTTCGCCTTCGCCCTCCATCCATAACAACATCGGCATCCGACGTCGTGCCGCCTCCACCAGCGTTCGTCTGCTCTCCAGCTCTTGCCACACGCCGCTCCATTCATTCCCATACCATATCACCATCACCCGGTACTCTCTCCACGGCTTGTCCTCGGTCTTCAGCTCGCTCCGGGCCTCCGCTTCCCATCCCCAGCTCTGCATCCGCTTAGCCCAGGCCTGCACCTTTCTCTGCGCCCGCTGCCCGCCTACTAGCACGACGTCGGCATCAGGCGCTTGCTCTTCCTCCGTCGAATCGATCCACGGCGCTCTCATCTCTATTTCCTCTGCCACGCGCCGCACCTCTTCTGCTCCTACCGTTTCTTCTAATGCAAGCTCACTCGCCAGCTCGATCAGCGCCTCCTCGGGGTACTGCTGCGCCATCTGCAATGCCAACGCCCGTTCCGATGCCGCTCGCTCTCGGTCTGCCGCCAGCCGATACAGCGCGCCCAGATCTCGATGACTCGCCTCGCGCAAACACTCCTCTATATGCGCTTGCTGTTTTCGCCACCCTTGGGGCCCTGCTTTCGCCAGCACCCGCTCCAACAACGGGCCCAGCGTTTTGTGCTCATCCAGTCCTACGTACAGCAGCGTTACTTCTCTCCAACGCCTGTCGGCAAATTTATTCGCGATCTCCTCCATTTCCTCCTGATGCGCAGCATACGCCGCTGCCAGATATTCCTGCAGGCTCAAGTGCATAAAACCGTATTCTTCCTTGCCATACTCCACCAGCACGCCACTTTTTTCACAAAACCATTCCAGGGCCTTCGCGAAGGTGACTGGCTTTCCTTCGCTCTTTGACCTCCTCCGATTTGATAACTCGCGCAGCGGGCCCTTCCATATCTCACGCATGTCCTCGATCGGCATCTCGTATTCTCTATTGTCACGATGCATCGCCCACGCAATCGGCTCCAGCAAAGCCAATGCTTGCTTTTTATCTAGCAAACTGTCCTCTTGTCGTTCTTTTATCCACGAGCCCAATAGCGTATTTAGGCACCTACTGAAGAAATCCACCCGTCTCTTCGGAATTTCTCCGTCCCCGCGTTCCACCATCAAGCATAACAGCGTCAGCAGCATCGGCGTGCTTATCAATTCTTTGATTTTCGCACTCTTTTCTCTCGCCAGATCTTTGCACAGCTCCACTCCCCGCTTTCGCCCTTTCGCCTGTCCCGCATCTTCGTCCTCCTGCCGCATACGGGCTCGCGCCCGACCCGCTGCCTCATACCAGCGTCCTATCAGCTGTTCGATTTGCTCATCCCGCATTTTCTGCACATTGAGATGCACAAAATGGTCTTCATCTAGGTTCACTTCTCCGCCGCCATCTTCGATTCCCGAAAATCTCGAAGACACCACCAGCCGAATCCTCCGCTCGGAGGCGAGCTTCGCCAGCTTTTCTAGATTGCAGCACGCATACTTGCGGGCCTCGCGATCGCCCACTTCATCCAGGCCATCGAACAGCAGCAGCAAACCGCCTCGATTCCACAGCCAACGACCAAAGCCGAGGCCGCCCGCTTCGGCCAGGGCCGCGTCCAAAATGTCGCCGAAGTCTCGTCTGTCGATGTCGAGTCTCTGCCCCGCCACATGGCGCAGACGTAAGAATACCGGCACCGTGTCAGCTGGCAGTCCCAGGCGTTCGCCGGTAAATCCATCGCCATCAAGCATGGTCCACAGCAGCTTTTTCAGCGCCGTTGTCTTGCCCGTGCCGGGCTCGCCGCGAATGAATGCATGGCAACTGCCACCAGCCGTCGTTAGGACTTGTTCCACTTCGATGATCTCTTGGCCCTGCGCGGCAATGTGCTCATGCTTGTCGCGTTCACGCATCCGCCCCTTTGGAGCCAATTTTAGCGCCACATATACTTCATCTATGCCCAAATCGAACTCGCCACCGCCCAGTCCGAGCATCGGCAGATGGCAGTATTTCTCGCGCGCCCATGCGGCATAGCGCGGTAGTCGATGACCGTAGTCGGGCTCAGCAATAAGACTATCGGATAACTCGGGGGCTGCGCCGCTTTTTCGCTCGGGTGACTCGGGCGGCTCAGGTGGCTCGCGCAGCCAGAAGTACTCTTTACCCAGCGCGCAGTCGAAGCCCTGGTCGCGGTCGAATTTCTCGGTTCCATCGCCGCGGGGGACCACTTTGCGCGGCCATATGCGCAAACTGCCATCGGCAAAGACTTCGCCCCAGGCATAGCCGAATGACCGCGATTCTTGGCTGGTACCATAGTGCTCAAGGCCAAAGAGCGACGACGCTTGGAAGAAATGCCGCGGCTTGCTGCCGCTAAATGACCACATTTCGCTGCGCGCATCGTGCAGGTGGCCAAAGAGGCATAGCGTAAATTGCTCCGCTGGGTAGATGTCGCGATCGAATATCTTGCGGCCCTGCGGGCTCAGCCACTCTCGCGGATGATGCTGCAGCAGAAACGCCGCGTCGCAGTCTTTAAAGAAGTCGCCTGGCATGTCGTATGGCAGCGCGGCGTGGAACTGCTCCAGCGGTATGTGCAGCCGGCCGCGATAATCGCTGTCTTGATATTGCAGCCATGTAGAATTGAGGCCCACGAGTGCCAGCCGCACACCATGGGCTTCGATGATGGCGCTCAGATCGCCGGGAAAGAACGATGCGTGTACTAGCCGGCATCGGTCATCATTGTCCCGGTCGCGGGCTTGCTTCAGTGGAGCGATAACGCGCTCTTTTTGCCAGTCTGTAAAGGCGGTAAACATCGGCTCGATGAGCTCGCGGTCTTGTTCTTGCCAAAGCTGATCGCGCAGGTAGCCTACGTCATCATCGTCGCCATCCTCGTAGTCGCGCAAGATACGGTAGTTTGCCTTGGCTTTTCTCGTGGGCCGCGCCACGTCATGGTTGCCTGGCACCGCGAAGAGCAGCGGCGCAGGCGCTTCGGGATGCACCTCGGCGAGCCAGCCACGGATTCGCTCCAGCACCCGATCGACCTCGGCATACTCTTCAGCCTGGCCACGATACGCCAAGTCCCCAGTGAACAAAATCAGATCGGGCGGCCCAACTTCGCCGGCCATGGCCTGGATGTCGGTATGCAATTTATAAAATAGCCCGTGGCGCTGCGCGGCCCCAGGGCCCCCGGCATGCAAGTCCGATAGATGCAGCCAACGCAGGCCCTGACTTGAGCTGGCGCTTGCTTTCTGCTGGACGCTGTGAGCTGTTGCTTGAGTCACTTACTCCGCCCCCTGACAATGGCGTCCCGGCGGTCGCAAAAGCCCAGGCCCACGCGTTGCCCGTCGCTCACTCCGCGGCACAACTCGGTAGCGACGTCGCCTCGGCCATCGGGGTGGGTGCCGAGACTTTCTATGAGTGCACCGTCCCAGTTCAGGATGGCCTTATGTGCGCCGTCGTCTGTGCGGTGATAGATGTACCCTTGGCGGCCAAACCGGACCCCAAAGGCGACACTGGCCTGGTGGGCGCGGGTGAAGTTGAGCGTGATCCGCAAAGGCTTGGTCGATGCTGGGTCTGCATGGGAGGGGGTCATTTTGCGTCGTAGTGTAGCGGAAAACTGTCCGGGAACGAAGGTGACAGGGCTCGTAAGTGCAGCTGGTGGGCGATGCACGAGGCGCGCTTACCAGCTCGCATGTGGCAGAGCGCACGCATCGACGCCACACGGCTCGCGCCGTGCTGGGAAAAAGCAGCTGACGCGCGGCGTTTATGATATGAGCAGCCGCAATCATGAGAACTCTACATACCGTCATGGGCCTGCTCGTGGCCGCTAGTATCGTCGTGGGCGTGAGCATGGGCACGGGCTGCACCCGCTCCAGCGGCTCCGGGGCTGCCAGCGAGGAGGAGCGCAGGCTTGAGAAGGCGATGGAAGAAAAAATCCGCCTCGGCCACTATAACGAGGCCATTCCAGAGGCCGAATGGCTATTGGAGATTGCCGAGAAGCAGGGCGACGATCGAATGGTTGGGCAAAGGCTACACAAGGTGGCTGAACTCTATCATCATGGCGGTGCATATGACAAAGCCCAGCCGCGCTATGAGCGTGCGTTGGAGGTCCTACAAAAGGCGTTTGGCGACTCCCATGCCCAAGTGGCGTTGACCCTCAACAACCTGGCCGAACTCTATCACAGCCAGGGCATGTACGAGCGCGCAATACCGCTCTTTGAGCGCGCGCTGGCGATGTTTGAAGACACCTTGGGCGAAGACGATCCGTTTGTTGCCATAACCCTGAACGGTCTTGGGGTTTTGTATCGCAGCCAAGGTCAATATGATAAGGCATTGCCGCTGCTGTCGCGCTCCTTGCGCGTTCGTGAGCAAGCGCTGGGCAAGGAGCATCCCCACGTGGCGATATCACTCGCCAACCTCGCTGGCCTGTATCAGCTGCAGGGACACTACGCCGAGGCGCTGTCGCTGTATCAGCGGGCACTTGCCATCAATGAAAAGGCATTGGGCAAAAACCATCCGAATGTCGGCACCGAGCTCTACAGTATCGGCCGCCTATTTCAGCTGCAAGGCCAGCATGAGCGTGGGCGACCACTTCTGGAACGCGCGCTGGCCATTCACGAGAGCACCTTGGGCAAGCAGCATCCCCGTGTGTCTGGTACCTTGAAGGCCCTCGCCCATGTTCATATGGAGCAGGGCAACGACCAGCAAGCGTTGTCCCTCCTCGAACGCGCTTTGGCCATTTCGGTCCGTCACTCGGGGCAGGAGCATCCGGATGTAGCGGTCGCGATGAATGATATCGCCGGCCTGTATCAGCGGATGAAGATGTATGACGAAGCATTGGCCGCGCATGCGACGGCGCTGCTCATCAATGAAAAGGCACTGGGGCGCGAACATCCCGAGGTTGGCACCACGCTGAACAATATGGCCGTCGTGTATACGCATCAGGAGAAGTTCGATAAGGCGCTGCCGCTGTATCTGCGAGCATTGGCGATTTTCGAGCGGACGATGGGGCTGGAGCATCCCGATGTCGCGGCCACGCTGCAGAGCCTGGCCGCGCTCTACCAGCTACAAGGGATGCCCGAGCTTGCTGCGCCGCTGTATGAGCGGTCCCAGGCGATCAGGGCCAAAGCGGGGATACGGTGATGGAGCGGGGGATGGCTCTGCGCCGGGCGTGCCTGGCACGGTGAACGGGCAGTATTGTTGATTTGTTGGTGGTGGGGGCGTTGAAAGCGTCATGGTTTATTGGTGGTAAGGCAATAGCTTAATCGGACACTGCTCGGGGGCCGCTGCGCGCCACCCGGAATCCGTTGATCAGGTTCCGAAACTCAGGTGGGTTCCAGACCCGGTACGCAGAGCGTAGGAACCAATCCCTGACGCCGAATGATCCCCCGCGAAGCGCGCGAGCAGTATTTACTTCTCGAATCTCATTCTGATCATATACATCCCAACACCACTCATACACATTTCCATGCATGTCGTATAGCCCCCACGGACTCGCTGGCTTCCGACCCACGGGTTGCAGCGCGGCCCAAGAGTTCCTATCATACCACGCGTACTTCGGCAGCTCCGATGCATCATCCCCAAACCACCATTTCGTCTCCGTTCCTGCTCGGCAGGCATATTCCCATTCCGCCTCTGTCGGCAACCTATATCCATCGCCCGATTCCCAATATATCTTTTCTCCCCTAATAGTATAGCATCGTTCGCGTCTGTCAGCCTCCGATAGCGCATTGCAGTACTTCACTGCATCATACCAGCTCACCCCCACGACCGGCTGCTCCGGTTGATTATAGTCTCTATCACGCCAGTTTTTCGGTTCCGGTAACCCGTACTGCTCCATCAGCGCCCCATATTCTCGATTCGTCACCACCGTCTCCCCCAGCCAAAACCCTTCCACCGATACTTTTCGACGTGGCTTCTCATCATCATACGCCATTTCATCTTCTGCGTCACTTCCCATCCAGTATACTCCTCCAGGCAGCCACAATTGCCGTATCCCCGTTGCCTCCACTTCGTGCACTTGCCCTTGTTGCATCTCGCCCAACTCTATAGAGATTGGCAACATGCCCGCTGGCTTTTCTCTTTCCAATATCTCCGGCAACTTTTCTCCTAGCACGGCTCCCCTCACCCTCGGCATCGTTCGCAAAAACGCCGGCACTTCCCTTTCGCTGTCAATCACCAACAACATCGGCATCCGCCGCCGCACCGCCTCCACCAGCTTTCGCCGACTCTCCAACTCCCGCCACACTCCGATCCCATCTTTGCCGCACCATATCACCATCATCCGATACTCCCTCCACGGCTCTTCTGCGGCCTTTATCTGGCTCCCCGCTTCCGCTTCCCATCCCCAGCCACGAATCCGCTTGGCCCACGCCTGCGCCTGTTCTTCCCTATCTTGGCTACTTACCAACAGCACATCCACCCTCGACTTTTTATCCACCGCCTCGTCTTCATCCAACCCATCGGTCCGCGGGGCCCTGGCCTCGATTTCCTCCGCCACTCTCCGTACCTCCTCCGTCTCTGGCTCCTCGTCCAGCGCCAACTCACTCGCCAGCCTGATCAGCGCCTCGTCGGGGTACTCTTGTGCCATTTGCAGCGCCAACGCTCGCTCAGATGGTCGACGGCACCGATCGGCCGCCAACCGCCGCAACGGACCTAAATCTCTCTCACTCGCCTCTCGCAAGCACTCTTCTACGTGCGCTCGCTCTTTTACCCAATCCTGCTCGCTGCCTTTCGATGTCACCTGCTCCAGCAGCGGTCCCAGCGTTCTCTGCCCTTGCAGCCCCACATACAGCAACACTACTTCCCGCCATCGCTTCTCCGCAAATTTTTCCGCTATCTCATCATTCTCCCCCTCATATGCTGCATAAGCTGCCGCCAAATATTCTTGCAGGCTCAGATGCATGAATCCGTATTCTTCTTTGCCATACTCCACCAGCACACCGCTGGCGTTGCAAAACCAGTCCAGTACCTTCTCGAACGTCACCGGCTTGCCATCGCTCCCCCTCGGTCTCGTCATCGCTCTCTGGTTCGCTAGCTCGCGCAATCGAGGCGCCCAAATCGCCCGCATCTCCTCTTTGCGCATTTCGTATTCCCTATTGCCGCAGTGCATCGCCCACGCCATTGGCTTCAGTAGCTTCAACGCTTGCTCCTGGTCCAAAAGGCGCTCTCTTTGCCACTCCTCCATCCACGACTCCAACAGGATATCCAGGCACCGACTGAAGAAGTCCACCCGCCTCTCCGGGATTTTTCCCCCTCGCTCCACCATCAAGCATAGCAGCGTCAGCAGCATGGGCGTGCTTATCAATTCTTTGACTTTCGCACTCTTTTTCTGCGAAAGTTCTTTATACAGCTCAGCTCCCTGCGTCTGTCCTTTGACGTGTCCAGCCGCTTCGTCCTCCAGCCGCATACGGGCTCGTGCTCGACCCGCTGCCTCATACCAGCGCCGAATCAGTTGCTCGATTTGCTCCTCTCGCATCTTCTGCACATTCAGATGCACAAAATAGTCCTCGCCCAGATTCACTTCGCCGCCGCTACCATCTTCGATCCCCGAGAACCTCGACGACACCACCAGCCGAATATTCCGCTCGCGGGCCTGCTCGGCCAGCTTTTCCAGACTACAGCACGCATATTTACGTGAATTCCGATCACCCACTTCGTCCAGCCCATCGAACAGCAGTAGCAGCCCGCCTCGGTTCCACAGCCAACGGCCAAAACCGGGGACCTCCGCCTCGGCCAGCTCTTCTTCCAATATCTCGCCAAAGTCTCGCCGCTCAATGTCGAGCCTCGGACCCGCTACATGGCGCAGACGCAAGAATATTGGCACCATATCCGCCGGCAGTCCCAATCGCTCGCCATCAAAGCCATCGCCATCGAGCATGGTCCACAGCAGCTTTTTCAGCGCCGTGGTCTTGCCCGTCCCGGGCTCGCCGCGGATGAACGTGTGCGGCCCACCATCGGCCATAGTCAAGGCTTGTTCTACCTCGATGATTTCTCGCCCCAACATGGTCGGGTGCCCGCGCTTTTCGCGCTCACGCATCCGCTCCTTTGGAGCCAATTTCAACGCCACATACACTTCGTCTATGCCCAAATCGAACTCGCCGCCGCCCAGGCCCAACATCGGCAAATGGCGATACTTCCGCCGCGCCCACGCGGCGTAGCGTGGCAGCAGATGGCTGCAATCGGTCTCGCGGGCAGCATAATCGAGGACTTGCGTCATTGCCGCGCTGGCCGACTCTGGCGGCTTTATCGGCTCGCGCAGCCAGAAATACTCTTGACCCGTCGCACAGTCGAAGCCTTGGTCGCGATCGAATTTTTCCGTGCCATCGCCACGCGGGACCACTTTACGCGGCCAGATGCGCAAACTGCCATCGGCAAACACTTCGCCCCAGGCATAGCCGAATGCGCGCGATTCCCGTCCGGTGCCATAGTGCTCCAGGCCCATGAGCGACGGCGCTTGGAAAAAATACCGCGGCTTACTGCCACTAAACGACCACA
>JAAUYH010050254.1_pt1 | contig 14033 bp, 10 predicted proteins | sample 7278061 | NCBI WGS metagenome assembly JAAUYH01 (sample SAMN14350203, study PRJNA611818) | marine sediment metagenome | isolation source: surface marine sediment (0.6m) | place: French Polynesia: Moorea | collected 2018-08
GGCCGGCATGTCACCGTCGCATTTCAGCCGGGTCTTCAAAGAGACCGTCGGCTCCACCCCGATGCAATACGTGCTGGCCTACCGGGTCGAACAGGCGATCAAGATGATGGCAAATGCCGGCCGCCCGCTTGGCGATATCGCGTTGGCATGCGGTTTCGCCGACCAGGCGCATTTCTCGCGCAGCTTCAAGCAGGTTACTGGCCAGACCCCGCGGGCCTTCCGGGCGTCCCAGGCTGCCTGAGCAGGAAACTACAAACAAGCAAGATCCTTCAAAAACCGGGCAGGCCGCTTCAAGTATCCGGGCCCGGGCGGGCGTATCTCTCGTGTTATCAAGCGAGTTCCTTAGGACATGACAGACAGGAGATACCGCCATGAAACTTTTCGCGCACGCCACTGCCGCCGCACTGATGGCCTCGACCGCTGCCATAGCGCAGGTCGAAACCCGAAGCGTGACTTTCACGAACGAAGGCGTCACGCTTGCCGGGACACTTTATCTGCCGGAAGGCCACGATGGCAGCGCCCTGCCGGCGGTGGTCGTCACCGGCGCCTGGACCTCAGTCGAAGAACAGATGCCCAGCGTCTACGCGCACCAGATGGTCGAGCGCGGGTTCGCCGCCTTCACCTTCGACTTCCGCGGCTGGGGCAAATCCGGCGATCTGCCGCAGAACGTGCGCTTCGTCGAAAGCCCCGAGGCGAAGACATCCGACATTCGTGCGGCCTTTGATTTCGTGGCGACCCTGCCCGAGGTTGATGCCGCGCGCATCAATGGCCTGGGGATCTGCGCCTCGGCGGGTTACATGGTCGATGCCGTCTCTGGCAACGCGTTGGTGCAGCGGATCGGTCTCGTCGCCCCGTGGCTGCAGAACGAGGAGATCGTGGAAGCGGTCTATGGCGGCGCCGACGGTGTCGCCGGCCTGATCGAGGTCAGCCAGGCCGCCGAGGCCGCGGGCGGGCAGATCATTCCGGCGGCGGGTCCCGATGGCGCCGAGGGCGTGCTGATGCCCATCGGCGGCTACTATTACGAAGCAGATCGCGGCGCGATCCCGGCATATGACAACAAGTGGAACAATGCCGGCTGGGAAGGCTGGCTGACCTATCACCCCGCCGATCACGCGGGTGGTCTGACGCAGCCCCTGGCGATCGTGCATTCCGAGTCCGCGGCGATCCCGCAAGGCGTGCGCAGCTTCCTGCAGGACTATGTCGGGGACGCGACGCTTCGGATGCTCGAGGACGTCACGCAGTTCGATTTCTACGACAATCCCGAGGACGTCACCCGCGCCGCCGACACTATGGCCGAACACTTCACGACCCCATCGGAAGCCAACGGATGACCGCGACAATCGCACGGGGGGGCGCATGCCCCCCCGTGCGACTGACCACGAAGCACCAGATAGAGGATACGGACCCATGACACGCTTTCTTGCCACCACCGCCCTTGCCGCCACTCTGCCCGCGCTCGCAGCCCTGGCCGTCGAGACACTGCCGCCCGCCGGTGACCCCGAAACCGCCCAGATCCGGACCCTGGTCTCGTCGATCCCCCTCGCGGTGGACCGGGCCGCCTATGATCTGGCCGAAAGGGCTTTCGCGCCGGAGGTCATCATCGATTACACCAGCCTCTGGGGTGGCGAACCGGCCACGATGACGCCCGCCGACCTTATGACCGCCTGGCGCGGGATCGTCCCTGGATTTGACGCCACCTGGCATGAACTCGGTCCCGTCACGGTCGACCTGGAGGGCGACACCGCCACCGCAACCGCCTTTGTCGATGGGCGGCACTGGATCGGTGACGCGCTTTGGCGGCCGGTCGGCAACTATCACTGGGACATCGCCCAGATCGAAGGCGAGTGGCGTGTCACGCGCATGGTCTTTGAGATGATGCAAGAGATCGGCGACCGTGCCCTTGCCGCCGAAGCCATGGAACGGGCCGCCGCCGGCAACTGAGCGATTGAACTGGCGGCGTGGCAATCCCAAAGTTGTGCAACGCCACCGAAAGCCTAAGATGACCGACGCCATACTCGACAGCTTCGCACGGGAATCGCAAGAACGACTGACGCGGGCCGAGCAAACTGGCCTGCGTCTGGCCCTCGCCTGCCGATCTTTGATCACCGGGGCCGCCTTTGTCTGGTACGTCTTTGCGGCGGTCCTGTATCCCGACATCTCGCCCCGCCTGGCCACGATTGTCGTGTTTTTGGCCTTCACGGTGGTCGGGATCGCGCATCTGGCGATCATCGGCACGCGGCATGACCGGCCCTGGATCAAATACGCGATCTACGCGCTCGACACCCTGGCAATCTGCGCCGCCTTTGCGCTGGTTCCCATCAGCCGCGCCGATGACATCCCGCAGATCGTCGCGTTCCGGTCCTACGGCATATATTTCCTGTTCCCGATCCTAGCCATGGCCTGCCTGAGCCTTTCCTGGCGATTGGTGCTTTGGACCGGCGGCATGATCATCCTGGGATGGTGGGCGGCCTTCGCCTGGGTCGTTGCGCAGATGCAGAGCTTCACGTCCTGGTCCGACATGCCATCGAAGGCCCTGCGCAGGGACTACGAGGCGGTGTTTTTGTCGATCGACTTCATCGGGCGCGGCAACCGGGTCGAGGAAACCGGCATGGTCCTGTTCGCCACCATCGCCCTGGCCGTTGCGGTTTACCGCGCGCGCGCCGTCTTTTTCGCGCAGGTAGAGGCCGATATCGAGTGGCGGCGCGAGCGGTCCTTGCGCGAGCGCGTATCCGACCTTTTGGGAAAGCACCTTCCCGAGGCGGTCGCGCAAAAACTGATCTCGGATGATACGCCGATGAAGCCGCAGCGCGGCCACGGCACGGTTCTGGTGATGGATATCGCCGGCTTCACGGCGTTTTCCGCAGGCCGGGAACCGGAATTCGTCATCGGCAGGCTTGACGATTTTCTGGCGGACGCAACCCGGGCTGTGTCGGATCAAGGCGGGATAGTCATTACCTACCTGGGGGACGGTTTCCTGGTGACATTCAACGCGCCGGTGGCCGTCGAAAACCCGGAAACCGCGGCCATCCGGACGGCGCTTGCGTTGACCGGTATCGCAAAGGGCCACGGCTTCGATACTCGCATCGGGCTTGCAAGCGGGGACCTCGTTACCGGCATCATCGGAAATGCTACACGTCAGTCGTTCACGGTTTATGGCGATACGGTGAACCTCGCATCGCGGCTCGAAAACCAGTGCAAAACCCTGGGCGTATCGATCCTCCTCGACGAGGCGACCCGTGGCGGTTCGGACCAGGGAGCCGTCACCAAACAGCTGGGCGAGGTGGACATACGGGGACTGGAAGAACCGATTTCAGTGTTTGGTTTGACGTTACTGGAGAGCTGAATTGGCAGGGCGAAGAAACGGCCCAGAACCGCCGTCCGACCGGTGCTCTCGATGCTGCAATGCGGCCCGTCGAAGGAGACGTTCGCCGCGGTCGCAAGGATCAAATGCCGCAAGAGGTCAGCTGAGCCGACAAAACCAAAATACGCCGCAATTTAGCGTTACTGAACCGCAGCTGATCCGGTAACAAGTCGGAAGGACCAGTTATCGATGGCAGAGTCTTCGACGTTCAACATCCTTGAGAGCGAATACAGCCTATCCCGGTTCACGCCTTCACCGTTGCAGAAGCGATCCTGCAAGAAGAAGGGCGGGGTTGCCTGATAATACAGGGTCGATTGGATGCTCGATGGGACCTGTCCGTTCAACTCTTGAGTCGAGAGTGCATACACCAGACTGTCTCCGCCACCAGTGTCGTAGTCCGGGTCGTCGCCTATGGCGGTTGCACCGGTTTCGGTGGCCATCAGCTTCGCCTCCTCTGCATCAGCAATGCCGAGCGCCTGGGCAATTGCCACGCGTGTGTCGAAGTCGACGGTGCCGGCAGGCATCAAGCGATTGTCCTTCGCGGTATGGCAGATCGACAGGAAGGAAGTCGTCAGGTTGGCATCGTTCGCGATGGGTGCATCCTCCCCGCAGATCGGATCGGCGCCGGGTAGCGGGGTGCCGGGATCGAGCTTGACCTCTTGATAGATCTGCACTTGGTCAGCAGAGGTGATCGTCTGGTGGTGAGGCTCGAAATCCGTTTGATTGACGATCTTCTCCTTGCAGGAATTGTCATACCAGAGTTCACCGCGCAGCGGGGTGCCGTCTGAGCCGAGGATGATGCCGACATCGTTGGTTTTGCCTGACTCCCAGATAACCTGCCCGCTTGCGTCCAATACCTCGGTGTGCAGGAACGCGCGGCGGAAGCTAACCCCCGACGGGAACTTGTGCCCGACGAGGTTTGTCACCTTGACGGTCGCACGCAGCCCACTCTGATCGTCATAGGTGACGTCCGACACCTCGACGGTTGCTGTGTGGTTGGCCGCGTTGTCCAGCATCTGCTGCTTGGTGTGTAAGACTGGATCAAGCCCTTTGCTCACCAACATCGGATCTTGCACGCTGACGCCAAGGATCTCGGGGAACTGCTCGGCCATTGAGACCAGGAAGAGGTTCAACCCCACGAGCGTATGAACGCCAAAGCCCTCGCGCGCCTCCAGATCAATGTCCTCGGCAGAGAGAGCGTATTCGGCCTCCGGCATGTTGGTGCGCTCTTGAATTGACGCGATTTTTGACTTGAAGACCGTCCCGCCCTCCTCGTTCGGGATATGGCAGGCTACGCAGCTTTGCGGATTGGCCCCCGGCCCACCGGGCAAGGCCGGTTTGGATGCATCGTCAAAAAGCCAGCCCGTGCGGAACTCTGAGAACGCCCATTCGGGATATGTCGTCTGCTCGAACGTGTGGCCGACGATGTTCAGCGCGGTCGACCCTGCAAGCTTCGGCATCAGAATGGGCAAGTGCACCGTATGGCACGTGCCGCATTGTTCCGAGCTTGCGATGGCGTCGTCGTGCTGCGGGATGTTGCCGATCGCATGGTCCATAGGCTTGGTCTTCGGCTCTTCGAACGGACCAAAGAGCGTAGCGCTGTCGGCGACGGGGAAGGACCCGGTGAAGGACATCGCAAAAGCGCCGTTGTCCGACAGCGGGTCGGGCGCGCCATTCAGGTCTGCGTTCAGCAGCTTCTGGCGATAATCGACGCATATGTTCTGCGTCTGAGTACCGTAGTCGTCCTGTTGCTCGGGCGTCAGGACCATCCGGTGGCAGGCGACACAGGAAATTCCGTCGCGGGCGAGGGCGCCATATTTCGCATGATCTGGATCGTAGTGCGGACCGAGGCTTGGATCTGTCTGCACCGCCGAATAGGGTACGGCGGTGGTGAAGTTCGGATTGAAAACAAAACTCTGGTCGCCGCACATCTGCTCCAACGCGTCACGAGTCGGCGCCGGGTAGGCTTCCGCAGCAGCGAGAACCTGATCCAACTGGAACTGCCGCTGTCCCATAATTCCGTGGCAGCCAAAACAGGTGTTCCAGATGAGGTCTTTGTAATCCTTGTGAAAGACCTCCTCAGACGCGACCTGCCCATAGAAGATCGGGTCCCGCCCCGCCAAGCCCATTGGCGAGAAGCGCCACGACGCATAAGGCGACAGGTTTTCGAGAAGGACCTCATCGGGGATCGGTTTGGTCATGTCGAAGGCAAGACCCGTCGAACCCGCATCATGGCATCCAAGGCACTGGTCAGAGGTCATATACTCGGAATGCAGCGGTGGCATTCCGTCTTCACCCGCGCCAACCCACACGTTATCATACGTCTGGCTGGGCAGGCTAATCTCGGTCGTGCTGGCGGGTGTCTCTCCATTTGGCAATGCGAAGAACTCATCAAAGGTCGACATGTCAAGCGGCGCGGACAGACTTGCCATCGGCGTGCTTTCTGGCGGTGTGTGCAGTCCGTCCGATGGCGCAGGTGGGCCATCGACCTCGGTCAAGAACCAATCCATCGACAGGTAGGCGATGGGTGTTCCTGGCTGACCCGCGATATTGGTGAGTGACGAGAATGTCAGATTGTTTTCGGCCGAAGCATGGCAATTCATGCAGTACTGGCCATACCCCGCATAGGGCAGGGAATTTAGCGCAGGCCCGCTCCGGTTCGGGATGTTGGGCCAGTCGACATTGGGGTCGCTCTCACCCTCAAAGAACCCGAAATAACCCCAGAACCACCCGTCATGAGAGCCCTTGTTGTCGCGGACCATATAGGCAATGCCCGAACTGGGCGCGAGGTTCTCAAGGTCTGTTCCGGCACAACGGGAGGCAGGCGGGCTATACATCTCTTTGATCAGGATCGCGTTGTTGGGAACTTCCGTGACCGGGGAGGCGGGCTCCGCCGGGTCTCCATGTTCATTGACCGGTCGATTGGTTTCGAGCCAATCCACCATTTCGGGCGAGTACCAAATGACCACCGGCTCATGAAAGCCCTTGTAGGTAGCTTCCCAGCCGGTTTCGGTGAGGCTGGCCAAGTAGGGTCCAACCGCACGCACATCCTTGTCCGGTGCGAAATTCAGGGCCGGATCGCGGTAGCAATAATTGTTGAAGAACTGGCCAATCGAGGTCTCGTACTCATCGAGCGGGACTGGCATTCCATCCGCGTCAGATGGGTTTTGCACCTGCGTCAAGAGCGTTGCGCACATCTGCGAATTAGCGGGGTTAAAACGCGAAGTGCCCTTGTCCTCTGTGCAAAACTGTGCCCAGGCCGGATGGGCGGCTAAGAGGCATGATATGACGGGCAAGATAAAGTAGCGCATTACAGGCTCCAAATTCGTGAGCGGTGCGGATTGAATTACATAGAGGCAGGCTGACAGCCCTTTCTTGATATTTCAACTCTGGCGTTAGGCGAGGTCGTCGGATTTAGCGGTCCCGTCGATTGGCCGGAGCAGCAGATGTCGAACGCAGGGTCGGCCCATACCTGCCGTTTGTCCTACCCAGCTATTGCTGCGGCGCGGCCCGTCAAAACGGCCGTTCGCTGCGAGCGCGAAACGCGGGGCTGGGCGAACGTCCAGTATGTAACAAATCTACGTCGCTACACCGATATCCGAACCTCAAAAAGCGTGCTTCGGACCATCCCAATGCCAATTTAGAAACATCCAGGGGGCGATCAGCAAGCCAGTCGATCTATAGGGAGCGTCTCGAATGCCAAAACCAGCACGTGTCGAACGTCGCGACCATGTCGATGCCTTTCCCAGTGGAGTGCAGCTGGTCACCTTTGTCAACCAAGGCGGTGACTTCTTGGAGTTGCCAATTCAAGTGGATGTAATTTTCGGCGAAGAACAAGTTCGTGACGAATCTGGTTTTGGGTTTGCTGTGAAATTTCGAAAGTGCTTCCTGCGACTGAATTTGGATAGATGCCAGATTGTGAGCTCAACGCACCGCCACCAAGCCACGCTTCCACCCGAAGACTTTGTCCAACTGGGTGAGCGAACGATTCAAAAAAAGCCGCGACACGTCTGGCAAAATTGGGGCTTCTGTAGACGGGCTGCTAAGCAAAATTCTTTCATCAGTTGGTCTGGAGGACACTCTTGGTGGTAGTATCGAAAAAACAATGCAAAACCTCGAGAGTGATGAATACAAAAGTACCATCAAGTATCGGATAGTTGAACCTGCAGCGGGAGATTCCTGGAGGATTGGGCATGAGGTGTTCTGAGATCCTCGGACATTGGATCAAACGCTGTCGGGCCAGTACTTTCGCGATAGCCCCGACAATTCCAAAGACGACGGGGAGAACGCGACTGCTCTCTGTGCTGTGGGCCCCGATAGCTCTTCGCGAAAAACCTACGAAGTTGGAGTTATGGTTTCTTGCACCTTCAAAGACGGCGTCTATTTTCCTATATCTGAGAAAGATCTCGATAATATATAGAAAACACCGTTGGACTGGAGCTCCATCAATAGATTAAAAATAGAGAAGCTGATGATTATGAAATCAATACCCGATGATCAGATTAGAAACGGATGGGATGTTAGAGAGGGAGAATTTATACTCTCACATGCGAGAATCAAAATTCGAATCCCTGATTAAGAGCAAGATAAAATAGGAGACGTTTTATGAAAGAATTTCTTCGCCAAAAAATAACCCCCCCATATCGCAAAGAAAGTGAGGAGTGCACGCGACAGTAATCTTTCTGATTTGATCAAAATTGCAAAAATCGACCCCAAAAAGGATTTCCGATTTGCTGATCTGAAGGGTGTGAAGTTCGCGGGAATCGATTTGGACGGTGCTGATTTCTTTCATGCTGACCTGACTGAGGCGAACTTCATAGGCGCAAATATTACCAGTACAACAAGTTTCGAGGGTGCGACGGTTGATTCGGTTGTTTGGAGAGAAGAGGAATCAGAAGGCAGGTACACCAATGATGTGGCGACATTTGGCGATCGTATTTTAGCTGCGCGTGATGCGCTTGGATTATCGCAGGCCGATTTAGCAAAGAAGGTCGGCGTAAAGCAAAAGACAATACAGAGTTGGGAGGACGATTTAGGCGAGCCGAAAGCCAACAAACTTCAAATGCTGTCTGGGGTACTTAACGTGTCGTTGATGTGGCTTTTGAATGGTGAGGGTGATGGCATTGACACCGAGGATTTACTCGATTCAGAAGTTGCCGGCAAAATATTGGAGCTAGAGGCCCAGACCCGTTCTATTTTGCGGGAGTTGAGGTTATTGCGCCGATCAATCTCAGCGCGTCCAGTCGTTCAAAGTGACGACCAGAGCAGTCTCCTAAACGAAAGTGGCCGAGATGAAGGCGCCGTCAAAACTGCAGACTCTGCCGTTCCGGACAACATGCAAGATGAAACGCCCCGAGTCCTCGCGTCCCTGACTCCGAGCGAGGAGCGCGTCCTTCGCATGCGTTTCGGAATCGGCATGCAAACTGACCACACGCTCGAAGAAGTGGCCCAACAGTTTAGTTTGACGAGGGAACGCGTTCGGCAGATTGAGGAAAAGGCGCTGAGCAAGTTAAAAAGAATAGAAACTATGAAAGCGGAACAAGGTAAGTTGTGAAGTAGCCAAAGTTTGGTCTTGGTAATCGTTCCGCTCACCCAAAGAGTACCTCACATCGTCCACTATCAATGATGTACCTCTGGCCTCTTCAAACGAGACGTGTCTGGTGGGGCTCAACGGATGCCGTCGCTCGATGTATTGTACGCCAGAACAAAAGATCTGCCATTCGCCGCACCTCATCCAACGGCATGGTTGGGCTCACAGCCGTCATGCGGCGGTGCAGAGAGCCGAACTAGTCATAGCTTGCTCAGGTCGACGCGGACGGCCCGAAGCCGACTTCCATTGGTTCTTCTCAATACAGCGGTGCGGCCCGTCGCAGCTGCCATTTGCGCGTAGTGCAGCATGCTGGGCTCTCAGGCGGCAACAGCACTGGACGAATCCGCCAGATTGCAGGACGCTCCGACTCTACAGAGGATTGGGAGATTTCTTTGGATTCGGTGAAATCAGCTGCATTTGAAACTTGCCAGCGGCTGTTTCCTGAATGGGCAGACCTTTCTATTTCTGATTTTCAGTTCGATGACCCCAAGGGGTTTTCCTCTTTCACCATGGGGATCCGGTCAAAGGAGTCTATCCGACCGCCGCATCCTCCGGCTGTTCTATTCCGACGCCTCGAAGACAAAGAGAATGCCATCCTGGACTATGGCGCCGAACGGGAGGTGTTTCTGGCGCTGGGCGCCAACGGCATTGCAGCCCAGTGCTATCACTACGATCGGGAGTGTCGCATCGAGGCGTTTTACCAAGGGCGCACTCTTCTGGCAGCAGACCTTTTTGCGGCTGAGACTCTTCGAAGGATTGCCGATCAACTCTACCGTCTCCACCAGCTCAGGCCACCGAGCCTGCCAGGCAAAATGTTCTTTGAGTTGTTGCACGCGAAATGGGGGCGACTGGCGAAGTCCGTTTTGGAAGACCGGATCGACGCCTTTCCGCCCGAGGAACAGAAGTTATGCGAAGACCTTCGCCAGATTTACAGTCCCGAAACCTTTGCGAAAGTGCGCCGATGTCTTCCCGATGGTGATCTGACTTTTTGCCACAATGACGCCTACCACGGCAACATCATGAAGTTGGACTCCGGCGAAATCAGGTTGCTGGATTTCGAGTTTTCCTGCCTCAACAACAAGGCGTACGATTTCTCAAACCTGTTCGCCGAAACGGTGATGCGGCACCAGCGGCCAGATTACCCTTATTTTGAGATTGAAGAGCCGGAATTCGGCGATCGTGAATTCGGCACTCTAATCAACGCCTATCTCGACAACACCGATTTTGCCTCGTCGGACGAACGCGAATGTGAAATTCAGAAGCTGCTCCAGGACGTGAAGCTGATGCTACCGCTGTCAGACTACAAATACGCGATGGCGGCCATCCCGCTAGCTGTGAATCCCATCCAAAAGATCCGCTTCATCCCATATGCACACCAACGCTTCTTCAAGTTCTTGAGGGCATATGAACAGAGATTTGGCACTGGCTAGACGGCGCTCGCGGCCCAAACCAGACGTTGACGCCAAGACCCGCCGCCGCAGTGCAGCTTCCTCTTTACGGGCTTTCGGTGAGCACGGATTTCTCTGGGTTGATTGATGACAATGCCTTTCCGCGGCATTCGTGCGAAAAATGAAGCAAAGAGCGCTACACGGAGGGATTCGGAGGGATTCAATGTGCTCATGCTTCGCATTGCATACATAATACCTGCTGCGGCTGACTTCCTGCTCTCTGGATTGACCCTGATGAGGACATTCGGAGTTGAGGACGGCAGCATGGTACCGCGCCTGCAATTCGCCGGCGTCGCATTTGCTTGGGGCGTGCTTCTACTCATTGCCCTGGCGCGTCCTCTGGACCGGACGTGGGTACTCTGGCCAACATGGCTGGCGGTGGCGGGCGTATTGACCGCAATCGGTATAGGACATGCCAGCGGCGTGGTCAGCAACGCTTCGGTCGCGATCGCCGCCGCCATCGGCGTCGGCACATTCGTATCGGGATTCTTTGGAATGCGGTTTGCACGCTCCGCAGCATGAGCGCGAAACAGCGCCTACACTCGCGGCCAATAGGAGACCTTCGTCGACCCATAGGGCGCTGCAGCGCAGCTTCTACAAACCGGACGAAGGTCGATCACCCAGCGATCGGACCGCTCAGATAACTGCAACGCGTAAGCGACAGTGCTTCGGTCGCGACTTGTATTTCGCCCGCAACGGAAAACGCGTTTTGTCGATCAAAAGACTGACAAACCGAAGAGCACTCTGATCAGGAACTCATCGTTTCACTCGGGTGAGCCTGTTTTGCATAGCCATTTGGATGACAAGACGGTGAAATCCGTAATAATTTCGAAGGGATCAGAGTTTCTGACCTGTCCGCTTCGCAGAAAGGGACGCCCAGTGCTTCGTCTGTTGCCAACGATCGCACTATTCGCCCTGCAGCCTTTTGTTGGTCATGCAGATCCGCTTCCGGTTTTGAACCTCGACCGCGACGCAACCACTGTTTCCGGGCTATCCAGTGGAGGCTTCATGGCGGTCCAAATACAGGTGGCGTTTTCTGAGCGGGTCGCCGGCGCGGGCGTCGTCGCTGGTGGACCCTATGGATGCTCTGACGGCAACGTGTTTCGTGCGATACGTGTATGCATGAACGCCTTCTTGGGAGAGGCAGATGTAGAGGCCTCGCTAGATACCATAGAAGAGCTTTCCGAGGACGGGCGTATAGACGATGTGTCCCATCTCATCACTGATCAGATTTATCTTTTCCACGGTGAAGCCGACGATACTGTCGCGCGCGCCTCAATGGACGCAGTGCGACAGGCATTCGCCTTGCTCGACGTGCCGGAAGGTCAAATCACCTACCAGACCGAGATCGAGGCTGGCCATGGTTTCGTCACCGAAAACGGGGCTCTTGAATGCAACATCACGCGCCCGAACTTTCTGATCGACTGCGACTTTGATCAAGCGGGCGATATCTTGAATCGTCTCTATACCGATCTTCTGCCTCCGGCAGAGCCTCGCGACGAGGGTCTGACATCTTTCGATCAAGCTCAATACTTGGATGGTGCGGCTGGCATGGACGACACGGCTTTCGTTTATGTTCCCGAAGACTGCGCGAACGGCGCCCTCTGTCGTCTCCATATCGCGCTCCACGGCTGCAAGCAGGGACGCGAACGGATTGGCGATGCGTATGCTGTCCTGACTGGATACAATCGATGGGCAGAGACAAATGGGATCGTCGTGCTCTATCCTCAAGCGCTCACCATACGCGCGCCGTGGTGGAACTGGTTCGGTGGCAATCCAAACGGTTGTTGGGATTGGTGGGGATATGCTGGCGACGATTATCTGAGCCAGGACGCCCCTCAGATCGCAGCTATTGCACGTATGGCTGACGCACTCGGCGCGCGGTTTTCAGACTAGAGGATTGTCCTATTCCCGGTATGACTTCCGGGGGAAACCCCGTTCGCGGCTCAGACCGGACTCTGACCCACCTACCGCATTGCTGCGCCGCGGCGTGCGTATTGCGGACATCTGTCTTCGACGGAGCGATTACCCCGGTCCAAATTGGCATTTCTCCGGTTCAGCGGGCATCGGCGGCTGGCTCTCAGACAAGTTGAACCCTGGTCCGTCCACCGGTTCGTCTTCGACCTACGGAATCAATACCGCCGCACCCTGAAGACGTCCCGACCTGAGATCATCAAGCGCCTGATTGGCAGATTCCAAGGGATAGGGAACGGTCTCCGTCTTCACCGCCGCTTCCTTCGCCAAAGGAAAGAACTCTTCACCGTCTGCGCGTGTGAGATTGGCCACCGACAAGATAGACCGCTCCTCCCAAAGGTCCGCATATGGAAAGCCCGGGATATCGCTCATATATATGCCGCCGCAAACCACACGACCTCCCTTTCGAACAGCCTTAAGCGCCGTGGGCACCAGGGCGCCGATGGGCGCGAAGATGATTACGGCATCGAGGGGTTCAGGAGACGGATCAGAAGACGCACCTGCCCATGCAGCGCCCAGGTTTCTTGCGAACTTCTGTGCGGAATGATCTCCTGCGCGTGTGAATGCATACACCGTAACGCCTTTGTGGCTCGCGACCTGGCAGAGGATGTGGGCCGCTGCCCCAAACCCAAAAATCCCAAGCCTTTGAACATCGCCGCACAGTCTGAAGGATCGGTAGCCTATGAGCCCGGCGCAAAGCAGAGGCGCCAGCGATACGGGATCCGCCTCGGCGGGAAGTGGAAATACGAACTGAGCGTCAGCTGTGCAGAGTTCTGCATAGCCGCCGTTGGTCGTGTAGCCGGTGAAGCCGGGCGTGTCGCACAGGTTTTCATGCTCGGTCCGGCAGAATCGACATGTGCCACAGGTGTGACCCAGCCAGGGAACACCCACCCGTTGGCCTGGCTTCGGGCCCGATACATCGCGGCCCATCTCTATGATCCGACCAACGATCTCGTGGCCTGGAATCAGCGGCAGCTTCGGCTCTCGCAGATCGCCATCGACGACGTGAAGATCCGTTCTGCAGACCCCGCACGCCTCAACCCTGATCAGTACCTCATTCGGTTTGGGCAAAGGATCGGGCACGTTGCGGAGTTCAAGCCTTGGCGATGTACCTTCGAAAACCATTGCACGCATCTCTTCATCCCTGAAAATCCGGTTCATTTGCCTTTTGTGAGTACACCGCGCGGCGTTTCGGCACCTTGATCGAAGTCAGCAGCACGCGACGTGCGAATTCTGAAGGTTGAACCACCCGCGTGGCGGAGCACCGTGCCGACATGAACGGCCCACAGCAGCCATTCGCCCGGTCAGAGTTCGCCGCGGCGCGGCTCTCGGTTAGCGGCCACTTGTGCTCTGCGCACTGCCAAGCGCGCCAGCTCGACTGCAGGCGGGACGAAGCAGTCCAATGCGCCCGCAGCGTTAACCCGCTACGACAAAGACGTCTCGCCTTGCGTCGCCGCAAGTGGTGGGTGGCGCTTTAGCGATACCTGTCCCCAAACAACGGCTCCCTTGTTCTGGGACACTAGACCGAACTGATACCCGCCATTCTCGCGCGCAAGAGCCACGTTCCGCAGACGCAATAGAAGGGAACCAGGTGACACGGGGCGTTCAATCGCCGGAAATCGCTTCCTCCAGCGCATCCAGCCGGGCAAGTAGTGCAGCA
>JAAUYH010124181.1_pt1 | contig 14033 bp, 13 predicted proteins | sample 7278061 | NCBI WGS metagenome assembly JAAUYH01 (sample SAMN14350203, study PRJNA611818) | marine sediment metagenome | isolation source: surface marine sediment (0.6m) | place: French Polynesia: Moorea | collected 2018-08
GCCGTCGTCTTCTTCTTTCGACCCGATTTAGGCCCTGCTCATCAGACGCCGAGCCAGCACGGGCGCCACACTATCGACGGCCAAGAAGTCCCCCGCCAACGACGTGGGGCGGGGATGACTATCGGTACAAACCAGCCGCGAAATCAAGTTGCTCTCTGACAATCGGTTCAGGGCATCCCCCGGCAAAAGACCGTGGGTGCACACCGCGGCAACGTCGGTGGCGCCAGCGGCGCGATAGGCTTGTGCAGCCCCCAGCAGGGATCCCCCGGTGCGGATCATGTCGTCGTAGATCACCACGCGTCTGTCGGCGACATGGGCGCCGACGCCGGCCACTTCTACCCGGCTGCCATCGAGGCGGCGCTTATACGTAAAGGCCGCGGTAACCCCCAAGTCGTTGGCCAGTGAAGCCACCCACTTGGCGCGGCCGGCATCGGTGCAGGCGAGCACGAAATCATCGCCGCCCACGCGTTTGACCAGATCGGCAATCATCGATTTGCCCGATATGTGTACGGGGTGCATGTCGCGTTCGAAAAAGTGGGTGATGCTCTCGACATGCAAATCGAATAAAAACACTCGATTGCCCATAGCCGCACATGGGACCGACGACAAGAGACGAGCACGGGCCTTGGCGGTGACGACTTCTCCAGTTCTCACCGCTCGTTCCATGGTTGCGTATCCGAAGTAGGGGATGACCAGGTCCAGCCGCCGTGCGCCGTAGTATACCAACGCGCACGCCAAATCGTAGAGCTCCAGGGTGTCGGCATCGGAGATCGTCCCGCCCAAGAGCACCACGTCGCGGTCCATACAGGGAGTGATAATGCGCTGGTAACGCTCTCCGTCGGGAAAGCGCTTGCGCTCGACTTCTCCGGCTTCAAAGCCGGCAAAGGTGCACAGCGCTTGCTGCAAGTAGCGATAACTATCGGTGGCAAACAGAAGTAACATATCAATCGAATTCAGTCGGCAATGCTCGATCGCGGTGATGAGCAAAGCAGCGATCGATCTGGGCCTGATTGACCCGCCCGAGCGAAAGTGGGGGCAGCTCGTCGTGGGCAAAAAACCCCACCGCCGTGGTCTCATCTTGCGCCTGTGGGGTTCCGCCAGTCATCTCACATAAGAAGAATAGCTTATAGATGGCAAACGGCATCGGTGGATGATTGTGACTATCTCGGTCGTAGACGGCCAGGAGTTTGCTCGCGCGGGCGCTGATGCCGGCCTCTTCGGAGATCTCGCGCTCGACGGCGTGGGCCGGGGTATCGCCGACATCGGCCCAGCCCCCGGGCAGCGTCCACAGGCCGTCGGCGCGCTCGCGCACCAGGAGAATGCGTTGGTTGAGAAACACTGCCCCGCGCACGTCGATTTTTGGCGTCGCGTAGCCGACTTGCTCGGAGAACATATCGTCGATGGAGTCGTACGCCTCGGCGGTGTGGGCGGCAGCGATTTCCGCCGCGATCCGCATCACCGCTTGATAGCGCTCAATGTCGTATTCATTGCGGGCGTAAGCCAGTCCAGTCTGAGACGTGGCCTGTAGGCGGCGCATCCAATCGAGCCACTTGGGAAGCATGCCGCTCAGATTGGCATTTTCGACCGGTTTTCGCCACTTTTGCGAGCAGTAGGACTAGCCCGCTACAGCCAGCCGGCCGATTCGAGCATCGAGCGCAAAAGGTGGAGAAACACCAGGGAAATGCCGACGGGAACCACGTAGCGGAGCAGGGTAAACCAAATGATGTAGAGCCCGCCCAAGCTGGTACCCTGCATGAATTGCTCGCGCGACTGCGACGCGGGCACCACCCAGCCGACGAAGATCGCCACCGCCAAACCGCCGAGAGGCAAGAGAATGTTGGTGGCGAACTTGTCGAGGGTGTCGAAGAAGTTGATGTCAAAGCCCGGCAGCTTGAGGGTGCTCTCCGCCGACGGCAGGCCGAGAACGAAAATGATGAGGCCCATGACCACGGCCGCCACGGTGCGCGACATGCCGAACTTGTCGATAAAGGCAGCCGCCACCACTTCGAGGAGGGAAATCGCGGACGTCAGGGCAGCGAAAAACAGCAAGACGAAAAAGACCACCCCGAGGATGGCGCCGCCGGGAATTTGCGCAAACGCAATCGGCATACTCACAAACACCAGTCCCGGACCGGCCGAGGCGTCCTGACCGACGGAAAATACGATGGGGAACATAATCATGCAGGCGAGCAAGGCCACGCCGGTATCGAGAATCGAGATCACCGCAGACGTGGCCACGATATCGTCATCTCTGCGCAGATAGCTGCCGTACGTGATCAAGGCCCCCATGCCCAAGCTCAGGGTGAAGAACGAATGCCCCATGGCTTCGAGAACCCCAGCAGGCGTGAGCTTCTCGGCATGGCCGCCAAAGACAAAGTCCACAGCAGCGCCAAATCCCGGTTGGGTGGTGGCGAAAATCATCATGCCGATCATGATGGCGAGTAGCCCCACCATCAGGATCCGCGCCGCGTTTTCAATGCCCCGCTGGACCCCGGCCAAGACCACCAGAATTGCGATCCCCATGAGCACCGCATGCCATTGCACGTTGCGGCCAAAGTCGCCGTATAGGGCGCCAAAGGTCGCGCCGATTTCGTCGGGGGTCTTATCCGCAAAGCCCTCGGTGAGGGCCAGTTTAATATACTCGATGGCCCAGCCGGCCACTACGCTGTAATACGACAGTACAATGAAGCCGGTGGCCACCCCCATCCAACCGACGAGGCTCCAGGCGAACTTGCCGCCGGATAAGTCCTGGAATGCAATCACGGGGGATTTTTGCGCCGCGCGCCCGACCATGATCTCGGCAATCATCACCGGCAACCCCACCAGGACGATGCAGATCAGGTACATGAGCACGAACCAGCCGCCACCGTTTTCGCCCGTGATATAGGGAAATTTCCAAATATTTCCCAGACCCACCGCCGATCCTGCCGCGGCGAGGATGAAGCCAGTGCGGCTGCCCCACTGGCCGCGACTGGCTGCACTTTGTCGTTCTCCGTTGGCCATATGGGTATCTGTTTTCGGCGATGTGACGGCAATTGTCGACTGCATCGCGCTGACAGATTCCCGTCATCCCGGCTACCCGCAGAACAGCGCGGGAATAGATCACAGTGAGAAGGCGCGCACTTTCGTGCAAGCTATGGTACATGAATAGCATGTCGAGCATGTACTCTAGAGCCTTGGTTCGGCACGGCTTGCTCATCGCCGGGTTGGCGATGTTGCTGATGGGCTGTGCGCGCAAGGTGCCCCAGCACAGCAATTCCGGCAAAGACTACCGCCACAGAGGCGCCAAAGCCATGGAGTTGGACGGCGACGAGGCCCGGGTCCGCGACATCGTCACCTACCCCGGCGGCGATCGCGTGGATTGGAAGGTCATTGAGCTGCCCGAGGGCCAGCGCGGCACCTTGCGCATCAAGTTGCGCTGGCGCCCGCCGCGTCCCGGACTGGACGTGGCCTTCAATGTCTACGACGCCTATTTTGAGCGCGTGGGCCGGGCCAAGCCAGCGCCGAACACCCGCCGCACCCGCAAGTCGGTCAAGATCTCCGACGCTTCCGGCAAGTACTACATCCAGGTGTACGCGCCGCGCCGCACCGATGCCGGTCGCTACACCCTGTCGGCGCGCTTCAAAGCGCGCAAGCAGCCCAAGGTGCTGACGGCCGCCGACCTGGTGGCCGCGATCGAGGATCCGCCGCTTTTGCCCGAAGTTGTCGAGCCCAAGGAAAAGACCCCCGAGGAGCTCGCGGCCGAACAGGCCGAGCAGGAACGCCTCGCCGCCGAAGCTGCGGCCCAGGAGGAGCAGGACCGCCTCGATGCCGCCCGCCGCGCCGAGCTCAGCAAGCCGGTATTGGCGCGCGTCATCGGCAGCCGGCGGTCTTCTAACGGGGTGGTGATTACCATCTCTGCCGGGAAAGACCGCGATATCGAAAAAGGCTGGGTGGGCACGCTCTTGCGCGGCAGCAGTGATAGCCCGCTGCCGGGCAGCGAGTTCACCGTCATCCGGGTGCGCAAGAGCGAGAGCACCGCGCGGGTCCAGTTATCAATGGATCAGGTGCGAGCCAATTCGCGGGTGGCCCTGCGCCGCGCCGTCATCGAATGACGGTATTCGTCTGTTTTATTCGGCTAGGGGGCCGACGCCAATGCCGAAGCCGAAGAGGTCCACGCGCACCACGCCAAACGGCAGCTGCGGCGGCCCCACATCGTCGGGGGTAAACAGGTGGTCGAGCTGGCCTTCGACGACATAGGCGGCGCCCTCATTGAGGTCGACGGCGACCGTGGTGGGGACATCAAGGCGTGAGGCGATGACCTCGACGGCCCCTTTGGGCGCCGCGGTATCGAGCTCCGACAGCGAGACCTTGGTCAGAGCCCCGCTGCCGCCGCCCTCGACGAGTATCAACACATCGTTGGCCGCATCGAGAACCTTGACACCGTCGGGGCCTTGCAGGGTGACCGCTTCATCCTTGGCGTTGGTTAGAGCCACTGAGATCGGTGTACCGGCGCTGCCGTCGGCGTCATCGATGGGGACCAGGACCACGGTGCCCTTAGAAAAGTTCACCACCACCAATACGCCCTCGTGGTACACGATGCCGTTGGCGCCAAAGGGATTCATTTCGTTGCCGGCCAAGAGATCGTCCTTGAGCCATTCCTCTACATTGCCGTCAGCATCGGTATCGGCGGCGGCCACTCGCACGATGCGTCCACCAAAGGAATCGGTGGCGTAGATATTGCCGTCGGGATCGACGGCGACGTCGTTGCAGAAGCCCTGGCCACCGGCGGGCACCTGGAAGTCAAACGAGGCCACTTTGCTGGCGTTGAGCGGGTCGGAAATGTCGAAGTTGATGAGTTTGGACTGCTCGCCCATAAAGGGATCGGCGTCACAGACCCAAAGATTGCCGGCGACCTCGATCATGCCGATGGCGCCGTTATCGAACTGGCCGGCGTCGATGAGGGGCTGGGCCCGCAGCGTGCCATTGGGGCTGAAGGGCGCGCGGATAATTTGTCCCGACGTAATGCTACCCACATACAGCGCATTATCACCTACGGCGATGCCCTCGGGGTAGAAGTCCTCGGTGGGCAGCTGGATCGCCAGGGGCAGCGAGCCCAATCCCGGCTGGCCCTGGGGTCCTTCCGGTCCCTGCGCGCCGTCGGCGCCATCGTTTCCATCGTTTCCATTGTCACCATTGGTGCCGTTGGCACCCGCGGGTCCCACATCGCCCTCGCAGCCGGTGGCCGCGAACGAAAGAGCTACCAAGAACGCAATTCCGCAATTAAATAGTCGTTTCATTAGAGAACAATCCTTCCTCAGCCGATGTAAAACGTTCGCTCGCCGCGACCAAATATGTAACGCGTCGCGACATACACTCATCTCCAACTGAGAGCTGGGTCTTTAACTGAAGCTGGGATGTAGGCACCACAATCTCACGCTTCTACTTAACACAGCCCACATCACTTACAAATTGCGGCCATGGTGCTGGATTTGCCGTAGGCGGTTGGCAGCGTGTCCAATCCGGGGTAGCTTCGGCGGCCATGAAGATCGGACTCGTCGGCTTGCCCGGTGCGGGCAAAACCACTGTGTTCAACGCCCTGACCGGGCTCGCAGTGGAAACCGGCTTTGCCGCCAGCGGCAAGCAGAACATCGGCACAGTCAAAGTGCCGGATGCCCGGGTAGACGCGCTCTCGCAGCTGTTCAAGCCCAAGAAAACCACCTACGCTGAAATCACCTTCACCGATCTCGGCGGGGGGCAGGCCAGCCGCGGCATCGACCGAGCCACCCTCAACGCCATGCGCGAAGTCGACGCGCTGTGCCACGTGGTGCGCGGATTTCCCGACGCCGCGGGCACAGATCCCGATCCGGTCGGCGAAATCATCGACCTGGAAACCGAGACCATTCTCGCCGATCTGGAAATCGTCGAACGCCGCGTCGAACGCCTGCGCAAAGACCGCTCCAATCCGCGGGAGTTGGCGGTCCTCGAGCGGCTCAAGGACACCCTCGATGGCGAGGCGCCGCTGCGGGGTCTTGCGCTCGACGACGGCGAGCGCAAGACCCTGTCGGGCTACCGCTTTTTGTCGCAAAAACCGCTGCTCCTGGTCCTAAACGTGCCCGAAGATCAAATCGCCGAACCCGTGCCCCAGGCCGTCGTCGAGGCCGCCGAGTCCCGGGGTTTGGGCTTGGTGGTGCTCTCGGCGCAAGTCGAAATGGACATCGCCCAGATGCCCGAGGAAGACCAGCCCGATTTTCTCGCCTCGCTCGGCGTTGAAGAATCGGCCCGTGGCCGCTTTATTCGCGCCGCCTACACCCTCATCGATCTAGTGTCCATGCTCACGGCAGGACCGGACGAATGCCGCGCCTGGCCGGTACCGCGCAACACCAAGGCACCGCGGGCAGCAGGGAAAATTCATTCCGACATCGAGCGCGGTTTCATCCGCGCCGAAGTCGTCCCCTGGCAAGATCTCGTCGATCTCGGCAGCGAGAGTAAATGCCGCGACGCCGGCAAGCTCCGCGTCGAGGGCAAAGAGTACATTGTTCAGGACGGGGACGTCGTTCACTTCCGCTTCAACGTCTAAACCCAAACAATTACCGCAGCCACCCAGCAAAGCAGCATCACCATGGCCACATTCAATCGTCCACCGAGCGACACCACGCCCAAGACGTTTTTCACCTCCTTCCTCCCGAGTGAATACGCGCGCCTACGCGGCGAGGGTATTCCGGCCCCGCCCGATGTATGCGTCGCCATCCACCTCGAAGGCGACGGTGGTGGCACTTGGGCCCTCACCCTCGCTGGCGGTGAATTGACCGTCAGCGAAGACAGCCCCGACAAGGCCGATATTGCCATCAAGCAGAGCGTCGCCGACTGGCGCACCTTCACCCTGGAAGTCCCGGGCGAAGGCGATCAAGTGGCCTTGCCAGAGGGCGTGTCCCTCGAGAGTCTACTGGTCAATCCAGCGATCAAGCAGACCTTGGACACCACCAATGGAACCCTGCGCATTCAGATTACCGAATTCGAAGGCCGTACCCTGGCCGCCGACATTACCTTCCACGGCGCGGCCGAACCCCACGCCACGATCTCGATCGACGCCGAGACCGCGGCCGCTATCCGCGATGGCAGTCTACCGGCGCCCCAGGCCTTCTTTGCCGGCAAGATCGTAATCGAAGGCGACAGTGCCTTTGCCATGCAAGTGGCCATGGCGGCCATGACGCCGCAGGGCTGATGGCGTTGGGTGCCGGCCGGTCGATCGGTCTATCGGTCGATCAATCTTGGAGCAAAGCCGGTACGCAGCCCCGCCAATGCCGGGGGTTCGATGATACACTGGAGCCGCGCATGACTCGACACTCGCACCTCTGTAGGCAATTCCCCGTGGCAATTCTGGTGGGTGCTGCTGTGCTGGCCGCCACCGTGCTGTATCCCGCCGCCCACAACACCGCGTGGGGGCAATCGGTCAATCCCGGCAAGCCCCAGCAGGTCGCCATCATCGCCCTGGAAATCGATGGAGATGCCGCCCCCGAGTTCCTCTTCGATCTCGACCGCGAGCTGGCTTCCGTCATCGAAAACGCCGGATTTCTCGTCCGCAGCTTTGATGACGTTCGCCAAGCACTCTCTGGTGAGCCGGGCTTATTGGGCTGCATTTCTCCCGACTGCTTGTCCCGCTTGCCGCCGCTCCTCGGCACCAAGTGGTTCTTCCGCCTGCAAGTACAGGCCAGTGGGTCGGTGTATGTATTCGAACTGGCATTACTCACCGAGGAGGGCAAGATCGAGGGGTTGCAGCCGGTTCAGGATACGTGCCCCGTATGCACGGCGCGGGAATTGAGCGAGCAGATCGGGCGCGCGGCCCAGCGGCTGCTCGACATTTTTGAACCTGTGCCCATCGCCATTGATTCTGCGCCAGCGGGTGCCAGCGTACGCGTTGGCGACGAGACCTTGGGCGTCACGCCATTTCAGGGCAGCCTGGCTCCGGGCAAATACGACATCGTTGTGGAGCTCGAAGGCCATAGCACTGCGAGCGAGACCATTGAAGTAGTAGGTGCAAGTTCTGCTGGCAAAGAAGTTCAGACCTATCTGATAGAGCTGGTTCCCGCCATCGTCGATGATGGGGATAAAGGCGGCGGGCTGCAGGCGAGTCCGCCCTTTCGACTGTGGAAGTGGCCCATCGCGATCGCGGGAGTTACCCTCATCGGCATCGGTGCCTACCACCTGAGCATCGACGGCGATGAAACCTGCAGCAATACCGATACGCAGGTGTGCGACGAGCTCTACGATACCGGGACAACCGGAATTACGGCCCTCAGTGCCGGCATCGTCCTCGGCCTGGTCAGCGGCGGCATGTTCTGGTGGGATAGCGCTCGCGGCAGCGGCAGTGATGACGAGTATGCTGGCGAATTTGCGCTACAACCCCGCCGAGGCGGCGCGGTTACGACCTGGCGCATACGTTTCTAGCGCGCCAAATAGCCCCTCACGTAGTAAGCCCGACAGCACGCTATTTGACTCGCTATTTGGGAGTTCGCGTAAGCCTGGGTTCAGATACTCGCAATCTCGGGCCATGTGGGCCATATAATACGGCCCATGGAATCAGCGCAGGAACCCATCCAACATCGTATTCCCGCCGGTGAGTGGTCCTTGGCCGCGTCCGAGTATCCAGCTGTGGGGGACGCCAACGGCGTCGTCATCGTCGGCCACGCTGCGGCATGCAATCGCAGGACGCTCGATCGGCCGCGGGGAAAGGGGCTGGTCAGCACACTCGCAGAAGCCGGACTGCACGTCTACACTTTCGATGTCCGCGGTCATGGCGAAAGCGGCCCCATCGCATCCGAGAATGGCCGCTGGGGCTATGAAGATATCCTAGAAGGTGACTTGAGCGCCGTGATTTCTTGGGTCCATGAGCGCCATCCGCAATTGCGCCTCGGCGTCCTAGGCCATAGCCTCACCGGTCACGGCACGCTGCTGTGGTTGGGTCTCCACCCCGAGGCCCCCGTCGATGCCCTGGTGCTGTACTCCACCAATCTATGGATGCCGCAATTTGAGGCCAAGCGCAGCAGATGGCTGAAAAAACGATCCATCTTGACCGCGTGGGCGCTGATGAGCCGCGTCATCGGCTATTTGCCCGCTCGCCGCCTGCGCGCGGGCACCGATGATGAGTCGGGCGACATGATTCGCGACTTTTACCGCTGGGCCAAGACCGACCAGTGTTTGCGGCTATCCGACGGCGCCGACTATCTAGATGGGCGCCAGCGAGTCAAGCAGCCGGTTTTGGCCTATGTGGGCGAACATGACCGTCTACTGTGCACCGAAGACGGTTGTCGCCGTTTTTTGGCCCCCGTGCCCGAGCACACCATCCACGTCGTCCCCGGCGGTGATCACATGTCGCTCGTCACCAAGGAGCGCTCGCGGCCGATCTGGCAGGAAACAGCGGCCTTCTTTGTCGACAAGCTAGCGTCTTCGGATGTGCCGGCCGCCTATGGTAGCGGCCAGTCGTAATCGTAGTCATCGTAGTCTTGGATCCACTGCCGAGCCATAACACGTTAGGGTGAGTCGTATGGACTTCACCACCAACGCCAAAGACTTTATCGCCCGCGCCGAGGCCAGTTTTAACCAGCACGATGTCGAGCGAGTCATTGCTGGCTACGCGCCATCAGCCCTACTCGAATTCTACAACGAAGGCATCCACGACACCTTTCGCGGCATCGACGCCATCAGGCGAGCGTGGACCTTTGTCTTCGTCAATTTTCCCCGTTTCCAGCTCACCAAGCAGCTGGTCTCGGCCGATCCCTCGGGCGCCATCGTCAACGAATGGAACGGTTCGTTTGACGGCGAGCGTGCCAGCTACGGTCTGGACTTGTGGTGGCTCGATGAGAGCGGTGCGGTCACCCATCACAAGGTCCTCGGCTTTGGCCACGTCGTCGCGTATTCCTCGTGGCACGCCAAAGTACGCTGGATGGCCATTCACCCGCGATTGAGCCTGCGCACGGCGCAAAACCGACGCAGACTGCTCTCATAAGCGGCGGCCGAGCGCCGCAGCAACCTCCTGCGCCACCACGCCGCGCATCGCCCGCAATGCGGGATTCCTCATACAGTCTTTAGGACCAAGGTCTCGACCACGGGAGGGCAACCGGGCAGCTGCACGTGGACGATATTGTCGACGACCTCAAAGCCGGCTTCCGCGTAAATCTCCAGCCACTGTTCGCGCCGCAGGATGTTCTGATCGGACAGATGATGGTGCAACATATTCTCTGCAACCCCGAGCGGCTGATACATCTTCAAATCGGCGACATCCAGTCGGTACAGTTCCGCCACCGCCAATTGGACCCCGGGTCGATGCTTGCGGAAGCTGGCCAAGAAGCGCTTGACCGGCTCGGTGCTCTCCACCGTGATCTCCTGAAAAATCTGCATAATCGTCGCGATATCGACCTCGTTCATCGCCGGATTGGCAAAGATGGTATCGGGGTCCATGATATCGCCCTGGAAAAACCGTCCGCGACTGGCCATGTCGTTGCTGGCAAAGTTTTTCTCCGAGTTGGCCAGCGACACCTCCGACTGATCGACACCGACTGCGGTGAGGCCGGGGAACATTTTGCAGGCGGTCACCAAAAACGTACCGTCGCCGCAGCCGATATCTAACAGGCACTTGTGATTCTTGCTCTGGAGGTAGCCGGCAATCTGACCAAAGCTCATGATGGCGCCCAGGCCGCCCGCGCCCTTGGAGTCGAAGTACATGTCGCGATATACTTCTTTGCCATAACCGTAGCTCTTTTCCTTGCGCGCAAGCGGCACCACGTTTGCGTTGAGCGATGCGTAGGAATAGTTGAGCATGATCTGCGGCCAGCGCTGCATGATGCCCATGCCCACTGGCGTCGCCCGGGCCCGGCCTTCCTCTTGCGTCAGATAGCCGTAGAGCTCGAAGTAATCGCACCACGACTGGACAAACTCGTAATCGAGTCCGCGCTCCTCACAGAACCCCTTCACCTCGACGTCTTTTTGCTGGAGCCACTCACCAATGAGACCGATCTCCACGCACATGATCAGTCCGGGAACAGCGTAGAAACCATGCATGACGGCCGACATGCCCGGCGTCTTAATTAATTCATGGCTGGATTTTAGGATTGCTTCCATCTGTGCTTGCATAGCCACAGCATAGAGAAGCATTTCCACGAACGCAACTGCTCAACAACCGGAGACGCGCATTCGCGCCCGCCGATGGAGTCGCGATGTCATTGGGCCAATTCCCTCAATACGTGGGCGCAAAGGGGTCTGCTTCAAGATCCGTCAACTCGGGATTCGAGTACTGATACTTGCCACTCAAAAACTTGAGCGGGGCCCAAAAGCCCGCTACCACGTGGGCGTTACACTCTTCATATACCCCGGTCTCAGCCACAATACGGTGTACCTTTGGCAAATGATACGCCGGGATGGTCGGGTAGAGATGGTGTTCCAAATGGAAGTTATTGCCGAACATAATCGCCGTCCACCAGGGTGAGGTGTAGCTGCGCGAATCGACAAAAATCCCCGGGCCGGTGTTGTTGTGCTCCAGGTAGATGCGCAGGCCAGTTGCCGGAATCGCGGTGAGGTAGGGCAAAAATACGCAGAGGACAAAATACAGCGGATACATATAGGCAAAGACCGCGTAAATCGCCAGCCAAATCGCGACGCTCACGAGGGTCAGAATCGCAAAAACCCTGGTCCAGCCGTCTGAGAATGGCATGCGATAGCCCTTGTCGATGGGTTTATTCAGCGCCACCAACACAGTGTTGCGGAAGTATCCCCGATTGGCCTTGACCCGGCCGAGAAAGAAGCGCCTCCAAAAGGTCTTGTACTGGGGATAGATCTTGGCATCCGGATCCGATACCTGATTGGTATAGCGATGGTGGTTCCAGTGGGTGATGGCATAGCCGAGACTGGGGAATAGCGCGACTCCCGCCGTAATCACACCGACGATGACGCTCCAATACTTATTCCGGATCAGCGATAGATGCATGCCATCGTGGGAAAACCAGCCGATCATGTGAAAACCGTGACCGGAGCAGACAACGCTGGGAATAAGCAATAGGACCTTGACCACCGTCGGCAGCGAGCTCTCGACGATCAAGATCGATACGTAGCCAAATACGAAAAACCAGGCAAAGGTGTGAATAAAATAGGTGACGAAGCCGAATACCGTAGGTCGGTACAATTCCCTGGGCAGGGCCGGGCGCTTCATCTCAAGCGGTTTCATGTCGTTCCTCCTCGTCGTAGATCATTGCGCTGATCGAAAGCGTACGCTGATCGCATGGTGCCGTATAGCGACCCCCGATGCGGTAGATTAGGATCGTTTCCCCTGCTTCACGGACTCCTGAACCCGTTCGGCGCGGAATTGTTGCATCCACAAGCGCTGCAGTGGAAAGCCCATGCGAACAGAAAGTCGGTATCCCTTAATAAATAAGTACTGATTCTCAAGTACCCCGCCCATGCGCAACTTCGGCGTATAACTGGTCTGTCCCAGGTACGAGGTCGTAATGCCCTGCTCAACACCGCGAAGCAGACTGTGGTAGTTGAGAATATTGTAGATCGTTCCGGTATCCTTCATTGAGTAGTCCATGCCGACCCGCTTGTTGAGCCGCTGTCCCCCACAAAAGAAGCAGAGATAGCATCCGGCAATGCGACCGTCCTTTTCGCATAGCACCAGTTCGGACTCGGGTGGACTGGTGCGCGCGCACTCGAGGAAAAACCGTGGCGACAATTCCTCGAGCTTAAACTGCGCCTTCAAATACGTGGCCCGCCATAGCGGGTAGAGCTTGGGCAGCAGCTCCTCGTAATCGGTCAATATGCGCACGTCGAAATTTTTCTTGGCCTTCTTCAGCGTGCGCCGGGCGTGACTGCGACCGTTGGCCGTCAGGCTCTGGATATAGGCTTCGCGACTGTCAAAGTCGGTGTTGACCCGCACCGTCGGCAGCGAATAGGTCTCGACCAATCCCGCAGCGCGAAAGCGATCGAGCCCCGGGAACGATTGATTGAGATCCTTGAAAATGCATAGGTGCAATGATTCTTCGCGGCAGAACTCATCCACGGCGCGAATAATCAAATCGACGACGGCGCCGACGTCGCAATCCGGCAGCATGGGAATCCACCCCCGATCCGAAGGCAGAGAGCCCACCGCGGCCACGCGATAGGCATTTTTTAGCCCCATATGCTGCACCAGTGCGTTGTAGGCGCGCTGAATCGGTCCGGGCATAATCGCCATAAACTCGATGTTGGTACCGTAGTAAACCGGCGTAAACGCCAACACTGTGCCTTGGGTTTCTACGGCAAGATAGCGAACGCGAAGATCTCCCCATAGTGAACGCTCCATCGCGCGCAACAGGCCATAGGAAAAATCAACTGGCGATCCCTCTAGGGGCGTGATGCGCGCCTCGCCTAAGTCATCAACGGTCTGATACCAGTGTATTTGCATTGTACTTACTCGGGAATGCGGCGTTCTCGCAGACCCGACCCTCCAATCATTCGCCGCCCATTTAGCCTCTTCTACGCCCACATGTACGGTTGGTCATAGCACGTTCAGCGGTTCCGATGCCAGATAGGCGGCAAGGGCATCGGACATGCTGGTCCGCGACGGCGGATGATATGCCAGGGCCCGCGACGCAGCGATGATATAGGCCAAATCGGGCGAGCCGACGAAGGCCATACCGCCCAAGAGCTCTGCCGCGAGCATCACCGCTCTCTCGATGGTCCGTTGCGTGGCAAAGCGCACCATGAACGCCTGCGGCAGAATCTCGCCCGAGGGCTGGCCGTTGCCCATCGCGATTGCCACGCGCTCAATCCCCGCCATCGCGCTCTCCACCTCGATGCCGAGCAGCGCGCGCTCACAGGCCGTGCCCCGTTTCGCCTGCACCACCTTTTCCACCAGCGAGGTGGCGACACCCAAATACGATGAGGTTACGAGCAGTTGAAACCACAAATAACCGGTGAGCTCGACCGGATCGAGCTGGTCTTGGGATTCGGCCAAAAACAGAAAATCGCCGGGAATCTCCACATCACGCAAGATGAGCTCATGGCTCTCGGCACCCGTGAGCACC
>JAAUYH010078892.1_pt1 | contig 14032 bp, 10 predicted proteins | sample 7278061 | NCBI WGS metagenome assembly JAAUYH01 (sample SAMN14350203, study PRJNA611818) | marine sediment metagenome | isolation source: surface marine sediment (0.6m) | place: French Polynesia: Moorea | collected 2018-08
CATCTTCACCGCACCCTCACCACTCTACCTACCTTCCCTCTCTACTCCACCATGCAAACACCGCCCACTGCGTTTCGCCTACCACATTCACCCGCCGCCCCTGTTCTCATCACTATAGCAACTGAGCATGAACCCCCGATTAATGTGCTTACTGCGGCTTACTGATGGAATTCCACAAAACCCTTGTCACGAGATTTGTTCTTATTGAGAGGTTTATCTGTACAATGCAGCACTGTAGTCACACGGCTCGAAAGATTTAGAAGAATCGAAATTGCAGTTTGTAGTTTGCTGCCCCAACTTGCGAAGTGACAGCTGTCCCGAAATCTTAACCGCAAGCGCCGAAATCACTCAGGAATTTCCCTTAAATGCAGGAAATAACTGCAAATCGAAGCGGCAATTGTTGTTTGTTGATTGAATGAACTGTAATTTATCTTTCGCCTCGGCTGGGACAGTAAACAGTAAACACCTATCTCTAAACAGTAAACAGTATCTAATAAACAGCAAACAGCAGACTACAATTCTACACTTGCATAAATCCCCTTTTTGCTGCAATCACCTTCCACGATGCAAGGTATGCAAGCAACAATCAGTATTTCTGCCGTTTATCTCATCATTGCTTTGTTGTGCAATTTGATCCAGCAGGTAAAAAAAGAGACTACGCATACGATAGCCATTCCGTTGCTACACCTGCACCGAATTTCGCCTCTGCTAGATAAAGGCAAGGCGCATTGGGGTGGAGGAAACCAATGGAGCACATGATATACTTAGGATAGAATTGATTGTTTTGTTACGAAACTATTGCCTATGATGCTCTACGGTTATTTTTTTGCATCGAGTGCAACTACAATCCCACTCCTTGCAAATATAACCTACTATCATTTTGGTGGTGATGTCTGTCTTTCTACTTTCTTCACGAACTCGACATCGCTCATTCAAGAAAATTTAACGAGCAGTTATAAGCGGAATGAGATTATCAGGTCGGAGAAACTTCAAGTGTGACTTTGAAAGGGTCCAAAGTAAGTTGATCGGTTCAGCTCCAGAAGCAGCGTGCTCCCTACTAGACAAGTAACTGTCAGGATCGCAGATTGTGTTACACATATGTCCTGCGTAGTGAAATCTATCACAGACGATGCGGCAATCATTGTTGATCCAGGGGACACGTAGTACAATCGAACGCGCCATATTTCGACCATTGTCGTAGTAACAAACTCGAGACCAATCACGAAAACGTGCTATTAGGATTGATAGAGCAGTACTGATACCTTCAGTTTTTGTCATTACTGAAACACCTAATAGCTTCGAGTGATGACAGACACACTGAACAGTAAAAATTCCAGGTGTGTGCGATTTAGCTGTAGAGTAGTTCTTTCGAAACGATCTCGAGTTTTCTGTAGTAGACGTCACACCAAAATCGAGATTTGGTCGAAGTTGAGGCCTTCCTGGGAAGAGTTCTCCTGTCCAACTTCGATACAGATTTGGACTCGTGTATACCCTCAATATTAACGCTAAAAACGTGCGATGAGTTGAATACGTTTCTATTACAATGTTCTTTTAAGTGGAACATTAAAGTATCCACTACAATCAGCTGTCTTCGAAGATATGAGTATACTTTCTATAAACTTTCTCGATTTTGATGCGCGCATGATGAATTGAAGATCTAATATTCGTGGTACAGGGTCATTTGATGCTTGATTTTCTTGATGTTGGGAAGTTTGCCGAGTATACCTACTGCTGAACGGTCCACGACAACTCCGTCCATACGCTTTGAACCATCTTCCATACTTCGTTCGAACTTCTTCCAAGATAATTCGAAATACCTTGATTCTTCGGAAATGTAAGAGTCATAAGAAATGCAGAAAAGGCCTCGTTCCCTATTTGTTGTGCGATGTTCGATTCACTGCCCAGTCTGTGACATGAAGCACTTGTCATGCAATTCTTTGTTATCCACGAATAAAATGCATCACGAAACGTACCACCAGTGCCACACACATCCCAAGACCACGCATCTAGTCGCTCTCTCGTAAAAAGATGCTCTTCCTGCGATGAGAACAGCACGTCCGATACGCTATCGTATGGGATCGATCGATTACATCGCTCACACTTCAAATCTACAACACGTACCAATAACGATCCAAAATGCAGCGTATGAAGTGCCACAACTCTTGCAATTTGTACGACACCTTTTGCACTCAAAACCAACATGCTACATTGCTCACATGTTCGTTCCGCATCTATTCCAACAATTGGCATTTGTTCAACGGACGTAGAATTCGTGTTGTCGAGACTCATAGTAGAAAGAATAAGGTCGTTAATAGCTACTTCGTCGGACAAACATGGAAAAAATGAACTTGGTAGAGTTGATACGTAAGAAATGGGATTGGTGAACTCTTCAACGAGCAGTTCAGCTTCAGACTCATTCATTTCAGGTACATCGCAATCGTCCATATTGTTTTCCGTTCTAGTTTTCAATGGTTCTGTTTCGGTACCCTCAACAAGTTTAGATTCATGTATGCATACCATTATTTGCTAGCATTAACTGTGCAAGCCATACATTGCACTCTCGTCTGCAACGGTTTCGGAAGTACAGACTTACGATAATCTACGGCAGCGGCACTTGACGTTCTAAATCCATCTGACAAAGAACGTCGTAGAAATGCATGCCAAAATCGAATGCTATCTTTTCGTGCGTTGGAATCTGAAACTTGTCCCACCAATTCAAATCGTTGCATTCAGTTGAACTTGTTTCGCACCACCTCGAAATGCTTTGAATACGCAGTAAATTCCTTGTGTTGACCATTATGGAATCCCAATGTGCACAACGTCTATTCAATTGGTAGTCATGACAGTAACAATGGGCTTCGAGATTGTGACGTGTGACACCGGAATCAATTACTTTCATAACTGTCACAACCGTAAGTACTGCATTTGCACTTCGTTATTTTCTCCATTTTTTCGTTCCTAATAGCAGACATAGTTGGAATATTTCAGTGAGCATATCGGAGCGGAGCATCGACAGAAGACCACGATATTCGCGAAACGTACATTTGACGCAAGGATCTTCTCTCGTCTAGTGCACGTGTTGCGCTTGCATTTCAAGCAAAGAAAGAAGCATAGAAAATAGCTCGTCAAGAGAAATTGTTTCTCGCTGTCTGTACTTGGTTGGTCGTGTCCTATGTGATTTGATTGACTCTCTTAAATTCGGTAAAACTTGAATCGTTATTTGTTAGTTCAGATGTCGTTCATGGTCATTACGGTTTCCAACGTTGGTGCGCCGAGATGTGCATGTCATACGCAAATCTTACTTGCTGCCGCGTGGATGTTCAATGCTTGAAGTATTTGACTCATTTTGTATGAAGAAACGCTCGTAATAGGCACGTATCGTAGAATATTTGTTCAGGTATTGGTCTACACGATGAGCCTCGCTCGCATTCTCAGTACCTCCAACAAATGGTACAAGTACGTGCGTATTAGTTTCCCCGCGCACGTTGCGCTAAGTACGACTATCTTTTTCTAAACAAGTCTCTTGTGCACTAGGAATCCATATCCTCAGCTCGTTGTCCATTGTGAACCAAAGTGTTTGCGCATACCTTCCATGCGGTCCGCACGAGGACCTAGGCCTCTAGTGGGCAGGGCGAAAATTTTATGAAAAATAAAAGACTCCGGGTACCTCCCGACCTCATCCCGGTGCTACTATTTCAATTTAGAAATATAAAATCTAGTATCTCTGAGGCTCGGGAGAAATGCCTGTGCCCTTCTCCGATGCAAAAATTACGGCCATTGACATTCTGATCACAATGAGGATGGATCCTTGAAGCCAGGTGTTAAATCTGTAAAAAAATCCGCCATCTAGAGACAGCTCGAAGCCCACTCAAGAAGACGGCTCCAAGCAGTCAAACCAAACCGATATAAAAACAGTCACTTTCATATGGCCAGGGTCACACCTGAGAAGTCGAAAATGAATCCGCAGTTTTCTAGACCGTTGCTTGATGATGGTGCATCCTACAGTGGAATTGTGATTCAAGAGCGTAAGCTCATATCTCCGTTCCTTAGTACCAATTGGAATGGAGCACTCGAAGCTTTCCCTCAATCTTTATCTGGCTACTCATTCTGGCAATATGGCACTAGTAATCATGCCACTAGTGCGAGAGGCATGTTGGGATCTATTTTCATATCAGCTTGCCTGTCTGACGGCTCATTTATCAACGTCAGAGACGTTTTTATTGAAGGTTCCTCTCAGTGGGTTGTTGGAAGAAATGTGACTTCCAAGTGCGACGTTGTTCATTCAAATGGGAATTACCTGAAGCTACTAAACAACTTAAAGATTCCTATCAAAAATGTTCACATGCATTCGTTCTTGCCGTCACGTCTCTTCATGACTGATACACCGAACAGCAGCCCTACCTTTCAGGCCGAAATGTTTTCCGCAACTGCTGATATCCAAGAGACTGCAAGTAATCGTGCTTGGTCTGATGCGAAAAAAATCGTTGACGAGGTCCAAAAACATGTGTGTGGTCATGCAAAATTAAGTGATATGCAAACATTGCTTGAACGTAACAATTTATTGAATCATGAAGTTGAAACGTACTTCAACTGAATCGTCAATTCACGCTCCAATTTTGCTAGAGGTTATGAACCAAAAAAAGCTAGGAAAGTGTCTCTCAGTTCACTATATAGATCCTTCAACGATGTTGCTTGTATTGATCATTTTCATTTCGGAAACATGCGGATTTGTCACAATATAGATGCAGCCACGCGTTACTCTGTTGGAGCTATAGTTCCAGATACTGGGATGGAATCTGCCATGAATGTATTAGATTCTCATTGCATCTCTCAGTTTTGAGCTCCCAATTCGATGCAATTCGATCAGGCTTTCGATAAGGAAAATTTTCAGAACTTCCTCAACGTGTTCGGCATTGAATCTCGTCAGATTCCAGCTCGTCATCACAACAAAAACGTATTGAAATCGAAACATAGAATTATTCAAGATATTTTCATTCGACTTGAATCTGGATCTGATCCGTCTTCTGAAGCTATGTGTGTTCAACAGAAAATCAGAACTTCAAATGATTTGTACGGAAATGATTTTCGTTCTGCATGTGAGCTAGTATAAGGAATTTCGAGGTCTATCGAAACAGGAACTACTCCCAAATTTTTACTGTGGAACTTCGGAAGGTAAGAGATGTCATAAAGGGCGAAGCGAAAACTTAGTCTGATTTTAAGATCTAATCCACTTCTGATGTTCCTTTGAAAATCGGTGATATATTTCAAGTTTTCATAAAAATTCAACATGAAAAACGTGGGAAATGGTCAATTCCTAAACCTGTGCTTAGCTACGACGAACGCTTTGGAATAGATTCAGTAGCAGGTCAGAACGGTCGAAAAATCAATGCTGCAGTTGATGATGTCCGCTTTGCAGTAGTCGATGATGAGCTTGCTACTAAATTCCAAGAAGCAAATGATACCTTTGATATTTGCCTTGAAAATTCGCTCGATGACATTCCTGATGAACCACATGATATAGTACATATTGACTTAACTGAAACTGATGATCATTAAATTGGTGAAACTCATCTTCTAAATATTGGAAATGAAAGCGAAGTTTATTGGCAAAATGACGACAAGTACTACCCTAGAACTTTGGTATACTTTGGACATGGGAAATGAATTGTGGAGGCCTCTCAAAGCAAATAAACCAACTATTGTGGACCTTTTGTCCACCAACGAGGAAGACTTAGAAATTAACCCATAAATAATTCACGCTATATCAAGCTGAAGGACCCCCACCACATCCTGTTGAAATGCCTATGATGACGAAGAATCGAAATTTCTGAAAACAGTTCGTGAAGTGTGTGTTTACAAAGTTCCAAAGAATTCCCATACCATTACGAGTCATGTTGTATACAGGGTTAAGGCAAATGACGATGGATCTTTGAAGTTGAAGGCCAGAATTGCTCCTCACGGCAATAAGTATAAATACAAAGCATTTATTAAATTTGATTCTGCTCAATTTCCGCCAAATTGAAATTAGAATTTTGCTTTCCATTTCTACCATGATGAAATGGCCACTTGCAAAAATTGATTTCACCAGCGCATTTCTGCAGACAGGTGACGCTAAGAAAGATTTGAATGTTGCACCTCCTAGAGAATGTAGAAAGCGATCCTGCTATTGGCTTTTGCTCACTTCTGCGGTTGGTTTAGTTAATGTCAATGCAAATTGACAATAACATTGTGATCAATTATTCTCTCAGTTCGACTTCTACCAATCCCTACATGTACCCAAATTATTTTATCTTAATTCATGAAACGAGTTGAAAGTTTTAGCTCTGAAGATTGTTGAAGATGGATTATTTTCTGGCAAGAAAAAAATCTCGAGAAAATAATATCTGCAATTCAGTCAAAATACAAGCTCGGAACAATTTTTTATGGACCGAGTCCATTTCTGTTCTTCGGACTACAGATCATTCAAGATTCTGATTATTCAAATATGATCCATTGGGATAGAAAGCTTGGAGCATTGAACTGTTATTGAATGAGTCGTCAGCGCCGAAAGATGTTATTTGAAGTGCTTAATGAGGTAGAATTAAGATTGTTTCGTTCAGTTAATAGCTCTATTGGTTGGCTTGGAGCGAATGCATTTTTCTTCTGCCCGCTTTATTCTGGTTACTTGCAACAGAAAGCACAAACCCCTAGAGTACAAGATTTAATATCGCAGATTAATTATGTTAAGAAAATTGAAGAAGCTAGGTACATGTATCTCGTATTTACAGCATCAAAATAGTTCTTATAATGTACCTGTTCCAAGTTTTGCTGATGCCAGTCATCCAAGAGATCATGGAATGCTTGCCTCTTTGTCAGGCCTATTGTTTGGAGACTTTGCTTCTGGGTCAGTTCTTCATGTTCTATCGTGGTCCTCTCGAAAGTCGCGGCGGCCATTTAAATCAATAGCTGCTGCCGAAAATTTATCAGCTGGTGAGGCTATAATTGAAGTAAACGTTATTGTGAAAGCTTTTGAAGATTTATTTGGATTTAAGATTCAGCTTTCTATTGCTATCGACTCAAAAGTTTTATTTACTACTTTATCAACTTGTCGACTAGCTAGCGATCGATCAATTAAAGGTGATTTCGGCTCAATTTAATCTGAATTCGTCACAAAAAATATTTCAAATATGACATGGATTCCTGGAAATTCTAATGTAGCTGATCTCGGCACAAAACCGAACAGTCAGCTCACTGATACCTTGCAGTTATTGCTTGCTTTCGCAAAACTACCAATCGATTTTAAGGAAGCAGTAATTCAATCTTCTGATCAATTTATTGGGTAATTTTTGTTTCCAAAAAGGGAGGATTGTGAATCATTGTAATTGGAAATGTAACTTTGGCTCCTAGTACTTGTTATTTACTAGATCAGTCCTATTTCAACTTTGCTATACACTTAATCGAATCCCAATTGAGTCATCCTTCTTCACAATTAGCGACTATAAGTAGCTAGCGGTTCTTGTTCAGAAAAACATCGAACGTTCACTATCTGACCATTCACCACCACTTTCATTACCAATCCAGCATATGCTCTATTCTCTCACGCGTATATTTTTTACGTTTGAATGATTCTCAGCACAACTACGTAGTACAATGCTGTCGCTGTTTGGAAACTTCATAGATGTTTGAAAATTTTGAAAGTGATCAACGTAGCTTTCTATTCGCATTCGTAAGCAATTTATATGTATTGAATATGTTCGACCCTGAAGTGGATTTCTGAAGAAGGTGCTTACGGGGGCTCAAGACGAAGATTGACGATTTGGTTAACAATGTACTATCTTCCTAACGAAATTCCATACAGTTCTTGCAAATTCTGGGATTCTTTTCATCAACATCAAAGTCGAGCCTTGGAAAGAATGGAGTTTCATGCGACTCACCCATGGTTGTAAAAGAACGAAAAATTCGGCGCCAATGTTTGCCATACTTTCGGTGTGGCATTTCTACGTGTAGTTTGATGCGCTCAATTCGATAAACGCATCCATTCTCTTCATATCATAATATCCGAGGACGAAGAAGATCTAATCGCTCAATGTTTGATGTCTTGAGACTGGTCTACACATTTACTAACACTTCATGTACGATAGTTGGAAAGTAAAAGAATGACCGAAAACAAAGTCAAACAATCTTGGAATGGCATAGACTGTGTCGCAGAAGTTGTGCACTATAGCTCAATACTAGAATAAAAATTTCTGGCAATTTGCGAGGTGACGAATCAATTTTTGGAGGACGAAGAAAGTATGGCAAAGGTCGGAAACTGGTTGGCGATGAATATCTTTCGGAGCAAGTATCAGGAGACATTGTGCGACGGTTATTAGTAGATGAAGGAACTAAAAATGATGCGCCCCAGTCATCAGAGAAGGTAAACGGACCATAGGTATTCGTTATATATCAAGATATTACTACTGTAACATTACCTATTGTTCCAGATAAGAGCGGGGGTACGTTGATTCCCATTGCCAAATCTCGTGTGGAATATGGAACGACTATTGCGAGTGGTGAATGAGTTGAATACAATTGATTGGCGGAAGAAGTATATCGCCATGAACGAGTGTGTCACAAGCGGAACTACGTATTGGATTTCATATACAGGCAATTGTAAGAGCGTGAGCCGATCCAAAAGCAGTCATAGAGAAGAACCGTGAAGCAATGAAAGGAAAAACTCGTAAGAAACAAATATATCAGCTTCAAGCAATGCTTATCATTCACAAAACAGTGCGAAGATACGGAAGTAGTGTAGTTAATCAGATGGTTAACGAGTGATGTCATCAAACTTCATAGGTTGCTTTGAAAATTTTCAAACGTCCAGTAAGTTTGTTCTTGTAGCGATAACGTAGTGCTACATATATGTGTCCGAAGACTTTCAAACATGAAAAATCTGCATAACAGACGGCGAAGTACACGCTAGACTGATACAATAAAAACAGGCGTGAGAAATTCATCGCTAAAGCACTGAAGAATCTTTCCGGGAATCAATGTTTTTTTCTCTTCTTGATTTATTGCTTGCCGAAGCACCTCCTGCCAGCAAGAGTTTGATCTTAAGTAGTTTTTATTTGACAGCATGTATGATAAATTCACGGCGAGATACACTACTGTTCACTGACTAATCTAGTTGCTTTTGCAATTAAGACTTCTAAAGGACAAACTTGAAGCCGCTTTCAGACCTTGCAGTATAGTTTGAGAGATTGTAGCATGTCGAGAATAGTTAAATTTTCTTTGTTGATATTCTAATTTGATACGAAACTGATCGTGGCGCTTTCTGTATTGAAACTTCGTTTTCCACTTTTTCGTCGTGTGTATGACGACATCTATTTCATAGGCTACTGAGAGGCGCGGAATAAGATAGAAATTGTCAGCCTTTTCGAATCAGATGATTTCTTAATGCCTTCCTACGATGAGTAGGTTCTTAGAAACAGAAACCTGAATAAAAATAAATTTGAAACTTGCAGGACAATTAAAAGGTAATTTACGAACAGACGTCAAGTGAAGCAACTATAACGTAGTAAATGTACGATACTGATTTCTGTATACAACTTTGGCCGAGATATTGAGCATTTAATTAAGCGTTTAGTCGCGATTTCCAAATCCACTAAAGAATATCCTTCACGACGAATAGAGTGGTAATAATTTTCACGGTGGACACGGATTAGGACGTGACCTGGCTCATCGTAAGGTTGCTCGGATGGTTTGTCTTAGAAGTTGAATGAAACAGTGAGCGGTGCATAACTGCAAGTTCAGTCTAAATTATCCGGGCTTTGAAGAATATCTTTACACTTTGCCCAAGTCATAAACAGTGCTGACAAAGAAGACATATTTAGTGTAATATACAACACTTTTATTGTCGCCGTACAACAAGTTTGAATCTAATTATATGAGTAAAAATTAGAATGAAAGAAAATGGTATGATTGAATCCATTTTACAACAGAAATTCAGTCAAGGTAGCTTGCGGAGTGTTTTCATGTGTGTAGCTACATGGAATCAACAGAAATTTATTTTCGCAAGCAACATAGCCAATTCACAAAGTCGACGAGAACTTCTTCGAATTTCTGCCGATTATGTCATCAGAATGCATTTGTTGCCGGATCCTTATTTAAGATGAGCTCGATGTGAGCGGATGCTCATTGACAAGATTACGAAATATATGTGACGACCTGTTGACAACAGAATTAGTGAGTTTATTGGAAAAAGAGGAAGGTAAGTCGGATGTTTCGACTAACCTCCTATCAATGAAAACAGTTGTGATCTTTTGGGCAAGTTTAGAAACGAATATGACTTGCTGCATCCGAAAAACAGAATATATTGATCACTTTATGTAATTGATCTGTTGCTAGGTCGTATTATATCACAAAATTTGATATTCAGTACGTACCCCGGCAATATTTGGAACGTTTCGGCAACATTCGCCTTGTATGAGATTGTCATTAAAATCTCGAGAACCCAATACCTTTTTTGAAACATTTAGAGAACTTGCTCAAGACTGCGAAAATTTTAAAGCATCAAACTTAAAACCTTTCAAGAGATCGTGTTCGTGAAGAGCAGTCCACTTGATCCCACAAATTCACTTGAAAACTATGAAGAGCATGTCATAGGAAAAACAAATGTCTCATCTGTGTAATCAATGATAGCTATAAGAAACTCTTGTGGCTGTGACAATGCCGAGAGCTGTTTTACCGCTTGAAGGCGCACTAAGTTTCAGTCCGACAGCTGGTTTGGACTACAAATCGGTCGTCGGAGCTGCGAAACATTGATGCAGCTCTAGATGTCTAACAAACCATTTCATCAACCGGTATTCGTATAAGCATAGGTGGAATAGGTGCTGTTCATAATTGACACAAGCCAATACGAACTCACAATCGAATGGAACACGCATCGATTGTTCCTATTTTCTAATTTAAATGTCTTTTGTCAGCGTGCTGCGAGGATTTCAGAACTCATTCAATCTAATACGATGTCATAGTTTTCAGCGATGTGAAGGTTAAACATGAGTTATCGCATTATTGTCATAAAATTGAACCTAATTGCAGTGCATGGATAGGTCCATCAATTGTTAAGAATGCCTGAGAGGTTTATGAGTCTTTGAATCGAGATATTTGACTTACTTCAGACGATACCATGTTATCAAAAAGACAATAACATCCTGTTGAGAAAGTGTAGCTATTCATATCGGCACGAAGAAAGGTATAGTCGTGAATCACAACTGAAATAAATCAGGACTTGAAAGCCCGATCGTAATACGTGCTACCGGGAGGAACTAGTTCAGAACGCTTGATGTTCGAAAGATTTTAGCTAGCAACAAAAAATCCGCTCCCATCGAATTCTACAATGAATCCCATTTTCGACAGAAAAACTACGTGAAGATTATTTCCAAGAGAGACTTGGTAATGACCAAAAAATTATCTTGTTGCGTTTGAAAAGCTGCATCGCTGATACCGTTCGAATAAACGAAATATCAGCTTTTGCCCAGGAAATACTTCCGATGATTCGGAACCCTGGTCATAGAAAAAGTTACTTTTCATCGTTTGGTCTCGGCCATCCCGTACAGGCTTCTACTATTCATCTCAAAAGTAGCTAGTAAATGTTTAACTAAGTTTTCGGACTAGACTCCATATCCGAAAAAGACCGTTACTTAGAAATTTGTCTCTCGCAGCATCGCGTTAACATGAGTTTTAATCCAATACGATGAACAAATAAGAAAACGGAGAAAACTATATCATTGCGCCAATTATTCATTTCAAATATTGTCGACATTGCATGGTGAGTAAATATATAATGCTATTCTAACGCCAGACTGACGAAAAAATATTTTATCACGGAACATATTCATAGAGATTATTGCAAACATTTGGGGTATGTTTTTTGCGGGTCATTTAAATACATCGGCAGAACCTGAGAATCGATCTGAAAATGTGAACAATCGCAGTGCTTGTCTATGAATAGGAGAAACTGTGCTCAAAGTTTTCCTTGCCCACTGTTTTGTAACGCATCGAACATTAATAAGAACATGAGCACAAAAAGAGAATATTAGGTTTACAAAGTCTACACATTTTACGCCCCTCAAAACAGCACACTTATGCATGCTATAGCAGGTACACTGAACGTCGAAATCGATGTAAGGACTCCGTTTCTCCACCAACTTTTCTTCAGAACTGCTGCCAACATGCAGTTTTAGCAATCCCAAAGCATCCATGTACACTAGATTTTTTTGAATTAAGTTTTTATAACGATCTAATTTTTATTGGAAACCAGTTCATGCAACATAAGACTTTCACAATTCCAGTGACTTTGGCAGCTTGACTATTCTGCGCAATCTTTCACGGTGTAACACTACTGAGAAATTCTGGCATTTGCCTAGTGCAGAATTGCTAAAATTGCATATTAAGATCGCTATTTAGCATTTTGAGAGAGCATAATTTCCAAATATTTTGTAAGCAGCCCTCCAAAGTCGATCGTTGCTCCAATTTTGTCCGTCGTGCATCTAGCAGGATAATTCCAGTGTCTTCCGATTACTGTCAAATTCTTACGGTCCACAAAAAAGCCCATTAACAGCGTAGACGAGTACCGCGCTTTTCCTTAAAAACACAGTCTATTTCTATATAATCGAAGCAAGTAGTTTGAAGAGGACTAAATGTTCTCGGGGCATCTTCTACTTTCTGCACAAGCACTATTTCAAGAGTTCTCCTAATTGCACAAACGAAAAAATTAATTATAACCCTTTACAGATCTAATAAAGTGATCAACTATTGTTGGTGACTCGAAATTTGTTGTCAAATATCAATTGGCCTATTCAAATAATTTTCATGCCTGGATATCTCCTTTCCGTTTATAAAAATGTATTCCTACTGAAATCGACGAATACGCTTCTACTTTTCGGATTTCGCATTTCCTGTTCGAATTGAAGTACTTTACATCGCCTCATAGTCATTTCGTCTGATCCTTGCCCTCTCACACGAAGTAGCCAATTTTCTGGTACCTTTGGAGGGAGGTACTTCCTGTGTACATTTCCATTACAGAATATTGAAAATAGTGCTTCTGTACTCGAGAATTCTTATTGAAGGCATGAAAAACTGAGATGAACATTTTCAAAAGTTGAACAAATGTGCGATGATTACTGTATACTGTTTTTAGTATTTTTTCCACTCTTGAAATTAATTATCTAGTTTTTTCACTCATTATTCTGCTTTATAATAATAAATGAAACATTTCCGTGCAAAAAATTCAATTGCAAAAATTTAAAGTTTATTCGGGGTGAGGTTAAAGTTACCTGTAAACCAACCGAGATTTTGTTATTACTTAAAGATTTAATCTTAAAAACGTCAAATTCACTTGCGCCAGGGTTTAACCTTCACAGTATCAAAATAATATTCTTTTGGTTGTCTGACTTAGATTGTATTCCCCCTCTTGTTCTTTTCACGGAGGTCTCGTCTCGATTATCAACACAAATAAACACTCTCTTCAAAATTGCTCGAATATGCCATCAAAATCAGCTTTACTTCCATTTAACGTTGACTCAACCTGGATAAAAGCGAAAGTTAATTATGAAAACTACTTAAGTTCACCAGTAATCATTCAGGTATTTCATAAATATGTAGTCGTTATAATGATTTTGCATAGTTAAATTCAATTACCTACTTTAATTAGACTTTGTATGACTTAGACAGATAGTGCATGTGTCGTAACACACTTTACCGCTTGAATTACGCCTTTTAGGATGTGAGTGAGCGAGTTGGTGAAAACAATCCATTTTTGCGCAATTTAAAACATTTTTCTAAGAATGTTTACTCCTATCTACCGGCAGTTCCTTCATAAAAATTCAGTTACGCAACGAGACCTCTCTTCCTTGTGAAACGAAATGTCGGTACATAAAAAATATTCTACTCTCTATTTTCGCAGTTCTTTGCTGCGATCTGATTATAGTTTGCAATTGTAAAAATTTCCAGATTCTCATATCATCTTTATTTTCACGGAAAAAATCGAAACTCGCAGACTACAATTTTAAAA
>JAAUYH010255413.1_pt1 | contig 14031 bp, 9 predicted proteins | sample 7278061 | NCBI WGS metagenome assembly JAAUYH01 (sample SAMN14350203, study PRJNA611818) | marine sediment metagenome | isolation source: surface marine sediment (0.6m) | place: French Polynesia: Moorea | collected 2018-08
ATCTGGAATAGACTGCAATTCATTTTGTGCTAAAAATCGATAGTTATATTTTAATAAAGACTGAACTTTGTTCTTAGCAAAATCCGATAGTGCCTGATTGTAAGTTAAAAATAAAGGATGGGGCTTGCTCAGGAAATCTTGTTGGGTTTCCTGGCAATATTGCCAATGGCGATCGCAATAGTCGGTAAATAAATAAAACAACATTGTTGACTTACCGCTACCCGCTCGACCATTTAAAAATAAAGGTAAAGATTGCTGAGTAGAAACAGAATGCAAAATGGTTTTTTCTTCTGTAGAAAGAGCTAAATTAACTCCATTTCCATCCTCAATTGCCAACCAGAAATCGGGATCGGCTAAAAGATAACTAGGATAAGCACGTTTGGCAACCGAAATCAGATTTTCTATTGTTAGAGAATGACGATTATTCCACCAACTCGAACCATTGCCCCTAACAGTCAATTTCTCGATAATTTGCTTTATTTCTGATGCTAAAGGAGGGCAATCGAAAGGAGCAATTAAAAATAAAACTTGTCGTGGAGGGCGATCGACGGTAGTTAAAGAACTGTAGAGAATATAGCATTGTTCGTTGCCATATAGTCTAATTGCCGACCAGTTTGTTTCTCGTCCCAAATTGCGATCGAAACCGCCAATTAAATCTTCAATAAGTTGTTGAAAAACCTCAGCGCGATCGCGTATCTTAGCAGCACGAAATTTAGTAAACCAAGTCTCACTTTCATAGATAATACTGCGATTGATATCTATTTTCCAACGAGGACGCTCTAACCAGATACGCAAACTATCGGGAAGGGGAGGAGAAGTAACCTGAGATGGATTACGCAGTTTTTGTTCTTGAAGCCACGATGTTAAATTACCATTTAAATCCTTTTCTAGAGAACGATCGGCATAATCCTCGCGATCGCGTAAAAAATCTTGGTATTCCCTATCTCCTCGATTAAAAACCTTTAGCCAACAAAGCACATTCTCATCCGCACAAGCAACAATGCGGGCAATTAATCGAAAATTACCTTCTTTACGTTTAAGATAAGGATATAGTCGCTCAAATCTTGTCTGTACCCCACTAGAGTCCATCCCTTCAAATTCTTGACAGAGACGTTTGACTTTCGATCTTAGTTGGTGCTTTTCAACCTGCCGTTCAAAAGCTGGAGTCGAATAAATATACATTCTTTCAGGATACAAGTTGGCGAATGTATCTCATTTATTAATCTCAATTTCAATTATTATAACCAGAGTCAAAAAACCTATCTAGCGGGGCAACAAGCAGCTTGAAAACAAGACTCAATCAGCTATCGATCTAACGTAATCTTGCAAATATTCATAAGGTTTGTTTAAATGACCATCAAGAGCGATCGTTGCCCGATCGAGCATTTGACTATATTTTTGATTTAGTTCTTGCCAAACTTGTGCAATGAGTTGATTGCCAAAATCCCGCGAAGCGTCTCTCGGTAGTTCGTTAGGAAGATTATCAATCGCCATAACATCGATGCACTGGTCTTGAAACGGCTTGGCTTCCGTTTCTAATACAGGATCGTAACCATAGATCGGATCGGCAATAGAAGAAGCCCGCAGGGTTGAAGGAATAGAAGAATCTGGGGCAAGATCGCAAGTGACATCAGCAATTACCCGAATCGTAAAATCTTTGCGCTTCATGTCTTCTTTAGTAAAGAAAACTGGAATGCGTTTATCCCAATAGATACCATTGAGCATAATATTCGCAGTATGAGTATAGGGTTCAAAAATAGATACATACTGTTCGGGATCTTGATAATAGTGAGTTTCATCAAAAGAAGTTTCTCCCCGCTGGCGATACATTTCTTTAACCGTCAACTGTGTATACACAGGTTCGTTAAAGTTTTGTTCGAGAAATACTTGAGGTGAAACTCTCTTTATCTTCATTAAGTCGAAGGTTTCACTAGCACCATTAGCAACCCTGCCTTCTCCAGTCACTACCAGCTTGATATTAGACAGAGGTAAATTCTGATAGTAAGTTTGAGCTTCTGCCCAGTCATGACATTCATGCATGGGTTTGAGATTAAATTCTCCCGAATGTCGCCCCCAAGTCAAAATAGCATTATGACCCCCAACAATACCAGCCCAGCGACCAAAAGCAATTACTCGTTTCCCGCACTCATCATGCAGACATTCATAATCGATTAAGCGAATTTTTTGTTGCAGTATAGCGCGTAACAGTTTCTTGTTATATGGTTGTTTTTTAATGGTATGGGAGAAAAAAACATAGGTTTTATTAGGAATTAGCATGGAAATAGGAACTTCCTTGACCCCTAACAATAGATCGCATTTCGCAAGATTTTCTGTTAGTGGAATACCTTCGCTTTGATATTCTTCATTAGTAAAACATCGCTCTTGACTGGGCTGAACAAGTATCTGTAAGTCTTGATATTGATCTAGCAAATATCGGCATTGCTTAGGTGTTAAAGGCACTCTAGAATCACTGGGTATTTTGCCTTCTCTGATGATTCCTACTTTCATGATTAATTAGCTTCAAAAGCTTGTGAGAATTTTTCAATACAGGACAACCTTCTATAGCAATCCTAAACGATCGATCGCTTTGTACTTCTACTGGAATGACACGGCTAAAATAGTGCAATAAAATAATCGCTCTAATTTTTTCAAGGTTTCATTACTTTTCTTTTGTGAAAGTAAGTCAATAGATTTGGACTAAAAGAAAATTCTTGATAGCAATTCGATTTGATTTTAGGCGTACATAGAGTCTGCAATTGCGAACAAAAAAGAAAAAATGTGTTTGATTCTAGAGATCGTTGTTAACATACCAAAAAGAGCGATTATCTTATGAATCAACCTCACACTGACCCCATCCCCGTGAAAAGCTTAGAAGACAAATACGATACTGATTTTCCAGCAATTCTCGATATGGAGATCATTAGGCGCAATGCCTTAGATGCGATCGCTTCTAACGAACGTATCCAAGCTTATGCCCAATTCGAGATTTATGCCTTATCCAACGAAACCCTAACAGATAAAGAGATTAAGGAGTTAATCGGGTTTAAACCACCTAGAAATGGCTATAAATACGAACGTTACAAGTTTATTCGCTATAGCAGTATTCATGTTGTGGGTAAGGATGGAAAGCTAGAGAAACAGTTAACTTGGCTGATTGAGAAATTCGATCCAATAGCCGAAGCAAAAGCCAGGAAAGAAGCTAAAGAGAAAAGAAAACGTGACAGAGTAGAACAGGCAGAAATTTTGAACCTGGAAATTTTGAACCTGGAGGATTTTGGAGTGGATGAAGGACTAGAAAACCATCGCAATATGAAGAAAATCATGGCTGAAGTTTGATGCGATCGCCATTAACAATTTAGAAGCAAAGCGATAAAAACTGGTTGGTTTCGTTCCTTCTCTGGCATGAGTCGTCTTAAAACGATCGCTCGCACCAGAAGCGGAAGTTTTCTTTGTTGACGAACCATTTGTCGGGGTGGGGTGAGCGGAAAAATGCGTGGGGATTTGGGGACGCGCGGGAATCAATTATCTCCCTATTTCCCTATCTCCCTATTTACCACAGTAAATTTCGCTCACCCGGCTTTTACCTACCCAGATTGTTTTTAATTTTTCTGAGTATTTTCAGTACTACAGCACCCATACCAATATATTCCTTTTGATAAATAATTTCTTGCTTAACTTCCTGAGTTTTTACAACGCCAGATTCAGAAGCAATTTTACGAGCGTATCCCCAGCCGTCTTTGACCATAAAATCACCATAAGCAGGATGAGGCTTAACCAATAATTCATAGACCTTACCAACTTGTGCAGTTTCCCTTTCTTCTTTAGGCATAGCTTTGACTGTCTCTGTATTCTTAGCTGTAGGGCTAGAAGCATAAGTCCAGTCAAGATCGTCGAAGATAATCCATCCTCCAGGGAGAAGAAGGCGATCGATGAGAAAGAAGGCAAAACCGTCAACAAACCAAGTATGTGCGCCATCCAGATAACAAAAGTCAAATCTTGGCTCTGGATCTGCTTCCAGCATCTTCATCAATCGCCAAGTATATGAAGTTGGCTCATAATAGACATTTACATATTTCTGTAGACCAAGACTGGTTAAAAGAGATTCAATATTAGGATTGGCATTTCGAGTAGTTAGTAAATCGATCGTGGTAATGCTACCTTGATTTAATTCATCGAGCGCTCCAGCCATATATGCTGTTGAAACTCCGTGACAAAAACCCAACTCAAGAATGTTTTGAATCTGATTGTCAATAATAAAGTCAGTCATCACCTTAGCTTGGGCAAGATCCATATTGGGAAGACCTTTTACCTTTATACTGATTTCGTCTATCTTCATTGATAAAATTTGGTGACAATTTGTTTTCCTTAACTTAAAATTTATCCTTATTGGAGAAAGCCGAGACGTTTCTCAGTAAATTATTCAGTAAGATACTGTTAGAGTGAGCATTGCCCACCCTAAGCTTAAAAATTTCTAATCTATCTAACGGTTTCCAGTACCAGTCCTTAGTTTCCCGTTATTTGCAAAATTCGGGAAGTAATTGCCATACTTTCTTCATATAGCATTTCTCTACCCCATCGTTGCAGTTGTTGAGCCAGTAAACCCTCGGTTTTTTGGTCGGATAGGGGCGTTACCTGTTCGATATAACAAGATTGTGCCCCTCCTCCTGCTTCCATTCGCATACAGCCAGTGGTACTAGAACACAATACAGTACAGCAGTCTGCATCTAAATTAGTCGAACTCAAACGCAAGCTAATTAAATCCCCTGGAACATCACCCCAGTCTGCGGTAGGAATGGCTGCTAATTCGGCTTCGATTTCCCGTTGTTTGTTGTCGGTAAATTTAACCTTGCGAATATCATAGTCTCCTCCTTCTTCTACGTATTCTACGGGAGTCCATTGGAGACGACTAGCAATCCAACCAAGAAACATTAAAGCCTGTGATGGATTGCCTCGTTCGTAATCGATGGTTACTTTATCTACTTCATAGATTGCCGATCGCCTTTCTGGGGGATCGAAAGCTGCTGCTGTTAATTCTTGCCAGGGGGCAAGTCTGCGCCAATTTAAGTCAGCTATGGCAGTTTCTTGTTTGAGCAATTCTGCTACAGATTTGATGTCGGCTTCGGGGTGAGCAAAGCTGCTGGAGTCAAAGATGACAGTATCGCTAGATTTAATTAATCTTTGAAATAGTGGATGTTCTGGGGTAGGGGTAGCTTTCCACCAAACAAAAGTAGGCAGATCGGCGATCGCTAGTGCGGCAATAATTCCCCCAATTCGTTCCAGAGCTTCCGCCGTACCGCTCAGGGTAATATACTCACAACATACTAAAGTGTTTTTGTTTTGCTTGTTAATGGGACAGTAAGCCGATACCTGTGCCTTAACTCCTGTATCTTCTCCTAAGATCGGACACAGGGTAATAATCCGACAGGGATTAGAAGAAGCAATTTCATCAGCTATAGCCCCTGCCGAATCGGGATTGTAGTTAATGGGGGCGGTTTTGTTTTCAGGGGTGAACTTATCTTCAGCTTTAGCTTTATTAAATTCAGACCGCAATCTATCTAACAGTTTGGGGTTAGTTTTTCCCGTAGGCTCTAAGTCATAGGTTTTTTGAGCGGCTTTAATTGCCGCTTCAGTTCTAGGTCCTGCAATACCATCAATAGGACCTGTATAAAAGCCCAGAGAGGCTAATAATTGTTGCGTACCATCGGGTTCGTAAACAATTAAACTAAAAGTCGCTGCCCTCGTAGCAGGAGTTCCATCTTCATCAGAACCTTGCATTTGCCAAAGCGACCGCAATTCTGCTTCAATATCGTCGATGGATACGTCTTTAGGAGCTTGTAAAGATACTATTGGAGAAACCATAAGTCAGTAATCAGTAATCAGTAATCAGCAATCAGTAATCAGTAATCAAGGAGCAGAGGTGAGGTGTTAAATTTTAGATACTGAATTTTTACCTTTATTCTTACTCCTTTCGCCTTTATCCTTCATCCTTTATCCTTTCAAAGTCTTCGCCAGCGACGGCGATCGCGTTCGATTAAGAATTCGGCTTCTGTGGGTTGCCAAGTTCCTGCTTCGTATTGGGGCATCAGGCTAGGATCGCTGGGAGATTCCCAGGCGTTGATGACTGGCATGACAATATTCCAGGCGGCTTCTACTTCGTCGGCGCGAGTAAACAGGGTTTGATCCCCCAGCATACAGTCTAATAACAGGCGGTGATAAGCATCGGCAGTAGCCATACCAAAAGACGAACCATAGCTGAAGTCCATATTTACCGTTCGCGTCCGCAGATCGGGACCTGGAGTTTTAGCTTCAAATTTTAAAGAAATACCCTCGTTAGGTTGAATTCTCATGCTGAGAATATTGGGTGCAGTTTGTTGGGCGGCTGATTGAAAGATTAACAGAGGAACTTCGCGGAAGTGAATTGAAATCTCACTAACTTTTTTGGGCATCCGTTTGCCAGTCCGCAGATAGAACGGTACTCCCTTCCATCGCCAGTTATCCACCATCATTTTTAAAGCAACAAATGTGGGGGTGGTAGATTCTGGGTTTACGCCATCTTCTTGACGGTAGCCTTTGACTGGCTTACCTTTCATCCAACCTTCGGCATATTGTCCTCTAACTGCGGCTCGTTCTAAATTATTAATATCGGCAACGTGAGTAGCTTGCAAGACTTTGGTTTTTTCGTTACGAATACTGTCTGCATCTAAAGCATTAGGAGGTTCCATGGCTGTAATGGCGAATAGCTGCATGAGGTGATTTTGCAACATATCCCTTAATGCCCCAGAGGTTTCATAATAACCCGCCCGTTCTTCTACACCAACGGTTTCGGCAACTGTAATCTGAACGTGATCGACAAATTGACGATTCCACAAGGGTTCAAAAATGGCATTACCAAAGCGAAACACCAAGATATTTTGAACGGTTTCTTTACCTAAATAGTGATCGATGCGATAAACCTGTTCTTCTTTGCAAACTCGCTGCACCGCACGGTTTAAAGATCGTGCCGAACTCAAGTCTTTACCAAAGGGCTTTTCAATTACAATACGGTGTTTCATAGGATCGGCAAGCATTCCCGCACTACCTAGTTGTTTTAAGGCAGGTTTAAAGAACTTGGGCGATACTGCTAGATAAAAAATTCGATTGCCCCTCGTACCTCTTTTACCATCTAATTCTTCTAAGAAAGCCTTGAGTTTTTCATAACTTTCGGCTTCGTCCATATTACCAGAACAGTAAAAGATTCCCTCTGCAAAGTCTTTCCACAGTTCTTCGTTACCTACACCGCTACCAAATTCTTCAACACCTTCTCGTAAATGTTCGCGGAAATAGTCGTGACTCCAATCTCTTCTTGCCACACCAACAACGGTCATTTCTGGAGGTAATCTACGTTCTCGCTTAATCTGATAGATGGCGGGAATCAATTTTCTTTGGGTTAAGTCTCCCGATGCACCAAAAATAACTAAGATCGCAGGATCGGCGGTTTTTTCTTGCTGCAATCCTACCCGTAACGGATTTTCTAATATTGCTACCATATTTCACTCTTGCTCTTGATAAATTTGGGGAGAGGGATGAAGGATTAGGAAATAAAGAATTCATAATTCATAATTCATAATTCATAATTCATCCTTTCCCCTTTCCCCTTTCCCCTTTCCCCTTTTACTAAACTGCTGCTAACTGGTTGACTTTAGTTTCGAGGGATGACATTAACGATTCAAAGGGTTTGATGAATTTGTCGATCCCTTCTTCGAGTAATTCATCCATGACAGCATCGAGGTTGATATCTACATCGGCATCTTTTAAGCTAGCAATAACTTGTTGTGCTGCTTCGATATTTGTTTCAATGCGGTTAGCAGGATCGCAGTGATCGGCGCAAGCTTCGATGGTGTTGGGAGGTAAAGTATTCACCGTATCCATACCCACCAATTCATCTACATACATCACATCACTGTATTCGGGGTTTTTAGTGCTGGTACTTGCCCACAATAGTCTTTGTACCTTTGCACCTTTAGCAGCTAAAGCTTGCCAGCGATCGCTGCTGTAGATTCCTTTATATTTCTGGTAAGCAATTTTAGCATTGGCGATCGCTACTTTACCTTTAATTCCTTTGAGTTTTGCTGTTGTAGCTTCATCTGCCGATTCTAGTTTGCTGTCGATGCGGCTATCGATATTACTATCGATGCGACTGAGGAAGAAGCTTGCAACAGAAGCAATGTTACTAATATCTTCTCCTGCGGCGGCACGTTTTTCTAAACCGCTAATATACGCCCAGGCGGTATCGATATAACTTTGCACGGAAAACAATAGAGTAACATTGACGTTAATCCCTTCTGAGATCGCCTGTTCCACTGCGGGTAAACCTTCGGGCGTACCTGGAATCTTAATCATCAGGTTAGGGCGATTGATGGTTTTAAAGTAACGACGTGCCTCAGCAATGGTACTTTCAGTATCTTTTGCCAAATTGGGAGGAACTTCAATGCTGACATAACCATCTAAACCTTTGGTTTCTTCATAGACAGGCATAAAGATATCGCAGGCATTGGTAATATCTTCAAAAACCAAGTCTTCGTAAATTTCCCCAACCGATTTACCCGCTTTAATTCCCGCCTCGATCGCACTATCGTAGATTTTATTTCCCGCGATCGCTTTTTCAAAGATAGCAGGGTTAGATGTAATACCTCTAATACCTCGATCGGCAATCATCTGTTTTAATTCTCCCGACTCGATAATATCGCGGCTGAGATTATCCATCCAAATACTTTGACCGTACTGATTTTCAATCTCTAAAATAGGGTTGGCTGTAGTCATGCTCGATCTTCCTCCTGTTAAACTTACTTGCTTAGGATTTACTGCTTATTGTTTCTTTTGCAGCCGCTTCTGATGTGCGACGCGCCCAATCTTTGATAAAAGACTCAACTAACTCCACATCTTCGACACTACCAATCGCTAGTGGAGTTCGCTGATGCAGTTTCTCTGGTATAAAATCTAAAAGTCTTTCTTTTCCCGTACTGGCTTTGCCTCCAGCTTGTTCTGCTAGAAACGCCAGGGGTGCAGACTCGTATAATAATCTCAGTTTGCCTTCGGGTTTTTTAACCGTCCCTGGATAGAGGAATACACCACCTTGCATTAAGATGCGGTGAAAATCTCCTACCAACGCCCCACTATAACGAGATGTATAACCATCATGGCGATGAACATAGCGAATATATTCCCGTATCGATTCTTCCCATTGCCAATAGTTTCCCTCGTTGACACTATACACGGGACCGTGTTCGGGAATGGTAATATTTTCGTCTGCCAGGATAAATTCTCCCAAACTGGGGTCGAGAATAAACGAATGTACTCCCTTGCCCAAAGAATAAACTAAAACAGTAGATGGACCATAGAGGACATATCCTGCGGCAATTTGCCCGTCTCCATTTTGCAACAAGTCTCGAGCTTCGCCATTAAGATCGTCTCCCTGCTGTTGGCGCAAAGAAAAGATCGATCCTACGTTCAGATTGATGTCAACATTAGAAGAACCATCAATGGGGTCGTAAAGCAAAGTATAACGTCCTATTGGACAATTTTCAGGGATATAATAAGGTTTATCCATCTCTTCCGATGCCAAGCGGCAGACTAAACCACTTTGCTTGAATACAGAGATAAAGACCTCATTAGCATAGATGTCCATTTTTTTTACCGATTCTCCCTGGACATTGGTTTCCCCTGTGAAACCCAATGCCCCTGCCATCAAACCAGCACGGCTAAGACGACGAGAAATCAATTTAGCTGCTAAGGCAATACGACTCATAATCGCACTGATATCCTGTGCCTCAGCCGTAAAACTTGAAAATTGTTGCAATACGTGCCTGGATAAAGTCGTACAATCTCGATCTAAACTATGTTCTGGGACAATACTTTGGTCGGAATTTCCCATCTTGAATTGAACCTCCCTAAGCTGTGAGTTTCTCTCCAGCAGTGACCGTTATGGCGATCGCCAATGAGATTAACTCTCTTTATCTATCTTAGGAAGGTATTTTTAAGCAGAGTCAGAAGCTTAAGACTAGCTTCAGGTTATGACTTTTTTCGCTACTTGGGATACAAAAATTGGGGAACAAGTCACAGGCGATCGGCAAGAGGCTAAAGGCAAGAGTTGAATTTTCATCCTTTAGCCTTTTAAGATCCCTCTGCTTCCTTAAAATATTATTCGATGGAAATTGACTGAGGTTTGTTTTGATTATTGCGATCGCTGTTGTTCGTATCTACAGTGCTATATCCTTGCTTTGCCAACCAATCAGACAATGGTTGTTCGTTAAGTTTGAGTTTTAAGAGCCCAGAAACAAACCCCCCTGTAAAGGCTATGGGTTGTTGTATTAGTTTTTGCCAAACTGGTTTTAATTCACTAAGAAACATAATTGTCTAAAAAGATTGAAAGTCAAGATATTAAGGTTTTCTTGAAAATTGTAACGTGTCAATTAAGGAACAAGGAAGTGTCCCTTTTACTTTTGTCTGAAGGGTCACTTCCTTGTTTCTGGTTTCTCAAGTTTATTGAGATATTTGAAGCAAAATCAGGGTTGGTAACTTTAGTGTGTCGAAATTTACACTAAATTTATACTTTTTAGATATATTCAAACTTACTTTAAATATGGCTTTCTATTGCCCCCATAATTGGCTTTAATGCAAACATTGGAACTCTGCGCTCGGTAGGTGGTGATTGGCGCTCGGGGATTGAGTTAAGTATTTTTGATAACTGATAACTGGTAACTGACAACTGATTGTGTACGATCGGAGAAGCAAAAAATGGACGAACCTTCAAACAGAGATAAATTATTAATGGAATTTGAAGCAGAGCGTTCCATACGTCGTACTGCTAGATTATTACAGGAAAAGCGATCGCGTATTCGAGATGACCTAAAACAATTAGTTAATCATCTTTCTTTACTTCTTCCTTTATCCGCAGCCACAGAGAATAATTCAGATAATGCCGATATCTTAATCGAAGCAGCTCACAGATTAAATGATGAGGTGTTTACAGAATTATTAGTGCAGATTATACAAGAAACCCAAAATTTTTAATTAGTAGATTTGGACTAGTAATTAATGAATACTATTCACTTCTTTGAAGTAGAAGATTGGACTTGAACCCAAGGTTATTAATCGATCGTGGATAATTAATAATTGTTAAACCATATCTCAAAACGAAAACCAATAATTAAGTGTTTTTGCGCTCGGATAACGAACTCAAACGAGCATTTAATACTTGAGCTAAATTTTGTACGCTTGGCTCGCGAACCATTTTAAGATGAGTGCTTTCAAATTCGTGAATTTCCATATCTTCAGTTACAAATTCATCCCAACCAAGTAATAGTCTGGGGAAGGCTTTTACTGGTTTTAGATGGGGTAAATAAGTTTTCAGTCGATTGGGTTTAGCGATCGCAGCATAACTATTTAACATAGGCAAGAAATAATCAATTTTGCCATTATAAGGTTTAGGTTGATATTTCTGTAAAGCATAGATAAAACTCTCAAAAAAGCGTTGTTTAATCCAAGCTTGTTTAGCTGAATTTTGTTGTACCGTCAGTTTGCTATTTACTGTTGTTAGTTTAGATTGAGTTGGTTTTTGACTAGGAGTAATTTTGTTAGATCGCGATCGCTTTTTGCCGAAGAATCCCAGTCCCTTATTAACATAATTGACCAAATAAGCCGATCGCTCTGCTGGCTTTAACTTTAGTAATTCTTGGGTGTGATAAGCAATTTTCCAACGATAACGGAAAACACTAAAGACATAGTAGAGAGGGTCTGTTTTACCATATAGCAGAGGTTGATTACTCTGGTAAAAACGAATGCGAGTAGCAAAGTAATTTTCTAACTGGGGATAGGGAGTATCCAAGAAAGCTAGTAAAGCAACTTCTTCACCTTGTGCCTTAAGCTGCTGTGCCATTTCAAAGGCAATTGTACCGCCAGAACACTGTCCCCCTAAGAAATAAGGACCTTGTGGCTGTACGGTTTTAATTTCCGCAATAAACCGAGTTGCAATCTCTTCGATTGAGTCTGGTAATTCTTGAATGCCATCTAAACCAATGCCTCGCAAACCATAAAAAGGATAATCGGGATTGAGATACTTTGCCAGATTGGTTAAACCCAAAACGTCGCCAAAGCCACCATGAACGAAGAATAAAGGGGTTTTATTGCCATTAGGTCTAATTGGCACCAGAGATGACCAGGGAGTATCGCGATCGGTAGTTGTTTCGATAACCTGGGCGAGTTTAGCTACGGTTGGAGCTTCAATTAAAGTGGTAATGGGTAGATTTTTACCAAAAATAGTGTCGATTTGAGTAAAGATGCTTACTGCCAATACAGAAGTGCCACCAAGGTCAAAGTAATTATCGTCAATGCCTACTCTTTTTAAGTGCAAAGCCTGGGACCAAATATCTGCTAACTGTTGTTCTGTATCGTTTCTAGGAGCAGTATAAGCTTCAGTAAGATCGGGACGTTGCAAGCGTGTTTGCGATTGAATAACTTGCAAAATTGACTCGGCATCATATAGTTGATTAGCAATGTTACTAAGGAGAGCTGATTTACTACGCTGTTGAGCAGTATTAATATTGGATGCAGTGGCAATTGTATCAGTAGATTTTTTCTTAGTCTCTGGTTCGTCTATTGCTGGCTGATAAGATAGAGAGCGAACATAATCTACTGGAAAGCTGAAGATATAGCCGCGATCGCTTTCTTGTTTAAACTTGTTACCTACTACTTCAATAAAGTTTAATAAGGGCTGGTTTTTAGGAGAGGGAATGTAAACAAAATCTACCCTATCTAAATCTTGTTCGAGAGCAATTTCCCCTAACTTTGCCAACATTCGATGCTCGACTCCTCTTCCCAATACTCGACAACTGAGCAGAAAAGTATCGACTTTAAGAACATTGCTATCTATCTCAAATAGAATTACTCCTACTAAACCATAATCCCCAAAGCGATCGCTTACTTCCACTACTAAACACTTTCCTTCCTGGCAGAATTGCTGTATTTCTGCTTCCGAACGTCTAACAGTAGTGGCGTTAAACTGATTAGTGCGTTGGGTTAGTTGAGATACCCTAGCCAACTGTTCGGATTGCATTTTAGAAATAGCAATATTTAAGTCTAATTCTGCTAAAAACTGTTCAAAATTGAGACTTTGACTTTTTAAACGCTCTCTCTCGGCATTTTGCTTGTATTGAGTAGTGCGCTGTCCATCGGCATCAGTTACTTTCAGGCGATCGAATACCCAAACATGTTGAAGAAAGCGGGGAATTGTTTCTGTTGCTTGGGGTAATTGTAACGTCAGAACTTCAGGACAACTAGCTTTAACTTCCGAACATTCTACGGGATTATCATCGATAAAAATAAAGCTATCTAAACCTAAGTTAAGTTCTGCGGCTAAAGATTTAATATTCTCTGACTTAGCTTGCCAATTGATGCGCCAAGCTACCAAATGTTCTAATTCGATCGGCATCTCAGGGCGGCGTTTAAATACTTCGATCGCATCTTCTTCAACATTTTTACTACACAAACAAAGCAACATTCCCTGTTGCGATTGTTCTACCATAAATTTTTGTAAGGCTTCATAAGGGGGAGTTATTTTTACTCCCATTGCCCCATCTTCTCCACAAACTCCTTGCCAGAGAGTATTGTCGCAGTCGAGAACGATAACCTTATGAGGAGAACTTTTAAGAGTGTAAAGCCTACGAGAGATCGCTGTAGCTAAAGCGGTAAAATACTCAGTAGTAAAGGGAATACGTCCTCTTTTATCTCCTTGTTCGTCGTAGTAATTATCAACAGGATAAATAGCAGCTAATTCTTGAGGGGTAGTTAAATATATCCCTTCAATGCCAGCAAGCTGAGAGCTTAAATAAGCGGACATTTCCTGAAAAAAGTTCGTCCATTGCCCATCGGCTTCCAGAGCAGGAGAATTGGGACATAAATAGACTAAGTAAGGCATTTTAGAACGTTCTGCTGCTCCTTGTAAAGCCGTTACCAAATCTTTAAGATTACGCTCAATTTTATTTTGCAGATTATCTA
>JAAUYH010045124.1_pt1 | contig 14030 bp, 8 predicted proteins | sample 7278061 | NCBI WGS metagenome assembly JAAUYH01 (sample SAMN14350203, study PRJNA611818) | marine sediment metagenome | isolation source: surface marine sediment (0.6m) | place: French Polynesia: Moorea | collected 2018-08
ATAATGATTTGGTCACAGCCATCTCTCTAGCCGGTTTCAGAAATCAAGAATAAGCCTTTCGCATTCAAAACTATTTCAGAAGTGTTCTGAAACCAAAGAAAAATCATTATGCTCCACGAGGTGCACTGAAAGTATCAGAAATTAGTGTCATTGAACCGCTGTATACTTGCCATGCTTATTGTGCCATGTGGGCTTCTACATCGGTAGCGTTGGAGACATACAGTAATTGAGTCCAGTTTTCCTTCGCAAGAATCATCATGATCGGAATATTAAGAAGAGAATTATTTGTTTGCGCTTTCCAAAAAAAGCTCACCAGCTCAAGAAAACGCAAATCAAAGAATTAGATTGTGACAGCCGAATTTTAAGAATATCGACAGACTGCCCCTTAGAACTTTAGTTTGAGCTCTATTTGCGCCAGTTGACTTTCTTTCGCAATTTATAGTGATGGAGAATGGGTTGTTTCGAGATGCGTATATATTACAGCCAGATTGAGTCAGTTGACTAATTACGTGATTTAGATGAGATTTTTTATTGGCTAGAATCTATTCAGTCTATTAAACTCCGTAGAGTAAGGGTAAATTTGCGCCGTCGTCGGGGAACGCATAAGAATAGTACATCAAGAGATAACAAGCAGATCAGGGAAGATCCCGACTGTGTCACTATAACTTCCTCGCCATCCCGTTTCAAGCACTGTTGAGTTCATAATCTGAGTGCGGTGAAGAGGTAGCGAGATAAACCTCGTCGGAAAACTGGGCCGTGCCGTGCTTTGCGAATCGGTGTTGGCAAACTAAATTTAGCCCACCTTTCTTTTTCCATATTTGTCTGCTCTTATATATGTAAGGGAACCACGGGGTGTGGCTCAGGCTGATAAAACCGGTGACCGAGAAGTCGGTAGCCGATTCAGTTTATATAGACTAAGTAAACGGTACATAGAGCAATTAATTAATGACCTGGAAAAGAGCTTACTGCAGCTGTCAGAAATAGTTAATTGTGTTGTCAGCAAGTAATACTCGGAATAAAGGATTGCTGTGTAACCGGGTGATGCAGGCAATAGTTCATTGAAGTGTCAGCAGATAAATCTTGGCATTATCTGCTGACAGATATTCTCTGTAAGCTAAAATATAAAGCTTAATAGAATTAAAAGCCTAAATTGAAACATAGGAAATGAAAAGAGGCACTAATTAAAAAAGGATAAAGAAGGGAAATGAAAAGGGCCGTAATAAAGAAGGGAATAGGAAAGAATAGCGTATCAATGTAGTAGTTTTGCGACAACTGTTCGTACTATATCGTCTTTTATTGGCTTGCCGTTATGAAAACTGACCTATTTGTGTTGAATCATGGTGGCAAGGAGGCTATTATGGAATTTATGTAATGCACATGTCATTTATGCGATGATTACAGGACCAGATCATAAGATAGCTCCTGATACTACGGTAATCTTGAAGTAGTTATATCTTCTGATTGCAAAACATACTTTCTCGTATACAAAGAAACGTCTATCGCAAAAGATCGGAACTATTTCCTATCCATCCATTTTGTGAACGGTTTACGTTTATTTCTGCTAGCCGTTATGTAGTACAGCCGAACACTTGTTGTACAGTCTGTGTGTCGACCGATTAAGGAGAACTAAGAGTCAGTGTGGTGATTCTTGGATGGTTACACGACATAGATTAATTTCAGTTGATTTCCCTGTATAATTATAGCTGCATTCTGAGAAACGTGATGAATTCCTTGATCAATTCACATTGAAAGGAAACTTGCACTATTTTAGTTGTTTGTTAGGATAAATCTTACGTTGGTCTAGTGTTACATGAATTCCAGTTCCATTTGAGACTATCCTTAAGATCGCTCAATGCACGTTATAGTTCTGTTAGTTACAATTTCTAAAGTATTTCTTTGTATCAGGATCTCTACGAAGACCCATGGCTTAGTGTACGTTAACATGAGAGTAGTCAATATGGAATACGCGTTGAAAGCTATGCAATAAGACTCTGATTCACCAGGTATAATAGCGGAATAAAACTGTAAGTGAATACTTAGCGATTCCTACACGGACTCTGTGAGAGCACTATGCGGCAAGTACCGGCCATAATATGGTATCGGATCTGCTGAAATTTCTTATTTTTAACGATCACTGATGATACTCGACCAATTGGAGTTCAGTTCGTGGTAGCTAAATAACCACCTGTTCTGCTGCATAGTGAGAGGAGTGACTTCATTCTTGAGAATTGATTTCTCGCAACCACATAAAAGTCCATTCTAAAACATCCTGTTTTTGGCACAGCTGTAAAATTATCCGTTAGCATTTCTGCTGCACTCATTCTTACGTACAGCTGTGTTATACTGCACCGTCCACCGATTCTAAGAAGCACCAGTTACAAGCATTTAAAATTGATAAACTGAGGCGGAACCTGATGTCGTGCACGCTTTCCGCGACGAGATCAATGATACCATGTCCGAACTGCAAGCTCAATGCAAGAATGGGTATGAGGTTCAGAAATAAAAGATTCCTGTCTGTAAACAGCGACCTTGTAGTGACGCGTGGACCCATATTTCAGAAAGTTCTTTCAACTGTCCATTACACTCTGATGGAAGCATGGCTGACAATTGTAGAGTAACTGAGGTGGAAACAGATGACAGCAAGGCGATGAATTGGGAAAATGCATCTTTTATTGTTAAAACCAAGTACTGTTAGCCTTGAGAGTGAGATCCCCCACGCTCTTCACTGCCAAATCGATCTCATATTGCAATGGAAATGAATATGTAGAATCGAATTGCCTATCAGTTTCTCTATTTCTGCGAACGATCAAACATGCCATGAATGAGTTTCCGAGAAAGCGCTTTTCCCATGGATTAATGATGGTTCTCATATTTCTACTCCGCGGTTATAGCACCCGCTGTAATTCAGAAAGGGGTGTTCAGAACACTCTTAGAAATAGTTTAGTTTCCGCTATAACAAACTCAATGTCGAATTGAACCAACTAGTACAAAGTCTGGTTTCGTGCAATAAAACGAGATATTCAATTTTTAATTTATTTTGAGCTCTTTCCCTAGTATCTGTGATGCGGTTCTTCATATAATGAATAATATTATGGGCAGCAAAACCTCATGTTCATCCGCTACGTTTTGAGTTGGCTCGTGTTGCTGTGATTGCATCTGAATTTGAATAAATTGTCTTCCGGTGGAATCTTATTGCTAGCTCTTCCTGGGATGTTTCTTACGTACCGAAATGCGATCTCTTCATCTTTTTTACCTAATTCTTCTCTATATTCTAGTGCTGGTAAAAAGCCAGAAGGTGCCGATCCGACCCCGCGGTTGCGTACCTTCATTCTGGAATGCCTCGCACCATTTTGAGGTTTGTAAAACAAAAACTGTGTTTCGTGATACTCCCTGAGAGTCCATTTGTGATTCCTGAACAAGGTCTCAAATCTGCTCCATTGCATCCGTTCCCGTGTTATAAGAATGAGATGTACTCCGGTGTGTTCTTTGATGTTATGGAAAGAGCCGGTGAGAATGTTCCTGAAATACGAGAAGCTATGTGCATTTATGGAGGCCTAATTTGTTCTTTTGATAACTCTATTCGTTTCATAGAAGGCACTGTGAAGCTTAACGCAGATTATCAGTTTATTCCAGGTGGATTCTTCATGTTCTTGCCACATAGAATTACTGAGTACACGGTTACTTCACAGCCGTGGTTTTCAGAGAAACTGGTAGTTTTGTCCCGTCATGAGGAGGAAAGGCACTCATTGAACTCTGCATTGTTTCAGATATTTCAGCCCTTCAGCAGGAAGGAGTGGAACATTCTAATCGCGTCCATGTGCCTGTTTTGTATAGCATTTGGAATTCACGCATACAGATTTTCGCACGCAAAGACTTCCCGTGAATTGCTACGTTGGTTTGCCTTGTCTAGGCCTTCTGAACGCGGAGTATGGGAAGCCGCTTCATGGAATTCACTGAGACTGGCAGTAATTTTCTTCTTTGCTGTCACAATTCTGCTGTACGAGGTCACCTACATAACATCATCGGGTCCTGACAATATCAGGAACATCGAAAAAATTGGGAAACTTGGGAGTAGGTAATTTTGCTGTCGTAGAAGGTGACGCTTCCGAGACTATATTCAAATATGCTGTTAACTGAGGGAACTTGAAGCGAAAAGTAACATGGGTTTCTGTGAAAACGATGGAAGATGCGATAGAACTGGTGCGAAACAAAACCATGAAACATGCCTTCTCATTTGAGACCATAGCTGCTACCACAATGAATCGGTTTGAGCTCTGTGATGAGATGACTGCAATCCTGACGGTGAAGATGGATTTCGGTGGGTGGTACTATGCAATTAGTATTCCGCGTCAGTTAAGAACGCAAATTAACGAAGCACTGGCAACATTGGTGTTAGAAGACCTGCCACGAAAATCACGGAACGTTTTCAAAATGTCACCTCTCAACTGTGGGCAATTGACTAGTCAATTGGACGACAGGGTGCTAATTTTGATATTGTCGTTAACCGTGGGACCGATTCTTCTCAAGCATCTTGCTTCATTGATACTTTCATGTTCCTGGCCGAATCTTGGAAGCCCAGCCATTCCTAGTGACCCGTAAACTAGAATGGAATCCGGAGCTGCTCCTCACGAATCCATTCCTGGAGCGTCGAGCTCGAACTCAAGCTCTTCTGATTTTTCTCAAATCTCTTGTGTCTCAAAAGATAATTCCTCTACATCAAACGATTTCAAAACTCATGATCAATGAAAAACCAAAATATCAAATTTCGACTCAAAATCATGAAATCTACTTCGGACTTCAGCTTTCATTCATAATCGCTCTGATATCATTCGTAAATAGCTTACACATGAGCGTTTAATGCAGACGGAATTCGGGGAACCTCCTCGACAGCAGAATGTAATTTGTAGCTGCTAGTTCATGCGCTATGAAGTTATTAGAGGAAAGGATCCAATTGAGGCTCGATCATTGAACTTGTGGTTCTATAGGCCTATCAACAGATGAATCGAATATATGGCCGTAGAAGTGAAGACATGCGCCTGCTCAAATTCGAAGTGGTCTTGGTTTCGAAGGTATCCAGTGTATGGGAATAACTTTTTCCGGTTTCTACTGCGACTTCTGTCATTTTTAAAGGAGTAACCTTGACAACTTTACAGTTAATGAAGTGAATAAGATCCTTTATCCGTAAGAATTGCCAAGTAAAGAAACGCAACTACTGGGAAATAATTTTTAAGTCATTGCATCTAGCAGTAGCAATAATGGGAGATATCGATCACCTCTAACAAATATCTTATCCTCTTATCTCGAAGATTAAATTATTTAGTTTTTCTGCAAGGCATCTTGTACACTTGAGATGAATTTCACACTGGCCACCTTCGGACAATTTATAATTCGTATACAACAGCGTATTCCTGTTTCACGTTGAAATCCGGAGAATATAATCTTTTTCGGCTTGTCATCACTTCTGACAGCCATGTAGGACCGAAGTCCGAACTCGGTTATGCTGAGGTATGATAATCAATTTTACTTGTAGATAAGAAATGTATGTGTCATGGTTGGGATTCGGAATATTCTCTGTTGGTGATCATATGAAAATAGGCTTGCTAATGACCCTTTCTCCAGGAGCACAGCTATTGTACTATTCTTGGCTTGATTTCGATCTGCTTTCCATTTTTCTGTTTCGATAGAGATTAATATTCGGGTAAGGCCAAAATGTCGGGAACAATTCTCTTTCTAATAAAAGAGGCTCTCAAGATTGATTAATCTTTTACGTAATAAAATGTCGAGTCGCTATATTATTTTCAATAGTTGCGTGCCAAGAAACGATACCTGAATTCACCGCTTTTTAAGGTTAAATACAAAAAACGAAATTGAAATGTCTTACTTGGTCTAGATAAATTCTAAGCTCACCCATATAAAAAAATGAAATCTAGTGTATCATAAAATTCGGAAGAAAATTTTAGTTCTGGTTAATAGAAGTTTTCGGCATTTCGGATCTTTCTTTGCTTTCTTCAAGCGAATTAATGTATTCTGCTTCGATCTTAATCTAATTTTTTTGAAAGCGAAACAAAATTCATAAGGCAAATTTATTTGCGTCTTTAAGTTTCTGAACTTTTGGGAACGATGCAAGTCAGTTACTGTCACTTTTTCAGTTTCGACAACAAATAAGTTTTTGAATTTTAAATCATCGCTATTTGTTTCAATTACTCATGGGGCTCGTTAATTTTATACTATTCTCATCAGTGAGCTAAGTATTCACTGAAATCATAAACCAGAATTGTTTATTCTCCGCACATCAATCTGATTTAATTTAATCTCATCACTTCACTACGAAAACATATAAAAATTAAGTTTCCGGCATCGCTTGATGTGTTTTTTTTAATTCGAAATAAAATTTTTAGCAGACACGGCAGTGACCATGTTCACGTATAGAGCACTAAGTTAAAATTCGCTATCGGATCTATCATTTGATTCTCCGGTTCCGGAACCCACCTATTTCATGCGCACCTATGCTAAAGCATCGTACCGGATGTTTGTACTAAGAAAGGTGCTGTATTCAAATAATGTATGTGAAGAAACAAAGGATGGTGTTGTTTTCTTGAATCAATAGAGTCTTACGAAGTAGACTTCGACAGATAGTCATGTTCAATCATCATTAATGTTCTCAGTACATTACCAGGTATCTCATTCGTTTATTATTATCGTTGCAGCCGAAAAAAATTTCATGAAGAACTCGACGAGGTTTACATTTGCAACCAAAAAATTTCTGAATTATTCGTCAAATATTCAAGGCGCCGAGCACAGAACAACTCAAAATGCCGAATGGCAGAGACATGCTCATAAAGTGTTTGTAACAAAATCGGTTTTTATTTTAAAAGAGAGCACCATACGTAGTGCGCTCATCTAATAAGAACACACCTTATTTTGATAGTGTTCATGTAGTTCTATTGCGATTTCTACAACTACAACGTGTCCAAAAAAAGTACTAAAAGTTAAGGATTACAGCTCCACGAATCATGACATCTGCAATACAAAATATTACTATCAAGTAATATCAAATTGAAATTTGGCATACTACCTTCTAAAAGAATCGCACGATTGGTTTTGGAGTTTTGTCAATTCAGTGAACTTCACTGTTTTTAACTGGTTCTGCCAATTTATATCGATAAGAAGAAAAAAGACTTCTTATCTTGTTTCCTGTATATGTGAAAAGGGTATCATCAAACTTTTTAAGATAGCAGTTCGTGCTATAAAAGAAAGTCACTACAATACACTCATGAAGCAAAGAGTACTCGGCTTATTGAGAATTCCTTATCTCCAGAACAAGAGGATACGTGAAAGAAAACAATGCATGTCTCACTTTTTAAACTCATAAATGCCATAGTTATGATCGAGTAAATAAGAGGAAAACAAGAAAATATTTAATTTTTAAAAATATTTGAATCTAGTGTCAATTCTTTTACGCTTGCGTCACATATGGAGACGAATGTATTTGTTATTGATTTCAATACAGCAACGGCCAAAATTCAGTTCTTTGTCGTAATCAAATGTCAGAAAATATGGAAGCATTCACATTGATTGCCACCGTTGAAGATAGTTTCCATGTTTCTCTGAGGTATTTATGTTAGTATGTGCATGATTGAACTTCCACTGGTCAGCAATTTCTCGGAGAAACTCATAATAAGGTACTCATGTAGATAGAATTGTATATTCGTTCTCCTAGATGAAGTAGTGGATAGTACTGTTTTAATTTTCAATCTATGGAGAAACAAAAATCCAGCTATAACTTTTACTTATGTGCTGAAATCAGATAAGTTATTTTCATAGTCACATTGGATTCAATCACTTGGAAATCGTTTACATCCAAAAATGAAGTATATGCTCGAATTCCACGTACTTACGTACATTATGAACATCACATGATGTCCAGGTAATAGTTATAGACAGAAAGAACCTAAAGGATTTACAAAATTAAATCATTTTCATTATTGTCATTTCTTGTATTCTAACCTTAGCAATTTTGTAATCTATTCTTAACAAACTTGTATCAATTATCTATTTACTTAACGAAAAATTGTACGCTGATGATAGAAAGCGAAAAATTTACGAGGGCGTCGATCATACGCTCGTTTACCGACTGAGAGAAAACTGCTGCTAGTTCCAACACTCTACACTGAACTCTTACTTGTTTCTGCACGTATTTTATTGCCATGTACCAGAAACTACAGGCATTTTTGTGATACTACCTCGAAAGTGCTGTTGTATTGTGCTGTACTGTCTTACGTTCACTTGCGGCAGTAATATTGCGAACCTGTAATTGGTAAAGCGCCTAGGGCTCACAATGTCGCACAAAGTTGAAGTGACGAAATCCATGCTTCCAGATCATGATTACAAATTAATCAGAATCTAGCAATCAAGGTTAGAACTGGAAAAGAGTCGTAGTTGGTAAGGACAAACATGCATTAGGACTTGGTCTCATATGTTGACTCGAGAAATGACCGAAGAGTAGAGTACAGTACTACAGTAGCGATGCCCGTATGGCGCCAACTTCAGCAATGGCCATAAATGTTGGCAACCCATATCATAACTTGCAAGTGGGAAAGCTCTTACACTTCAAACATTAGAATTGGTCTTAGATTGAATTAGATACTGCTTCGGAATCTAGATTGTGCTTTCTCCTGAGTTTGTGAGGTTTGGTTTCTCCGAAAATGATAAATAGTATGGAGACACAGACCTAATTTTTGTCTTCTACTATCATAGGTCGTACACCTGTGATTCTGATCCAAAAATATTATATTGAGGCGCGTGGAATTCGTTCTACTCATTCCTCATGTCACCTTTCTCATCGATCACAATGCGAGTTCGACTTCACTGTTTCACCTTCTTGGTTTTTTCAGCCATCGTGAATAGCCAAAATGTCTCTATCCCAGATCGTGGTAGGCTATCCTCGTTCCGAAAAGCCTCGTATCGTTTTGATGTTTGCAAAACTAGACTATGCTTTGTGATACTGCCCGAGAAACCGACTGTAATACCCGAATCAGGGCTCGAATCTACTTGTATTGATGTTCCTGTTTTGCATAGCGCTAGGAATCCATGCGTATAGATTTTCGCGTGCCAGAACAATTCGTGAATTGATACGATGGTTTGCGTTGTCAAGACCCTCCGAACGGGGAGTATGGGAAACTGCTTCATGGAATTCATTGAGACTTGCAGTGATTGTATTCTTGGCAGTTTCGATTCTGCTATACGAAGTCTCGTACTTAATATAGGCGGATCCTGAGAATCTCCGTAACATTGACGAATTGAGAAGCTTTGGATTAAGTAATTTTGCTGTTGTTGAAGGGGATGCTTCAGAAACTATATTCAGGTATGCCCTTGTCTGGGAAAGTAGGAAAGGAAACTTCCATGTGTACCTGTGAAAACACTCGACGATGCTATTGCTCTGGTACGAAACAGGATCGTGAAATATGCATTCTCATTCGATACAACAATTGCAACCATCTTGCAGCGTGATAATCTTTGTGACCAGTTATATCCGATCCCGACAGCAAAGAAGGATTCTTCAGGTTGGTACTACGGAATAAGTATTCCACCTCAATTAAGACAGAAAATCGACCAAGCGCTTGGCATATTGGTGTTAAAAGACCTACCTCGAAAGGCAATGGAATCTTTTGGAATGTCAGAACTTAATTGCCGGAATTTGAGTGGCGAATAGGACTATAAGGTACTTCTATTCATTATGCTCTTAACTGTGGATCCAATCCTTCTCAAACATATCACTTCATTGACACTGTCGTATTATTGGCCGGATATTGAGAATCCAGGTATTCCTACAAGCCTGGCACCAAAAACGGAACCCGAAGAAGATACAGAAGAATGCATTCCTCAAGCGTCAAACTCGAACTCAAGCTCTTCTCAGTTTTCTCAAATTTCATGTATCACGAAAAATGATTCCTCCCCAGTAATCGATTCGAAGACGCGTTCAAAACCCAAAACTAAGAAATAACATTATCGCTCGTGATCAAGAACTCTATGACAGTCTTCTCTTCCTGCCAACATGGTTGTGATGATATTTGTACAATAGACCAAAATTGAGTGAATGCAAGGGACCGAGCTGAAAGGACTTGTTTGATTATAAAAAATGAATTTACAACGACATCGTCCGAATCATGAGAAAAATTTGTTCTGGACCGGAGGATCTCAGAACTGCATTCAGAGTTTTCCTTGGCCATGATATTGAATGAACATTTCTTCAGAAACAGCAATCTATATAAAACAACTAAACATAGAATGTAGAATATCATACATAGCCGAAAATTGAAATATATTTCGCTATAGCAGTTGCTGAACCTATGGAGTATACATATTTGAAAAATAGAATTGCTACAAATTCCAGACCAGAAAAGCAGTCGTGTTTGTCTGAAGTCCAAGAAGGTAGATCAAAACGACTTGTACTCGTACGGAGCAGTTGAACTCAATGTGCTGTAGAAAGAATCGAAGTTAGATCTACAGCTTCAACAGTCGTAGTAATTAGCTACTGTTCCTGAAATTTGAGTTACAGAAGTACGCTATTGAATTTCATTCTTGCAGAAGTTATTGGACTTTTGTAAAAATGAAACAGTTTATACTTTTTCCTACGAGCCTTTTTCGTTTTAAGCCAAATTAATTAAAACTCAGTGCTTTGATCCGGAGAATATTTATAAAATTTAATATTCAGGTGGTTCGTCAAGTAGAAAATATTGAGTGTGAAACAGTTGGCCGCAGTCTATTTAAAGAGATAGATATAAATATCCCGATTCGATTTTAAATCATTTTGCTCGAAATCGAACATGCTTGGAAGAAGCAATCGTGAACTATTTTTCAAAAAATTTACGATAGACGGGAATGTGTTACATTGTAAATGTAAATTACCTAACAAAACAACCAATGGATGGTACATGAACCAGTTGTCTCTTATTCATTCCGCTCTCCATGATTAATTTCATTAATCAATGATAAACATGACTCCAATCGATTTATTTCATGTTCAAATTTTTCATGAAAGTCCAATTGGAGCAAAATGGTAGGGAAGTATCAATCTGCTTCTAGACTGCGCGCAACATTTCCGATTCTTGAAATACTTTCCGTAAAAGGCACATTAAGTGCCTATTTAGTTCTCTGACTGCGTTAAGCACGATCATATTCCGCAGATACGTCCAGAAAAAGAATCTGAACCGCAATATATTTGAAGTTTCATTTTTTTCAGGAAACGGTCATTGCTTGCTCTACATCCCATATTTCTTCTTTCTGAATATGAGTTTTTTAAGCAGTACTGTTTGCCTCACCACACCTTCTAGGATGAAAATTAAAGATTCAGATCCTCATTTGTCGTTCTTTAGGCTTTTGATTTATTAACTTGAGTGGCATGTGAGCAATGTACGGTCCACTAAAGATCAATTGTCAAGGGAATTCTTCCCTATCAAAAAGTTTAACATTGCATCCATAGAGCTGAGATCGAATTGACTAAATACAGTGCTGTAAAAAATGATGAGGAAGGCTTCCTCATAATCGATACCACAATTTATTCTTTAAATATTACCGCATTACATGGCTGTTGCTTCAGTACAATTTTGGCAAATATTACTGCCTAGACATCGAATGTGGAGACGTTGAAACGTTATACGAAAATCAACATGCGAATTGATTATTACTGATGAGATTAGAGAAATCATTGGTGACTCGAGTGAAATCGATTTGAGACTTGAAATAATTATCGTATTGACTGTCTTCGCTTTCGACCTATCTTGCATCATTTCCCAGTACAGCAATAAATTGGCCTGAATAAGGACCAGAAGAAAGATGTTTAGCGTTTAGCAAGTACAATATATATTTGATACTAGTTTAATATATTGCTGGACACAAAGTGTTTTCAGTACATTAGGAATCATTATTGGCATACAATTGTTAGTGATTTGCAATCCTCGTCTACTAACAACATGACTATACATGGTTCTACAGGTAAAGGTAGGAGAATAATAGTTAGGCAATGTTTACAGCCAATTAATAGAATTGTATCTATCTACCTAAGTTACAACGAAATAATTCGGCTATAGAGCTGATTGATTGAAGCATCTGCATATTTTAGAACTGTTCTGTTGATCTTTAGCACGATCTGTAGAGATATTGATCTCAGATACTGCTTAAAAATAAGTTGATATGGGCCAATCTTTTTTGCAATCAGTTTTATTTATTGATTTATCTTCTTCAAGCTCATGTTTGCAATGGAAAACATAGGAATTATTTGAACTTTGCCCATCATTCTCATGAATTTTCTTTGTTCGTTTATGTCCAACTTGCAATGAAATCGGTATTCGAGATTCCTAATACAAATGAATTGGAAATGTTTGTATTAGAACCGGTCGCGGAAAGAACTCTAAAAAACAGATATGAGAAATTTCTTACCCAAAGGGTATTCAATATATAGCGATTTATGCCAAAAATAAAACATACAAAATGTTGTGTTTTGGAGCGATTTCATTTGGTCAATCATACGGCCGAAGAAAATTTTTAAGTCTCAAAATTTTGGAATTTTATTCGGAAAACATGCATGTCAAAATCAAAAGGAGGAGTATTCTACCCGCGAAAACGTTTTCTGAATACCCTGATCAAAACTGAATGCTATTATATCATAACCATGATGATGATCAATAAAATGCTGTATAATCATATTATTATACACTTTAGGAAATTCTGTTCTAAGTGTTTTTTCTGATATTATGGGGAACGAACAAGTTACTAGCTTTCAGCTAGACTGTTTTCTGCACCTAAGATTGCAAATTTTTGAGCATAATTGTTCAAAAAAATACGAGTCAATCGCAGATCGGATTATTTTATGCTCCACAATTTGCATAGAATCTATTAAGGAAGATTTGGACTTCAGTTCACAAACCTTAATTATGAATTACGTTTTATCAGTATCTTTTCTTCCTCCTGACTCCACTTTCACCGACACGCGGAGAATGGATACAGAAAGTCAGCAGTTTTGTGAGCGACAATTTTTCGTAAATTATCTTATCCATGATAGTGCCTTTACAGCTGCCTGAATTCTTGCCAGATACCTTAGTGTGGAGTTAAAGGTAACCGTGGCTTCTCTAGCTGCGCATAAAAGGAAATTTGGACATGTACTAAAACGTGTGAATGCACGCCAACGGTTTGATTTGTAGCCTACGAGCTATACGCTATCGATTTTGTTCGCACACAAGCCTTAACATTCCGTTACTTTTTTGTACGAAACTTGTTCTCTTCTATCCTCATAATAGTAAGAAGCGAACCCCTATGCAATTTAAATTTTATTCGATACACCTATCTAATAACCAGTCGCGCTATGCTTGTTGTCATTCTAAACCTTCAACCGTCAAGCTAGAATCACACTGCCAAGACGTTTCGCTTTCTTTGTTGTCTTTTCAATCGAGATCTTTCTCGCCTCCCTTCCACGCGCAATGCCAGAAGCCATTCCTTCATTTAATACGTGCGCTGTGTACGTGCACTTTCCAAAAACGCGCATACAGACGCGTGTTCTTAGCGTAAAAGCAGTTCCCGATTTAACTTCGTGTTTGGAAAGCCGCAACAGTTTTGAATTTTCTATGGCTTATTCACAAATTTGTCCGAACTCGTCTATCTGTTTCTACCCATTTGAGTGTGTACATTGTGGTGTATCTCTTTCACGCGTCGTGAGATCTCGAAATATTTAAAAGAACAATCGTACTCGACTGAATTTTATCGCATCGATTTTAGAAGTGAGAATAACCTACGGGTATATGAATCCAAAACGCGAACGTCGAAAGAACGGAAATATATTCGTCCTACTCGAGTTTCTACAGTGGCCAGTCGACGGACTCAATCTTCTGTACTGTTTAGTACGCATTCAACAGAGTGAGCAAATACTCTCCATAGCAGGACTCGAAACAGGAGCGGCGCACGGATTTCACCCTGTAGCTGTCTTCAGCTGGCATAATAGAGGCTTTCGACAAATTTTACTCGAGTGCGACATGCAA
>JAAUYH010001911.1_pt1 | contig 14026 bp, 8 predicted proteins | sample 7278061 | NCBI WGS metagenome assembly JAAUYH01 (sample SAMN14350203, study PRJNA611818) | marine sediment metagenome | isolation source: surface marine sediment (0.6m) | place: French Polynesia: Moorea | collected 2018-08
CATCGAAGCGGCAAAGGCGGCGAATGCACATGACTTCATCATGAAGTTGCCGAAGGGATACGACACGGAAGTCGGTGAACGCGGAGGAAATCTGAGCGGTGGCCAGAAACAACGTATCGCAGTGAGTAGAGCTCTCGTGAGACAACCGAAACTCCTACTTTTGGATGAAGCTAGTTCGGCGCTTGACGCGGTCAGCGAGCGCGTTGTGCAAGAGGCACTCGAAACTGCGAGACGAGGACGTACAACAATTGTTATTGCACATCGACTCAGCACTGTGAAGGATGCGGATGCCATTGCCATGCTTGAGCGCGGCAAGGTTGTCGAGCTTGGCACTCACGACGAGCTACTCGCGAAGAATGGCAAGTACGCCGCACTGGTGAAACACCAAATGTCTTCGGAAGATGAGCAGTAATGTGTTCCTCCATCAGCAATTGTTCGTCGCAATCGAAGAAACATCCGTTCACGAAATAATGCGATTTAGAACGGCGACAGAGAGTGCCCGGTTCATTTTCTCTGGCGTTCCCTTTCTAACGACGAATGCCGCAGTTTTCGTAGCTTCTGGTCGTGCTCGTCTTTTCACTTCGCCGCGACGTCTCACATCGCGCCCTGGGAAATACGAAAATGCCGACTATTGCGGGCCGCTCAAAATTGAATGATACGCGTGTAGAAGCGAGAGTGCGTCGCGTTTTTCTTCTGGTAAACCTTAGAGGTACGCCTCGAAATCAAACGGAAATAGATGTGCAGCGCCTCCCCGTTCGTACAACCACTCGAACTCGGATTACGTCGAAGAACTATTCCTCGAAGAACAACGAAGCTCACGGTTTCCGGATGCGCTTGACAGTACGCTAATGCCAGTTTGCTTCCCCAGCTACCACCGAATAATCTCTATTTCTCGGCACTTATGTGCGTGTGCAATGTGTCGAGGTCGGATAGGAGATTCGCCGTGTTATTCTTTTGCGTTACTGGCCTAGGTGTAATAACGTAGCATCAATAGTTCACCGTGCACTACGATAATAGGTGTTTCCTGAAACTCAGGTGGACCAAATCTGGAACTGTCACACGCGTCACAAAAATGGTCCACGGTAGCTAGGGTAAAGGCACGGAAACCTCTTAGGTACACCAAAATTTGCTATTAGTGTGGCAGGGCCGGAGTAGTAGTGTTCTGTAAGCAGTAATACTGTACTCTAAACAAGTTCCAACGGGTGGAACCGTGACATAGTGCGTTACCGTAACGCATTAATTCATTGTTACAAAATGTAAAGATTTACGATAATCTGCAATTTTTAATCGAACACAGGCGAAATGTGTCGTCGACAGTGCCCTTTCAAGGGCTCTTTACCATTTACTGGTGAAATCAGGCACCAATGCAACTGCAACAGCAAGCACAGCTGAAGAAGTATTAGAGGAATCCCATGCGACATCTACTGGTCAATCAACAGAGTGGAGATGAGAGCTGTGCAATCACTGTTTCTCAGAACAAAACAGAAGCTGATATTCGAAACGAGATATAAAAGCAGATTGATCACTTTATCACTAAGTTATCTGTTCAACTTCCGAACTGACCTTGTTGGGCTAAATCAAATCTAGCACACGTACTCACCTCATCTTAGTCCCGAAACTCCAGAGCTGTTTCAAATGTATTGATTCTAGTTATAGGCTTTTTCAGCTCAGTGCAGTTATCAATAGGATGAATTCTTGAGACCGTTTTTCTTCCCTTTCCTTCCTACCCGTGCGCCTTCCTTCTTCAGATTCACAACGTACTAAACGCGCTCGTTCTTCACGTACAAGTCTATCCTCTCGTTCATATTCTTCGTTCTGAACACAATGCTGTTCTTATTCCGACCTCTCTTTACGCTTCATTTTGAACTGTTCGTGCGAGTCTTTGAACTCTCCTTCAAATCTACGACCTTCTTGTGACATCTGTAAATGAATAAGCTCAAATAAGTCGCTAATGCCGTTGCTACTATTCTTTGGATTGCGCTTCGTCGACGCTGGTCTTAGGCCAAATAAAATTTGGGATAGAGGAGAAAATAGTGCCTAGATTCTCGCCATTGTTGTCAATCGGGCTAAGAATTTGTTCGCTTGTCGGCAAGTCCTCGTCAGTTATGTCTGAATTGCCCACATAATCTGCGCTTGTTTTAGCGTGCAGTTGTATCTCTTGTCGAACTTTTGAGCTTTCGGACAACGTGTTGCGAAATCAAAGGGTCTTCCGTAGGAGCAGTGGTACTGTATAGCTTTGAAAAATTGCGTCCGATTCCATCTTCCTTACGATTCATAACGTTCCATCGAAAATTGTGCTGGTTCAGCAATGAATTCTTTCATCACCTCCAACGTGAAATACTAGCACAATAACAGTGAGCAAGTGCTCGATTTCAGTTTGCGTAAATCTCTCCCCTCACTTTCTTGTCCTGCAAAATTTCCGACGTGAGTAAGCGTTGTTGTACGTGTGTTTGCATTAACTGCGGAAGCCTGTGTTTCCAGAAGAATTTCTAGCGACATTTGAATGTTCTGGAGCGGAGTAGAAGTGAAAGGACTGCGGACAGTCTACAAAGGTGCTGAATAAGGACAAGGACGAGGGACGTACTGTTTTGATGAGGAAAGAGGGTGGACGAGAGAACTACTGAGGTACGTAGACTAGAGCTTTCTGACGCTGCAGTGCTTAATGAGTTACGAGAAAAATGCTGCACATTGCTAAGTGGGTTTTTGGAACTGTTGCAGAAAACAGTAAAGTGGGAATCGGAATTTCAGAGTTCGCAGAGTTATTCTAGCCATGTAGTGTACTCGAAAGGGCAATGTCGTTGCCTGACGTTGGATTTGTTTACCTTAAAATTTTTGTACAAGCCTCAAAGTGGTGCATGATAACGTTAGCCAGGACTAAAGGAATCATGCAATTCACAAGATACTTCTTTCGTGATGACCCCGAAATTAGTACGTGCATTCTGAAAGAAATCTTCTTTGAAGGATCCACCTTAATCATGAGTAATGATGTTGGGAAACCGGCATTAATTGAAACCTAACAAGACACTAGCGTGCTCGAAACGTCTTCAGTAGATTCTCCCCGTACAAATTGAGCAGCCTAGAAATTATTTTCACGATCAACAATGTGCAGTACTGGCCTGTGAGGCTTCGGCTCGATCTAAGACAGATCAAAGGTTATTTCGTGGTTGAACTTAATTGATTCAGGAGTGGACACTTGAAACGTGAAAGGTTCGGGTGCCATTCGTTAAAAATCTTGCGTTTCGGGGAATTACATTCAAGGATTCGCCTTTTTTCTTAGTAAATTCTTGTGGAGCTCCTCTTTACATCAAGATGTATAGTTTTTAGGTGTTGGGTGCGCAAATCTCCCATGGAGGCATAACAAAAATGATCTAGTGAACAAAATCAAGTTTTCTAGCTGCTCAAGGTAGAGATGCCCCAGTTTAAGTTTCAGGTTCACTTTTAACGTGGGCTCATTGTAGCTAATAAATTCAACCAATGCTTCATTGACATAATATTGGTGCTTCTTCATGTTTTCTAGTCTAAACAGGATATCTAGATCAACATTAATATTGTGTGTATAGTATTCCAGAAATTTTACACGAGAGTTGATGGGCAATATTATCACAGTAGATCCAATACTCTCTTGTACAACTCCACCCAATCTGAACTTGACATAACCTGAGATGAGATCAACAGTCGCCCTTGTATGATCAAAGTATCTTCGATATGCTTTCAATCCAGCGCAGCTCTTTTGTGTTCCATCATCATTGCAAGCACCTTCAAATTCAGTCTTACCAAGTTTGAAGCGGAACATAATTGCTGGTATTGACTGTTTATGACCTTGTGTATGAATTTTATGAGTATAAGCTCGATCTGCAAATTCAGAATAGGTTCTTTTGTAAACATATTCTGGATTTTCTTGAACGAAATGGATGTAGCTTGTTTGTGATTCGAGTTGAGAACGAATATCATCCCATTTCCTGAGTTCAAACTCTTGCCTACTGTCCAAAGCTTCGCCACAATCATCGATTTTTGATGTAGCTTTATCAAGAGCAAAATGGATTCTACTAAATAAACGCGTTTTGCGGTTGATAGTTTTGGGCAATTTATCAACAAGTGTTCATCAGATAGACAAAATATACAAAAAAGCGTCATAAAGTTCCGGAAAGAGTTCTTATTATCGTTTCGCTTTCAATATTGGTATTGATACCCTTTACCTTGGGTGTATGACTTCCATACTTTCTGTACACGAATCCAGATCTCACAGGAAAATGAACACCTTTAGCGAATGCCATTGGATTAGGTAGATTGAGCTCATATGTAAATTGGAATGCTTCTTCAGCAGAGAAAGCCCGTGCAACTGATTCTTCAACATCGAGGGAATAATAGCCAGCCTGTGTGCCTAAATTTCTTCCTTACAAGCGTTCATCAACGCATCCCGTAGGTGCTCACCATCTTGGTAGGATGCGTCTAACTGTAATTTGATCTAGGAAGCGTTTGAGCAAAGTTTGCGTAGAGCTCCATGACGACTTGTACCAGGATCGGTCATTAAATTCTTGAAATTGAGATTATTTCACTTCTGGAGCGGTCTGTCACGCCTTTCTGCGGGCATAAATCTCGACTACATCATGTGAAATGCTTCATGAAACTTTTACCATTCAGAAGTACGCGTTATCGATGATATCTTCCGGCTTCATTTTTTGTTTTGAACAGTATGTAAAAATTATCATGAACTCCATTTTGCGTCAGGTTGAATCTTCGCCCAAGATTCACATAAGACTGATGATAAGATCTAAAGTTTTTGGAAACATCATCTTTTCCGGAAAACTTTGATAAAGGGTGCGAGAACGTTTTGACAAGTCCAGCAATGTTTGATCTGCAATTAATTCCAGCTTTCTTACGTGGGTCAGAAAGCTCAGGTATCGCCCCAATGCTAGTGTAACTCCGGTGAGGTTCATTTCGAAAGTTACTAGTTGAATACTGGTAGGTAGGCCTTAATTGAATATCCATTGTGTTGATTGGCTGATATGTTATTCGATTAATTCTTGAACTAAGGTTTGAAACATTATCTACGACGTCAGATTATAGTTGATTTCTTTCCTTAATCTAGAAAATCATTCTTTCTAACTGTTTCGAGGGTCGTAGGAAATTTATCATCGGAAATAACAAGTAAGTAACAATGTTCTTTCCGTGGTTTGGATATATGAACAGATAGTATTTCGTACAGTGCACTGATCCACATTAAACTTTGAACAGTAGGATGTAGATCACCGGGTTTCTGAACGATCACAGAAAACAAATATTTGTTGTATTCGGGAAGCACGGTATAGGTTCAGAACATCAAGCAGAATGGATACCAGGAACATTGCAATATGCAATCAAGTATATGCGAGAATTTTGCTACTTTTGGAATTGAACTCTTCACAGTTTGCAATATTTCAGAGGAATCGAAATCATAGTTATGTTCGTAAACTTCTGGGATAGCATATGCTGCACCCATCAATTTGTGACCAATTGGATGTTCAGAAGTAAACAAAATAATTTTGTGCCTTAATTTATTATGTTCTTTCGTTCTCGTCGCAATTTCACTCTTAATTTCTTTATCAGTCATGTTGAGTAGTTTTTTCGCGAAAATCAAATTAAATTCATATGATTTTAATCGGTAAAACCGTACTTGCTAGGAATTTGCTTATTGAAAGTTAAAGAAAAATGGTGAAATTCTAGCGACGGGAATTAATCTGTGCTTTCCAGAGTTGCTTGGTTTGAAAGCCCAAAAATATTCTAAAAGGTACACATTATTTAGGAGTGAGCTTCCGAACCTGATTAAGGTGTCCGAGTCTTGGAAATGCTGGCGCAATTGCAATTTTCCAGTCACTGTTATGTCACAAATATCACAGTCCAAGTCGTTAGTCTTACAGGCTTTCGAGTTACGTGAATCAGTTTTTAGGAAAAAATTTAAGAAACCTGGTTTGATAGCGCGAAATGTTTTTTAGCTGAGTTGTGCGGGTTGGGGAAAATCACAACTGTGATATTCTGTTTAATTCGAGAATTTTCTGAGACTTATCATGGTTTCCAAGTTAATCATTTTTCCCACTAAGCGGTTAATACGGCCACATTTGTCAATAGGCAGGCTGCTGGTGCATTTTCGTTCTCGGCACGATGATTGGCTGCACTAGAATAATGTCTCAGAAGGGTTTGATTGATTGAATCAGCAGCAGAAGATCCAGCATTGTGATCGGCTGTTTCACCAAGTATGATGGAACTTGAAGTTCGAGCATATTTACCACAGCTAGCTAGAACAGATTGGGTCGCTAAAAGAGCAGCGTTCGGCGCAACGGGTACAGCTTGACTTGCAAAAGGTTTTTTTACAGATGCAGCCGTCTAATATCCTTGGACACTTGGCGCAATGATAGTGGCTTGACAGCTGCTGACAGAACCGGTTACAACTGACTCTTCGAAAGACGGTGAAGTTACTGCTAGGGGATTCACTTGAACGCGGTACGATCTACCTAGTGCCCTACAGGCCTCGGCTTCCTTAACAGTAATTCCAGGCTCGTCAGGACTGTTAGTAGAAGACGAGCTTTCACTGCTCGACGTGACTTATCACAAAAATAAAAAAATTAACGTTAGAAAAGTAGAGTTCAAATTCTTACTACTCGACGTCACTAATCAAAGATAATACAAAAATAACGTTTTTTATAGTTTATAGGTTGTCAGCTTTCAAATCGCAATGATGTGCGAAAGTCACAACTCAATGTAGGTCATGAAGTAGCAGAATTCGTATGTACCCAACCACCATTATATGAGCACACGGAAATGTACAAATTCAACGATAGACTTACTTTTTCGCAAAGTCGCAAAATAGGAAATCGCAGAGCAAAGTACGGCCGCCGCAGATGACACGGCCGACAAGATGATGTGCTGCGATGTACGTTCGCGGCAGACAGTGTTGTCGATCGGTCAAGGTGACTAATTCGCGAATGTAGTGAATACTTGACAGATGCCCGAATGCAGAGGACCGTCTCGGTTTATATAGAACTGCTCTACTGCAACAGTGTCTCAGTATCTTGGTAATCATTAAAGTGATTACCTAATCCATCTAGGTGAGATCGTGAGTAATACTATTGTACCGAGTGACAAAATTGTATCGTGAGTAATCGGGTGAGTAATAGCACTCCAGTGTGACCTAGATTACTATATCTGAGTGTATGAATCATGGGAACCCCTTCCACAAAGGGAAATCCACAGTGCCAATACGAACACTGCTTTACCATCTTTCCAAACAGACCATCCCTCTAATGACGAACAGACACATGCAACATTTTTCAGTCAAAATGTCTATTGCACATGATTCACACCTGACGAACATATGGTTTATCTTAGCCTCTCTAATGACGATTCAACATCTGAGTCGGACTCCGAAAATTCTTTCCCTTCTGAGCCGGACATGGATACATTCAAGAAACAATCCCTACCTTCCCCAATCGCACTACGAATCTTTTTGCTAATTACTGGTGCCCATCACCTTTCTCGACTTCAGTTTGACATCATCTGAGCGAAATTGAACTCCTTCTGTCACCTACCACGAACAGCTCAGGGTTACCAAACTACCGTATACTACCGCGTACAGTTATACCTCGTTTACTTCGACATTTCTCTGTGTCAATAATTACTTGTGAAATACCGGCAGACTAGGCGAAACCCGGTTCTTTACCTTGCTATAGTTCTACATGTAATGGGAGACAAACCACAGTTTCAATTGCGCTACCCAGCCAATATGCCATGTTTGATGTGATGTGCTCTATTCAGGGAAACCTGATGCGAACGCGCAACTTGGATTGCTTTGAACCCATTCGGTTCATCGAGTATGACTCCAATATTGATAACTGCTCTATTATTCTACGGCGATCCTACTTTTACGGCGAAACGTTTAGCATGCCATGCCGAGATGCATTATGAGCGCAAAGTGATACAATGAGCACTATTTCAAACATTCAGATGCTTTATCGTGATGGGCGCAACTACCTAACACGAACTCCTACCACCACATCTTCTGTTGGTTATCTGCAAGATGTTTCTCCTTGTATTGTGTGTAGTTTTTCATTTTAGTGGGATGAATTTAGCATTAGCGCTCGTACTGAGGCCTTCAGCTCTAAGTTGTACATGTCAATTTTATTTTGGCATCCCGCCTACGTGAAATGGTAAACTCTGTTCGTGTACTTTCCCTCGCTCCACCTGTCTCTTCTGTCAATAGTATTCTTTCCGATTTGGAGGTTGCAATGACACCCGGATTAAATGGCGAATACAGCGAAGGGAACAAGATGAAAAATTCTTAAACCTTGATGCATGCCTAGATGATACGCCTGCAATTATGAAAGTTCTGAATTCTGGCGGAAACACAGGGATATCAGGCTGTCATCTACGTCGATTTCAGCGAGGAAAAACTTCAATATGTGCATCACGAAATGAAGATCTACTAGAAACGCATGAATGCTAGGCCTACAAGCGAACTTTGTTGCGATACCGCGCGATTTCTGAATGCGATGCTTCTATAAAAGCAAAGGCTTCCTTCGGATTTTGTAGTCGGGAACAGCGAGAAAAATTGCAACCTCTTCGTTTGATGTCCGAGCGAATATGTCCTTGGAAGAACCGTATTCCCAGCATAACGATTCATTGCCAATTTTTCTGCCGAATTTGACCCTTTTAAGGCTGTATTGTTGCACCAGATCATGTTCTCGTGGGCCACTTCTGTGATTGCACGAACATGTTTCTTGCACTACTTCACTCAATAAGAAAAATCGTCGCCCTAGAACAAAAATCTTTAAACTTGCTGACGAGAAGCGTTTATTCGCCTAAGCACCGTCTTCTGTATTCGAACAATAACAAGCTACTGTCCGTAACAACTTCCCAGTCCAGTGCGCTAACCTCTGTTTTCCTGTGATTTTGATAATTGTCATGCATTCTTCCCCTCACGATTGTTTCAACCCTGCTACAGGATACTTCTCGTACGAATCGGTTCAACTCCCAAATACGGTACCTTTCCAGGTACAAGAGTTTTGCGAGGAACACAACAACAACTTTGAGCACACATTTGGTGTACTTTAATTGAGCTCACATATTTTATCTGAAGTATGGCTTGATACACACTGCAAAGAAAAGTACCAAAACAGACTAACATCTGAATCGAAATCACTTGCGGAGATTACAGCAAAACTGGATCAGAACCTTGTATTGAAGAATATCAAATCAGTCCAATAGTTATGTTCTTTCCCGGAAGACCTAGCAACATTCGCGCGAACCATTGTAAAGCGCACCGACAGTCGCTTTTGTACTATTCAACATATGAAGCGGATTCGCCAGATTACTGAAATATCCCGTACAGCAGACAAATGAAACCTGCATCGGTTGTTCAAGCTTGCTTTTCACACTATACTTATGTTTTCTCAGATACGAGGCTTCGTAGAACTGAAATTCGAGCGTCGTCGTCAAACAGTGAAGCGCTCGATAAAACATTTGAACGGACGAAATGTAAATGCATGTGTAATGAAAGCGAGGGTGTTAGAATACTGGAAACGGCAGCTTTCACTGAGCCTTCGAAAGCAATCACATTGCACTGCGAAGGAGATTCAAAATGTACCTCGTCTACTCTACTATATTGTTTCTAGACACAGACATTTCTCGCACATCACCAGCGAAAATTGGCGAGTACTGAATGATCTAATCGGACCGCCTTTTGGTGTTCCAGAGCTTCTCCGTCAGTCATTCTTCCGTTTCGCGGCTCCTAGCCTATTATCAAATCCCCGCCATCAGTAGAATACCGTGAGAGAACAAAGTAAAACGCACTATTCAGTTTGTCATCCAAACAATTCAAATACGAATAATAAAAAACAGATCCCAAGAAATGTTGCCTCTTTTCATCATTGCTTCGAAGAATCGGTGACACTCTGCTCCATGGATAAGTGAAATTTCGAAACCGACACAAATCTTCTGGGACTACCACTGAATTTTTGATGTGCTCTGCTTGATTCGAGACAAAGTTTCAGTCACTTCAAATAACCCGATCCCTCGAATTTTCCATGAATATGACGGTGAACAATAGAGCCCGTCAGAAGGAGCTAGTCATTGGTTCGCATTTGTAACGAAAATATTCAAAACAACCAACTCTATGAGTCTCAAGCAGCTGTGGATCACATTCCTACTGTGTCATGGAGTATATGGACCTGAAACATGGGCAGAAAGCATGGCCTGCCGACATTACCTTGTTCTATCGAAGAGATCATTTGTAGCAACCGTAACCGAACAGATTTTTTTGTGCCATTGGTATGCATAACAGACTCGCTTTCGCATGGGACCTTTCAGTGATAAAGAATAAGATGGAGAAAAAACTTAGAACTGGAAGTAATGGAGCCAGTAATTCTGTTCGATTTATCAGTCAAAAATGGATTTCCAGCTAGACAAACATAAAGATAGAGCGAGTGCAATGTGAATTGAGTTGCTACTTTCACACATTACTTATAGAACAACGTAGTAGATGTGTTATATCCGCTTAAATACACCTCCTTCGACTTTGTATCATATTTTTCAGGTTCCTGCGTGTTGTTAAGCTCCACCTAATTAGTTCACCTTCGCCGAACTACTTCTATTGCTTCTTTTCAAATTTGCTTTCAAATCTCTTCTTTAACTATGCAATGGAGATCTACCAACAACTCGATATTGAACAATGTCCCCGCCCTAACGTTTAAAGAAGAATGCAGCGAACGTTATTAATCTTGCTTTCATTTGTGGTTGTCTGCGTCTACTTCACTATATTGGAAACCATTAAGAGCAGTTCATCCAGTACACAAGGGAAATGGGTATAGATACTGAATGGAGACTTAGATCTGTTGCCTTTTAGCAATTGAGGAACAGTGATGTTAAATTGGAATCAGGGATATGCGGTAATATTCGGTAAAAGACGAAAAAAAGTTCACTGTTAAATTTCAACGAATTGTGTTTCGTTATCGACCACAGTATTCGTCTCGGTATATGCTCAGAGAGTAGCTCGTAAGATGTGACAACCCGACGTAGACTTTACGAACGGCGCAATTTCATGTATATCCGTTTCTACGGTAAAAGGAAGTAGAAACTGAAGAGATGATTCAATGGCCTCCGAAATTCTGTCCTGCATGGTTCTCATTGCGTTCTCGAATCCCAGGTACATTGGTTGATACGTTGAGAACGATTTATTCACTAGACTTTCACTGCGAAGTTTGTCAGCCAAGAGTATGTCCATATTTAGCTTAGCTGCGGGCCGATGCATTGTAGGCTCCAAATCTTGTCAACCGTTTTCAACACAAATGTGCCACTGTCCTTTTTAATACCTGAAGGTAAGACGACAACGATAAAAACGATTTTAGTTCTCGTTTTCGGATGTTCCCATGTAGTAGGAACAGGAATAGGTTTGAATGCATGAGTACCTAGCAAAAAGGCCAATCCAGCTTCTCGATCATTTTCATTATTCTAGTCATCAGATACTTGAGGAGAATCAATTATTTTCCGTTTTTTCGCAGGTAAAGGTGTCGTAACCTGCGATTCAGCAGGTTTGCTGTGCAAAACATCTAAGTTTGCATCACAATCACTTGCATTTTGTCAGTCTAGAAACAAAAAATGCAAGAAAAATACACACCTATTGAGTCTCTACATTTGCGTTTTACGGAATTCAGTCTCGTCCGAAACAGATCCAGGCGTTGATTCGAAAAAAATGTTCCGTGAGATGAGCAAAGAGTTTTGGAATCAGTTTTGTCAGAAATTTCTCCCTTGTCGAACATAGAACCAAGTAGCTTGACGGCTTCGCTTTTTTCAGTCAGTTTCTTTTACATAATTGGTTGTTCCACCATTGTGCAGAGTTGCTGGAAGGTACTGAGAACTTATTATTCAAAGGTTTCATCTATGTGTATGTCTATACACAAACAGTTAGAACTGACTATCATAAAATACATTGCATCCGGAATCATTGTGCTCTCAATCAAACTAAGATTATCAGTCATACAAAAATCCATTACAACGACACGTTACTAACTGAATAGATGCAATTTATTCGACGTAAAAATCGTGGATTATTCAAGACTAAATGTTGTGGGAATATTTGGCGTAACTTCGCCAAAAATTTGACCTAGTTTTAGCGTAGCGTTCGACCTTAGATAAAGTATAACCAGAGCAAGATCATTACATACTAGAAATCAATATTTCGATAGCGAATCTTTAGGTGTATCTCCATATAATTATGTTAGTAGTGATATGTAAGTCAGAGAGACCTTTAAACAGTCATTTTACGGAGGTGTAGATTGCAAATATTTGACAGGTTAGCGGTCCAAATGTTTTTGATTTGTCAGTGTCATCGTTTATTTAATTGAGTAGGTACAACTAAGATCACTGCCTAGAACATTTGTTTGCATGTTGCATGACTATTCATGATGTAATACCAAGCATTTTCGGCTAGTTTTGTTTGTCTTCTCGGCAGTATTCGAATTCGGGCGCATCTTCAATGAAATGAAATCTACGTGTCTGTTGAGCTGAAAATGATCCAACAAGACATTTGTAACTGATAGATCAAGAAAACGATCATTGATGCAAAAATTTTCATTTCTCAGTTTTCACCATGAAACAAACTCTAACGTACATTTTATTGGCCACATCTGAGTTACGAAATTTTATTTTTAATATTTATTACATATCAATCAGCAGTTTCAATATGGCGGTGCAAATCGCTGTAATTTGAAATGATTTCATATAGCTTAATAGTTCGACACTGATCTCAATGATGATTACTCGGTATACTAGACATGTACCCCGAAGTTTTCATTACTCATGCCAGTTTTACTGTGCGGAGGAGTCCAGGAATTCAATCTATGACAAGTCTGCGGCAGTTTCGTCCACTGATCGGAGTCACTCCGCCCGTTTGAGGAGTAAAATGAGGTAAAATTGGTAACTCTCGGCCGAAAAATTCTCTCCCGAAACATTTGTTATGGGCACTTTCGCTACTTAAAACTTATGATAACTAACATGCGTTGTGTGCTTTAACTGGTGTGACTGAAAAAAACTTTTAGGTATTGAAGTTAGGTATTTGTACATTTCATTTCTAAACTTAATCTAGTACGTTTCTGTCGAATTTTTTTGATCATAAGCTAAAATCGTTGTCAGATTGCGTGGTAAAATAGGCTTCACTAGGCTTAACTGATTTTAGAATTATTGAGCCGAAGCCATTTGATTCTAAATAGTACAGTCAAAAATTCAACGGTCTTGACCTTCGATATGAAGTGGCTATTTTTTACTCTCAAGGATGGATTGTATGGACTAATGGGCTTTTCCCGAGCGGTTCCAATTCAGTTTTGCGAATTCTTCGTAGAAACCTAAGGAATTATCTTCCTCCTGGTGAATTAATAATTGTATATGGTACGTGCAGAGACAGCTGATGCAAAATTCGAGGATCAATTGCTTCGATTCCGTTTCATGCTACAATGAGGGTACGGCATGAAATCTGTAACAGAGGTTTCAAACAGTAGGGTGTACAGTACTAGGATCTCGATTTCGACCTGGCATTCGCAAGCATGGTCTATGCTTTGGGGCTGTTGCTAATTTGGAACAACTAATGATTCGGAATGAGCACACTCTATTCTCACTAAACAAATGAATTTACGAAAATCGATCTTTACCGCTCTTCCCGGCTAGTAATGTCCATTTTTTCAAAACTTAGAACCCGTTGCTAGAACCACAACAAGAAGTTTCTATTAATTACTACTAGCGGTACGGAAAATCCTAATAAGACGTTTAAAGATCGGAATTATGCCGGTTGTGGTCGTTATTGACCCCGAAAGGCCCAAAAATTCGGTCCACGGAAGTCCACGGGAGTTGTAAAAACACCATGGAACCAATTACACGGCGCATGCGCTGCTCCTGTGCGACACAGTACTGTACAGACGCACCCTTAATTTGCACGATGCTTTTCCGTACTCCCCAATTGCAAGTATTGTATCGTGCTATGTCCGGTTTCGACAAGAACAAGAAGTGG